>JGI2924J29684_1078781_pt1 | contig 363374 bp, 289 predicted proteins | sample BenlonsequencITS_FD_29684 | JGI IMG/M metagenome (IMG submission 29684) | reverse complement strand
GTGATCGATGTGACCAATCGTGCCCACGTTAACGTGCGGCTTGGACCGGTCGAACTTTTCCTTACCCATGATGTTTCTCCTGGTGTTTTGAGCCCGCTGCCAATGCAAGCTCGCGTTTCAAGGTCATGTTCGGGCTGCCGCACGGCGCGGCTCCAAGCCCAGGAAAACTTTTGTATGCGGGGAGTCGGTCCGCGGCCTCAGTAGTAGGCGTAGACCTTCAGATACTTCTGTCGCAGTGCAGGATCAACCTTTTCCAGAGTGGACAGGTAGTGCTCGCGGATCATGCCCTGATCGCCATCGCCCAACGACTTGTACGCCTCAGAGATCTGCGGACCCAGCTTGCCAGCTGCGGCGACCTCCTCAAAGTTGCGGATGCGTAACTTGCTTCGCTCCAGCGACTTCAGGAATTCTGAGACTTTGCCATTGGAAAAGGAGTCGTCGATTGCCGACTTCACGGCACCGAAGCCGCTCTGGTTCTCTACCGCGATTGTGGCCTGCTCGTACATGCTTCGCTCTACGACCTCAAAACTACCAATCTTTGGAGCGGGAGACCGGGATCGAACCGGCGACGAACAGCTTGGAAGGCTGTCACTCTACCACTGAGTTACTCCCGCCCGCTTTGCGCTGGCTACAGCCACGCCCTCCGTCAACCGAAGGTTGAAAACTGGAGCTGATGGAGGGGCTTGAACCCTCGACCTCTCCCTTACCAAGGGAGTGCTCTGCCACTGAGCTACATCAGCTTCTCTGCCAAGGATACCCTCAGCCTTGCTCGCGTTCCACTCGTTGACGGTGCATACGCCCGATCCACACGCGAAACGCGAAAAAACCTAACACAACCCACGCCAGCGACCGGTAGTTACCGGGCTCAATCGTGAAGTACACACCGACGGCGGCGATTGCAATCACCAGCAGTGCGACGATCATGCGCTGCTGCGATCCCGGACCATCCATCGGCTTGCTACCTGCGCCTAACCTCAGGCGCCCCACTCAGAAGTTCCGAGTGCCCCACAAAACTTGTGGTGCACAGGGGAGGATTCGAACCTCCGTAACGCGTTGCGTGGCAGATTTACAGTCTGCTGCCATTAACCACTCGGCCACCTGTGCACTTGTTGCCGCCCGTTGGGGATATCAGGATGGAGCTGGCGAAGGGATTTGAACCCCCGACCCTCTGATTACAAATCAGATGCTCTACCGGCTGAGCTACGCCAGCCCGCCTTCTACCAGCCCAGACAGGCACCGGCCCAAAACAGACACCAGACAGCAAACAACGCTGCCAACGTTGCGCAGCGCTGTCTTTGACTTTAGCACAAAAGGGCCCGCGAAGCAGAGCCGGCCTGGATTGCCTGCAGGGCCGCGTCATTCCTCGGTCTACCGCTTTGACGGGGATAGTTTTCCACCTCGGCCAACGCCCGCTTGCCGGGCGACTTTGACGTGTTGCGCAGGGTAGTATGCCCGTACCGCATTTCAAGCAGTGCCCCAGGATCTCTACCATGATGAAAGCCACTCTTGCTCTCTGCGCCAGCGCGTGTCTGCTGGCCTCTTCAGCTCTCGCACAACAGGCACCAGCCGCCGCACCGCCGGCAGGAGCTCCACCCGCAGGACGCCCCGGCCCCGCGCCGACAGACTCCTACGCCGCACTACGTCTCCATCCCCATGACCATTGATGTGAATGCGCCGGTCGACAAGGTGTGGGCGCGTATCGGGAAGTACTGCGACATTGGCGAGTGGGGCATCCCGGGCTGCACCATCCTGTCGGGCGATGGCGACTACGGGACGGTACGTTCAATCGGCAACGAGATCCTCGTTGCCAAGACGAAGTACAGCTATACCTACACGCAGCCTGTACGCGTCGGTCCGGCGTACAACATGTACCACGGCACTCTGGAAGCGCGGCCGCTGACCGCGACGACCACGCAGATCCTGTACACGCTGCTGTTCGACAACAGCATGCTCGCCGACGATGCTGCGCGCGAAGCCGATATCAAGAATCGCCGCACGCGCTTTACGAAGATGCTGGAGAACATGAAGGTGCTATCGGAGGGCGGCACGCTGCCTCCGGGCGCCGTCAGCGCGCCTCGTCCCGCGGGCGCACCACCGACAGTTGGTGTGCCAATGGCTCCTCCGCGGTAAGTCGCTTCGTAGCGCGACTGCCCTCGAAATGGTTCACAGAAGCACGAAACCCCATTCTTTCGCTATGAAGCGGCGAAGGAATGGGGTTTTTCTGTTGGTGCTATTGGGGCCGTCAGGCCCCGAAGATATTTCGATCCAGATACGCGTTCCGAAACTTGCCGCCGGGATCAAGCGCCTGCGCCATGGCGCGGAAACGCGGCAATGCCGGGTACTGCTTGTGCAGATATGAGGGAGGAATCTCGAAGATCTTGCCCCAGTGCGGACGCACACCAAACGGTGCGAGTGCTGCTTCAATCTCCGGCAGTAACTTGCGAACGGTTGGCTCTTCCGGCTTCCAAGTAAAGTGGATCGCCATGGAGTCGCGCTGGTAGGCCATGCTCATGGGCAGGTCGTCGGCGGCGATGGTGCGGATCTCCGTGATGAAGAGGTGCGGTGTGATCTTGTCGCGCAGCTTTTCGACCGCGCGGATGGCCCTGTAGCCGTCCTTGCGAGCGACGAAGTACTCGGTCTGCAGCTCTTCGCCGCTGGAGGGTGTGAACTCCATCTTGAAGTGCGGCAGGCGCAAATACCACGGGCCCACGCTTCCCATCTGTTCGGTGCATGCGTCTGCGGGATGATCGTCGATCGGGTGCAGCTTTGCCGTCTGCAGCGTTGCACCGTAGAACATGGGTGGCAGCGGCTTCTGCGGGGCGTCAGCAGTGGCCTTGTCCTTGATCCACACCTGGTTAACGCGGTTTCTCTGCCAGTCGGTGAAGAGGCTCACGCTGTAGCCGGAGCTCAGGATCGTGTCCAGATTGTGCTCAAGCTGATCGAACGACAGGTTGCGGTAGACCACCTGCGACATATCGAAGCGCGGCACGATGTCCAGGGTGACTTTCGTCAGGACACCGAGCGCGCCCAGGTGCACGACGGCCATTCGGAAGCGTTCACCGTCGGTGTCGCGTGACAGGCGCAGGATGCTGCCATCCGCCTTTACGATCTCAATCGCGCGCGTCGCGGACGAGAGGTTTTTGTTGCCCACGCCGGATCCGTGGGTTGCCGTTGCGATGGTTCCGCCGACCGAGATGTGCGGCAGCGATGCGAGGTTTGCGAGCGCGAAGCCGGCCTTGTCCAGCACTGGGGCGAGTTCGCCGTAGGCGATGCCCGCGCCGACTGTGACGGTCTGCGCGGCCTCGTCGATCTGGATGCCCTTCACCTCGCGCATCGAGATCTGCGCATACTGGCTGTCCGCGATGTTGTTGAAGCAGTGGCGCGAACCGAGACCCTTCAGGTGGCCATTTTCGAGGACGATCGCGGGAACTTCCTCGGGCGTGGTCGGCGCGTAGACGCGGCTGGTGCTGTAGTGGAAGTTCTTCGACCAGTTGGTGCGCGGCACATTCGCGTGATCCTCTGGGACATTAGCTGCGCGGGCCAGCGGCGCGGCGGCCATCAGCAGGGCGGACGTTTTCAGTAACTCGCGACGGTCCATCTTCACCTCAATGCGGGCGTGCCGGATTACAGCACGCGCGAGACCTGTATACGCGCGACGGGCCCTGGAACACAAATGTGCACGAAGGTAGCCCGCAATACATTCCAATCGTCTATACCTGTGTAAAAATCTGCCGGAGCCATTTCATGCCACGACTTACTTTCCTGCTTGCTGTCGCCGTCACGCTTGTTGTGCCTGTCGCTATCCAGGCGCAGGGAGCCGTCGAAGGTCCGTTGCCGCAGCTCGCGGGCAGGGACTCGCAAATGAACCCATCCGCGCCGCCGCCCGCCCAAAACAAGCAGCTCGATAACGACGCCATCATCAAGATGACGAAGGCAGAGCTTGGCGACAACATCATCGTGACGGCCGTGCGCATGCAGCCCGGCAGCTATTTGACCGCACCGGACGACCTGATCGCGCTGAAGAGTGCAGGCGTTTCGCAGGCCGTGATCTCCGCCATGCTTGCGCGCAACAGCGGCATGCAGCAGCGCGGGTCGATGTTGCCGATGCTGCAGCAGCGGGTCGACGTCTCGCCGCTGTCGCCGAATGTCGACGATCCCGGCGTCTACTTCAAAAACACGCAGGGACAGTGGGAGATGATGGGCCCGGAGCTGGTGCACTACCGTGATGGTGGCGCGCTGAAGAGCCTGGTAACGAACAACATCGTCAAGAAGGACGAAAACGGTGTGGTGAACGGCCCGAAGTCGAAGCTGAGCCTGTCGCCCGGGACGGAAGTCTTGATCCTCTCACCCAACATGCAGATCGACGCGGTGGAGTACGTCATTCTTCGCTTCCGAACCAAAAGCGATCGCCGCGAGTTCCGCGTGAGGTCGGGGAATGTCTTCCACTCCGAGACCGGCACGGAGCGTGACGCACTCGAGGTTTCGGTGCACAAGGTGGGGAACCGGCTCTTTGGCTTCACGATTCCGAAGGACCTGGCCAAGGGCGAGTACGGCGTGCTGGCGCCGTGGTCCGCTGGGGGCACCGGCATCGGGCACGCAGGCAAGATCTACACCTTCGACATCACGGAGTAGCCGGTACACTGCGGGCATGACGCCTCGCTCTGCCAGCCTGCTTGCACTCACCACGGCCATCCTTGCAGAGACCAGCGCTACCACCGCGCTGAAGGCCTCTCATGGCTTCACGCGGCTGTGGCCCAGCGTGACGGTCGTGCTGGGATACGCGATCGCTTTTTACTGCATGACCATTGCGCTGCGCACACTGCCGATTGGTGTCGTCTACGCCGTGTGGTCCGGTGTCGGTATCGTTCTCATCTCGCTGCTGGGATGGCTCGTCTACCGCGAACGACTGGACGCCGCCGCCCTGGCCGGCATCGCGCTGATCTGTGCCGGTGTGCTGGTCAACCAGATCTTCTCGCATTCCGCCGCGCACTGAGGCGACCCCTCGCGGGGCGTCTACCGGACGCGCACGGCAGATGTCGGCAGCCGTGACGGAGGTGAATCCGCTATGCTTCTCGTCAGTGGAACCTCGAAACAAACGCAGGCTTTATTCCCTTGGCGTCCCGGCGCTTTTGCTGGTGGCGCTCATTGTGGCACTCGTGCTGCGCTTCCACGCACCGCCCGAGGTAGCCCGGCTGCTGCCGGAATCGGATGCGATCGTCTACTTCAATCTGAAGCCGGTGCGTGCCGCAAGCCACTTCGATGAGCAGCCGGTGAACGCCTCGCCGGAGTATGCGAGGTTCCTGGAAGCGACGGGCTTCCGATGGGATCGCGACCTGGACCGCATCGCCGTCTCGCTGCACCGCATGCCTGACCCAAACGGCCCGAACGGCGTGGTCGCCTACACGGGCGTGGGCGAGGGACGCTTCGATGCCGCGAAGCTCACGGCGTATCTGAAGGGCAACAGCTCGTCGATCGAAAAATACGCAGGCCACGACATCTACACGATTCCTGGCAGCGAGGGACGCACGCTGCGTGTCACGGCTTTGGGCTACGACATGGTTGCGGCCAGCAACATGCCCTTGACGGAGCAGATTCACTCCGTCATCGACCGGTATGCCGCGGGCGCTTCGCCCTTTGCAGGATCGTCGCTGCTAAGCCTGCGCTACCCGCAGGTGCCGTACTTCTCGCTGGCATGGGGTATCGGGCACGTCGGCCTGCCGTTCAGCGATCGTGGCAACATCCAGATCTTCGGTGTGACGCTGCCGCTCAGTGAGGACACGGACTTCATCGCGTCGGTCACTTTTCGCGGGAGCCTGCACCTGCGTCTGGAAGAACTCGCCACCAGTGAGAAGGAAGCCCAGAAGACTGCTTCGAACCTGACGACGATCGTGAACCTTGTACGTGGCTTCACACCGTCCACAGGAACACCGCAGGAGGTCGCGCTGCACCAGGCGTTTGAGTCGCTGACGGTGGAGCAGAAGAAGTCGCACGTGGTGCTGTCGGCCAATCTGTCGCCAACGTTGCTGGCGTCGGCGGCTAAGTCGAAATAAGTCGTCTGCTCGATCTCGATTCACGCTTCGCAAGTCCAATTACGACACCAAGGCCGACGAGCGAAAGCAGTGCGCCAAGCCACTGATCGGCCGTGCGGCGGTAGCGAAGCTCCACGCGATGCGGCCCCGCGCTGTTCAGGGGGACAGCTGTCAGGCCGTCCGAACGGTATGGCAGAGCCGTGAGTTCCGCGCCATCGCGCAGCACGTGCCATCCGCGGAAGCTGCGCATACGGATCACCAGGAACTGCGATGGTACCGGCGCATTGACGTTGAAGACGAGGTCATCCGGATGCGGTGTCTCTTCGCGCGGCACCAGCGTCTTTGCGGTGGGCTCCCCGTTCCTGCCGTCTGGCACGCCCGTCGCAGTTGTTGCGATCCATGCGGCCGGCAGGTGAATTGCTAGCGACTCGTTGTTTGCTCCGACGGGTGTGTACTCGTCGGTCTGTTCAAAGCCATCGCCGTGCGCGAAGGCCATGCGTTGCGGCGTCAGTCCCTCTTCGTCATCGCAGCCCTGCCGAAAGCCGGTGTTAGCGCCCAGGAATCCGGCGAGCCCAGCGATACACAGGCCAGCCCCGGCCAGCACCTGCCATGGCATCCGTGATGCGCCGCGCAGCTCCCCCAGCCGCTCGATGCAAAGCGCCAGCAACAGAATCGAGACTGCAGCCTGCACGGAAAGGAAGCGCCACGGAAACTGCAAAAATACCAGCTCTGGAGCGATGTGCCAGACGGGTGCGCTGAACCTTGTGAGCAGAAAGATGACGAGAACTGAGAAGATCGCCAGCACGGGTATCGCGATCGCGACAGCGTCTGAGCGGCCGCGTTCCATCAGCATCGTCGCGTCGCGGCGATGCATGGAGTGGAAGCTCTCCACACGCCGCTTTTGCAGCAGCGTCCAAGCGATCGCGCTCACAACGGCCAGCACGACCAGGCCAATGCCGATCAGTGACGAGTGCACCAGCACACCGTCATGGAACTCGTCGCCAGTGTGCGAGAAGAGATAGTTTGCGTCGGGCCGTGCGTTTGGCACGATCGCCAGATTCAACTGCACATACTTCCGCTCAACCGCCATCGGCAGCAGGTAGAAGGCATCGGCCAGCAGACCAAGCGCAAAGCCACCGGCCAACGCGCCTGCGTAGTTCTTTGCCGCTGCGCGATCTCTGCGCCACATCAGGATCAGCCGGCCCGCACCCACCAGCAGTAGCGTGTAGCAGCCAATGACGGCTGCCGGAGCGTTCGTCAACCACAGCAGCGCAATGGCAACAGCAACGCGCCACGTGCTGACGCGCGGGCGCAGCAGAGCGGCCAGCAGCAGCGGCATCCACGCCGCAGCCATCAACTCTGCATAGGCCGTGCGCTCGTACGCGCAGAAGAGCATGTACGGGTTTGCAAGGTAGGCGCAGGCTGCCAGCGTGGCTACGCCGCCCGTCGTCCATCGCCTTACCAGGCGATGCATCGTAAGGCCGCTGAGGAACAGCACCAGTCCCGTGAACGTCGTCGACACCCAGGTCCAAGGCAGCACGGAGGTCAGCAGGGCGCCCGTGATCCACGAGAGCGGCGGATAGAAGAGCAGTCTCGGTTCGCCGGCATTCCATGCCGCGTGAAAGGCCCACACCGGCTTCAGCACGCCGCCATGCCACTGCGCGCTCGCCTCCATCCAACTCCGTAGATGGAAGTCAAAGTCGTGGCCGCACGAATAACCGTAGAGGGCGAGCGGCAGTACAGCGACCAGCGCTGCAAGCGCGATCACGAGGTACTGGATGAGCCGTTGCGTTCGTGCCGTCATGGTGTCAGGACTATACGATGCGAAGCGCCGCTGCCAGCGGTATTGCCGAAGGGCAGACTCTCACGTTCGCCGCGATACCAGGTCGGCCAACCGTCCATGAACCATGGGCTGGCGGGGTTGCCGCTCTCACCCATGGGCAGGCTCATAGAGTCATCTGCGGGTGCCGCAAGGTCTGCGATGAAGCGCATGCTGGCGCTGTGTTTGCCGTTGGAAGCCCGAACGGTGAGGCCGCTGCCCGGCATCGGCTGCGGGCCGGTTCCGGCGACGCCCAGCAGTGCGCGCAGCCACGGAATCGCGCCGAAGACGGGATGCTCGAGATCCAGCTCGTGCCGCGATCCCCAGGTCCAGTCCCGAAGGTCTGCGGGTGCTTCGCCCTCTTTCATGCCGCGATCCAGTGCTGCGACCAGCAACTCATTCCAGTCGGCAAACTGCTCCGGCAACCAGCGCGACGGTCGCGTCTCGATCATCCGCTCCAACACGTAGCTGCTGTTGCCTGGGCCGTAGGAATCCCAATTGGAGCCAAGCTTGGGCTGCAGCACCATCGGCAGAAGCGCTCGCCGGGTTGCGCTGGTCAGGCTGGCAGCTACCGAGTCGGCGGTGATGTGGCCGTCCCACTTCCGCAGGATCTCGGCCGCCTCTCGGTCACGACGTGTCGGAGACTTCGCGTGATCGACCGCATACACAATGTGCTCGGCGTAAGTCTTGTCGAGGGCAGAGAACGTGTCGTTCTGCACCGCAAGCATGTCCGCAGCAGAGAGGCCGTTGCGGCCCTCCAGTAGCTTCCAGATGCGCTCATTGCGGTATGGCGCGGCCCAGTCGAGCGAGGTGCCATAGGGATAGCCCGTCGGCGTTGTGCGCGCGTTTGCCGTAGCCACTACGCCACCCTCCGGATCGGTGACCTGCGGCAGGGCATCGTACGGAATCCATCCCGCCCACTCGTACGTCCCGGTGTTTACGGGAACCGGTGTCAGGCCGCTCTGGCCACCCGCGCCACGCAGCGGGATGCGGCCCACCAGGTGATAGCCGACGTGTCCGTGGTCGTCGCCCCAGACCAGGTTCTGCGCGGGTGCGCCGTAGTTGCGAAACGCCTCAATCAGCGCGGCACCATCCTCCGCAGAGCACACGCGATACATCGGCAGGCTCGCCGTGCCTGCGTCGTAGACCGGCCAGCGCAGGGCGAGGTTGCGCGTCTCATGCGGGTAAAGCGGCGACAGGATCGGCGTCGGTGTTCCGCCATGGCTGGTCAGTGACACGTCGAAGCTGACGCTCTTGCCGCGCTTCACGTTGATGGTCTCATGCTCGTGCGCCAGCGGATGCATCGCGCCGTCCGCGCCACGGAACTGATCGCCGCTGATCTGTTCGACGTACAGGTCCTGCACGTCTGCCGTGCTGTTGGTGAAGCCCCAGGCCACATGCTGGTTATGACCAAGGACGATGAAGGGCAGACCAGGTATGGAGGCACCGCTGGCGTGGAAGCTTCCCGATTCAAGCTCCACGGTGTACCAGATGCCGGGCACGGTCAGCGCCAGATGAGGATCGTTGGCGACCAGAGGCTTGCCGCTCTGCGTGTGGGCTCCGCTGATAGCCCAGTTGTTCGATCCCGCCTGGCAGCCTTCGCATTGCAAAGCACCGACAAAGGGCGCGAGCGCTGCCTTCGCCTGTGCCAGGTCTGCCGCATGCGCGGGCGCTGCGAACTGCGTGACCAGGTCGTCCTCACCCAGGTCGTCCAGCGTTGGCTTCTTCGTGGCGGCTGGCTGGTCAGCGATAGGCGGATGGTCGCGCAACGTGGTGACGGGGTACAGATCGCCCAGCAGGTCTTCGCCGCGTGCTGTCTGTCCTGCGAGCAGGCTCTCCACGGCCTCACGGTCCAGCTTCGATGGATAGACGGTGCTCAGATCCTGCGTCATCGCGAACTCGACCAGCAGAGAATCCATCGCGGACCAGTGCTCCGGCTGGTAGCCCAGCACACGAAACTCCGCCGGTAGATGTCCGGCGGAGCGCAGCAGGTCTATCTGCGCATTGACACCGTCGGCATATCGATCCAGTTGATGCCGCTCGGTCGCATCCATCAGTGGCAGAGCACGCGCCGCAGCCTGCCGAAACTGCAGATAACGCTGCGTGCGGTCGTGTTGGATCATGTTGCTGCCCAGCACCTCGGCCAGCCGGCCGGTCACGTGGCGTCGCAGCATGTCCATCTGCCATAGTCGGTCGCCCGCGGTGACAAAGCCCTGTGCGAAGACGAGGTCATCCACATCCGTGGACTGGATGTGAGGCGTGCCATGGGCATCGCGCTCCACCGTCACGGGAGCGCCAAGGCCACGTAGTTGCAGCGTGCCGTCCGTCTGCGGCAGGGATGAGCGCATTGCCTGTTGAAGCCACAGGCGTGCGCCCGCGGCAACGACCACCAGCAGCAAAAGCAGGGAGGCCACGCAGAAGACAACGCGGCGCAGCGTGCGGCGCGACGACCATCCCTCGGCGGCAGAGACGTTGGATCTCATTGCAGGCATCGCTCTGAGTCTAGATGGGGTGGACGTACATCGTGTCAAAAAGGAAGCGAGGCATCTGTATCCGTTCAGCACAGCGATCTTTCCAGCATCGAACGGGCGGACTTCACTGGCAGGTGGCGGGGTTCGCTCGCCAAAGTCGTGTCGCATCGGAGACACTAGGCTTGTGACCCAAACAGCTTTTAATCTTCCCGCATTCCAGATCGAGATGCTCTATCTGTTGATCGCCATCGCGGTCATTGCAGGCATCGCGCGCCGGTTGAGCGTGTCGTATCCCATTGTGCTGGTCATTGCAGGACTCGCGTCTTCGTTCGTACCAGCCTTTCCGCGTGTGCCGCTACCGCCGGATCTGGTGTTCCTCGTCTTCCTGCCGCCCTTGTTATTTGCTGCGGCCTGGCAGACTTCCTGGACTGATTTCAAGTACAACCTCGTCTCCATCGGCTCTCTGGCTGTAGGGCTCGTCTTCTTCACGGCCGTTGGCGTCGCGATCACCGCGCATTACTTTCTGCCCAGCTTCGACTGGCGCATGGGATTCCTGTTGGGCGCCGTCGTTTCGCCCACGGACGCAGTCGCGGCCAGTTCCATCGCCAAGAAGATCGGGATGCCGAAACGGATCGTCGATCTGCTGGAAGGCGAAAGCCTGCTGAATGACGCGACCGGCCTGCTGGCGCTTGAGTTCGGTGTGGACATGATCGTGAATGGCACCACGCCCACCCTTGGGGCCGGCCTGTTGCGGTTGCTGTGGCTGTTCGTCGGCGGAGTCGCCGTGGGCCTGGTCTGCGGATTTATCGTGACGTGGTTTGAGAAGTGGATCGATGACGGCCCGGTTGAGATTGCCTTGTCCTTCATCGTCGCGTACGGATCGTACTTGGCCGGTGAATCGATCCACGCATCCGGCGTCATCTCGGTTGTGGTCTGCGGTCTGTATCTCAGTCGGAAGTCGTCGACGTTCTTCTCGCCGACGGTGCGTCTGCAGACGATGGCCGTCTGGGATGCAGCGGAGTTTGGTTTGAACGGGCTGGTCTTCCTGCTGCTTGGTCTGCAGTTGCCGTCGGTGCTGGCGGGCATCCGTGACTACAGCCACATGCGTGTGGCCGCCTATGGCCTTGGCTTTGCCACGATCCTGATCGCGCTGCGCATGATCTGGTGCTATCCCGCGGCCGTCGTCACCTACAAAATCCGCAGGCACATGCTCCATCAACCGGAGAATGTACCCACCAAGGGGTCGATCTTTGTCCTGGGCTGGACAGGTATGCGCGGTGTCGTAGCACTGGCCGCCGCCAGCTCATTGCCGTACACGCTGGGCAACGGCGAGCCGTTCACCCAGCGCAACATGATCGTCTTCCTCACCTTCTGCGTCATCCTGGTCACGCTGGTCCTGCAGGGGCTGACACTGCCTGCGCTGGTGCGGGCACTTGGACTGGGCGCGGAGAAGTCAAGTGGGTGCGATGAGGGCGAGGCTCGCCGCATCCTGATCCGCCGTGCCATGGAGCATCTGCAGAATTGCAAGCCGGGCGAGGACGAGGCGCTGCATCATGCGTACGATGACCTGCTGCATCAGTACGAGCACCGTCTTGAATTGATTCAAGATTGCGGTCCGGACTTCCCCGCAGTCGATCGTCACGCCCGCACCATGTCGACCGTGATGCTGGAGACCGTGCAGGCGGAACGCGAACAGCTGATCGAGCTACGCGAGACGGGAAGAGTTGATGAGAGCATTTACCGGACCCTGGAGCGTGAGCTGGATCTGAGTGAGAGCCGTCTGCAGTCGGTGGCTTGACGCACGCGCCTCCAGGGCGAATCCTTGGAGGTGTGAACCTACGCGTCCTGTTCCACAACAACTGCTTCGATGGTGCCTGCTCGGCGTCGCTGTTTACGCGCTTCCACCGCGACTGCATCGGCACGGCCAGCAGCTATGACTACAAAGGCCTGATGCATAAGGCCGGCCCGGCGTTCGACGAAGCTGATTTCTCGGGCGATGAGAATGCCATCGTCGACTTCAAGTATTCGAACTCGCCGAAGGTGACCTGGTGGTTCGATCATCACCAGAGCGCGTTCCTCTCGGAAGAGGATCGCCAGCACTTTGAGCTGGAACTGCAGAAGAGCGCGGTCGATCCGCCGAAGTATGTGCAGCCGAAGAAGTTCTTTGATCCGCTGTATGTCTCGTGCACCGGCTACATCGCGGACATGACGCGGGACTACTACGGCTATGACACCAGCGATCTGCGTGAGTTGATCCATTGGGCAAACATCATCGACGGTGCCAAATTCGAGAGCGCGCAGGCTGCCGTCGAGCTGGTCGCACCCGCGCTTCAGTTGATGAGTGTGATCGAGTCGGTCAACGACTCGACCTTCATACCGCGCCTGATTCCGCTGCTGACGTCGCAGCCGTTGCTGACCACCCTGCAGGAGAACTTCGTGCAGGCCGAGCTGCAGCCGCGTCTGGAGAAACATCAGCGCGACATTGCGCTGCTGCGCTCACGCGTAAGCGCCGATCGTGGTGTCATCACCTTCGACATCACGGACCAGCCGACCGAGGGCTACAGCAAGTTCATCCCGTACTACCTGCTGCCTGAGGACGTGTATGTCGTAGGCCTTTCGAAGTCGAGCTTCCGCACGAAGATCAGCGTCGGCACGAATCCGTGGACGACTGTACCTGCGGATCATCTGGCTAATATCGCCGCCATCTGCGAGCGGTATGGAGGTGGCGGCCACGCCCGTGTGGGCGCGATCAGCGTACCCGTGGATCAGCACGAGGAAGCGGTTCGTATTGCAGCAGAGGTGACGGCGGAGTTGAAGGCTCTGGGTCAGAAGAATGTGCTGCCAACCGATCCCGCCTGACAGAGGTGCTTTCAAAGAGTCTTTGTCGGGCGGAGTGTTGCCGGATTACTTCTGGCGGTTAGCTTCGTAGACTTTCAGGCGGACGTACGCACCCTTCAGCAACGGCACGGGCGCGCCCTTGGCCCGGGCGAGCATGTCGCCGAGGATGTGGTCGGCTTCTACGGGATAGCCCTTGGTCATGTCGCGATACATTGACGACGTAAGCGTGGATCCCGGTTCCGTCATGCGATGGATGTGTGGCGCAAGTGCTGCTTCGTCGACAGGGAATCCGTTTGCTGCGGCGATGCTGACGCTCTCGCGCAGGATGGCTTCCGCAGTCTCCGCGCCGTAGGGCTGCGCGACCGTCTCGCCCACGGTGCCGCCGCTGACGATACAGACGGCGCCCATCGTCGAGAGGATCCACCACTTGTGCCAGAGAGCTCCGATGACGTTGTCGGAGAGTGTAGTCGTGAAGCCGAATACGCTGAAGATTGGCAAAAGGGCTTCGGTGCGCGGGCTGCGGCCGCCGTCGAGTTCGCCGTAGGTGAAGGCGTCGAGCTTCGTCATCTGGATGATGCGACCTTCCGCGTCCATGTCGCTGACGATGCGGACGGTGCCCGGCACGATGCGGTCGCGGCCGTAGCGATCGACCAGCACGTCGATGTGGCGCATGCCGTTCAGAATCGGCAGCAGGATCGTTTCCGTGCCGATCGCGGGAGCGATGTCATCCAGCGCCGCTTCCAGCGAGTACGCCTTGGTGCTGATGATCACCACGTCGAATGGCACGGTCGACTTTAGCTCGTCCGCAGAGATTAGCTTCGGGTCAGCGAGTTTGGCGTTGCCGAGCGGGCTGACAATCTCAATGCCCTTTTGCCGTAACTGTTCCGCACGCTTGCCGCGGACCAGGAAGGTGACGTCGCGGCCGGCGATCGCCAGACGTCCACCGTAATACCCGCCGGTCGCGCCGGCGCCCACTGTCAGGATGCGCATGTGTCGTTCGTGCTCCGTTGCTGCCGTTGGCAGGTTGCTGCCGTGGGCAGATTTCCTAGCTCGGCTTGTGGGTGAAGAAGGACAGCTTGGTGATGTCGTTGAAGATCACGAAGACGGCGAAGATCAGGATGCAGACGAAGGCCGCCTGATAGATTCTTTCCTTCACCGCAGCGTTTACATCGCGCCGCATGATGCTTTCGATGATCAGGAAGAGGATCATGCCGCCGTCGAGCACAGGCATGGGCAGCAGGTTGAAGATGCCCAGGTTCAGGCTGATGCCTGCCATCAGTTCCAGTACCTTCCAGGTGCCCATGGACTGCGCAAGACCGACCTGCTGCGCGATTCCTACGGGACCGCTCAGGTTACGGACAGAAACCTGCCGTTTGAACATGCCTCCGAGCACGTCAAAGATCAGCATGCTGCTCTTCGTGAAGTCGCGCCATGCCGTGGCTACTGCTGCGCCGATGGGCTGACGTGTGGTTACGACCGGCGGCGGAACGGCTGCGAAGCCGAGGCGATATGCCGGGCTGCCGTTCTGCGTGGGGGAAATGCGTGGTGTAACGACGACCGTGCGATTGACGCCGTTGTGCGCGACGACCAGCGTGACGGGCTTGCCACCGCCGTCCTTCAGGTAAGCGCCGGTGGCCTCAGTGCCGTGGAAGCTGTGACCGTCGATCGAAACGATGGCGTCACCAGGCCGAAGACCGGCGACTGCAGCGGGCGCCGTCGCGTCCGGCAAATCGCTGACCAGGACCGGTCCGGCCTGCATGCGGGGGATCAGGCCCAGTTCGTCGGGCGAGAAGTCTTCCGGACCACCGGTGAAGTTGACCGGGATGGAGGAGTCGACGCGCTTGCCGTCGTGGACGTAGGAGAAGGGAACCACGAGGTTCTGCTTGAGCGATCCCCGGATCATGACGTCCTGCCAGGACGGATGCTCGACCGTGTCGAAGCGAACAATGGAGTCGCCGGCGGCAACGCCGGTCTTGCTGGCAAGGCTGTTGTGGCTGACGTAGTCGAGCTCTGAGCGGTCCTGGAGATACTCGACCGTCTCATGGTGAAAGTGCGCGATGACCGTGAAGATGCCGATGGCGAGTATGAAGTTTGCGATGGGCCCGGCAAGGGCGATCAGCATGCGCTGCCAGCGCGGCTTGGTGTTGAAGTTGCCCGGATCCAGGGTCTTGACGCCTGTGCGGTCGTCGTCCGAGTAGTCGGTTACGGAGGGAGCCTGCCTGATGTTGGTCTCGGTGGGCGAGGTCTGGATCATCTCCATCTCGGTCTCGCCAGACATTTTGACGTAGCCGCCCAGGGGCAGCATGCAGATCTTGTAGTCGGTACCGTTGTGCACCCATCCAAAGAGCCGCTTCCCCATGCCGATGGAGAACGCCTCGACGCGCACGCCGCACAGCTTGGCGACGGCGAAGTGGCCGAACTCATGCACCAGGACCATGATGCCCAGGATGACGAGGAAGTAGACGGTAACGATCAGGACGTGCGGAATGTGCAAGAAACCCTCGAACCAGCCGCAGAAGCGGAGGACATCTAAGTTTAGACGCAGGCGGTGGAAATCGCGGCTCAGGGTTAAGTTCACCGCCGTTCCGTCCCGACAAAAGCCGCGGGAGACCAGCGAAACCTGGCCGAAGCCGTTCGTTCCTAAAACAATTACGCAGTGCGCGACGGAGTGGCTATTGGCGGTGGCCCACGTCCCTGAAGCGGGACATGGGCACCCAGTTAGTGCTTGACGAGCATTTCGGCCGCGACGGCTGTCGCGGTTTGGCGAGCTGATGCGTCGGAGGCGAGAACTTCCGCGATGCTGCCTGGGTTCGCCGCCGGGGTCAGTTCCAGCACGCGTTCGATCGTTCGTGGAATGCCCAGGAATGGCAGGTCGCCCTTCAGGAAGGCCGCTACGGCGATCTCGTCGGCCGCGTTGAGGGCGATGCAGTGCGCGGGACCGGCCTTGGCCGCCTCGTACGACAGGCGCAGGCAGGGGAAGCGCTCAAAGTCCGGCTGCTGGAAGTCAAGGTGCGAAAGCATGGCGAGGTCGAAGGTCAGTTCACTGGGCACGCGTTCCGGGTAGGCCATGGCGTACAGAATCGGGAGGCGCATGTCCGTGACCGAGAGTTGTGCGAGGATGCTGCCGTCGACGTACTCGACCAGCGAATGGATGGTCGACTGCGGATGGACCGTGACGCGCACCTTTTCGGGCGGCAGGTCGAAGAGGCGGCAGGCCTCGATGATCTCCAGGCCCTTGTTCAACATTGTCGCGGAGTCGATGGTGATGCGTTGGCCCATGACCCATGTGGGGTGCTTGAGCGCTTGCGCGGGTGTGATGTGCTCGAAGTCTTCGAGTGGCGTGTTACGGAATGGGCCGCCGGATGCCGTAAGCCAGATCTGCTTGACCTCAGCGGGTGTGCCGCCGCGCATGCACTGGTGAATGGCGTTGTGTTCGCTATCGATGGGCAGCAGGGCGACGTTGTGCTTCTTGGCGGCGGTGGTTATCAATTCACCCGCGGCCACCATCGCTTCCTTGTTCGCCAGGCCGATGGACTTACCCGCGTTAACGGCGGCGTAGGTCGCTTCCAGGCCGGCGACGCCAACGATAGCGCTGACGACAAGGTCTACCTCTGGCAGTGTGGCAACGCGCACGGTACCCGCCGTGCCGTAGACGACTTCGATGCCATGGATCGCCTCGTTTTTGAGCATCTCGGAGAGCGTGTCCGCAAGATATTCATTCGCAATCGAGACAACCACTGGCCGGAACTGCACGCACTGCTGGAAGGCAAGCTGCACGTTCGTGCCGGCGGCGAGCGAGACCACGCGGTACCGGTCGGGATAGCGGTGGCAGATGTCGAGGGTGCTGGTCCCGATGGAGCCTGTGGAACCGAGGATCGCGATGTTTTTCATCGCCGTCTATTTTCGCAGATGCTATTGCTTTGGCAGGCGTGCTTCGAGTTGAGTGAGACGATCGCGGAACTCCATGGAGAAGTCCAGCTTCTCGGACAGACGGTCGATCGCCTTGGTCTGACGTTCGTCACGCAGGCGCATCTCCTGCATCAGCTGCTCATCGCGGAGTCGCATCTCCTGCACAAGCTGCTCATTGCGAAGGCGCATTTCCTGTGTAAGCGACTCGATCTGCACCTTGATCGCACGGAGTTCCGGCACAAGAAGATCCTGAACCGTTTCGCGGAAGGATGAGAATGCCTTCGCTCCCGCTTCGCCGATCTGCTTGACAGGGACAGCCATGGCGAAATCTTACCTTAGAACGCGCCTAGGCCGGCCGCTTCCTTGAGCAGCAGCAGGTACCAGAGCACCGGTGCCGCGACGAGCAGGGCGTCGATGCGGTCGAGAATGCCACCATGTCCCGGCAGCATGGCGCCGGAGTCCTTTACACCCACGCCGCGCTTCAGAGCGCTTTCGAGCAGATCACCGACCTGTGCGGCGATGTTGACCAGTGCGGCCAGAAGTAGCGTCTGCCAGAGCGGTTCGGTGATGTGGAGAACGGTGCTGCCGCGTTGCGCGAAGAGCTGGCAGACGCCGGCGAGCGCACCCGCGATGGCAACCGATCCCAAAATGGAGGCGAGTGCGCCCTCCTGCGTCTTGTTCGGGCTGAGGGCGGGTGCCAGCTTGCGGCGGCCGAAGGCCTTGCCGATGTACAGCGCGGCGATGTCGCCGGTCCATACGACGAGCATCAGGAAGATCAGAAGCGTTGCGCCATTCTCAAGCGCGATGATCTGCGGCAGAAGGGTGAGCGGGTAGGCGATGTAAATGAGGCCGAAGAAACCCGCGGCACTGATGGGAAGGACGCGTTCGAGGTGGCCGCTCTTCGCTTCACGGAAGGCGATGATCGTCAGCAGGCTGAGGCCGAGTGCGCTCAGGACGGGCAGCGGGGAATCGAGCGGCCGCCAGTAGGTCACCACGAAGAGCAGAGCGACGGCGGGCAGCAGCCACCAGGCGGGGACGACCTCGTCGCCGGCGCGGGTCAGCGCGACATACTCGTATGCAGCCAGCATTGCGGCCAGCGCGGATACGATGATCAGCGCAAGCTGGTTGCCCCAAAAGATGAGGGCGAAGACGAATGCGATGAGGACGATGGCAGTAAGGATTCTCTTCATGGGCCAGAGATGAGGATACGCCGGATCGTCCTGCGAGAGGCTACATTGGTCGGCTGCGATTGCGTGCGCGCATGCTGAGGCCCAGCAACGCGCAGGTGATGACGAACTGAATCAGGACTTTCGGTTCGAAGAAATGGCCGACCAGACCTGCGAAGCAGATCACCACGATGAGCCAGGTGAGGTTTCCGGCGACGCAAAGTCGGGCCAGCGAAAGATCATGGCGGCGCTCGGCGCGGATGAGGTTCATACCGGCGAGATAGAATTCGGCGAGGCCTGCGGCGAGGGACCACAGCAGCAGCTCGTGCTGCGAGTGATAGGCAGTCCAGGCGCCGTAACTGTGCAGCAGGGCAGCAGCAACCATCAGCCAGCCGAAGATGCGATCCACCATGCGCATCAGGGTCTTGGGAGGGGTGCTGTCGGTTCGGGCAGAGCTTCGTCGCTGAACTCGGTATCCAGACCGCCGAAGCGGCGGCTGCGCTGCTGGTAAGTGGCGATCGCTTCGAGCAGATGCACGCCTAGGAAGTCGGGCCAGAGACGTTCTGTGACGAACAGCTCCGCATAGGCAAGCTGCCACAGCATGTAGTTGCTCAGGCGCATCTCGCCGCTGGTGCGGATTAAGAGGTCCGGGTCCGGCATGTCGTGCGTGTAGAGACCCTGAGATATGGCGTTCTCATCGATGGATTCCACGCCACCGTTGACACTGATGAGATCTTCCAGCGAGCAGCCGCGGCGGCGGGCTTCCGTCATCAGGTTGCGGACGAGGGATCGGGTCGCGTCGACAATCTCCGCGCGAGAGCCGTAGTTAAGGGCCAGCGTCACCATGGTGCCGGTGTTGTTCGCCGTCTCTGCCTTGGCCTGGCGCATGGTGTCCTGCAGCTCTTCGGGCAGTTCGGTCAGGCGGCCGATGTAGTTCATGCGGACGTTGTTGTCCTGCATGCGCTTGATGTTTCCGGCCAGGTAGACCTTCACCAGTTTCATCAGGAAGCCGACTTCGGCTTGTGGGCGGCGCAGGTTGTTCTCGAGGCTGAAGGCGTACAGCGTCAGGTAAGGGACGTTGATGCGGCTGGCGGCTTCTACGACGGAGAGTACGGCTTCTGCGCCCTGCTGATGGCCTTGGAAGCGCTTCATGGTGCGGTTGCCGGCCCAGCGGCCGTTGCCGTCCATGATGATGGCGACGTGCTCGGGAATACGTTCGGGGTCCAGTGTGCGGTAGACCGCAAGCTCCTCGGGGGAAAGCTCTTGGATGCGCAGGGGCTGGGTCAACGGCAAGGGTAGATCTCCTCGGGAGCGGCAGCTTCCGGCTCGACCGTAGCACGTCCGCTCAAGCCGTTGCAATGGAAGCAACGGCCTGAGCGCGATCGCGCGGAGAGGAGAGAGGAGGTGCGTTTGTTGCGATTCTGCCTAAGCCATGCGGCGGCGGCCGCTGGCCAGCTCGCGCACGTGGTTCAGGAAGATCGACTTCTGCAGCGCATCCAGGCTCGCTGCGAATCCGGCAATCTCTGCCAGGAACGGGTCTGCGAGGAGGACGGCTGCTTCGTCCTTGTGGCGTGTCCGGGCATCGCGCAGCAGGGCGCTGATGTCGACCTGCAGAGCCTTTGCGAGGCGCTCCAGTGACGACAGCGTCGGCATTGCTTTGCCGTTTTCAATCTTGCTGATGTAGGTGCGGGGAACGCCCATACGGCCGGCGAGCTGGCGCTGGCTCAGGTTGCGGACGCGGCGCAGATCGCGCACGGCCTGGGCTACCTGGATGCCACTGCCTTCTGACTCCGCTGCCGGTGGAACGAGCGAGAGCGACGGAGCCGCAACCGGCTCAGGCTCTTCGACGTCCAGGGGCTTGCGGCATTTGCGGCACATGGAGCTTGCCGCGCGAAATTGCACCAAGCTGCAGTGGTCGCAGCGCAAGACCTCACGCTGCTCGACGGGCGCCATCATGGTTGCCATAGTTGTGTGTAGCGGACGGGTACCAGAGCAAGGCCCGTATCGCGCACGTCCGATAAAGAACGACCGCGATGTTCCTACTCTGATACCCCGTAGCGAGGTAGTCAAGGGGAATCCGGCTGATTATTAGCGAAAGGCGGAAAAAAAGGGGAAGAGAACCCAAAGAGTAACTACCCAAGCAGCTCGGCGCTCTGTATACGCTTCACGCCAACTGCGTCCAAGCGGGCTGACATGGCGTCCATCGTCGCCGGTGCGATGCCGCGCACAGCGTCTTCGATCACTGTGATGTCGAAGCCGAGCGCGACGCCATCCAGGGCGGAGTAGCCCACGCAATAGTCCCAGGCCACGCCGCAGAGGAAGACGGACGTCAGCCCGCGGTCGCGCAGGTAGCCGGCGAGACCGGTGGACGTCTTATGGTCGTTTTCGAGAAAGGCGGAGTAGGAGTCGACGTCTTTGCGGAAGCCCTTGCGGACGATCAGATTCGCATGTGGCAGGAAGAGGCTTGGATGGAGTTCGGCTCCCGCAGAGTTCTGCACGGTGTGGTCCGGCCACAGGGTCTGCGTGCCGTAGCTGGCCTCAATCGTGTCCTCAAAGGGCCGCAGGCCGTGCGTGCTGCTGAAGGAGATGTGCCCGGCAGGATGCCAGTCCTGAGTCAGGATGACATCGCGGAAACGCTCGCCAAGCCGGTTGATGATCGGCAGCACGGCATCGCCTTCCGGCACGGCGAGGCTCCCGCCTGGTAGAAAATCACGCTGGACGTCGATAACAAGAAGGACTTCGCTCGTCGTTTCGCTCATACACTCGTATAGCAACACACAACAGATTTCACCAGGGCCCAGCCGGCCTGCATCGGACCAGTCACATGCGTCAACCTTCCGCCCTTCTGTTCCTGCTCGCCTGCATCCTGGCAGCGCCGACGCTGGTTCACCGCAGTGCCGCCCAGGAGCACTGTGAGAGCGTGGGTGTTACTCCGGACGGCGGTGTCTTCGGCGGCGTGTTCGATGATTCTGCCTCTGCATGTGCGGCCATTACGCCGCCTCAGCCGGCTTGGATGAGCGGGATGGAGTTTCTGGCGGTGCTGAGCTTTGCCGGTGGTGCAATCACGGGCGGGCTTGCGTTGCGCGATCGCCGTCGCGAAGCGGCGTTGCTGCGCGGTGCCGGTATCTACGCCTACGAGGACGATCTGCCACGCAGATAGCCGTCGTGCCCGGCGCTGCAACGCTACACTGGATGGATGCCACCATCTCAAGCCTCCACACGCTTCCACGCAGAGGCCCGCATTCGCGTTCGGTATGCCGAGACAGATCAGATGGGCGTGGTCTATCACGCAAACTATCTGATCTGGTTCGAAGTCGGGCGCGTGGAACTCATGCGCTCGCAGGGACTTGCCTACGCTGATCTGGAGAAGGAATACGGCGTGATGATCGCAGTGGTCGGTGCGGAAGTCCGCTACCGCTTTCCAGCGCGTTACGACGACGAAGTCGCCATCCGCACCAGCGTTGCGTCCATGCGTGGACCGCTGCTGAAGATGGCGTACCGTGTGGTTCGCGTGGAAGACGAGAAGCTGCTGTGTGAGGGAACTACGACCCATGTGGTGGTCGACCGCAGCATGAGCCGTGCGTCGCTGCCTCCGGCGTACGCGGCTGCCTTCCGAGCGTTACTCGATTCTTCGACGGACTAAGGCGCTCTGCCTATCGGTAAAGTTGCGCCGTTATTCGCTTGGCGCGAATCGACACAACGCAGCTTATCGCTGAAAATGCTGGCGCTTCCCGCCTCTTATAGGGCTTGCACGATGAGACGACGATTCTCTTCCAGATCATCAGGGGGAAGGAGTCTGCACTCCACACGGACGAAACTATGCCGTTGTGTTGACGAGATCCCGCAGCTCTTTGGATGGTTTGAAGTAGGGGACGCGCTTTGCGGGTACATCAACCTTCTCACCCGTTTTGGGGTTGCGGCCGGTGCGGGAATTGCGCTGGCGTGTCCGGAATGAGCCAAATCCGCGGATTTCTACCTTGTCGTCGGCGCGCAGCGCTTCCATGACGCCTTCAAAGAAGGTCTCGACGATGACTTCGCCATCGCGTCGTGTCAGATCGCCTGACGCCGTTACCTGATCAACGAGTTCTGCCTTCGTCATCTTTGGATCGCTCTCCTGGGTATCTGCGTGAGTTTGTGCGTCACAGACCGCGCGGATGGTTGGAGTTTACACCGGGGCCGAAAGCGGAGAGATGGAAACTGTGAAACGAACTTAACCGTCTGTTCATTTGTCGTGTCTCTGACGTATTATTGTCCGCGTTCGCGCCCCTCGCCTGCATCTATGTGGATGCAGGCATGACGCCCAGCCACAGAGTTTCCGAGAGATAAGTTCAGCCATGCCGCACCACGTAAGCATCATCATTCCGGCGTACAACGAGAGGGAGCGAATCGGGCAGACACTCGAACGAATCCTGGAGTGCGTCGAGCGCAGAAAATGGAACGCCGAAGTCCTGGTCGTCGACGACGGCTCGACCGATGGCACCCTCGAGATCGTCGATGGTTTCATGGAGCGGGACAGCCGCGTCAATCTCCTAAGGAATCCAAGCAACCGCGGCAAGGGCTACTCCGTGCGCAACGGCTTGCTGCAGGCGCTGGGTGATGTGGTGATGTTCACCGACGCAGACCTCTCCGCACCGATTGAAGAAGCGGAACTGCTCTTCGACGCCATTCGCGATGGCGCCGATGTCGCGATTGGTTCGCGATGGCTCGATCGTCAGCGTCAGACCACACATCAGCCTCTCTATCGCCGGTTCTTCGGTCGGTGTTTCAACGCAGTCACTCGCGTCGTTATGGGACTTCCTTATGCCGACACCCAGTGCGGCTTTAAGGCGTTCCGCCGTCCGGCTGCCCAGATTATCTTCCGCCTGCAGCGGATTGAACGGTGGGGCTTCGACCCGGAGATCCTGTTCATTGCGCGCCGTCTCCACTTTCGCGTGAAGGAAGTGCCGGTGACGTGGGGGCACGATGAGCGGTCGAAGATCAGCTATTTGCGTGATGGCGCCAAAATGCTGGAAGATATGGCGCGCATTCGTAGCAACAGCGTGCGCGGACGCTACGAGGCAGCGATCGCTGCCATGAAGGACATCAGCCGGATCGTTACGGCACGTAGCTCCGGCGAGCGACCTGCAGTCTCGGCTCACGTCGTGGGCACGACAGGTGCAGTTAGCAACTAGCTCAGGGGCATGTCTACCGAAAGGAGCCGCGCGAAAGCGCGGCTTTTTCGTGGGGCCACCTTTGTCGCTTACTGCTGCTTAGGTCTAGGACATTTGACACATGTCACTCCGTGTCGAACACTCGAATTAATGCTTCGCTCCTTGCTGATCGCCCTCTCTCAGAACTCCTCCTTACGCAGTGTTATGGAAAGCTCATCGCCGGGCCGTAAGGTCTCCGGGCGATTCGTCGCGGGAACAACCGTTGCGGATGCACTTCGCGTGACACGTGAGCTGAATGCACAGGGTTTTGCGGTCACCGCGGATTCGCTGGGTGAGAGCGTGCGGTCGGAGGGAGAGGCTCGCGCTGCTGCCGACATCTATCACCAGCTGCTGGATGCGATCGCTGCCGAGGGAATGAATGCCAATGTTTCGGTGAAGCTGACGGGCGTTGGCATGGATGTGTCGCCGGAACTGGCGGAGTCTACCACCGGTGGGATCGTGGAACACGCTGCGCAGCTTGGCAATTTTGTGCGGATCGACATGGAAGGCACGCCGTACACGGAGGCGACCATCGCCCTGACGGAGCGGCTGCATGCGGCATATCCGGGCGCAGTTGGCGCGGTTCTGCAGGCTTACCTGTACCGGACAGCGGACGACACTGCGCGGTTGCTGCGGCAGGGTATTCGCATCCGTCTGTGCAAGGGCGCCTACAAGGAGCCGGGTAACCTGGCGTTTCCGCAGAAGTCAGACGTGGATGCGAACTACGTGAAGCTGATGAAGATGATGCTGCCGTCGGGCGTCTTCTGTGGCATTGCGACGCATGACACGGCAATGGTGGCGGCGACGGAGCAGTTCGCGAAGGAACAGGGCATCGACCACAGCGCCTTTGAATTCCAGATGCTCTACGGCGTTCAGCGCGAGCTGCAGCGTGACCTGGTGAAGCGGGGATTCGGCGTGCGAGTGTATCTGCCGTTCGGTACCGACTGGTATCCGTACTTCATGCGACGGCTGGCGGAACGGCCTGCGAACGTATTGTTTCTGGCGAAGAACTTCTTCAAGATCTAGGCTCGATGCCCGTCAGAGGCGGAGCTAAACTTTTTTACAGATGGCGCACTTTAGCCGAACCTTTGTGCGGGAATGCACGTCTTTGACAGTGTGAATCCCAAGCCTCTGTTGAAGCGTGTCGCCAGTCTGGCAGTCGCGGTGTCGTGCCTCGGCGTTTCGCTGGTGCATGCGCAGACGAATCGCGCTGCGATGCCTGGGAGCACCGCCGGTCACGTTCCGACGCTTTCGGCTTCGCTTGCCCGCGAGATCGCAGGAGCGGATATGCCATCGATCTCAAGCTCCAGAGCTGTGGATGATGGCCTTCCAGATGACCCTTCGGTGCCGGTGCAGGAGTCGGTTCATCCAGATGCGAAGCAGCCGGCGGATGATCGCGGTGTGCAGACCAAGCGCATTCTGGGCATCATGCCGAACTTTTCTTCGGTCTCTGCCGACGAGCGGCTGCCGAAACTCACTCCAAAAGACAAGTTCGTGATCGCGGGTAAGAACACATTCGATTACTCGTCCTTCTTCATCGCGGCTATCCAGGCGGGTGTTGCGATGAACGGTGCGTCCTACCCAGAGTTCCATCAGGGTGTCGCTGGGTATGGACGTTATTACTGGCATACGCTGGCTGATACTGCGGACGAGAACTTCATGGTGGGCGGATTGTTCCCGGTTGTCTTCCGGCAGGATCCGCGCTTCTACACGCTGGGGCACGGCAGCTTTGGACATCGTGCGCTGTATGCTGCTTCGCGGGTGATCATCTCGCGGTCGGACGCGGGCAATCCGATGCCGAACTTCTCAGAAATCGTTGGCGCGGGTGCTGCTGCCGGCGTGTCGTCGCTCTACTATCCGACGCACTACCGCACCTGGACGAAGGTCGGGCAGAAGTGGCTGACAAGCTCAGTAATTGACGGTGCGAACTTCACCTTCAAGGAGTTCTGGCCGACGATCAATCACAAGGTCTTCCACACGCACTAAGGGCGTGGCTGCGCGGCGGTTGTGGCCGCGTGCTTGCGCGCCTCCCACACCTTCACGTACTTCCAATGCGCGTAGACGGCGTGGTTGAGGTGAAAGATCAGGCCTTCTGCACCGTCGAGGAAGCCGCCGCGGAAGATGTAGTTCTTCAGCCAGCCGAAGAATGGATTTGCGATGGACTGGAAGAGCAGCGCGGCTGATGAGGTCTTGGACTTGCGCCGGCTGAGGGCTACGACGGTGCCGGTGCTGTACTCGTTCATGTGGTCGAGGTAGTTGGCGAAGTCGGGATAGCCGTAGTGCTCCAGGTGCGCGCGCAGATGGCCCTTGTCTGCGTTGTACTGAGGCGTGCCGTGCGGGCCGATGCTCTCGTCTACGGTGGCCATGCCGCGGCGGAAGAGGCGGAGCTTCTCGTCAGGGAAGAGGCCGCCGTGACGCATCCAGCGAGTTATGAAGATGTTGAGGCGCGGGATCCAGAAAGCGTTAAAAGCGGATGTGGCGACGGTGCTCTGAATCTCCGTTGCGAGTTCGGGTGTGACGACTTCATCGGCGTCGAGTAAGAGGATCCAGTCGCCGGTGCACTGCGCGATAGCAATGTTCTTCTGCTCGGCGTGGCCGCGGAAGTCGCGGTTGTAGCTATGCTTTGCGCCGTATTCCACCGCGATCTGCGGGGAGCGATCTTTCGATCCGGAGTCGACGATGATGATCTCATCAACCCAACCCTGTAACGCGGCAAGAGTGCGCGGGAGGTTCTTCTCTTCGTTGGTTGCGATCATGGCGACGGAGATAGTTGGCCGCAATGTTTCGCTCGTCGACACGGGTTGTTGTGTAAGTAAATCCACCGGCCTGAGTCTAAAGCAAAGTGGTACCTTAGCGGCGAGCGACTTACTGAGAGATCGAAGAAGGGACCTACGCGATGGCAACGATTCCGCACCTTCCCGATGAAGCTCTGCCTGCGGACCGCACGGTGCCGCTGCATGTGGTGCCGGGTGCGACGATCGATCTGCATCGGAAGCATTCGCTCGCGGTGCGGTGGATGCACTGGATCAACTTTCCTTTGTTGTTCACGATGATCTATAGCGGGCTGCTGATCTATTGGGCTGACTCAATTCCGGCGAGCGGACATTTGAGTGCGGTGTACCGCGTGGGCTTTGGGCACTGGACGCTTTTCCGTTTGTTCCCGCAGAGTTGGTATGCGGCTGTGGGGATGCAGTACAAGGTGCCCAATGGCTTGGGGTATCACTTCTTCTTCATGTGGCTGTTTGCTTTGAACGGCATTGCCTACGTAGCTTACTTAACTATTTCTGGTGAGTGGCGGACGCTGGTGCCGCCGCTGAATGATCTGGGAAAGGCTCTCCGCGATGCGTGGGGCGTGGTGTTGTTCGATTTGCATCTGCGCAAGGAAGAGCCGCGGCGCAAGAAGTACAACGCTGCGCAGAAGTTCGCTTATACCGGCACGATTGTTATGGGTGGGGTGATGCTGGTTACTGGGTTTGCTATTTATAAGCCGACTTCGGCGCACTGGTTGACGTCGCTTTGTGGCGGTTATGAGATGGCGCGGTGGCTGCATTTCTGGACGACGATGGCGTTTTTAGGCTTCTTTGTGATCCATGTGGTGCAGGTGGTGATGGCGGGCTGGAACAACTTTCGCAGCATGGTGACGGGTGTAGAAGTGCAGCCAGCGGGGCGTTCCGGGGTGGAGGAAGTCCATGATTGAATCGTCTCAGTCACGAACACCGGAAGAACTGGACGAAGAGGTCCGTCGGATCCTGCATGCGCGGACCCGGAGGTCGTTTTTGATTGGCGGAGCGGCGGCTCTGGCCGGTGTCGGACTTTACGAGGTGCTGTATCGTGCGAAGGCCGTCAACGAGTTGCAGTGGCCGTTGCGCGAGGCGCATGAGGCGAACCGTTCGCTGACGAATGCGCTGTTTGGGCAGCGCGTGCTGGCGCCGACGTACAAGGCTTCGGAGGTGACGGGGCTTCGCATCAATGGTGATTTCGGAATCGATACGGGACTGATTGAGAGTTCGTGGGGGCTGCAGCTTGTTGGGCTGGACCGGCCGCAGCAGTATCGGCAGTTCATGCCGGATGTGGATCTGTGGGAGTACCGCTCGAAGGATGATTACCAGGCACCGACGGAGTCGCAGGAGCCTGATGTGAAGGGTAAGGGGCCGGGTTCTTCGAAGGCGCCGGCCGCCATTCCGCATATGCAGGAGAGCACGGGAGTGACGGCGTCGGCCGATGCTGTGCCCGGTATTGTTTTGCGGCTGGAGGATCTGAAGAAGCTGCCTTATACGGAGCAGATCACGCAGTTCAAATGCGTGGAGGGCTGGAGCCAGATTGTGCGTTGGGGTGGGGTGCGTTTCAGCGATCTGTTGCGGGCTTATCCGCCGGCGAACATCGATGGCGGTCCGCCGAAGTTTGTGACGATGGAGACGTCAAATGGCGAGTACAACGCGTCGTTTGATATGCCGTCGCTGATGCATCCGCAGACGTTGCTCTGTTACTCGATGGATGGCGTGCCGCTGCAGATTGCGCATGGCGCGCCGGTTCGGCTGGCGATGCCATTGAAGTATGGGTACAAGCAGATCAAGTCGATTGCGAGCCTTACCTTCAGCAACGTGCGTACGCCGGATTACTGGGAGAAGCTGGGGTATGACTGGTATGCGGGGCTTTAGCTAGGCTGCGGCGTCGAGTTGTTCTTCGAGGGCTCGCAGTTCCCAGGCGTACTCCTCGGCGGGGAGTTCGGCGAGGATGGAGCGGAGTTCGCGTGCGAGTGTGGCGGTGGTGCGCTTGTTCTTGCGCGCGGCGTGGAGCAGGGTGCAGAGTTCGTCCTCGTGCTGGGCGATGCAGCGTACTGTGTGGAGCAGGGTGTCGAGGCGATCTGCCAGCCCTGCCGGCTGCGGTGACGCGGGCTTCTTTGCGGTGGCCTTCGTTGTCTTGCCTGCTGCCTTCTTTGCTGCCTTTGGTGCTGTTTTTGCTGCAGTCTTCACTGACCTCTTTGCCGCGTTCGTCTTCGCCATATCTTCTCTGATGCAGTAAGCGCGTGGAAATTTTCTCTGGTGCGCAAAGCGCAGAGGAATCTTTCCTGATGCGCCAGATGGTGGGAATGTTCCGTGGCTTAGAACTCGAGGCGTGCTCCGAGCTGGATCTGGCGCGAACTGGTGGTCGTGGTGGTGATGACGCCGGCGCTGCCGACGCGTGCGCCGCCGGTGGTGAAGACGTTGCGCTGGCTGGGGATGCCGAAGTTGGGGCGGTTGGGAATGTTGAAAACTTCACCGCGCAGTTGAATGCGGGCGCGATCGCCGAAGGCGAAGGTCTTGTTCACGGCGCCGTCGATCGAGACGAGGCCTGGGCCGATCATGGTGTTGCGTTCGAGGTTGCCGTAGAAGCCTGCGGTGGGCAGCGAGAAGGCTGTGGGGTCGAAGTACTGCACGGGGCCGCCTTTGATCGGGTTCGAGCTGCGGCCGGGGACGAGGTCGGGCCGCTCCTGCGAGGGGCCTGTGCCGATGCGTGCGCGCGCGTTGTCGAAGCTAATGAGTGCGGAGAAGGGCGCGCCCGAACTGAAGAGTGCGATGCCGTTCAGCGACCATCCCTTGCCGAGCCAGCGCGGTCCGCCGAGGTTCGGCAGGTTGGTGGTGATGGAGTTGCTGGAGTAGTTGCGCAGGTCGTAGTTGGAGAGACCCTTTTCGGCGCGCAGGCTGTCGGGATCCTGCGTGATGTCGTTCTCGCTGCCCTGTGCGGAGACGAGCGAGCTAGTATCGATGCTCTTGCCCCAGACGAAGGAGGAGCGCATCTGCAGGATGTCGTGGAACTGCCAGCTTAGCGTCGCCTGCAGTGCATTCACGCTGGAGAGGCCGTCGGTCTTCTTGTAGCGGATGGAGGTGAAGTTGGGATTGCGGACGGTGGAGTTGACCGGGAAGAACTTGCGGCCGTTGATGATCTGCGGAAGCGCCTGGTTCTGATCGACGATGCGTTGATCGTGCACGCCGCGGTTGGCGTCATAGGCGATGGTGAGCACGGCGCCCTTGGCAAGCTGCTGCTGGACGCTCACGTTCCATTGCATGACATACGGGCTGGCAGGGTTGTACTGTACGACGTCGATGCGGCCCAGGCTGAAGTTGCTGCTGTTGATCACCGTGTTGGGAAAGGTGATGGGTGTGCCGCTCTTGACGCCGCCGACGGTATAGAAGGGTGGCTGGCGGCTGCCGGCGTTCAGATAGAAGTCCGTCCACAGCGGATCGAAGTAGATGCCGAAGGCACCGCGGATGCTGGTATTGGAGCGCTTATCGGGTGAGTAGGCGAAGCCGAGGCGCGGTGCGAAGTTAAGGTTGCTGGGGTTGGTGTACATCGAGCCGACGGTGTCGGCTGTGTCCGTCAGGACGTTGCGTACGTTCGCCTGCAGGCCGTTGACTTCGTTTGGAACCGAGGTGCGCTCGTAACGCAGGCCGCCTGTGACAGTGAGCCTGTCGGTGGCGCGCCAGGTATCGGTGATGTAGGCGGCGTCCATGTGCTGGCGCCACTTGCGCTGCGGGTTCGAGCCGGGCAGGGCGACCTCAACGGAGGAGGCTGTGCCTGCGAGGAAGAGCGCAACGGAGTTGAACTGATAGAAGCCGTTCTGCGATTGTGCCGATTCCTGCGGGAAGAGGATCTGCTTCTCATCGAAGCCCAAGGCGATGGTGTGACGGCCGAGCGTGAGTGTCAGATCGTCATTGGCCTGAAAGAGGTTCAGAGCGTTCACGTTCGGTCCGAAACGCATGGGGCCGATCATGGGGCCTCCGGTGATGCTGATGGATCCGAAGGGACGGCCCGGCACGAACGAGAGCGATGGGTCGATGTTCTTGATGATGTCGTACTGCAGCGTGTAGTAGCTGCGGTTGTAGGCGAGTCGCGTCTGGTTGACCAGGCGTGGTGAGAAGCTGTGCGTCATCTGCGCGGTTGCGTACTGCGCGCGTGAGCGGTTGTGCGCGCGAGAGATCTGCAGATTGTCCGGTGTGAAGACGTTGGTGTTGTCGAACTGAAAGCGACCGAAGATGGAGGTGCGATCGGAGAGGGTGCGATCGACGCGTGCGATGAAGAAGTCTTCGTGCAGCGTGGCATTGCTGGTGGAGACGTAGGCTCCCGTGCCGTCGCCGTAATCGACGCCGTTGGCCGTGGGGAGGATCGCTACGTAGGGGCGCACTGCGGCGACGGCCCTGGCGCGGCTGGCCGCGTTGGGAACGATGGCGCTGGTGGTGGTGCCAAGTGCCTGACGGATGCCTTCGTAGTTGCCGAAGTAGACGGTCTTACCGCTGCCGATGGGACCGCCGAGCGCACCGCCGAACTGGTTGCGTGTGAAGTGCGGGATGGGCTGCGTTGCGCTGTCGAAGAAGTTCTTGGTGTCGAGAGCGGAGTTGCGCACGAACTCGAAGGCGCTGCCGTGCAGGCGGCCTGTGCCGCTGCGGGTGATCTGGTCGATGACGCCGCCGCCGGTGCGTCCGAACTCTGCGCCATAGCCGTTCACGAGTACACGGAACTGTGCGATGGAATCGACGCCGAGGATGACGCCGGAGGCACCGCCGGGTGTGTTGTTGTAGGCGTCGTTGACGTCGGTGCCGTCGAGGAGGAACTCGACCTGGTTGGTGCGGCGGCCAGAGATGGAGATCTGTCTGCCGAGACCCTGCGAGTCAGGGTTGAGGCGGCGCGATGGCACGACGCCGGGGCTCAGCAGTGCGAGCTGGGTGACGTCGCGGCCGTTGAGGGGCAGTTGCCGGATCGTACGCGGGCCCGTCACGGAAGACAGGGAGGGGTCTTCGCGTTCGATGACTGCCTCAGAGGTCTGGACGTTAATGTCTGCGCTGCTGGACTGAATGCTGAGTTGCACATCCATCTCAGCATGCTGGCCGACGGTCAGCATCACATTGCGTTCGGTGGTTGCGAAGCCGGGAGCTTCGACCTTGATCTGGTACTGGCCGGGGGCGAGCTGTGGCAGGGTGTAGAGGCCGGCGCCATCCGACTCGGTGACGCGGCGCGCGGGGCGGCCTTCTTCCCCAACCGTGATGTGGGCGTGAGGTACCTGCGCACCGCTGCTGTCCCGAACGATGCCGGAGAGTGATGCGTTCGCGCCCTGGCCGAAGGCCGACGCGGAGGTCAAAAGACAAGCAAGCGAGAGCGCCGAGAGGGGGCCAGAGGGCAAAGGGTGCTGGGGCGAAAGTCGCCGCTTGTGTTTCATATCCCTAAAGATAGATTGCAGAGCGGATTCCGGGCGAGTCTGCGCCCGGAATCCATACGCACATTTACGACGCGCGACGGTTGATGGTGACGGCGTTGGCCTGATCAATCGGCGTAAGTAGGACAGACGACACATTGACGTGAGCGGGGCGTGTGACGGCCCACAGAATGGTGTCGGCCACGTCTTCCGGGAGGAGTGGCGTGACGTTGGCGTAGACCTTGGCCGCGCGTTTCTTGTCACCGCCGAAGCGGACCTCGCTGAAGCGCGTTTCCACCATGCCGGGGTCGACGCTGGTGACGCGTACGGCGGTGCCCATCAGGTCGATGCGCATGCCTTCGCTCAGGATCTTCTCCGCGGCCTTGGTCGCACAGTAGACGGCGCCGCCGGCATAGGCCAGCCAGCCGGCGGTCGATCCCATGTTCACCACATGGCCCGCGTTGCGCTGCACCATGCCGGGCAGGACGGCGCGTGTGATGTAGAGCAGGCCCTTGGTGTTGGTGTCGATCATCTGCTCCCAGTGATCGATGTCGTCGAGGTAAAGCTTTTCAAGGCCGCGCGCGAGGCCGGCGTTGTTGACGAGGATCTCGATGGCCTGCCACTCGGCGGGCAGGGAAGCGAAGGCATTCGCTACATCGTCGCGCTTACTTACATCGAGCGCGAAGCTATGCACGCCTGCGGCGCCCGCGCTGAGGAGGTCTTGGCGCATGGCTTCGAGTGCGTCGGTGGTGCGTGCGCAGAGGAGCAGCTTTGCGCCGGCTGCGGCGAGTGCCAGGGCGGTAGCTTTGCCGATGCCTGCGCTGGCGCCGGTGATGAATGCGATCTTGCCCGCGATGCTGATGCCCATGTACTCCCTCGTGTCCTGTTATTTTTCAGATGGCTTTGTCCTCATCGTATCGAACTGCAGACGCAACAAGGGGCTGCCGAAGCAGCCCCTTGTCGATACGCGCACAATGTCGCGTGTCGTTGATTACTGCACGGGTGCCGGTTCTGCCTGGGTGACGACGCCGATGGAGGGACCAGAGACGACCATCTCCACGCGGCGATTCTGCGCCTTACCAGCGGCGCTGCCGTTGTCGGCGACGGGGTTCGACTTGCCGAAGCCCATTGCGGTGACGTTAGCCGGGCTTACACCGTTGTTGACAAGGAAGGCGCGTGTGGAGTCTGCACGGCTCTGGCTCAGCTTGAGGTTGAGTTCGTCGCTGCCCACAGAGTCTGTGTAGCCGTCGATCTGCAGCTTCAGGTCGGGGTACTGCATGAGAATGGCCGAAACCTTCGCAAGGGAGATCTGCGCGTTCTGCTTCAGAGCGCTCTTGCCGGTATCGAAGAGTACGTCGCCGAGGGTTACGACGAGACCGCGAGCAGTCTCCTGCGTGGCAAGGACGGCGTTCAACTGCGAACGCAGACGTTCGCGCATTGCCTTGACGGAGTTCTGTGCTGCTGCTGCCTTTGCTTCCGCAGATGCAGCGTTCGCATTTGCGTCGGCTGCGGCTGCTTCCGCGCGTGCGCGTTCTGCTGCTTCACGATCGGCTGCAGCGCGTGCGCGCTCTGCTGCGAGTGCTGCCTGCTGCGCCTGCATCTGCGAAGCCTGAGCCTGGAGCTGTGCGTCCTTGCGGGCGTTTACTTCTGCGAGCGAGCGCTCCTGCTCCTTCTTGCGAAGGGTGCTGATGCGAGCATCTTCCGAGCGCTGTACTGCCTCGCGCGCCATGGTGATTTCCATCTTCACGTCGCGATGCTTGTTCTGGTCCATGTCATCGGCGTTCTGCAGGCTGGTCTTCACCTGAGCCATGATGTCGGGAGCGTACTTGTCTGCACCGGCCATGAGGGCGATCTGGTAGGCGTTGTGCGCCTCATAGAGTTCGAGCGGGCTGTGCTCGTCGCGAGTCACGGGACGGAAGACCGTCTTCGCGCCTTCGGTCTGCGCGTAGAGGCCCTTGGGCAGCAGCGTGTACTTCGCATTCACCTTTTCCAGGACGCCATTGGTCTTGTCTTCGATGACGTGGTTCTCCATGACGACGACGTCGCTGGGAACCTTGACAGCGAAGTAAGGCTCTGCCGTGACGATCATGCCGAAGGACTGCAGGTTGCTGGTGACTTCCATCTCAACGGTGTGGTCGCCGCCGGTGGGAAGAACTTCGCCAAGGTTCTGGGGAGCGCCGTCGGGTGTGATGGCCCACAGCACGTAGGTCAGGTATTCCGGACCAAAGCCGTTGGCGGCGGTGAGGCCCTTGAGCTTGACTTCGATGTTGATGCGGCCCTTGCCGCTGTCAACCTTTGCTTCACCTTTTGCGTTGGGCAGGAGCGGCGTGCCGGTGAAGGCAATCTTGGTGGAGCCGCTGCGGTGCAGGTAGTTGACGGCATCCAGGTCGCGGCGGACCACGTTCACGCGATAAAGGGGCACACCGTTGAGTTCACCGACCGGGCGGCCGCCGTTCTGGACGCCAACGCGCGTTTGCGGATCTGCGGTGGGATTCAGTTCCTGTGCGAAAGCGCCACATGCGAGTGCACTGCTCAAGAGCGCTGCTGCGCCAAACTGAAATGCCTGGATGCCAATTCGTTTCATGATTCCCTCGTGATCTTTCGATCGTCGTAAGTGGCGGACCGCTCCGTCGCGCACACTTGCAGCGCAGGCGGTTCCGTCTCAGTACAAGGGATGCACTCGGGTGGGGAGCGGTAGTCTAACAGCGAAAAGGATTCGCGGGACGATTTTTCAGAACTTTCGGTTGCTTTTCTGCGGAAATACTTTCGGGGTATGGACATTGGGACCGTATCGCCGAAGCGAAAGCCGACTACCCAACAGATTCGTCGCGGCCCGGGCGGGTCATGAGTGCGCGGATGGCGTCGACGGGGGAGCGGCCTTCGTGGAGGATGGCGTACATCTCAGAGGTGATCGGCATCTCGATGCCGTGTTGGCGCGCCAGGCCGAGTGCGGCGCCGGTGCAGCGAACGCCTTCGGCGACCTTGCCGTTGAGGCTTGCGAGGATGTCTGGAAGAGTGCGGCCGCGGCCGAGCTCCACGCCTACGGTGCGGTTGCGCGAGAGCGATCCGGTGCAGGTGAGGACGAGGTCGCCGTAGCCGGCTAGACCGGCCATGGTTTCCGGGCGTGCGCCGCAGGCGACGGACAGTCGCGTGATCTCGGCCATGCCGCGTGTGATGAGCGCTGCGGATGCGTTGCTGCCGAGTTGCAGGCCGTCCACCACGCCGGCGGCGAGGGCGATGACGTTCTTGAGTGCGCCGCCGAGTTCAACGCCTACGACGTCGTCGTTGGTGTAGACGCGCAGCGACTCGGAGGAGAAGTCGCTTTGCAGAGCGCGTGCGACATCCTGATCGCGTGTTGCGAGAGTGACTGCCGTGGGCAGCCCGGCGGCTACTTCACGCGCGAAGGAGGGGCCGCCGAGTGTGGCGAAACGAATGGGAGAAGCCGCAGCGACAACCTCGCTCATGCGGCGGAAGGTCCTGTCCTGAATGCCCTTGGAGGCGGAGACGAAGAGGTGATTCTCGCGGAGCGCGGGTGCGATCGCGTGGATGGTCTGGTCCATGTAATCGGATGGGGTGACGGCGAGCAGGACATCGGCCTGGTCGACGGCGGCATCGAGTGACGATGATATGGCGAGATCGGATGGGAGCTGGAAGCCGGGGAGGAACTTCGCGTTCTCGCGGGTCTGTTCCATGGCTTCCGCGTGCGCGGGTGTGTGTGCCCACAACGTGACGGTGTGGCGCTGCTGGCGCGCAAGGGACAGCGCGAGCGCCGTTCCCCATGCACCTGCTCCGAGGACTGCGATGCGACTCATGCTGCGGGCTTCGTCCCAAACTTCGGTTCGGTGTGCGCGAGTAGGCGACTGATGTTGCCGTGGTGCTTGGCGATGACGAGGAGCGGCATGGCGACGTACACGAGATCGACGATGAGTTCGCGGCGTGTGTCGAAGACGATGCAGAGGATGGCAAGCGAGACGGCGCCGACGATGGAGGCGAGCGAGACGTAGCGCGTCAGCATGAAGACGACAGCGAAGATGCCGATGCAGACGAGGGTTGTCAGCGGCATCAACGCGGCGAAGACGCCGGCTGCGGTCGCGACACCCTTGCCACCACGGAAGCCGAGCCAGACGGGGAAGATGTGTCCGATGACTGCGAAGAGGCCGGCTACGGCTTCGAGGTCGTAGCCGTTGGGGAAGCCGGCCCACTGCGCCATGTGTTGTGCGATGACGACGGCGAGAACGCCCTTAAGGGCGTCGAGGATGAGCGTGGCGATGCCGAGGCCTTTTGCGCCGGAGCGTGCGACGTTGGTTGCGCCGATGTTGCCGGAACCGCTCTCGCGAATGTCCTCGTTGCGGAAGGTGCGCACGAGAAGATAGCCCGTTGGGATGGAGCCCACAAGGTATGCGATGGCGAGGGTGATGATCCAGAGAACGAGAGGAGTCATAGCGGACTTTGAGTCTATCAGCGTGGTCTTACAGGAGCTTGTGACGCAGCATGCTGAGGGCGTGTTGCGAGGTGAACCAGCGCACACGTTCGCGGTCGCCCGTCAGGTTCAGTTCTCGCGTTTCGGTGCCGTTGGCATCGGCGAGTGCAAGGTAGACGCGGCCGACGGGCTTGTTGAGCGTGGCTCCGCCTGGGCCTGCGATGCCGGTGACACCAATGCCGAGGTCTGCGCCTGTTCTTGTGCGAATGCCCTCGGCAAGCGCTCGTGCGACCTCTTCACTGACTGCGCCGTGCTGCTGGATGAGTGGCTTCGGTACGTCTACGAGCGCGGTCTTCAATTGATCGGCATAGACGACAACGCCGCCGAGGAACGATCGTGAGGATCCGGGGATGGCGGTGAGGCGTTGCGCGATGAGGCCACCGGTGCAGCTTTCGGCGGTGGCGAGTGTCAGGTGGCGCATGCCCATCATGAGGAGGACGACCTGCTCAAGCGATTCGCCGTCGGCCGAGAAGACGAAGTCCATCATCTCGTGCTCGCAGAGAGAGAGCACTTCGTCGACGCGCGCCTGCGCCTCTTCGATGGTGGGTTTGGCGCAGGCGAAGTGGAGCTGGATTTCGCCCTGTGTGCTGAGGATGGTCGTCTGCACGTCGGTGAACTGCATGTAGATGGGGGCGGTGCGTGCGTCGACTTCGCTCTCTGCCACGACGGCCATGCGCAACTGTCCGATGGCGATGTGCTGCTGCGGGACGACACGCTGCAAGCGCTGCTTCACCTGGTCGGCGTAGAGGGCGGTCAGTTCTTTTGGTGGTCCGGGCAGCAACACGACGTAGCGGGGCTTGCCTTCGTACTCGGTGGCGATCCATTGGCCTGGTGCGGTGCCGTTTGCGTTGGGCAGCAGCTCTGCGCCGTCGATGACATCGCCCTGCTTGAAGTTGATGGCCTGGATGGTGATGCCGCGCTTGGCGAAGCGTGCGCGGAGGGCTTCGACGACGGCTTCGTTGCGCGTGAGGCCTACGCCAAGCGCCGATGCAACGGCTTCGCGCGTGAGGTCGTCTTCCGTTGGACCGAGGCCGCCGGAGAAGATGATGATGTCCGCGCGGCGCAGTGCGATGCGTGCGCAGTCAGTCAGCTGCTCCATGGAGTCGCCGAGGATGGTCTTGAAGGCGACGGAGACGCCGAGCTTGTTGAGTTCGGCGGTGAGTGCGAGTGAGTTAGTGTCCTGCCGGAAGGGCGTCAGCATCTCGCTGCCGACGGCGATGATTTCAGCGATCATGATGCTCTTACGATGCAAGGCAGAGCCTTAGCGGCTCAGGCGGCCTTCGACATCCATCTCCACGGTATAAAGTCCGCTGGTAGTCGCAAGCACTGCGGCGTTGTCGTCGGTGAAGGCGAGGCCTACAAGACCGCTGCCGCTGATGGCGACGGAGGCTTGCTTGTCGGGCGTGATGCGGATGATGCCGCGTTCGCCCTGCAAGGATGAGGCGACGTAGACGTTGCCGTCCGTGTCGACCGCCATGCCCTGCGGGCGGCCCAGGCCGCGATACCAGGTGCTGACTTCGCCTTCCGGTGAGATCGCGTGAATGGCCTCGTTGCTGCTGGTTGTTGGGCCGGTGACGAGCAGCGTGCCTTCGTTGGTGAAGGCCAGGTGATAGGCGGAGACCGAGGGCTCGAGTGTTGCGAAGACGAAGACGCTGCCCTGCAGGTCGAGTTTGAAGATGGTTCCGCTGCGATCGCCTACATAGCAGTTGCCGTCGTCGTCGAAGGCGAGGCCGGTTGCGATGCCCATGCCCTCGGCCCACTGTGCCATGGCGCCGTCCGGGCTGATGCGGTAGACCGTGCCCTCGGCGCGGGAGGAGCAGTAGAGGTAGCCGTCGGGACCGAAGGCGAGGCCGCTGGCGTTGGGCAGGCCGCGTACGAAGGCGCGCATGCTGTACTCGCGATCGATACGGAAGATCGAGACAGGAACTTCCTGGCCGCGCGAGCCGGAGAAGGTTGCGTAGATGTTGCCTTCGCCGTCGATCGCCGGGTTCGCGATGGGGTGCAGATTGTCCGCGATGGGGAGAGCGACGCGCAGCGGCAGGGCGTTGGAGTGACTGTCACCGAGTTGCAGGATCACATCGCCGGAGATGGCACCGTCGGGCACGCGCAGTGTCACGCGCGTTGGCGACGTGAGCGTCGTTGGGGCCGGTGTCTCGCCGATGGTGATCAGCGGCAGGAGTGCGCCGCCGAGGTGCGTTCCGCGAAGGTCGACGACACCGTCCGGCATCGCCGCGATGGGGGAGACGGAGACGAGGTGCGGCGCGTTGGGGTCGGCGTGGCCGCGGAGGTGATCGAGAAGCGTCATCGTCTTTCAGGGTATGCCTGCGACATGCGCGGCGCAAACGGCCTAGTGCTTCGGCGCGTGCGCGGCGATCTGCCAGACGATCCATGCCTGCTGGATGACGGTCTGCAGGATGAGCGCGTAGACGCCTGCGCCGAGGTCGTCGACCATGATGCCGGTGCCTGCGGGCAGCTTCTCAAGCCGGCGGATGGGCGGCGGCTTGAGGATGTCGAAGATGCGGAAGCAGACGAGACCGAGGAGGGCGAAGGGCATTTGCGGAAGGCAGAAGACCAGCGTCAGCCACTGTCCTGCGACTTCGTCAATGACGACGATCTGCGGGTCTTTGCGGCCGCTCTCACGGGCGATGCGTGTTGCCGCGGGGATGCCGATGGCGGTCGCAAGGGCGGCCATGCCGAGCGTGATGAGCGGCAGCCAATGGATGGAAACATGGCGTGCGATGGCGAACCACACGAGTGTTGCGGCGACGGAACCGTAGGTCCCCGGGCCGGGCTTCATGAAGCCTGCACCGAAGAAGGTGCCAGCGATCCACGCCCAGCGCGTCCGTTTGACGCCTCCCAGACCGGCGGCGGGTCCGTCGTAGTTACCTTCTGCGCTCACGCGTTAGTTCTCACGCATGCGGTTCTGTTCGCGCTCGAGGTCTTCGAGCAGATCGGGATCGTGAATGGGCGAGGTGATCTTGTAGTCGCCGCTGGCCCACTTGCCGAGATCGAGGATGCGGCAGCGGTCGCTGCAGAACGGGAAGTCCGCATTGGCGGTGGTGACGATTTTCTTGCAGATCGGGCAGTGCAGTTCTTGCGACATAGTCCTAACTCACAGGTTGGACAGGAACCCACAGTTCGATGGGGCCGGTCTCGGTTTCAGGGTCGTAGCGATCATCGTACCGCTCGAAGGCGGGCGACGGTGCGAGCGTGTAACCGGATGCCGGCAGCCACGTTGCGTAGATCTGGGACCAGTGTTCGCCGATGTGCTCGAGGCCGTCGACGGTGAAGACGGCGTAGCGCGCTGCGGGAAGCGTTTCGCGATGCGGCGAGTTGACGCCGTCAAAGCTGGGTACCTCAATGGCGCACATGTACTCCATGCTGTCGGCGTCGGCGCGGACGATGACGCCGTAGGTGACGCTGGCCGTGTGGATCTCGGGCACGTCCAGCGCGAAGAAGTCGCCCCACTGAACGGGGATCGACTCCGCTGCATCGGCATTGTTGTGCGTCTGCAGCGTTCCGGCGAGGAAGCGCTGTGCGCCGTCGCGGAACTTCGGGCTGGGGAGTGTCGTTTCCATGGGGTTACTTAGCTGCCGTCATCTGTGCGCGGCGGGCGTCGAGGTTCTTGACCATACCTTCGAAGGCAGCGCTTGCTTTCTCGCTGGCGTCGACGAGCTTCTTGGTGTTGGGCATGAAGGTGTTGCCGGTGGCTTCTTCGGATATCTTCGCGAACTTTGCGCGGAGGAAGAGTGCCTCGCCCTGCGTTGCCAGGTAGAGTTCGGGGTCGACGGCGCCGTGCAGCGGGAGCTGTGCCATGCCCTCCCAGAAGCTGATGACCTGGCGCCAGTAGACGTTGTTGGGGTTCGTGGGATTGTGGATCGTCTTGAACTCTTCGACGGTGGTCGGCCAGAACTCCATGCCAACGTAGTTTCGCGCCTTGCGCATGACTTCTTCGCGGCGGAGGTCGTAGAGCTTCAGGATGATGTCTGCGTCTGCTGGTGTTGCCATGTGTCTTGTGTTCCTCGTGAGGATTTTAGCGCGGGCCTTCAGCCCGCAGTCGCGTCGTGGGATGGGAAACCCAGGGCTTTGCCCTGGGCTAGGATAGCTCGCGCCTTCAGCGCGATGTCAGTCTTCGCCACCGAGGCGCTTGCTGTTGAGCGCCCTGAGGATCAGTTCGTAGGGGATCACTGCAAGGCAGACAGCACCGGCCGCCGTGATCAATGAGCCGAATAGAGCCAACCCGACGCCATTGCCGTAAGTGTGTCGGTCGTAGAATTTCGCCTGGCGAGCAAGGTAAGCACTTCGCTCCCCCGTATAAGAGTGGTGCACAAAGGCATATTCGACCAAGGTCAACAGACACACAGAAACTGCCGCCGCAGCAGCGTGTTGCTTCCAGCTATGTCTCATGCAAGCAGCCTAATCGAGGATGCGTGCGACGACGTCGTAGTCGTGGGCTTCGGTGATCTCGGCGCGGTAGAAGGTGCCGGGGACCAAGGCTTCGCGGTCGCCGAAGTCGTTGATCAGGACGTGGCCGTCGATCTCAGGGGCTTGTTGCATGGTGCGTGCCTGCCAGAGGAGTTCGGTCTCTTCGCTGGGGCCTTCGATGAGGACTTCGACCTCGCGGCCAACCTGCGCTGCGCGTGCCTTGGCGCTGATCTTGAGCTGGGTGCGCATCAGGCGGCGGCGTCGGGCTTCGATGGTGCGCTTCGGTACTTTCTCGCCGAGGTCGAAGGCTGCTGCACCTTCTTCGTCGGAGTAGCTGAAGACGCCGAGCCAGTCGATCTTTGCGGCCTTGATGAAGCTCTCGAGTTCTTCGAACTCTGCATCGGTCTCGCCGGGGAAGCCGACGATGAATGCGGTGCGGATGGCGATGCCGGGAACGATGGTGCGGGCCTTGTCGATCATCTTGAGGAAGATGTCGCCGGAGCCGCCGCGCTTCATGCGCTTCAACGTCGCTGCGGAGGCGTGCTGGAGCGGGACGTCGAGGTACTTGGCGATGTTGTCATGGGCGGCGATGGTCTCGAGCAGCTTCGTCGTCACCTTGTTCGGGTAGGCGTAGAGGAAGCGGAGCCACTTGATGGTGCCGATGCCCTCGACGTGCATGGTTGCGAGTGCTTCCAGCAGGGTAGCGAGGCCGTCGCGCAGGCCGAGGTCTTCGCCGAAGCAGGTGGTGTCCTGGCCGATGAGGGTGAACTCGCGGACGCCCTGACGCATGAGGTTCTCGGCTTCGTTGAGGATCGACGAGATGCGGCGCGAGCGGAACTTGCCACGGAGCTGCGGGATGATGCAGAAGCCGCAGGGATGATCGCAACCTTCGGCGATCTTGATGTAAGCGGAGGCGCGCGGCGTGGTGAGGATGCGCGGTGTGTCGTCGCTGTAGAGATAGCTGGGCAGCTCGGCGGTGGCGCCGTCCCATGCGTCACGGTTGAAGCGGCCGTTGCGTTCGCGGAGGTCGCCTTCGGGGCGCGAGGTCTGCTGCGGGACTTCCATCTGCGAGTGCTTGCGCACGGCACTGGAGGCGCGGTCGATCAGGTTGCTGTCCGCGATGCTGGCGGAGGAGAGATTGCCCTGGGCGAGTTCTACTTCGAGGGCTGCTGCTCCGCCTAGTTCCAGGTGTGCGTGGTCGTGGGCTTCGCCGAGTTGCTGGTTTCTAGTTTCTGGTTTCTGGTTCTCGGTCAGGATGTTGAACGGGCCGCTCTGCGGTACCGGCTTTGGGGTGAGGCCTGCGGCGCGGAGGATGCCGTCGAGTTCGCCGGTGCCGAGGACTGCGTCGACTTCCGGGATGTTCTTGCGGATCTCGTCGCGGTAGCGCTCGACGAGGCAGCCGGTGACGATGAGTTTGCGTGCGCGGCCGCCGGTCTTGTGCGCGACCATCTCGAGGATGGTGTTCACGCTCTCCTGCTTGGCGGAGTCGATGAAGCTGCAGGTGTTGACGACGATGATGTCTGCGTCTTCCGCGGTGGGCGTGAGTTCCGCGCCGGCGTGGTGGACCATGCCCATCATGACTTCGCTGTCGACCAGGTTCTTGGGGCAGCCGAGCGAGACGAAGCCGATGCGTGGACGCTCTGGCATGGGAGTGCTTTTGTCGATTTGTTCTACGAGTTCTGTTGGCACGCGCGTGGCCTTATGGGAGGGGTACCCCTCCCCCCTGCTTTTCGCAAAAATTAGATTCTAAAGGACTTAGTGCGAGCGGTCCGGCTAAAAATTAGATTCCATTGGACTTACACGCAAAAATTAGATTCCATTGGACTTAGCTCGCTCGGTCCGGTCCGCCAACCGGGCTGGGATCGCTCGAATCCTTAACTTCTATTGTAGCTTTTTCCGGGGAAATTATTGGCGGGTGGAAGTTGTTGATGTTATGCGAGTTATGGGTTTTGGGGCTTGACACGTTTTTTGGGTGTGGCTCCCGCGGCCTCTGGACCCACTCATGACGATGATGCCGTCATGAATGGGGCACCCGGTTTCGTGGCTTTCCTGAGGAGTTAGGGGAGTTTGGCTGCTTCTGCTTCTGGGTTCCAGCGGTCGGGGCCGTTGAGGAAGGTGCGGGTTTCGAAGGTGCGGCGCTGGGCCGAGGTGAGGCGTTTGGCGAAGGGGGTGCGGTCGGCTGTGTCGGCGCCGGGGCCGCTGGAGCCGTCTTCTGCGTAGAAGGCCGTGGTGAGGACGTTGCCGTTGTTCCAGTCGGACCAGCCGGCGGGTTCGAGGCCTTTGTCGATCCGGGTGTTCAGGAAGACGACGCGGGAGTAGGGGCGCCAGGGGCGGCCGAGGAAGACTCCGTGGGCGGTCTTCTTTGCGGCGTTGTCGGTCATGGCGGTGCCTTCGGCGCCGGGGGCGAAGGTGAGGTGGCTGTTGCGGATGACGTAGCCGGTGGGGTCGTCGGGTCGCAGGCGGCTTTGCGCGGTGATGTAGCCGGGTGCGACGGTGTGGAACTGGACCCGGTCGAAGACGGCGGTGGCGTTGCCGAAGACGTAGTCGACTGCGCCCTCGATGTAGCTGTCGACGTAGTACTGGCGACCGTAGTTGGCGAAGAGGGTGTCCTGGTAGCCGAGGAAGCGGCAGCGCTTGAAGATGGCGCGATCTGCGAGGACGGAGACTGCGACGGCCTGGCCTACGTTGCCGGCGGTGTTGGCGAAGGTGAGGTTGTCGGCTGCGAAGCCGTTGCCGTTGACCTCGACGGTTTCGGTGAAGAAGGTGCCGCCGCTCGTTTTTGCGAAGTGGTCGGAGGTGATGACGGTGTCTTCGGGCTTTGTGCCGAGGCCGACGAGTGTCAGGTTGGGGCGGTTCTGCGGAATCCAGAGGCGTTCTTTGTAGGTGCCGGGCGTGATGCGGATGGTGACGCGGCCGCCTGCTGTGGGTTCGGGCGCGTGGTCGATGGCGTTCTGGATCGTCGGGAACTCGGTCGGGCCGTTGGGCGTGGCGCCGGGACGGACGAGGACGGTGACGTCCGACGCTTGGGCGGTGAGGGTGATGAGGAGTGGCAGCAGGGCGAGGGCTCGCATGGTGTCCACGGTAGTGGGTTGCGGTGGTTGCGGCAACATCCTTTCGTGTTGGTAAGGAATGGTTTGCGGATTCCCGGGTCGCGCTTTGCGCGAGATCCCACTCATGCGCAGAGAGCGCGCATGAATGGGGCACCCGGCCGATTAGTTTTGGCTTCTACCTCTGCGGCGCAAGAACAAAAAGCGGACCTCGGGGGCTGAAGCCCGGTTTCAATAGGGTATGTTTTCGGCACAGCTGAAGCTGTGCCCTTCCAAATGCCGGAGATTCGTGCACGGCCGGTCGGCACACGGCGGGTTCGTGCGCGGCTGGTTCGTGCTCGGCTGGTTCGTGCGCGGCTGGTTCGTGCGCGGCTGGTTCGTGCTTTGCACGAATCCCCACCTTGGCTTCGCAAAGGTGGGGCACCCGGATTGGTGGCTTCCTCGTTCGGTGGTGGTGATTCGAAAACCCACATCTCAGAAGCGAGATGTGGGGCACCCGGCGTTTGTTGTAGGGACGATCGGTCAGAGCCTGGTCCGTCTTATGTGTTTCCGGTCAGTCGTTGCTGGGCTGTTGCAGGTTGTCGACGCTGACATCTTCGATGTTGCCCCTGGCGGATTGCAGCTTGAGGCCGAGGGACTGGTTGAGGGCTGCGGGCAGTGTGAGGTCGTCGGTGACGGCGGTATCGTCGGAGGTCCATCGGAGTTGCAAGTCGTAGGCGCCGGTGAGGCCGGTGTGGTCCTCGACCCGGCGGCCTGCACGGCGGCGGAGCGATGCTGCGAGGTCGGGCATGGTGATGGCGGTGCCGCGCATGATGATGATGCGGTCGCCGTTCATGCTCAGGTTTTGCCGGGTTCCTTCTGCGGACGCTTTGAGGGCTGGGCCGAGTTTGCCCGGTTTGCTGAGCACGAGCCAGTAGACCTGCCCCTGGCGTTGCTGGCGGTGGTAGCGGAAGCCGAAGGAGTTTTGAAGCAGCGACAGCATGACCTGCTGGAATTGCTCCGGTGTTTTGACCTCGGCGCGATCGACGGTGGTGGCGTTGATGTCGAAGAGTTCGTTCCGCGCCCATTCGGGTTCATTCAGGATGGTGTCGTCGTCGAGACCGAAGGCGATGCGGATGAGGGCGTGCACCGAGGTGGCGCTGATGGCGAGGCGTCCGCCGGGCAGCATCTGTCGATTGGACGGATCGTCGCCGGTGCTCTTGTGCGGGTGGATGGCGATGACATCGAGCTTGATGGGCGTCTGTGCGGCGATGGGTAACGCCGTGATGAGAGCGGCTAGAAGGGCAGCGAATCGCAACACATTTGTACCTCTGGGCGTGGGTACGTGGGGGATGGGCCGCTGGTTCCGTTTGTTTGCTAAAATCAACGAGTGCCGGGTCCTACGCGACTCACTCCTGCAAACCCCGCCAGGTCCGGAAGGAAGCAACGGTAGCAGGCTCTTGAGTGCGCAGTGGGTCACCCGGCGCTTTTTCTTTTTTCGAACAATATTGGAAGACGCGCAGCGCAGTGGGTCACCCGGCGCTTTTTCTTTTTCCCGCAGAATTTGGAAGATGCGTAACGTGGCTTTGGCCGGCGCCTTCTTTTCCCCTCACAATTTGTTTTGCAGAGCGATACTTTCCTTGGCGGCTTCGCGTTCTTGGAGCCGAAGCTTTGGAGTTTTTGTGCCGGTCAGCGCCTGCGGGATCCTTCGCTTTGCTCAGGACGATGGCTGGTGCGGGTGGGTGGCCGCTGCTTCGTCAGATGACGCTGTTGCGCAGTGGGCGGTGGCGGGTAACGGCATGCGTCAGGATCGGTGGTTGCACCGTCGCAGGGGCGAAGCGGTATGCTCAACAAGGATATTCATGCGCTGTATATCGGCGCGGAGGAAAGCCAGTTGAATCTGCAGTTGAAGCCGCGCGTGAGTTCTCGCGCAAAAATTTCGTCGGTTGGGACTTACGTTCCGCCGCGTGTGCTGACCAACGCTGACATGGAGCGGATGGTCGAGACGAACGACCAATGGATCATGGAGCGCACCGGCATTCGCGAGCGCCACGTGGTGGACGCGGGTGTTGCGACGAGCGACATGGCGGTTGAGGCGGCGAAGGTCTGCCTGGCCAAACGTGGCATTGATGCCAGCGAGATCGATTGCATCATCGTGGGAACGGTGACGCCGGACATGCTGTTTCCGGCGACGGCGTGCCTGGTCCAGAACAAGCTTGGAGCCACCAAGGCGTGGGGATTCGACCTGTCGGCTGCCTGCTCTGCGTTTACCTATGCGTTGCAGGTGGGTTCGCAGTTCATCCAAACGGGCACGCACAAGAAAGTGCTGGTGATTGGCGCGGACACGATGAGTTCGATCGTGGATTACACCGATCGCACGACGTGCATCTTGTTCGGCGATGGCGCCGGATGCGTTCTGCTGGAGCCGTGCGAAGAGGGCGAGGTCGGCCTGATCGACTTCTACCATGAGGTCGATGGCTCGGGTGGTTCCGCACTGTGCATGCCTGCAGGTGGCAGTCTGCATCCGCCATCGGCAGAGACGGTTGCGAATCGTCAGCATTTCATCAAGCAGGAGGGGCAGACCGTCTACAAGTTTGCCGTGCGCAAGATGATGGAAGCCAGCGAGCGTGTGTTGCAGGCGAATGGTGTACTGGGTTCGGACCTGGCGGCGTTCATACCGCACCAGGCGAACAAGCGCATCATCCTGGCGACGGCGGAGCGTCTTGGTCTGTCGGAGGATCGCGTGGTGATCAACATTGACCGCTACGGCAATACGACGGGCGGAACGATTCCCCTGGCGATGGGAACGGCGCTGGAAGAGAAGCGTTTGAAGAAGGGCGACCTGGTTCTGCTGGCGAGTGTTGGGGCAGGGTTTACCGTTGGGGCTACTCTGCTGCGGTGGGAGTTCTAGGTCTCAACAGGAAACAGGCAATAGGGAATGGGCTCGGCTTTGGCCGGGCCTGTTTTATTGCTCGCGAGAAATCCTGTTTCAATCCCGCGATCAAAGCGGGTGCCCCATTCATGACGGCTCATCGTCATGAGTGGGTTCGAAGGACGTTACCGGGAAAGGTCCCACTCATGCGCAAGAAAACGCGCATGAATGGGGCACCCGGCACCTGGGCTGGAATGCGTGAGCGTACTTACGCCGCGGCTGCGGTGGTGGCGGTTTCGTGCTGCTCGTGGCGGCGCTGGCGTAGCTTCACGATGGCGTAGATGATGCCGAAGCCGATGGATCCCCAGACGATGACGAGGAGGATCCAGCCGTAGTGGTCGGCGAAGCGCTGGTAGAGCGGCATGATCTTGCGGCCGTAGTGCAGGCCGAGCCAGGCGTAGAAGGCGTGGCGGAGGAAGCGCGAGAGGGTGAAGCTCCAGAAGAAGCGGCTGCGGGGCATGCGCAGGGCGCCAGCGGCGATCAGGAAGGGCATGAGCGGTGCGGGCGGTGGTAGCAGCGCCGGGAGCGCTACGGAGAGCAGGGCGTGCTCGGTCGTCCAGCGGCGTAGCCGGTCTCGGAAGCGGGCCGGGACGTACTTGTCCATGAGGGGCAGGCCGCCCATGGCGCCGGTCTGGTAGCTGATGGCTCCTCCGACGATGGAGCCGATGGTGGCGACGACGGTGACAAGGAGCCAGGCCTGTCGCTGGGCTGCCAGCAGGACGACGAGGATGTCGGACGAGCCCGGGATGGGGAGCGGGACGGGCGAGGAATCGACGACACAGATGAAGAAGAGGCCGAGCAGGCCGAGACGGAAGAAGTAGCGGGTGATTTTGCCGCCCGTGGTCGTGGGGCGTCGCACGTGCGCGGTTGCGCTCGTGGTTGTCTGGGCAGCCTTTTGGAGGAGCGCAAGGATCATCGGTCGGTGATTGGACGCTCGCAGGGGAGCGCACGGCTACAGCAGTGTGCGGTTGTGTTGCGCCAGAGCAAGGATATGTTCTGAAGGCGACCAGAGGCCCGCTTCCGCGGCTACAACAGCCTTAGCTTATACGCGGGCAGGACTTCGGCCTGGGCGGCGAGCGTGTAGAAGCGGTCGATGGCCTGCAGGCACTGGTCGTCGAGCGTGTAGTGGATGTTGCGGGTGAGGTAGTTGCGGATCGTCTCGGCGGAGAGTGGCAGGCGTGGTGTCCATTCGAGGACGAGGTCTTCGATGTGCGTGAGGCCCCGGTCGCGTGAGGCGGTCAGGTCTGCGATGAGGTCTTCGCGCGTGATGTGGCAGCGCGTGAGCGCCTCTGGCCGGACGGCCCAGACGGCTGCGACCCAGGGCAGGCCGGTGTGGTGCTGCCAGAGGGACGCGACGTCGATCCAGGTGTGGTCGGCGAAGTCGTTGCGGTGTTCGAGCGCGAGCAGGGCTGGATCGCCGATGAGCAGGGCGGCGTCGCTGGTGCGCAGCATGGCGGGCAGATCCGCCTCTTCTTCGTGGACGTGCGGCGTGTCGCCGTAGAACTCACGCATCATGGTGCGGACATAGGCCGCGGAGGAGCGGGATGCGGCGTCAGTTGCGAGTGTTTTGACGGTTGCCATCGTGAGGCCGGGCTTCAGCACGAGTTGGATGGAGCGGACCGCGTGCAGCGAGGCGATGGTGCAGCCGGGGACGGCCACCACTTCGGGCATGGTGGCGAGTGCGGCGATGGGGATGAGGCCGAGGTCTGCCTCGCCTGAGGCGAGTTGCGCGGCGCACTGCGAGGGCAGCGTGTAGCGCACGTCGTAGCGCTGGACGAGCTGCTGGCTGGCGGGTGGGTGTTCGAAGTCCCACAGGAGCGGCGCGGGATTGAGGAAGCTGATGGCGGCGATGCGAAGACGGGACACTTGTCTTTAGAGTATCGGGGGCGGTGGTTGGGTTCGTGGTGGCGCATGACGATGCGGTCATCTGGGCCGGGTAGAAGATCGCGATGTCTTCCATTTCGGGACGTCGCGAGTCGCGATTGTCTGCAACGCGGCATTGTCTTAGCGGGGTGGCGATGTATAACCGTTCGCACCGGGAGACATTTTGCATGGCGACTGCCATTGATAACGCGTTGCCGCGGGTCTTCGGTGCTGCCGAGGCTGAGAACCGGCTGGCCTATATGGCTTTGATTCTGACGCCGGGGATGGGCGCGACGCGGACGCTGCGGGCGGTTTCGCGAACTGCTGCGGCCGGGGAAATCTTCAGCATGTCGTTAACGCAACTCGAGGGTCTGGGTATGCCGGCGGCCTCGGCCCGGCATGTCTTTGAGGGCAAGTCGCGTGCGCTGGCGGTGGACGAGGTTGCGCGGATCGAGGAGCAGGGTGCGGGGTTTCTGACGCACGATTGCGCGGAGTATCCGGACCGGCTGCGTGAGATCTATGACCCGCCGGCGGTGCTGTGGTTTCGTGGCGACACTTCGTTGCTGGCGCTGCCTGGGATTGCGGTGGTGGGCACGCGGCATCCGTCTCCATATGGCAGCGGCATGGCGCAGATGCTGAGTCGAGAGCTGGCGGCGCGGGGAGTTGTGATCCTGAGTGGGATGGCTCGGGGTGTCGATACCGAGGCGCACAAGGGTGCGCTGGATGCTCGCGGAAAGACCGTTGCAGTGTGGGGCACGGGCGTCGATGTGATCTACCCGAAGGAGAACAAGCGGCTGGCGGAGCAGATCCTGATGGCGGGCGGCTGCATCCTGAGCGAGTTCCCGCTGGGGACGTTTCCGGCGCCACAGAATTTTCCTGTTCGCAACCGGGTGCTGAGCGGGATGAGTGTGGGCGTGCTGGTCGTCGAGGCGGCGGAGCACAGCGGCACGCGCATCACCGCTCGGTGCGCGATGGAGCAGAATCGCGATGTGTATGCGGTGCCGGGCAATGTGACGAACAAGGGATCGTGGACGCCGAACACGTTGATCAAGCAGGGTGCGAAGCTGACGGCTACCTGGGAGGACGTGTGGGAGGATCTGCCGAGCCAGATCCGTTTGGAGCTGGAGGAGCGGACGGGGCAGGGCAGTGAATCGGGAACGGCGACGGCCGCATCTTTATTCGACGACGGCAATCTTCCGCCGACGGAGCGGCTGGTTTTTTCAATCCTGCGGGCCGACGAGTCGGTGCAATTGGACGACCTGATCGAGCGGCTGGACGGCCAGTTGCAGTCGCCAGAGATCTTTACCGCGCTGTTTGAGCTGGAGCTCGCAGGGCGGGTGCGGCAGATGCCCGGCAAGAACTATGTGCGGACGTTTTAACGACAGGCAAGCCTCGTTGAGCGATGGTTCGGAGGCCGGTCCCAGGGTGGAGCGGTTGACCTTCAAAAGAAGACCCCACCCTTTGCTTCGCAAAGAATGGGGCACCCGGCATGGTTCCGCTTTGCAAGAGGTCTTCCGAGAAAGAGGCGTCTGGTATCGGACTATTTTTTGGCTGGTGGGGCGACGGTGATTTCCGCGACGGGTTTGCCTTGTTCGTAGTCGGGGATGCCGGAGGTCACCTTGCGGAGGACGAATTCGCGGACGAGGGAGACGACGGCGTGACCGCCGATGCCGATGCCCACGTTGCGGAAGATGAGGCCGGCTCCGCGGTTGTTGTCGGGGCGATAGAGGTTGGAGACTGCGCCCGCTACGACCGATCCCAGGATGCGGGAGTAGGCAGGCTGGAAGTGGCCGCTGTTGCCCTTCTGGATGAACGCGGTCGACATGGCGTACAGGGCGCGATGGCGCACGCTGCCGGAGCCCATGTAGAAGTAGCGGGGGTCCTGGCGGAAGATGCTTGGGAAGACCGCCGAGCCGAAGAAGCGGGAGACGACGACATCGGCGTAGGCAGCGCCGAAGCGCTTGCCGTAGCCCTCGGCACCGTCGCCGTAGTCTTTGAAGGTTCCCCGCTTCTGCTCGACACCGGCGATGATCGCGATCACGGCGAACTCTGCCGGGTCGGTGGTGGAACGGAAGGCAAGCCAGGACTTCTGCCGGAAATTGAGGGGCGCTGCGTCCCAGATGTAGCTGGAGTAGAAGTTGGGCAGGACGCCAAGTGCGCGCTGGTGCAGGGCGGCATTGAGCTGGGCCTGGGCGACCTGCTCCTGCGTTGCGACCACGGAGATTTCCGTATTGGCGGGCGCGATGGGCAGGATGATCTCTGGAATGTGTCCGGTTTCGCCTGCATCCAGGCGGATCTCTGGCGAGATGAAGGTCTCCATGCCGGCCGCGGTGACCGTCAGCCGGACGGTTGCGGGGTCGAGATTATTGAAGAGGAAGGTGCCGTCGGCGGCGGAGTGGATGACCTGATCGTTGGCGCCCTTGGCATTCACAAGCGTGACGTAGGCATCGGCGACCGGCGCACCGTTGGTGTCGATGATGTGACCCTGCAGGGCAGAGTGGGTCTTTTGCTGGCTGGGGGCATCCGGCAGCGCCTGGGCGTAGAGGGACCCACTGACTAGGGACGAAAACAAGAGGGCAGAGAGAAGAGCGCGAACGCGCGAAGCATGCATGAAGAGTGTCTTTCGTACCGATGCTACGACATCTGACGCCAGTTGCGCAGGAAAGGGTCGTACGACTTATTGATGTCACCGCTAACACGTTGCGGTGAGTTGAAGCAAAGGTTTGTTTGGGGCGGGGGCTGGGCTTTGAGTCGGACCGGGCGGTGATCGCATCTGCTGTGGAAGTCGGTGTTTGGCGGCCGATTGGGCGCCGGCCGCAGACCTTTTTGGAGCGGATGGGTCCAACCTGCGGAAAACGCTAACGTGACGCGCCGGGAGAACTCGTGTTAGGTTCCATACCGAGACAGAGAGAAAAGGGCGCAGACCCTAGGCCAGCGTGATCGCCGAGCGGTTGCCGGTGTCAGCAGGTTGATCGGCCGGTTGTGACCGGCAGCGGCGCGGAAGGTTTTGAGCGCTGCGACCGGATGAGAAATCCGGAGAAACCAGGAAGCAGTTATGGGTAAGAATCTCGTGATCGTAGAGTCGCCGGCGAAGGCGAAGACGATCAATAAATATCTCGGCAGCGACTACACGGTGGAGGCTTCGATTGGCCACATCATGGACCTGCCCAAGAACGACATCGGCGTTGAGCTGAAGAACCGCACGTTCCTGCCGAAGCTGATTGTTTCGCCCGGCAAGGAAAAGCTGGTGGACCGGCTGAAGAAGCTGGCCGCGAAGGCGGACGCTGTGTACCTGGCGCCCGATCCTGACCGCGAAGGCGAGGCGATTGCCGCGCATCTGCAGATGCAGTTGCAGCCGGGCATGAAGAGCAAGGCTCCGATCTTCCGCGTGACCTTTAATGAGATCACGAAGAAGGCCGTCAACGACGCCTTCAAGACGCCGCGGCAGGTGGACAACAACCTGATGCTGGCGCAGCAGACGCGCCGCGTGCTGGACCGGCTGGTGGGCTATGAGATCTCGCCGCTGCTATGGGATAAGGTGCGCCGCGGACTGAGTGCCGGACGCGTGCAGACGGTTGCGCTGCGGCTGATCGTGGACCGCGAGAACGAGATCAAGGCATTCAACCCGGTGGAGTACTGGCCGGTGGATGCGAAGCTGAAGCCCGCTTCGTCGAAGCAGGAGTTTATTGCACGTCTGTACGCTATCGATGGCACGGGTCTTCGCGTTGAGACGGTTGGTCCGCCGGCGCTGCCGGAGGGCGTGAGTGCCGAGGCTGCGAAGGCCGGTATGGAGAAGGCGAAGTGGACCGTTGCTTCTGTGGAAGCGAAGGAGCGCCGCCGGAATCCGCCTGCGCCGTTCTCGACTTCACGGCTGCAGCAGGATGCTTCGAACCGCCTCGGTTTCAACGTGAAGCGGACGATGGGCGTTGCGCAGCGTTTGTATGAGGGCGTCGAGGTCGGTAAGGAAGGCACCGTCGGCCTGATCACGTATATGCGTACCGATTCCACACGTGTGGCTCCGGTCGCCATCGACATGGCGCGCGACTATATCAAGACGCTTGGGCCACAGTATCTGCCGGCGAAGCCGAATGACTTCAAGGGCAAGAAGGACGCGCAAGATGCGCACGAAGCCATCCGTCCGACCAACGTTGCATACACGCCGGAGAGCATCCGGAAGTACCTGAGCGACGAGCAGTTCAAGCTGTACGACCTGATCTGGCGCCGCTTTGTCGGCAGCCAGATGACGCCGGCCGTCTATGACCAGACGAACGTCGATATCACTGGCGTGAGCGACAAGAAATACAGTGTTCGCGTTTCGGGATCGGTGCTGAAGTTTGACGGTTTCCTTAAGGTTGCCGATCCTCGCGCTGCCAATGCGACGGCTGCTGCGAAGCCGCAGAATGAGTCGTCTGACGGCGAGAACGAGGGCGCGGATACAGCGCTGCCCGCGCTGAAGCAGGGACAGGCCCTGGACCTGGTGGAAGTGCTGACGGAGCAGAAGTTCACGGAGCCGCCGCCACGCTTCAACGAAGCTTCTCTGGTGAAGGAATTGGAAGAGCGCGGCATCGGCCGGCCTTCGACTTACGCGAGCATCATCAACACGATTCAGGATCGCGACTACGTCAAGAAGCTGGCGCGGAAGTTTGTGCCGACGGAGATCGGCATGGTCGTGACGACGCTGCTGGTGAAGAACTTTCCGTACATCTTCGATATGGACTACACCCGCAAGCTCGAGGATGAGCTGGACGAGGTGGAGAGCGGCAAGGAGAAGTGGACGAACCTGCTGGACGGTTTCTACGGTCACCTGCTGAAGGAGATCAAGGTCGCCGAAGGTTCGATGGAAGAGATCAAGCGGTGGGAGAAGCCGACGGAGGAGCTGTGCGAGAAGTGCGGCTCGCCACTGATTTTGAAGTGGGGCAAGTTCGGCTCGTTCTATAGCTGCAGCGCCTTCACCAAGACCAAGCCGAAGACCATTGCGGTAAGCGCCTTCAAGAAGGACGCGAAGGCCGCGATGAAGCGCGTGACGGACTCGTTTGAGTACCCGGTGACGGTCAAGGGCATGGTCGACGATGCCGAGGCCTCCAGCGAGGAGGTCAAAGACGACAAGCAGTTGCTGGCGGCCATGAAGCTGGCTTCCACGCGTGGCAAGAGCATCCTGATCGACCCGGTGAGTTGCGACTTTACGAAGGAAAACTTCGCAGATAAGCCGGATCTTGCGGCAATGGAGGCGGGCGACACCGAGGAAGAGGAGTTCTGCGAGAACTGCGGCAAGCTGATGGTTCTGAAGAACGGACCGTGGGGCCCGTTCATGAGCTGCCCGGATTACTCGGCTGACCCGCCGTGCAAGACTGTGCGCCGGCTGAACCAGAAGGTGCAGCAGAAACCGCCAGAACCCACCGGCGAGCCCTGCCCGGAGTGCGGCATGGAGCTGGTGAAGCGGACCGGATCGTATGGCGAGTTCACGTCGTGCTCGGGATATCCGAAGTGCAAGTACGTCAAGCAGACGCTGCTGGACGTGGCTTGCCCGAAGGACGGCGGAAAGATCGCGGAACGTAAGTCGAAGATGGGAAATGTCTTCTACGGCTGCACGAACTATCCAAAGTGCGATTTCACCAGCAATCTGAAGCTGATCAACAAGCCATGCCCGAAGGGGAACAGCACCTACCTGCTGGAGGTGCCGAACAAGGCGGATGGTCTGATTCACGAGGTGTGTCCGCATAACCACGAAGCGCTGCCGAAGCGTCGGCCGAAGAAGGGCGCCAAGGTGGAAGAGGTGGTCCATCCGATCGAGTGCGGTTACGAGGAGATTACGGACCGGCCAATTCCGGTGGTGGCGCCGATCGAGGTTCCGGTGCTGAAGCGGCCCGATCCTGAGACTACCCGGCCGCTCGTAGAGAGTGTTGCGTAAGCGCTCTTAGATTCTTTGTTTCGTTCTACATACAAGGGCAGCACTGCCGATCCGGGGTGCTGCCCTTTCACCATGCCGCCGGGTACGTTCTCGCCGGCAGCGAACCTGGGAGGGTTCCTGGACAGGGATTTGATTTCGTAAAAAGGCCATGCACCGTGGTAACCACATTTTCCATCTAATGGTCAGGACTGTTACAAAGGTAGGACGCCAAATTTGGGTCGGTTTGCGACCCACGACGGTATTCCGCTGAGTTCCAGTCCGTCGAACCTTCTTTGAAAGTGTGTGATTCAGCAATGGCAAAGGCAATGTGGAACGGCCAGACGGTGGCCGAGAGCGAGAGCTTCGAGACCGTCGAAGGCAACATTTACTTCCCCGAGGAGTCGGTGAAGCGCGAGTTTCTCCGCCCCAGTTCCACCTCGTCGTCATGCCCATGGAAGGGGCAGGCGCGTTACTTTACGCTGCTGGTTGACGGCCAGGAAAACCCCGACGCAGCCTGGTACTACCCGGATCCAAAGCCGGCCGCCCGCTCAGTAAAGCATCACATCGCCTTCTGGCGCGGCGTGGAAGTCAGCAAGTAAATCGCTTCCAACCGGATCGGAGACAGCAGCCCTTGAGGCTGCTGTTTTTCTTTTCGGTCCTGCGTCTTATGGCTGCGGTATGGATTCCGCAGTCGGCTCCTGCGCGACTTCACTCGCGGGAAGGATGCGGGAGTCCACGTGGGTTTTTTCGAAGTCACCGTTTTCGACCGAGAGTGCGATGGTTCGGTGGAATAGGAAGAGGACGTTGATCTTGAACTCGGTGCCAAAGCTGGTAGGGAACCAGACGCCGTCGGGCTGTGGTGCGTAGGTCACCGCGAAACCTAGGCCGGGTAGGCTGGTGCCCAGCAGGATGCGGACGGCGATCGGGATATTTCTTGCCATGGCCGTCTGGACGACTACGGGTTGGAAGGCTTCGGTGTCGATCCATGCATCGCCGCGCCAGCCGTAGTCGTCTTTATCGCGCGGGATGAAGGTGATATGGAAGGTGTCGCGGCCGTTGCGGCGTTCGCGTCCTTTCAGGTTGAAGAGGTACTTCTCCTGCGCTTTGCCGGTGAGCGGGAACAGACCGGCGTGCAGGCCGTCTTTCGATTTCTCATTGGTCAGGTTCTTGCGCATGTTTTCGACCAGTTGCTGGTCGAGACTCTCATCATCGTCATTGAGCAGGCCTTCTTTGCGGCGCTGTTTGCGTTCTGCTTTCGTTAGTTTTTTGTCTTCCTGCGAGTCGGTGCCCGCCTTTGGATGTGGCTTGTCTTTGAGCAATTCCGTGTAGGCGATGTACTGGTTGCCTTCGCGGCGGCGGCCGTCGACTTTCATCATCAGCTGCTCGGAGCCGTGCAGGCCCGGTGTGACACGAGCGTCGGTCGTTTCCTCGCACATAACGGTCTTGCCGCGGCGTGAGGTCATGCGTGCGTGCTGCAGGTAGACGTAATGGGCGCGCACATCCTCGTCACGGTCTGTATTCGTGGCGACGCGCGCCATGATCTCGTTTGCGGTCAGCGGCTTGTCCTGCGCGAGGCAGTTCCCCGCGGATAGCAGTGCCAGACAAAGGAATAAGGTACGCATGATCGGCATACGTGTGGGTACGCTCTTTGGAACGCACAAGTTCAGAGCTTGTTCTGGCCGGCACAAAAAAAGAGCCTGCCCGGGTGGGGCAGGCTCCGGTTGTTATGTTCCAGCAGCTCCTTACGAGAGCGAGTGCAGGTACTTGTAGTCGAATGCGGCGGCTTCCATTGCAGGCATGCGGCTGTATGGGCCTTCCTGCTCGACGAAGATGTGCTGGATGCCTTTGCCCTTTACGCCGGCGAAGATCGCCTTGTAATCGACCACGCCCTTGCCGATCTCCGAGCCTTCCGGACGGATGGGGCCGCCGGTGCTGGCGCCCTTCAGGTAGGGGAGGAAGTCTTTGATGTGCAGCATCTTGATGCGGCCGGGGTAGCGTGCGATGAAGTCGGCTGGCTTGTAGCCGGCAACGGTCATCCAGCCGCAGTCGATCTCGAAGGTTACGAGGTCCTTATCGGTGTGGGTGATCAGGTAGTCGTAGCCGGGCTTGCCGTCCATCATGGCGAATTCCATGGTGTGGTTGTGCGCGCAGAACTTGAGACCGGCGGCCTTTGCGGCGGCGCCTACCTTGTTCATGTCTTCGGCGAGCGCCTTGAACTTGTCGTCCGTCAGGGGAGCGAGCATGCCTCCACGAGCCTTGTTGATGGCTTCGCGGCGCTGATCTGCGGTCATGTTCGGGTCCATGGCGGGCATGGGCGGCGCGAGCCACATCTGCGGTACGGAGGAGGTCGCGTAGGTGCAGCCGAGGGCGTGCGCGTCATCGAAGCTGGCGTTGAGGTCGTCCAGCTTGAGCGGCAGGTGCGCGCTGGGACACTTCAGGCCGTTGTCGTCGAAGGCCTTGCGCAGTTCCTTTGCGTTCTTGAGCGAGCCGAAGCCGGCTGTCTCGACTTCCTTGTAGCCGATGGCCGCGATCTGCTTCACGGCTGCGGCAGCGTCCTTCTGCATGTCTGCGCCGACGACGTAGAGCTGGATGCCGATGGGCAGGCCCAGGGGATCCGCGAAGGCCCAGCGCGGCAGAACCGCGGCAGAGGCCGCGAGTGCGGCGACGGTGCCCGTGCGTGAGAGAAACTGCCTGCGCGTGATGCTGTTCATGGTCATTGGCTCCGGTTATTGATAATTCGTCAGCGGAGAAACTGTAGCCCCTCGCCGCATAAGAGTGCAAGCCTGGTTATTTCGCCGCGAAGGTCAGGTTGGCCTCGGCTTTGCCGCTTGCCGGAACGGTGATGGTCGTGGATTGCCGACCCAGCGTTTCGTGCCACGCGGTGACCGTGTAGGTGCCGGGCGGCAGGTTGGGCAGCGTGAAGGTGCCGTCATCCCTGGTGGTCGCGAAGTACGGGTGATCGACCACGCCGATGAAAGCGTGCATCCAGTCGTGGATATTGCACTTCACGGGGATCATGATTTCGGGCTTGTTAAAGATGCGGTGCATCGCCGGATCGCCTGGGCCCTGCGAGTGATTCCACTCGTGATTGACCGTGGCCATGGGATGAATGTTGTGGGTGACAGGGTCGGAGTTCACGATATCGAGTGTCTGGCCGGTCTGCAGGCCAAGGACGCGCGGACGGAACCAGCAGCCTGCCTGGTCGATGGTGACGGCGGCGGTGGGTGTGGCGAAGTGCTTGCCCTCAAGGCCCTTTTCGATGAAGACGAAGGCGTTGCCGAGGCCGCTCTTTGCGCCGACGACGAGCGACTCGTCATAGGCTTTGCCCTTGTGCGCGGCGACGCAGGTGGGATCGCTGCTCATGTCGATGAGCTTTGGCTTCGGCTTTGCGCCGGTGTACTTGACGATGCCGGTCACTGTTGCGGCGGTGGCGGAGTCGACGGTGAAGACGGGCGTAATTGCCGGAGTCGGCGTCGTCGCGGTGTCGGGTCTGGTGGTCTCTGTCGGAGTCGATTTACAACCGGTGAGCAAGGATGCCGCGAAAAGGAGGGCTGCGGCGGGGCGGAACAAGGAAGTCGGTTTCACGAGGGTTCGTTCTCCTGAAGTGTGTGACGCGCAGGGTTACTTGTCCGGTGGCCCAAGATTCGGCGCAACGTCGCCCGTCAATGATTGCAGAAACTCTACAAGGTCGGTGCGGTCCTGCCCGGTGAGATGGATCTTCTTCATCTCGGGGTCGAGATAGGGGCTGCTGTTGCCTTGGCCCGCGTAGAAGTCGACGACTGCCTTGAGCGTCTTGAGACCGCCATCGTGCATATACGGTGCGGTGCCTGCGATGTTGCGCAACGTGGGTGTTTTGAAGGCGCCGGTGTCGGTCGCGATCTTTGTTTCGTGGAAGCGGCCCACGTCGCTGAAGCTGCCACTGTCGTTCACGCCCTGGCCGGTGTTGTGGAACTCACCGTCGGTGAAGAGGGCATCATGAGCGCCCACCGAGTGACACGATGCGCAGTTGCCGCGCGTGGGATCGAGATAGACCATGAAGCCGCGAAGCTGCGCGGGTGTGAGCGCGGTCTTGTCGCCGCCGTACTGGTAGCGATCGAAGGCAGAGTTGCCGGTGAGGGCGGTGCGTTCGAAGCTGGCGAGAGCTTCCTCGACGCGCTCGATGTTGACGTCGTCCGTGCCGAAGGCGCTCTTGAACATGGAGCGATACTGAGGGTCGTCGCCCAGTTTGCTGACATCGGCTGCATGAGGCTGGCTCATCTCGACCGGGTTGGCGATGGGGAAGGCGGCCTGCTGTTCCAGCGTGATGGCGCGGCCGTCCCAGAACTGGAAGGGCAGGTATGCCGCGTTCAGGATCGTTGGCGCATTGCGGGTGCCAAGTGAGCCGCGCACGCCGGTGGAGACGTTTTTGCCATCGGTGAAGTAGGCCTTGGGATCGTGGCAGGAGGCGCAGGAGAGCGTGTTGTCGACGGAGACGTGGGTGTCGTAGAAGAGCCTGCGGCCGAGCGCGATAGTCTCTGCCGTGGGCGGATTGTCAGCGGGGATGGGCAGCGCGGGAAGGCCCAGAGGGACGTGGATCTGCACGGTCTTGCCGATGGGCTTGTTGCTGACCTTGCGCTTGCAGCCCGTCAGCGCGATGGGCAGCAGCAGCGTGGCGGCGATGAGGATGGCGCGGCGCATAGTCCTGTATCCATTATCGCGCTGCGCAACGCCGGCGACAGGCGCAGTTTGATGCCGCCCTACGGCTAACGCGGTTCTGGATGCCGGGCGAAGTCGATCCGATGGACGACGGCGGTCAGGCGGTTGGGGCCTCAGATCCCCTTGCGAGCCACTTTGAGAAGTAGAAGGTCATGGGTGTCTTGCCTGTGTTGACGATGCCGTGCCAGGTGTTGGCGGCGGTGTACATGATGGCGCCCGGGCCGACGGATGTGGTCTTGCCGTCGACGGTGATCTCGCCCGTGCCTTCGGCGACGATCATGGTTTCTTCTTCCGGATGCTGATGCGGCGGATGCGGCGAGGCGCCAGGTTCGAGCACGCACATGCCAGAGCACAGGGTGGTGAGCTGGTTCGTGGGGCCGTTGTAGTGAACGTAGGCGGTTGCGCCGGGGGCAGCGCCCTCAGCCTGCAGGGCTTCGACGGTGACTACGCCGTCCTGCAGCGCAGGGCCTGAGGTGGTTGGGACGATGTGTGTGACGCCTTCTGCCATGGTGTCTTCTCCGGGCGGCCAGTATAACGTTGCGCGCGGGGAGCGTGCTCCGGTTCGCTACGGTTACATCGTCGCTCTTTGCTCTGGTGCCGTTTATCCTGAGCCGCTCCATTGAATAGACATCTGGCGACTCTGTACCGCTGGATTTAGAGAGAGACATGGCCAGCCGACATCCCGTAAGTATCGCGACCGCAGCAGTATTCCTCACCGTAGCAACCGCAGGAGCACAGGCGAACTGGGCCTCTTACGGACAGGATCAGGGTTCCTCCAGATTCTCGAATCTGACGCAGATTAATGCCGCTAACGTGTCGAAGCTGGAGCGGGCGTGGACGTTTCACACGGGCGGCGACTCGCAGAATGAGGTGACTCCGGTTGTTGTGGAGTCGGTGGTCTACCTGTCATCGCCGAATGGCTACTTCGCCGTGGATGCTGTCACGGGCGAGCAGATCTGGAAGTTTGCTGCGACGGACACGACGACGCGCGGTGTGACCTACTGGCCGGGCGATAAGGAGGCGGCACCGCGCATCATTGGAGCGGTGAGTGGTGGTCGCATCGTTGCGCTCGACACGAAGACTGGCAAGCCGGTGCCGGAGTTTGGCGATGGCGGATATGTCGATATCAAGACAAAGATGACCTCGCCTCCGGCGATCTATAAGGGCATGCTGATCCTGCCAACGATGGATAAGTATGTGCGTGCCTGGGATGCGAAGACCGGGAAGATGGTGTGGAGCTTTAACCTGGTGCCGCAGCCGGGCGAGCCAGGCCACGAGACGTGGGAGAACGATGCGTGGAAGACGACGGGCGGCGTCAATGTGTGGGGTTACATCACGGTCGATGAGAAGCTGGGCATCGCGTTCGTGCCGACCGCGCCACCGTCGCCGGACTACGTCGGTATCAATCGCCCGGGCGACACGCTGTATGGCACGTCGCTGGTGGCGCTGGATGCGAACACGGGCAAGCTGAAGTGGTTCCGCCAGTTGGTGCACCATGACCTTTGGGATTTTGACTCTTCTGCTGCGCCGGCGCTGGTTGAGGTGAAGCAGAAGGGAAAGACGGTTCCCGCCGTGGTGCATATGGGCAAGACGGGGCTGATGTATATCTTCGACCGGCGGGATGGAACACCGATCTTTGGCATGGAAGAGCGGCCGGTGCCGCAGAGCAATGTGCCGGGTGAGAAGTCGTCGCCGACGCAGCCGTTTCCGATCAAGCCGGAACCGATTGCGCGCATCAGTATGACGCATGAGGAGCTGCCGAAGAATATTACCGATAGCTTGACCACTTACTGCGAAGGTCTGTGGCAGAAGTACAAGTTACAGGACGCGAAGCCGTTCAATGCATGGCTGCTGAACCAGGATGTCGTTGAGTTTCCGGGCGCGGTGGGTGGTGGCAACTGGAATGGTGTGTCGTATAACCCGAAGCTTGGTCTGGTTTACACGAACGTGATGAATGCGGGACAGTGGGGACACATTGCTTTGGGCGCTGCGCGCTTTGGGCGGCCGCCGGGTGCTGGAGGACCGCCACGCGGAGCCGGTGGGCCACCACGTGAAGGCGGGCCGCCAGCTGCAGGAGCGCCTGCGAATGATCAGGAGTTTGCCGACCGCGCTGCTGCACCGAAGCCGGGTGCCATGCAGTACAGCAAGACGACGCCGGAGGGGCAGCGGTTCTGGCAGGCCGATACGCGCTACTCCTGCGCGCCTCCGCCGTGGGGCGAGTTGGTTGCTGTAAACGTGAACACCGGGGACATCGCATGGCGCTCTACGCTGGGTGCCTTCGATGAGTTAGAGGCGAAGGGGCTGAAGACCGGGACACCGAATCTTGGTGGCGGCATGAATACGGCGGGCGGACTTATCTTTATCGGCGCGACGGTTGATGGTAAGTTCCGTGCTTTCGATTCGAAGACGGGGAAGGAGCTTTGGTCGGTAAAGGTGGACGCACCGGCGCACTCGGTCCCTGCGACATATCTGGGTAAGAATGGACGGCAGTATGTGGTCGTCTCCGCCGCCGGTGGAGGGTTCCTGAGAGATCCGGTTGCGGACGCTGTTGTTGCATTTGCTTTGCCGAAGGGCGCAGCAAGTAAGTCGGCGGTCAAGGCCGGTAAGTCGAAGTAAGTCGATTGCAAGCAACAAGCAGGGCCACTCTCGGGTGGCCCTTCTCTATTACGACATGACGAGATGTGTCTACTGCGGAGTTCCAATGGCCGCGGGTGTTGGAAGAGCATCGGGTGTGGGCGGTGGCATCTTCAGGGGTGTTACATCCGCTTCGATCTCGCCCAGCGACCACTTGATGGCCTGCAGATACATCTCCTGAATCTTTGGGTTATCCCATGTCGACGGCGCGTGTGCGAAGGTCGCGTAGAAGACGCGGCCCTTGCCGTACATCTTCGCCCATGCGAGGGCGTATGGGTAGTCCGCAGCCTGCATGCCGCGTGCCTTGGTCTTGTCGATCTTCGTGGTGTCGAGGCGCATCAGCACGCGGCTCTTGTCCGGTGAGAAGCCGCTGCTTTGATAGAACTCGTCGCGGATGGTGAAGCTGGGACCGAATTGGCTCAGGCCTGGGAACTTTGGATCGGTGACGATGACGCTGCCTTCGATGGTGCCCCAGGGATGTTGGTCGAAGCGGCCGCCGAGCATCTCGCCAAACTCAGGCCATGAGAGGAACGCAGTGTCACCCACGTGCGCCGCGACAAAGCCCTTGCCTGCGTCGTGGACGAACCATAGAAGGTCCGTCTTCTGTTCGGTGGACAGTTCGATCTCGCGATGCCCCATGAAGAAGATGGCATCGACGTTACAAAGGCTGGGACCACCACTTGCGGGTTCACCGGTGGTCATCTTTGGATGGCGCGAGATGATGTTGGAGTCGGTGCGGATCCATGTGTCATACGCGCCGGACTTATAGCCAAGTTCTTCAATGATGGCGATGGCGTGACCGATATCGTGCTGAGCGATACCGTTGCGTGTGTCGGCCCAGATGAGGAGATGCTTCTTCGGCGAGCCTGCCGGTGCTTCTGTAAATTCAGGCGGTGGCCCTTGCGGTCTTGCTGCTCCAGCACCAGGACCGCCAGCACCTCCGGGACCGCCAAGGCCTCCGGGACGCGGTCCGCGCGCGCCGGGTGCGGGGCAACCTGTATCGGTTGTTGCCGGTGCCTGTGCCGACCCCAGGATCGGCATGGCGAGCGCCACTGTCATCGCCATCGTGAGCGTTAGAACTCTGCCAGAAAACATTGCTTCTCCTTGCATCCGTCGTCGGCTTTCGCGACGCGCTTGCGGGCGTGTCTCCGCCGGTCGTGATGCTAGCAGGCGGCTAAGTTGTAACGCTGCGACGAACGGTGTCAACACGGTAAGTTCATTGACTTCATTTTTTCGTGAAGCCTAGCATCCCGTCCGATCAAGCAACGGGCTTTCCTGTGTCCCCAACACATGGCCCCGCGTGATCGCGAAACGGATAGAGCAAGGCCGCTTCCGTGTAACTCGGCATTACCCTTTGGAGGCAAGATCCATGAGATTCACCCGCACGCTCCTAACCTGTGCAGCCGTTATTGCAAGCTGCGCGCCGGTTATGGCGCAATCACTCAATACTTCCCAGATCGTCGGTACAGTGCAGGACCCGACGGGCGCCTCTGTGCCCGATGCGGTCGTTACGCTAACGCAGACCGACACCGGACTGGTGCGCACGGTGAAGACAAGCGGGTCGGGTACTTATACCGCAACCGATCTGCCTCTTGGGCCGTACAAACTGCAGGTGTCCGCGCCTAACTTTCAGGGCTACACGGTAACCGGTATTGAGCTGCAGGTCGGCAGTAACCCGACGTATGACGTCAAGCTTTCCATTGGTTCCCAAACCGAAGAGGTGACGGTACAGACCTCTGGTGGAGTACAGGTCGAGACGGTGAGCAATGGTATTGGTCAGGTCATCGACAAGACCCAGGTGGTGGAGCTGCCGCTGAACGGCCGTGATCCAACACAACTCATCGCACTGTCTGGCGCAACCACCACGGCGCCCGCGGGCGACTTGAATACCAACAAGAATTTTCCGACCATTACTATCTCAGTCGCGGGAGGCCTGGCGAATGGTGTGGCATACGTTCTGGATGGAGCGAATCATAATGACGTCTTCAACAATCTGAATCTGCCGCTGCCTTTTCCGGATGCGCTGCAGGAGTTCAAGTCCGAGACGAGTTCTTTGCCGGCGCAGTATGGAAACCACGCGTCCGCCGCGATTAACGCGATTACGCGCAGTGGCACGAATAACTTTCATGGTGCGGCGTTCTGGTTTGTTCGTAACTACATGTTTAATGCGGCGAACTACTTTGGTTATCAAACGCCAATCGGTACCACGAATCGCATCAAGACGCGGGACAGTCTCAAGCGGAACCAATTTGGCGGCACGATTGGCGGCCCGGTCATGAAGAACAAGATGTTCTTCTTTGGTGGGTACCAGAGCACCATCAACCGTTCGAATCCGCCGACGAATACGGTGCGTGTGCCGACGCAGGCGATGCTGAACGGCGACTTCGCGGCTTCGATCAACTACACCGATCCTCAGACCAGCACGGCCGCCTCACCGAAAAATTGTTATGGCCAGACTCCAGGCAGCACGGTACTTCGGAGCGTTGCTGCAGGTGGTGCGACGCCGGCGGTCACGGTGGTTGGCAACAGGATCAATCCGGCGCAGTTCAGCGCGCAGGCGCTTGCTGCAATCAAAGCTGGTATCCCCATCTCACCCGACACGGATCCTTGCGGACGCATCAACGTCCCGTTGCAGGGCAACTCGTCAAATCAGCAAGCGGTTGGCCGGGTGGATTACACGATCAACGATAAGCAGTCGATCTTTGCCCGCTACATCAACGCGCGTTACAGCGCACCGATCGTTGTAAGTCCTGGCAACGTACTTACCGCGAATGCCGTGGGGCAGTACAACGAGGTGCAGGCTCTGACGCTGGGCCACACGACCATTGTCACAAGCAACATGGTCAATTCGCTGCGCCTGACGGCTGACCGGACCATTGGACTGCGCTCGCTGGCGCCGTTCTTCGATGCGCAGTCGATTGGCTCCAATGTTTACACCACACCCTCACTGCGGGGCTTCATGGGGGTCAGTGTAACCAATGGCTTCGCGCTGGGGCAGGGTGGCAATAATCCCGGGTATTTCAACACCGTGAAGTACCAGGTTACGGATGACATCAGTTACGTCCATGGTCGGCACTCGTTCGCCTTTGGTGGCCAATACCTGTTTGCCTACATGAACACGGTGAACAACCGTCCCACGAACAGCGCATTCACCTTTAACGGAACGATTCTGGGAGCCACCGGGTCGCAGGTCGTGGGGTATGCGGATTTTCTGACCGGTAGCGTGGGCGCGTTCAGCCAAGGCGCTGCAGATTATGAGAACGACCGGTGGCACTACGTGGCGTTCTACGCGCAGGACTCCTGGAAGGTTAAGCCCAGCTTTACGGTGAACTATGGTCTGCGTTGGGAGCCGTATATCCCGTTCTACAACGTGAATTCGCATGCGCAGAATTTCGATATTGCCCGATTCAACGCAGGGCAGAAGAGTTCTGTTTACACAAATGCTCCAGCGGGTTTGATTTTTCCCGGGGATGCAGGGTATCCCGGACGCTCTTACAACAAAGGTAAGATCTTCAGCGGTTTCCAGCCTCGCGTTGGATTTGTCTGGGATCCTTCGGAAGATGGAACCATGAGCATTCGTGGCGGCTACGGTATCTTCTTCGATTCTCCGCAGATGTTCTTCGACACGCGGTATTCTAACTCGCCGCCGTGGGGCCAGACGATCACGCTGGGAAGCACCAACTTTGCGAATCCGTATGCGGAATACAACAGCACGAACCACACCGGAACCAATCCGTTCCCAGGGTTGCTGAATCTGAATTCCGGAACAACGTTTGTGCAGAACGGTGTGTACGTCAACACGCCGCTAAACCTGAAACAGATGTATCTGCAGCAGTACAACCTGAGTGTTCAGAAGCAGTACAAGACGTTCCTGTTCGCGGCCACTTACATCGGCAATCAGACACGTCACCTGACCACGTCATACGAGGCGAATCCGGGCGTTTATATCCCGGGCAATGGAAATGCGTCGAGGACGGGTTGTGGCCCCATCCCCACGGCATCGCAGCCGACCAGCGGTGCCTGCTCGACGACGGGAAACACCAACATCCGTCGCCAGTTGTTCCTGGCTAATCCGACGCAGGGCGCGTTCTATGGAACGATCGGCCAGTTGGATGATGGCGGCATTGCGAACTACAACGGCATGCTGCTGTCTGTGAATCGCCGCGCGAAGATGATGAATGTGGTGGCAAATTACACCTATTCGCATTGCCTGAGCGATGCGTACACCACGGAGTTGACGGGGCCTTCGTATGTGATTCCTGGCAACCGTCAGGCCAGCTATTCGAACTGCGATCAGGAGCGCCGGAACGTGGCGAATCTGTCGTTGATTTTGAATCCGCAGCATTACAAGGAGCGCTACACCAATGCGTTCCTAGGCGGCTGGGGATTGTCTACCATCTTCACCGCGCGGAGCGGCGGCTATTTCAGCGTTACGACAGGCGTGGATAACGCACTGACCGGCATTGGCAATCAGATCGCCATCCAGACTGGCAGTCCTTACGGTGCGGTGACCAAGCTGCAGTCAACGACGGCGGTTAACTACCTGGACCTGTCGACGGCGAATTTCAGTGCGCCGGCTTCGGGTGTCTATGCGCTCAACCGCCCCAACACGATTCACGGTCTGCCCAGCTATCAATTGGACATGGCACTCACTCGTGAGTTCCGGGTTTACGAGTCGACCAAGATGCAGTTTCGCTGGGAGGTATTTAACGTCCCGAATGAGACGGTCTTCGGCAATCCCAGTTCTGCGTTGAACAGCAGTACGCGTGGTCAGATCACGACGGCAGGGGATCCGCGCATCATGCAGTTCGCTTTGAAGTATCTCTACTAACTCATTCTCGACTTTTGCCTAAAGGGACCTGCGCGGTAACGCACAGGTCCTTCCTTTTGGGTTCGATCGGTTGGTCGTCGCTTTCGTTCATGGCAAAGGGGCCTGTGTGCTGCTTGCGCACAGACCCCTTTGCTTGTTTGCTGAGATCAGTAGGTCTTTGAGTTGTAGAACTCGCCGAAGATTTCCTCGTCTGGTGGGCGGTCCTCGGCGATGGGCCGGCTGACCCAGGTGGTCTGCATGTAATGCTTCAGCACGACGTTCTCATTGGTGATGTTGCCGCCCCAGATGCCGCATCCCATGCTGGACGTCATGGCCAGTCCGTTGTTGAACGATCCGGAGTTGGCTCGGGATTGTGGCTGCCGCACGGTGATGCGGCTGACGGGCGCCATGCGTGCCAGTTCATCGATGTGCTCATCGTTGAAGGAATAGATGCCGACAGAGTGGCCTCGGCCGCCGACCTTGTAGATATCGGTCACCATCCTCAGCGCGTTGTCCCATCCGTCGTACTTGAAGATTGCGAGGACGGGCGAGAGCTTCTCGCTGCAGAAGGGATAGTCTTTGCCGATGCCGGTCTCCGGCACGATGAGGAAGCGCTTGCCCTCGGGGATGGAGAAGCCGGCAAGTTCTGCAATCACGCTTGCTGCGCGGGCAATGGTGGGCGCGGTGCGATGGCGTTCGTCATCCCACATGATTGCCTGCAGCTTGATCTTCTCCTCCGGTGAGACGAGATAGCCGCCCTCATCCTGCAGACACTGCAGCACGCGGTCATAGACCGTGGCTTCGACGACAAGGTTGCCGTCAGAGGAGCAGCCGGAGCCGTTGTCATGCGCCTTGCTGATGCGCGTGTTCCTCGCGGCCTCTTCGGCGATGGTGGTTTCGTCGAAGACCATGGTGGCGTTGCCGGCGCCGACGCCGTAGGCAGGCTTGCCGGAGCTGTAGGCCGCCTTCACCATCGCTGGGCCGCCGGTTGCTACGGTGAGGTCGCACGATGCCATCAGTTCGTTGGCGACGGGGATGCTGGGCTTCTCGATGACCTGGAAGACATCCTCTGGTACGCCTTCGCGCTTCAGTACTTCGCGCATGATGTTGACGGTTTCGATGGTGGTGTTCTTCGCTGCCGGGTGTGGCGCGAAGATGGCTACGTTCTTCGCCTTGATGGTGAAGATGCCGGTGACGATCTCCGTCAACGCGGCGTTGGTCACGGGGACGAGTGCCGCGATGACGCCGACTGGCTTGGCGTATTTGACGATGCCTTTTTCAGGAATCTCTTCGATGATGCCCATGCTCTTCTGCCGCAGCACGTCACGCAGAACACCGACGACCTTGGTGCGCTTGCCGGGTCGCGTCTCGCGATCGCCGAGGCCGCTCTCATCGATGCTCTTATTGGAGAGGCGCGTGAAGGTCGTCTCATTCGCGACGGCCCATCCAAGGGCCTGGCACAGGCGGTCGACTTTTGGCTGGTCGTAGTCCTTGATGGCATCCAGTGCGACTTTGGCGCGAGCCACCATCTCTGCGATCTGTTCCTTCTGCTCTTCCGTGATGACTTTCGGTGCCATTCCTATGCTCCTGACTACGGTGGATCTGTTTAAGGCAGTTTGCGTGGTGCCGGGCCGTCGTACGTTACGGGTACCTTGATGCGCATGGCCTTCTCACGCGCGAGTTCTTCGGCTACCTCTGCGCTGAGGCCTGCCGTACGGCCGATGATGAAGATGAGCCTGCCCATGAGCGGCGGGAAGCCGAGATCGAAGAGGATGGCAGCGAGCACGCCGTCAATGTTGATCGGTAGCGGCTTGACCTTGGCGGCGACAGCGTCTTCAAGTGCGAGCATGAATTTCACGCCGTCGCCTGCGAGGCCATAGCTCTCCGCCATGCCGAAGAGGACTTCCTTACGCGGGTCGCTGGTGTGCTGGCGATGCCCCATGCCTGCGACGCGTGCACCACGCGCACGGTAGTTGTCGACGAGCTTCTCCGCTGCCTCTTGCAGCGTAAGGTCTTCGCTCTTCGCAATTGCTACACCTTCTGCGATAACTTCCATGCACTCCATGCCGGCGCCGCCGTGCTGATCACCGATGGCGAGAATGCCTGCGGCGATTGCAGAGGAGACGGACCCGCGATTGCCAGAGCAGGCGAGTCGTGCGGTTGCTGCTGAAGGTGAGCCGGGACCGTGGTCTGCGGACGAAATAAGGATGGCATCCAGAAGTTTGCCCTCCTCCTTGCTGGGCAAGCGGCCCGCGTGCAGAAGGAAGATCGTCTCGGCGAAGGTGGCCCTTTGCATCAGGTCGCCTATTGCATAGCCGCCGACCCAGATGTTCTTTTCGTCGTATGTGGTAATGCCTGTTCGCCAGGGCTCTGTCATGCGGTCTCCATCCTGTTTTGCACGTTCCGCGTTTGCCGCATCGGAGTCAGCCCGGACGAGCGGCTGCGACGCAGTTGACCAAGCGTAATGCGAATCGACCAGGCACAAAAATCTTGATGCCAAGGTTAGCAGCGCCATGCGGTCGCGGGACGGTTTCTACCGTGGCGATACCGTTCCTTTCTTGCTGCCGATTTCAGGGCAGTGATACGGTTGGTGGCACTCTGGGAGCCCTTTGTTTACGGTGGTTCTCGATCAACTAGCGACCAACAGAAACGACGGGATTTTGATCGTACAGAAGACGACACACGCTTCCCCTGCGGCTCCGGACAGTGCCGGTCGCAGCTATCCGCCCGCCTGGCTCTCCTGGTCTATCTGGGCATTGGCCGCTACGTTCTATCTCTCGGGTTTCTATCAGCGGGTGTCGCCGGCGGTCATGACCGACGAACTGATGCGTACCTTCTCGATCGGTGCGGCAAGCCTGGGGAATCTGTCGGCGTTCTACTACTACTCGTACCTTGCGATGCAGATCCCGACGGGCATCCTGATCGACTCGTGGGGTGCACGCAAGCTGTTGATCAGTGGCTCGATCGCGGCGGCGGTGGGCACGCTGCTCTTCGCATCGACGGATAACTTTGCGCTGGCCTGCCTTGGCCGGCTGATCATTGGCGCCGCTTCGGCAGTCGGTTGGGTCACGCTGCTGACGCTGGCGACTCACTGGTTTCCGGCGAAGCGCTTCGCGATGCTGTCGGGCCTGGGACTGCTCTTCGGGAATCTTGGCGCGTTGTTTGCGCAGGTGCCGCTGCGTCTGGCCATTCAGAGCTTTGGCTGGCGACCCGTTGTTTTTGGCTCGGCCGTGGTTGTTCTCAGCATTGGTCTGCTGGCCTTCTTCTTCGTGAAGAATGATCCGGTGAACGCGGGCTTCGCTACCTATGCACCCACGGACGTTCACCAGGGGGACGCGTCGTTCGTGGAACGGCTGCGTGGCTTCGGGCGTATCTTCGGCTTTCGGAATACGTGGCTGATCTTCCTCGCGCAGGGCGGCATTGTTGGGTCGATTTTGTCGTTCACGGGGCTTTGGGGATCACCTTACCTGCGCTCGCGCTTCGGGCTGCAACAGACGACCGCGGCGGAGGTCTGCTCGGTGATGATTGTGTGCTGGGCTGTGGCGAGCCCCCTGTGCGGTGCGTTGTCGGATCGGATTGGCCGCCGTAAGCCGATCTATGTTGCCGGGGTGTTCCTCGCGCTGCTGGGGTGGGTTGCGATGTTCTACACGCCGAAGCTGCCGCTCGCTGGTTTCATTGCGATTGCGGCGATTACCAGTATGGCCAGCGGGTCTGTGGTGATCGGGTTCGCTTATGCCAAGGAGTCGGTACCGCCGCAGTATCTTGGGTCAATCTCCGGCACGGTCAATATCGGCAACATGATTGGTCCCACGTTGTTAACGCCTGCCATTGGCGCGGTGCTGGACCGTCACTGGACGGGGCAACTCATCAAGGGCGCGCATGTGTATGGGGTGCATGCCTATGAGGTTGCTTTTCTGCTGATGGTGGGGTGGCTTACGATGTCGACGATTCTGCTGAGCCTTACGCGTGAGACGGGTTGCAAGCAGTGCTAGGGCGTTGAATCGCTTAAATCTTTAGGGTAGGTAAACCAAGAGGCGAAGGGATAATCCTTCGCCTCCTGGTTTGAAAATAGATCGGACTTACTCTCCGTTACGGTAGATGTCGTTGATGTTCCAGTGGCCCGGTGTCGGTGTGGGCGCGTTCTCCATCGGCACCTGAATGACAGTGGGCATGCCAGAGGCGATCGCTTCTTCCAGTGCTGGTCCCAGCTCTGCGGCGGATTTGATGGCGACGCCGCGTGCGCCGTAGGCCCGTGCGATAGCGGCGTAGTCCACGTTATACGTTTTGCCGTTGCACTCGAAGAGGCAGCCGAAGCTCCAGCCGTAGTGCATCTTCTCGAGGCCTGCGATCGTGCCGAATGCTGAGTTATCCATCACTAACCAGATGCAGGCAAGGCCTGCTTCCATGGCCGTTGCGACGATACCGGGATTACTGCTGAACGCGCCGTCGCCGATGAGTGCGAGTGCCACGCGGTGCGGTTGCGCGTATTTCACGCCGAGGACGGCTGCGGGTCCGAAGCCCATGGTGGCAAGTCCGCTGGGTGTGATGAAGGTGCCCGGGACAGGGAAGTCGAATTGCTGTGCGACGCCATTTTTATTCCAGCCCACGTCGGTGACGATGAAGCCGTCGTCCGGCACCGCCTTGCGCAGTTCGGCAAGGATGCGCTCAGGTCGTAGCGGGAACTGCTCAGAAGTCCATTCATCGGCCCACAGGTCGCTGAATTCCTTACGTGCTTTGGCGATCTTCTCGCGCATGCCGGGCCGTTCGACGTGCTTGCGGCCCTGTGCGGCGCGAGCGAGTTCGGCGAGTGCGACCTTTGCGTCGGCGATGACACCCAGCTCTGTCTGGTAGTTCCGTCCAATCTCCGGGATATCGATGTCGATGTGGATGAGGCGTGGGTTGTCGAAGGTGAAATCCGGCTCCCAAGAGCTTGAGTTGGCCTCGGCCAGGCGTGTGCCGACGGCGAGGATCAGGTCGGCTTCGCGACACATTTCATTGGAGACGGGGATGCCCCAGAAGCCGGTCTGTCCCATCAGCAGCGGATGCTTTTCCGGCATGCAGGCCTTGCCCATGAGCGTGTGCGCCACGGGTAGTTCGAGCGATTCGGCGAGGGCTTGCAGTTCCTTCGTTGCCTTGGCCGAGATCACACCGCCACCGGCGTAGAGTACGGGCCGCTCGGCAGTCGCGAGCGCGTTGATGATGTATTCGACGGAGTCGGGATCGATCGCCTGCTTGCTGAGTTTTGGCGGCGTCTTCGAGAACGAACCTTCCTTCAAATCGGCGGAGAAGATATCCATCGGTACATCGACCAGCACAGGACCTGGACGGCCCGATTGCGCGAGATAGAAGGCGCGTTCGATCGCACGTGGCAGATCTTCCACTCGGTCTACGCGGTACACACGCTTGCAGAAGGGCCGGTAGATCTGGCTCTGATCCGCGTCGGCGTGCAGGTTGATCTCCTGGTGCGGATGCTTGCCGTAGTAGTACGACGGCACATCGCCCGCGATGACAACCATCGGCACGGAATCGAGTGCCGCGTTCGCAACACCGGTGGCCGCGTTCGTAAGTCCCGGGCCTAAGTGACTTAGGACGACACCTACTTTGCCCGAGGCGCGCGCATACCCATCGGCAGCGTGTGCCGCCGTCTGCTCGTGACGCGTGGTGATGAATTTCACCTTGGGATTTTTGCCCAGCGCATCCAGTACCGCGATGACCGTGTGTCCGCAGAGACCAAAGACGACCTCGACGCCAAGCAGCTCGAGATAATCGACAAGCTGATAGGCAGCGATGCGATACCCCTCTTTGGGAGCGACCGGAACCTTCGTCAACACGTGGCCGTAAGGCTTTGCGGGAACAATCGGGGCGTCAGTAATTGTGGGGACCATAGCGTGATGATTCTAAGGTCGGGCCTATGCCGGTACAACGGTGTAACGGTGTTCGCACGTTCCGCGGGCATGTTTTGCTGCGACCCAGAGCGTTTTCTTTGTAAGTTCCATTAGTATTGTGCGGTGCCGGCGAAGACCCAAATCGTGAAAGAAAAATCTACCTTTGATGAGGCGGTTCGCAGCCAGCTTCATAAGATCATCAGCAGTAAGTCGTTCCGCCAGGGCGACCGATTGCAGCGCTTCCTTGGCTTCATCGTCGACGAGTCGCTGGCCGGGCGCGGCGATCAGTTGAAGGAATACCCCATCGGGGTCGATGTCTTCGGGAAGAGCGACAGCTTTGATCCGCGCATGGATCCAATCGTGCGCGTGCAGGCGCGGCGCCTGCGCATACGGTTGCAGACGTACTATCGCGAAGAGGGCCAGGCAGACGATCTCGTCATCGAGATGCCAAAAGGGGGCTACGCACCCACGTTTCGCCAGGTGGATCCGTCGCCGGTCAAGCGGCCGCACGTGCCCGCGCTGGTCAGCCGCAACACCGTCGCTGTTCGCGCCTTTGAAGACTGCAGCCCGAACGGGGCAGAAAGCTCATTCTGCCGCGGCCTCGCCAGTGAGATCGTGCACGCGCTGTCGAAGGTCGACTCCATCGTCGTGATGGACGAATCGTCCACGCGGCAGGAGAGCCTGGAAGAGGCGGCCGTCTTCATCGGCGGCACGGTACGAACGGCCCAGGGCACGATGCGCATCACCATGCAGATGACCGACACTATGCGCGGCAGCATTCTGTGGTCAGAGTCCATCGACCGTCGCTATGACGATGTCTTCGCCTTGCAGGAAGAGATTGCCGCCACCGTCATTGGCGCTGTTATGCCGCAATTGGTGGGTGACTCAGGCGGGCCGCGGACGAAGGTCGGCAACCTGGCCGCCAACAACATGTATCTGCAGGGCGTCTACCAGTTCAACCAGCGCACGGAGAGTGGTCTGCGCAAGGCTATGGAGTACTTCGGCAAGGCAGCAGAAGAAGATCCAGGCTTTGCCAAGGCCTACGCCGGCATGTCGGATGCGCAGTTGCTGATGGCCAACTACGGCGTGGCTGCGCCGACAGAAGTGTGGACCAAGACGGCTGCGAACGCTTCGCACGCTGTGCTGCTCGACGACGAGTCGAGCGAGGCGCATACGTCTCTGGCACACGTAAAGGCGATCCAGGATTGGGATTGGTCCGGATCGGAGAAGGAGTTCCGCAAAGCGATCCGCCTCGATCCGCGAAATTCGGTTGCGCATCACTGGTTTGCGATGTCGTGCCTGGTCACGCTGGGCCGGCTGGACGAGGCGCTGCAGGAGATCATGATCGCGCAGAGCCTCGATCCGGTGTCATCCATCATCGCGCGCGACATGGCGCAGATTTATCATTTTCGTCGCGAGTACGACAGGGCACTCGAACAGTGCGATCACACCATCGAGCAGAATCCGCACTTCTCCGCGGCCTATTGGACACTCGGCCTGGTGCAGGAACAACGTGGCGAACTCGAGGAGGCCATCGCTGCTTTCCAGCGAGCGATTGAACTGTCGCCGCCGAGTCCACGCATCGTCGGTGCATTGGCAAGAACTTACGCGATCGTGGGCCGTAAGCAGGATGCATCGCGCCTGTTGAAGGACCTGAACGAACTATCGAAGAAGCGCTACATCTCACCCTTTGAACTTGCGCTCATCTACTTCTCACTGGGCCGCATGGATGAGGGGTTTGAGCGGTTGGAACTGGCCTTCCAGCATCGCTGCTTTGAACTGATTACGCTGCGTATCGATCCGCGTTTCGATAACGTTCGCGACGATCCGCGTTTCCAATCGCTCTTCTCGCAACTCGGCTTATCGTAGAGGCTTCGCTTCGGCCGGCAACGGTCGCGGCGTGATCTCTGCATCCGTCAGGTGCAGTGCCCAGCGCAGCGCCTCAAAGTACATCTGCTGCACCGCGCGATCGTCCCAGGTACTGGGATCGTGGCCGAGCGCGGAATAATAGACGCGACCCTTGCCGTAACTCTTCGCCCACGCCAGCGGAAAGTCCGCCTCCTTGTGGTGCACCAGCGGCACTGTCATGTCCAGCTTCGACACGTCCAATCGCAGAAGGACGTGGGCCCTGGCTCGCGAGAAATCTTTGATCTGGTAGTACTCGTCGATGTGTTGGAAGGTAGGCGGCAGATTCGTCATGCCGGGGAAGTTGTTGTCTTCCACGAGCACCGGCGCATCCGTAATGCCCCATGGATGTTCGTCGAAGCGGCCACCTAACATTTCGCCAAAGTCGGGCCATGAGAAGAAGGCCGTGGCGCCTGCGTGTGCTGCAACAAAGCCTTTGCCGTCATCATGGACAAACGCGAGAAGATCCTTCTTCTGTGACGCTGCCAGATCGATCTCACGCACGCCAAAGAAGAAGATCGCGTCGAAGTCATTCAAGTTTTTTGCGTACAGGAGGGGTTGGCCATCACTGCCTGTGACTGTGCCTTTGGTGATCGCGTGCGAGTCGGTGCGGATGAAGGTGTCGTAGGCACCAGTCTCGTAGCCAAGCCGTTCGATCGTCGCAACCGCATGCGAGACCGAGTCATGCTGATAACCGTTGCTGATGTCGATCCATGCCAGTACACGCTTGCGATGCGGCTCGGCGTTGTTGTGATAGCTCTCATCGCCCACGCTGGCGGAGTTCATGCCGGGACCGATTCGGATGCCGTATGACATGCCCAGATCGGCGGTGCCCTGGCGGTTTGTGGTCGGCGTCGTCTGTGCTTCGAGCAACGAGGTCAGCAACAGGAGAAAGAGTAGTGCTGCGCGAGTTCTCATGGGATGCCTTCACCCGCCCGTGAAAGCGGCAGGAGAAGGTTAGAGCCAGGTGTGTTCTGAAGTCCATTGCGGCCCGCCGCAGAACAGTAGCGATACTGTTCCACAACGGACCGCAGGGGTGGCAACTATGACCTGGAGCGAGCTTCAACCTTCCGGTCTTCTGCCTGTTCCGACGTCGACAGGAAGACAGCAAGCGTCATCGGAGGAACGTTCAGGTAGCCGTCACGCACATCCACGCCGCTTCGCGATACCAGCTCCAGCGTTTCGCCTTCCAGTAGGGCAAAGCTGAATGGTTGATCCCCGAAGTTCACGACGACACGCGCCTCATCGCGCTCCATAACAAGCGTTCTTGCCTCTTCATCGGAAGACACGTGGAGATGGTGCATATCGCCATCGTTAAAGCAAACACGGCTGCGCCGCAGCTTGATGAGTGCCTTGGTCCACGCCAGGAAGTCAGCATGCTTTTCATCCTTTTGCTCGTCCCACTTCAGCTTTGAGTCGGTGTAAGTTTTCTCCTGTTCCGGATCCGGCACGTCACCGTCAAAGCCGAAGGCAGCAAACTCGCTCTTACGGCCTGCGGCTACCAGTCGACGCATCTCCTCATCTTCGTGATCTGCGAAGTACAGGAACGGTGTGGAGCACGCCCACTCTTCCCCCATGAAGAGCATTGGGGTGTAGGGCGCTAACAGTACCAGGCCAATGGACAGTTTTGCAGTGTCCGTTTCGATCAGGTGCTCCAGCCGTTCACCCCATCCGCGATTGCCAACCTGGTCGTGATTCTGATCGAAGTGGATGAAGTGATGCGCTGACAGACCGTCAGCAGGGCGACCGTGCCGGCGCTTTCGATAGCCGGAATACTGACCGTCGTAGACATAGGCATGCTGCAGGGACTTATGCAGATCGGCGAGCGTTCCAAAGTCGCCGTAGTAGCCCGTCTCGCCCTCTTTCGGCGAGTAGAGAACAGCGAACAGGGAGTGATGGAAATCGTCGCTCCATTGCGCATCCATGCCGTACCCATTCGCCTCACGCGGACGGATGACACGGGGGTCGTTCAGGTCGCTCTCGGCGATCAGGTAGAACTCTTTCCCGACCGTGGCGCCCAGGCGCTCCACTTCCGTTGAGAGTTGCTCCATGAAGTGCACGGCGGACAAGTCGATGAAGGCATGTACTGCGTCGAAGCGCAGACCATCGCAGTGATAGTCCTTAAGCCACATGATGGCGTTGTCGACGAAGAAACGGCGGACCTCGTCGCTGCCTTCCTGGTCCAGGTTTACGGCGTCGCCCCAGGGTGTCTTGCGGTTGTGGTTCAGATACGGTCCGAACTTGCCGGTGTAGTTGCCGACCGGTCCGAAGTGGTTGTAGACCACGTCAAGGATCACGCTTAGACCTGTGGCATGGCATGCATCGACGAAGCGCTTGAAACCATCCGGGCCGCCGTAGTGCTCATGCGTCGCGAAGAGTGAGACGCTGTCATATCCCCAGCCCTGCTTGCCGGCCCATGCGGCCACCGGCATCACTTCGACGTGCGTCACGCCAAGCTCGGCGAGATATTGCAGTTTGGGGATCGCACCATCGAACGTACCTTCAGCGCTGAACGTGCCGATATGCAGTTCATAGATGATGGCGCCGGTCTTTGGCGATCCGCGCCAGAGCTGATCGTGCCATGTGAAGTTGTCGTGACGATATAGTTCGGAGGCTCCGTGCACGCCGTCCGGCTGCCGAACGCTGCGCGGATCCGGGTAAGGCGTCGGGTCGTCATCGAGCAGGAAGGCGTACCGGTCGCCACATCCTGCCTCCTCCACTTCAAGCGTCCACCAGCCACGATGGCTTGGGCCATTCATCGGTAACACCTGGCCCCGCCAGGACAGGGACATCTTCTGCGCCTTGGGCGCCCAGATACCAAACTTATGCATTGCGAAACTCCTCACGGATTCAATCCGACACTCGGTTTACCGGGTTTGGGTTACAAACCAGTCAGTAAATGGCTATGAACTATCTGTCTCTTCAAGGCCTTGGATGCCTGAGGAAGCCCTCGGTTGCGTATCAAGAGGGGAGATCGGTAGGCGTGCTCCCGCTGGCAGACCTTGGCGTTCTATGCGTCGTCGAACAGATGCGAGACTTCGCATGTTACTGGAGGTCAGGGGACTCCGGTAAGTTGTCCTGCAAACGGAATGGAATGGGCAGCAACTCTGGCGAAAGCGGGCCTGTCTGCACCGCGACCCCATCGGCCACGTAAAAAACAGGCAGACCGTGGCTCAGCGGAGTGAAACCACCGATAGCTCCTGCGCGTGTGTTGATGGGCAAGCGATGCTCGGCGTAGTGGTGGCGATCAAGATCCTTCAGCAGCCAGTTTCCGTCGCTCGCAAGAACAACATACTTTCCAACTGTTTTCTGAAACGTCGCCATAGGTACGATGCGCAGCGTGTATAGGGAACGAGCGGCCCAGAGGTTCTGCTCGGGCGAGTCATCCCTGCGGAACTTGCGAATGGCCTGAAAATCAACTGGAAAGACAGCGCGCGAAGCATATACAGGCGGCGCGTAATGCTGAAAAGTGAGTGCCATCAGCGGATCGGGAATTGCGAGCGGTGCATCTGCCGGCAGGCCCGCAAAGGCAAGCGGCAGGCGATCCACCACTTTGTGGAAGCATTGCTTCTGCTCGGAGTAGTCGTAGCCTACAACCGACTCTCGGCTGACAAACCAGGCCAGAACAAAACAGAGAAAGACCGGACCCGCGATGCGGCTGCGGCCGGATAGTCGATAGGCGGTAAGTGCTCCGCTGACTGCAAAGCCAAAGCAGACGGGAATGACAAAGCGAGGAGACAGCATGCCGCCTCGTACGGAGGCCACTAAGTAGCCAAGAAACGGATAAAGCATCAAGAAGACAATACCGACCAACTCATGCACCGGTAGAACGCGCGGCGCGTCGTCGTTAGCGGCAGTTTCTGCATAGCCATTCATTTTCGGTGAGAAGAGAAGCAGCTTGATTGCAGCAACTGCGAACAACGCAAGCAGCGGATACAGGATGGTCTCGACCATCTCGGTGTAGGAATCAAAGACCTGGTCGATCGATACCTTGTTCCACGCGTGGGGTGCGAACTGCGCAATATCCCGATTGATCAACGGAAGAAACACAAGCAGCGGACTGATCGCAAGCGCAAGCCCAAGCCAGATACGCCAATCAATCAGGCGGAGAAAGTTCGGTTCAGTGTTCCTATAGGTGTCGTGGCGCGACTTCAAGATAAGTCGCACAGTACGGGCGACTTCACCGGCTGTGATGGGCAGAAATGCCAGCACCGCGAAATAATTCGTGGAAATACCCAGGCCAAGTGCTGCGATCATGACCAACAGCCAGACATAACGAGATCTGCGCGAATGCCTTGTTTCCGTCGTTTCAGACCAGCTCAGAAACGCCAGCATCGCAAGGCCGTAAAAGATGCCATAGGAACGGCTTTCGAAGCTGTAATCGAAGGCGGCCATCGTCATGGAAAGCACGGTGCCGCCCAACGCCCACTCCGCAGGAACGCGACGACGCAGGTAAGTGAAGAGCGAGACTAACCCGATCCAATAGCCAACCATCGCCGGAAGCCTCAGTGCGAACTCACGCTCGCCGAAGAGCAGCCGGCAGAAGTGGACAAGAACATGGATGACCGGCGGATTGGGGTCGGCTCCCATCGCGAGTGCATGCCAGATCGCCGCGACGCTACCAAGGCGAGCCACGTGCAGAGTGAAGAGCTCATCCAGCCACAACAGCTTCAGGGATGAGAGGCAGGTGACCGCGACAACGTAGAGCACCGTAAGCGCCAGGAATGCACGCCACGGGTGCGACCGGATGGCGCGTGTCAGGCTAATCTCGCCCGGAAGAGTGGACGCGGACGCATCCACTCCCGGTCTCTCCTCAGCGGCAGAGGAGGTCATGCCGCAACGCCTTCGTCAGGCGCAGGCTCGTTCACGCCACCCGGCTCAGCTTCGCCATCCTTGTGTTCGTGGTAATCCTGCTCGGTATTGATGGACCACAGATTGTCTTTGGTGGTCTTCCCCGCCAGGATGTTATCGACTGCGGTCATCGCCGTCAGCATCGAGTGATCCTGGTTGTTGTACTTATGCATGCCGTTCCGGCCCAGCAGATACAGATTTTCAAACTGGTCGACGTAACGCACAATCTCATCGAAGCGGTCGTAAGTGCCAAAGTAGGCGGGGTAAGTCTTCGGCACACGGAAGACACACGAGTCGCGTACTTCATCGCCACGCAGGATACCGATCTTCCCGACCTCTGCGATCGCGAACGCTGCAAGTTCCGCATCCGGCATCTTCCATAGAGGATCCGTCTCATAGCAGAAATACTCGAGCCCAATCCATATCTTGGAAGGGTCCGCCACCAGGTGAGGACTCCAGTTATTGAAGATCTGCAGCCTGCCCACTAGTACATCTGGCTCCTGGATATAAATCCAGGTGTCCTTGAGCGGCGATCCATCCTTCTCTTTTAGTAACAGTCGATCGACCAGCAAGCCGACCGTGATGAAGTCGCGATAGACCAGCCCATTCGCGATCGCCGATATCTCCGCAGGAATCTGGGTATGCAGATTCTTGAGCAAGTCACGAACCGGCATGGTCGAGAAGCAGAAGTCCCCGTCCACTGTCACCGTTTCGCCACCGGGATTCGTCGCCTCTACAGAAGTGATGCGGTCAATCCCATCCGCTCCGCGCGCAACATTCAGCCCGACGATGCGCCATCCCATGCGGACCTCGCCACCCTCGCGGCAGACCATCTTCGCCACACGCTCCCAGAGCTGGCCCGGACCATACTTCGGATACAGAAACTGCTCAATCAGCGACGTCTCCGAATCCTTCTGCTTGATGTCGGTCGGGTCTGTTTTCCTCACACGAAAGACCTTGGCAAAGAAGTGAGAAACGACCTTGCGCAGAGACAGTCCCTTGATGCGCTGTGCACCCCACGACGCATCAATCTGCTCGCATGGGACACCCCAGACCTTCTCCGTATAGCTCTTGAAAAAAGTCAGGTAGAGCGTCCGGCCAAAGCGGTTCGTTAGGAAGTCTTCCAGCGTCTTCTCTGGGCGCCGCGGGAATAGTCGAGCCTTGAGATAGCTGAATCCAATCTGGATAGTTCGCAGTAGACCCAGACGGCGCAGCGTTCCGACTGAAAGTGTCAGCGGGTAGTCGAAGAACGACCGCAGAAAATAGATCCGGCTCTTACGCGGCCGGATGAGCATCACCGCGTCTGGATCATCGTCCACGTCGGGTGCCAGGTGGGGATCCGTGTGAACCACGCGCTGTTGATTGTGATACGAGATTGCAGCAACGTGGGAGTCGCCCTGCTGCTGGATCGGCATGATCGACGTCCACCAGTCCATCACGCGATCGGACTTGGAGAAGAAGCGGTGGCCGCCAATGTCGATGCGATTGCCGTTGTAGCGAATTGTGCAGGAGATGCCGCCTACGCGCTCACTCGCCTCAAAGACAATGGGGCGAATCGACGAGCGCCTGCAGAACTCCAGCGCTGCCGTCAATCCGGCGGGGCCGGCCCCAATAATCAAAGCGGTCTTCTTCACTGCCGTCATGCATCTCCCTGGTGTCTGCGTCGGCGACTGTTACATGTGCTCCCTTCACCAGGGGTGCACTGCGGCTTCCATCGCCGCCTGCCTTCAGTAAACCTATAACGGGCTCCTCTTTCATGTTAGAGGAGTAACCTACAGCGGCGCTCTGCGGTTCGATCTTCGAAGCTCGGATGCTTCTCAATCGTTACACGCCGGCATGACGGGCATTTTGACGGGATCACTGACTCTGCTTCGGCATTGAGACGCTCTCAAGCGATTGCCCCGCGGCCTCAAAGGGAAAGGTCTCCCAGACCTTGAGGTACGCGGCGCTTGCTGCAGGAAACCACAAAAAAGATCACAGCGGACAGGATGCCAAGTCCGCGCGGCTCCTACACAGCCATCAGCAGCAGTGTGGGGTCGCACCGTCTCTCAGCCACCCAACCACGAAGACTTCGTGTGGAGCCAGGGGAAGATCCAAACGAATGGAAGAGGATCGGACAATCGACCCAACTTTCGCTCCCGTTGAAGGCCGAGACCGTCTTCGATAGCGAAAAATCTACGGGCCACCGGCATCGGGGCGAAATCACACATAAGACATCTGCATCGGCAACCATTCCGCCGCGTCTTATCTCTCGGGTAGCATGAAGAGATGGCCGTAACCGACAACCGCCAGAGCACGTTCGAAGGCACACTGCGATCCGCCAAGACCTCGCTGATGTTCAGCGAGACGCTTCGGCTGGCGCTCGACAGCTTTCGCGCCAGCAAGATTCGCTTCCTGCTGACAATGCTCGGCATGATTATCGGCTCTGCTTCCATCGTTCTCGTGGTGACGGTCGGCCTTACCGGCCGCCAATACGCCTTGGATACGCTTTCGAGCATCGGCCCCAACATGGTGGAGATGCAGTACAACGGCGGCGCCACCATCGGCCCGGACGGTGCCTCGACCCCCGACTACATGACTCGCGAGGACGAAGCGGCAGTGCTGGCCCAGATCCCGGGCATTGCGCAGAGCTCTCCCATGCTGGAGATCCATACGCCGGTCAGCGTCGGCGACGGCAAGGTGAAGGACGTCATGCTGCTGGGCGTCTCGCCTCGCTACAAAGATGTTCGCAACCTTGGCGTTCTCGCAGGCAGATTCTTCGACGATCAGGATTCCGTGATGCATGACAAAGTCGGCGTTATGGTCGAGCCGCTTGCCAAGGAGATTTACGGGTCGAGCCAGGCCGCGGTGGGCAAGGTCCTGAGCATGAGCGGCGTTCCGGTCACTATCATCGGTGTCTTCAAGCAGCGGGTCGATACCTTCGGACAGTCCGAGATCAGCGAAACGACGATGCTGCTGCCCTATACCGTTGCGCGCTACTTTACCGGTACAGACACGGTGAAAGAGATCTTCTTCACCATGAAAGATCCGGCGGACGTTCCGCGCGGCGGTGCTCGCATCCTTGAGCTGATCCGCTCGCGCCATCGTAAAACTAGCAACTACACCGCCTTTACGATGGTCGCCATCCTGGACACGATGGCAAAGGTCGCCGACTCCCTGACGTACGTGCTCACCGCGGCGGCATTCATCACGCTGGTGGTTTCGGGTGTAGGCATTATGAACAGCATGCTCGCCAATGTATCGGCGCGCATCCGTGAAATCGGTATCCGCAAGGCGCTTGGCGCGACCAAACGTGAAATCCGCCTGCAATTCCTGACAGAGGCTGTGTTCCTGTCGTTGTGCGGCGGTGTCGTCGGCACGCTGCTGGGACTCGCAGTGCCGATCAGCGTTAATCTGCTGACGCCGGTACACATCCCCATGTCGTGGCTTTCGGCGGTGGTTGCGCTTTTCACGAGTGTGCTGGTCGGCGTCATCTTTGGCACGCTGCCGGCAAATCGAGCAGCCTCGCTGGATCCTGTCGAGACGCTTAAGTACGAGTAGAACCTCTCGATTGCGAAGGTGTTTCGGGCGTAAAGCGAAGGGCCGCTACATGCGTAGCGGCCCTTCGTTAATAACGGAATGGATCGATGCCTCTTTCGGCGGAGCAGGGATGCTGCTCTACATGACGAGTGCGAGCGTTTCCAGCTCCTGCTGCATACATTCCAAGGTGCAGTGTGTGGCGTCGATGCGCGTGATCACACTGCGCGCTCCGTCGCTTGATATGCCGTAGCCCCTTGCGGCCAAGAAGCTGCTGACCAGCTCTGCCGCCTGCCAGCTATCCAGTCCAGAACTCGCCAACTCACCCCGCAGGCTCGCGACGTCCTCTGCGGTAAACTTTCCGTCGATCGGCATTGATTCCATTCGCTTCGCACCCCGCTAAGTTGTTGGTTTAGACGTGACCCTGCGAGATGGGTTGCTGGTGTCTGCGCGATAACCGCGCCAATACACGTTTACAGCAACAATTGTTCGTGCGATGGACGAACTGTAGCGAATGGGCGCCTTGTATCCTCAAAGAGATATGACAGAACCACGCGTACTCGACGGTGCCGCAACCGCGGCAGAGATCAGGGCAGAGTTGAAGCAGCAGGTAGCGGCACTCGGATTCACGCCGGGGCTTGCGGTCGTGCTCATTGGGGAAGACCCTGCATCGGCCATCTACGTTCGCAGCAAGGTCAAGGCGTGCGAGGAGCTGGGGATTCGCAGCATCGAATTGCGCCCGGATGCTTCACTCACCACGGAAGACCTGCTGACAATCGTCGCCGACCTGAACAGCCGCGACGACGTCGACGGCATTCTGGTGCAGCTTCCTTTGCCGAAGCAGGTTGATACGAAGCGGGTGTTGGAAGCCGTGGACCCCGACAAGGATGTGGACGGATTCCACCCTGTCAACGTGGGTAAATTGCAGATCGGCCAGGACACCCTGACGCCATGCACTCCGACCGGCGTTCTTGAGATTCTGAAGCGCAGCGGCATTCCTACGGCAGGCGCCGAGGCGGTTGTCGTGGGCCGCAGCGACATCGTGGGTAAGCCTGTTGCTGCCATGCTGTTGCAGGCGAATGCGACGCTGACCGTTTGCCATGGTCGTACGCGCAATCTGGCGGAACACACGCGCCGTGCGGACATTCTGGTTGTTGCCATCGGCAAGGCGGGTTTCATTACTGCGGATATGGTCAAGCCGGGTGCGGTCCTGGTTGATGTGGGTATCAATCGCCTGACGGATGCCGCTGATGTGGAACGTTTCTTCCCGAATGATGCCAAGCGGCATGAGACGTTTGCGAAGCGTGGTTCGGTGGTTATCGGTGATATTGATCCGGCGGCTTTTGCGGTCAGCAGTGCGTATACCCCTGTCCCTGGCGGTGTTGGCGCGCTGACGATTGCCATGCTGATGCACAACACTGTGAAGGCTGCGAAGCTGCGCCGCGGGCTGAAATAGCTTTATGCTGCGCGTTGGTTTGACGGGAGGGGTGGGCAGCGGGAAGTCGGCCGCTGCTGCCATTTTCCGCGATCTGGGCGCGCAGATTTCGCAGTCGGATGAGGTCGGAAGGGCGCTTATGGAGCCCGGTGAGGCCGCTTTTGAATCGATTCAGAGGCATTTCGGGCCGTCGGTCGTTTCAGGCGACGGTTCGCTCAACCGTGCCGCCCTGGCACGCATCGCTTTTGACGAGGGACGCGTCGATGAGATTAATGCGATGGTCCATCCCTTGGTAATCGCCGCGCAGGATGCCTGGGCGGATCGGGTTGGAGAAAACGACTCGGCGGCGGTTGCGATTGTGGAGTCCGCGCTGATCTTCGAGACGCGGTTTAACGGCCGTGGCCCGGTTGCGGAGGGTGATGGCGCTCCGTGGCGCACTCGTTTTGATCGCATCGTCGTCGTTACGGCTCCGCTGGAGGTTCGCCGACAGCGCTACATTGCGCGCCTGGCCGGGTCTGTGCCGCATGAGGTGGCGTCGGCAGATTTCGACCGGCGTGCGGCTGCGCAGTGGCCGGACGAGCGGAAGGCGGCGCTGGCGGATTTCGTCCTGGTCAACGATGGTTCACTGCAGCATCTACAGGATGAAGCGACGAGGCTCTATGCTTTGCTTCGGCAGGAAGCAGCCGACCGTAACGCAGAGGCGATGTAGAGCGGCAGCGGCTAAACTGATCTTGCTGCGTTCACAGGACTGTTCCTGCTGAAGTCGCAGGATTTGAGGGCGCGCCTGGAGGCGCCGCGGATGAAGTTGCGTAGGGTTCTGCTTGTTGTACTTCTGGTTGCCGGTTTTTACTTCCTGACACAGCATCTGTGGACAGCGGGTTCAGTTGCTGCGCTGGTCGAGCGCTACGCTCCGTCTGTGTCGAGCGGGACGACGCTGGTCAGCAGTAAAGGGCCGCTGGGCACATTCGACCTGAACGTGGCAAATGCGCAGCCCGCCTATGACGCGGAAGAGCAGAACAACATCGCCGTCTACAAGCGAGTCACACCGAGCGTGGTCAACATCACGTCGACCGCGGTTGCCTTCGACTTCTTTTACGGTGCGGTTCCGCAGCAGGGCCAGGGATCAGGCTTCATCATCGATAAGCAGGGTCACATCCTGACGAACAATCACGTTATCGACAACGCCCAGCGCGTTGAGGTGCAGTTGTTCGACAAGCACAAGTACAAGGCGCAGGTGATCGGCGTCGACAAGATGCATGACCTGGCGCTGCTACAAATCAACGCGCCCAACCTGCAGCCGGTGGAACTGGCCGAGGCGCATGGCGCGCTGCAGGTGGGCCAGAAGGTCTTCGCTATCGGCAATCCCTTCGGACTGTCGGGCACGATGACGCGCGGCATCATTTCCGCTATCCGTAGCGTGCGCGGGCCGACCGGTTCGGCTATCGACAACGCCATCCAGACGGATGCGGCGATCAATCCCGGTAATTCGGGCGGACCGTTGATGAACTCGCGCGGGCAGGTGATCGGCATCAACACGATGATCGCTTCGAACAATGGCGCGGACCAGAGCGCAGGCATCGGCTTCGCGATCCCGATCGCGACGGCGCGAGCCGTGCTGGATGACTTCTCAAAGTATGGCCATGTGCGTCGGCCCACGCTTGCAATCATGACGCTTGAGATCGGGCCTGACCTGGCAGACCAGATTGGTTTGCCGTCGGATTACGGCGTACTGATTCAGCGGGTGCTACCCGGTGGCGCGGCGGAGAAGGCTGGTCTGAAGGGTGGAACGCAGCGCGCGGCGCTGGGGAACACACCCGTGATGCTTGGTGGAGACTTTATCGTGGCCGTCGACGGCCAGGAGATCACCAGCGAGCAGGACATCAACAATGTGATGAACGCGCACAAGACGGGCGACCAAGTGAAGGTTACGGTCTTCCGTGGACGGCGTCGCCAGGACGTGATGGTCACGTTGGGTGAAGCTGGTAGTGAACAGCAGATCTAAGCCTTGGTTCTGGTATCGCTGCGGTTCTTCGCGAGGTGCGAACCGCCTCTGCGCCTGAGTAGGTGAAGGGCTGTCGCACTTCGTGCGAAAACCCACCCTTTCGCGATGGAGCTGCGAAAGAGTGGGGCACCCGATTTCGTCTAGCGCGTGACTGCTTCGTAGGGCAGGAAGATGCTGAAGACGGTGCCCAGCCCCTCGCGGCTTCTTACTTTCAGCGTTCCGCGGTGGCGGTCGATAATCTCTTTACTGATCCACAGGCCGAGGCCGGTTCCGGTGATGCCCTTGGTCGTGTAGAAGGCGCGGAAGACCTTCGCCAGCACCTCTGGCGACATGCCGCTGCCGGTGTCCGCGACGGTGATTACCGCGCCGCGTTCGCCTGTAGTCCAGTTCACGCCTTCGCGGCTTCGTAGCAACATGCGGCCGCCGCCGGTTGCCATCGCATCGAGGCTATTGCCGACAAGATTGCTGATCACCTGTCGCACCTCGCCTTCGAAGCAGCGCACGGCGCGCGCGTCGCGGTGGCGAAGGTTAATCTCCACACCCGAGTTGACGATGCGGCCCTGGTAGATCGAGAGAACGCTTGCGATCAACTGTTCCGCTGTGATGGCCTGCGGGCTGGTGGATTGTTTGTGGAAGCGCAGTGTCTGACTTGTGATGGCGGCTACGCGCATCAGTTCGCGCTCGGCCGTGTCCAGGAAGCCCTGAGCATCGTCGAGCGCCTGGCTTGTCTTTGCGAGGTAGAGCAGGTTGGTGACCGACTCGAGCGGATTATTGATCTCGTGTGCGATAGATGCGGCCAGACGTCCGACCACTGCCAGCTTGTCACTTTCGATGAGAGCGAGTTCGGCCTTCTTCTGGTTTGTGATCTCGAGGGAGGCAGCGGTGATGCCGGTGACGGTACCGTCGGCGCCATAGACAGGGAAGTAGGAGACGGTCCAGTAGCGGTGCTCGTCGGGATCGTTGACGAGCGCGCCCTCCAGCGGAAAGTTCACAATCGGCTCGCCTGCGGCGACCTTATCGAAGAGTTCGCGCAAGCCCGGGATGGGCGCCATCTCGGTGAGCGTGCGACCGACGACCTCTTCTGGCTTCAGGCCGAAAAATGCGGCCTGGCGGTTGTTCAGCCGCAGATAGTGATAGTCGTCCAAGTCGAAGAGTGCAAGGCCGATGGGGGCTGTCCGGTAGACGGCCTCGATTTCGGCGCGCTGACGTTCGGCTTCTTCGCTCTTCTTTCGAAACTCCTCGTGCTTTCGCTTGTCTTCCGTGATGTCACGAAAGAAGACGATGATGCCGTCGTCGGAGGGGTAGGCCTCGATGTGGAACCAGATATTGAGCGGTTCCGGGTAGAACGCTTCAAACTCAGTCGCGACACGCTCGTTCATGGTGCGCGTGTAACTCTCGTAGTAGGGCAGATCGGACCGTGTGGCCTCCGGAAAGCTCTCCCAGATATTTTTGCCAACGACCTCGCCGCTGGGCGACAGGATTGCGAGTGCCCGGGCGTTCATGAAAGTGATGACAAAGTCGCGGTTCAGGAACTGGATGCCGTCGGAAGTCAGTTCAAAGAACTGCGCCATCTGCTGACGGACGGTATCGTCTTCGCTTCCGACAGGGGGGCCGAGAGGATGCAACCGAGATCTCCAGAGGATATTCAACCACGGCCATTCAAGAACGGCCAACCCCAGGGGTTCATTCAGCGTGCGATGTAGCGGCGGCCCTCGACCGTATACCGTCCACTCAATACGCGCTGGATTGCCTCAGGGTAAGCGATGTGTTCTTCCGCCAGGATGCGTTTTGCCAGCGTTTCGGCTGTGTCGGCGTCCAGCACTGGGATCGCGCGTTGCAGCACGATGACGCCGTGATCCACTGCCTCGTCGACAAAGTGCACGGTGCAGCCGGCGATGGTGGCGCCGTATTCCAATGCCTGCTGTTGCGCGTGCAGCCCGGGGAATGAAGGCAACAGGGATGGGTGGATGTTCAGGATGCGATCGGGGAAGGCGCGGATGAACTCCGGTGAGAGCACCCGCATGTAGCCGGCGAGGATGACGAGATCCACGCCATGCTGATGCAGCGCTGCGACCATCTTTGCGTCGTGCTCGGCGCGCGGAACGCCCTTACTGACGATAGCCTCGGTTTTCAGACCGAGGTCACGGGCAGCGTGCAGGCCCGGGGCATCTGCGATGTTGGAGATGACGCAGGCGATCTCGCACCCTGTCAGGCGGTTCGCTGCGATGGCGTCCGCAATATTCAGGAAGTTCGATCCGCGACCGCTGAGCAACACTCCCAGGCGCTGCGTGCGTGCGTCCGTCATACGTAGTTGACGCGCCGCTCGCCGCGGGCGATGCGACCTATGACGCAGTGGCGCTCGTTTGCGCGGTTCAGGATGGCCTTGGCTTTCTTCGCCATCTCGGCCGGCACCACGACGATCATGCCGATACCCATGTTGAAGGTTCGCATCATCTCATCCTGCTCGACCTGTCCCAATGCCTGCAGATGCTGGAAGAGCGGTGGTGGCTCCCATGCGTTGAGTTCCACCTGCGCGCAGAGGCCCTTGGGCAGAATGCGTGGCAGATTTTCCGTAATGCCGCCGCCTGTGATGTGCGCCATGCCGCTGACCAGGTTGGCTGCCGTGAGCTTCTTGACGATGCTGAGGTAGCTGCGGTGCTGCCGCATGAGGGCTGCGCCGGTCTTGTCTTTGAGTTCGTTAACGTACTGGTCCGGGCCGTACTTTGCTACTTCGAAGAGCAGCTTGCGCGCGAGTGAATAGCCGTTGGTGTGCAGGCCGTTCGACGGCAGGCCGAAGAGCACATCGCCCGCCTGAATTTTCTCGCCGGTGATGATCTTGTCGCGATTGACGACGCCGACGATGGTGCCGGCCAGATCGTACTCGCCGTCCTTGTAGAAGCCCGGCATCTGCGCCGTCTCGCCGCCGATGAGAGCGCAGCCGGCGCTTTTGCAGGCCTCGCTGAGACCTTCGACGACCTTCTCCATGACGCCGCCTTCGAGCTTGCCCGTGGCGAGGTAGTCGAGAAAGAAGAGTGGCGTCGCGCCCTGCACCGCGATGTCATTCACGCAGTGGTTTACGAGGTCGCATCCCACGGTGTGGTGGATGCCGAGCTCGAAGGCGACCTTCAGCTTGGTGCCCACACCGTCGGCGCTCGAGACGAGCACCGGGTCTGGATACTTGGCAACGTCGAGAGCGAAGAGGCCGCCGAAGCCGCCGATTTCGCTGAGGACCTGCTTGTTGAAGGTCTTCCGCGCCAGCATCTTGATGCGCTGTTTTGTGCGGTCGCCTTCGGTGATGTCGACGCCAGCATCGGCGTAGGTGGCGGGCTTCGTCTTCGGTGCAGACTCAGTGGAGCGTGCGTTCACGATTGATTCCTTAGCAGTGGGCGCGAGCCAGAGATCGATATGGATTACGTCGGATGAGGCACAGATGCTACGTGTTGCGAATGGACGCGACTAGTTCTTGAGAGCCCGCGCACGCTGATATCCGCTTGGCCTTGAGGATAACAGGGGGCATTCTCACAGGGAGACCGCGACGGCACACAAGCGGGAGAATTCTGTGAAACCTATACTGATTCGGTATGCCTTTTTCGCTAGATCGCTCCCGTTTGCTGCAGCAGCGCGCCGAGTCACTCATCCCCGGCGGCGTTGATTCCCCGGTTCGCGCCTTCCGCTCGGTTGGCGGCGATCCGCCGTTCGTGGAGCGTGCCGAGGGTGCCTACCTGTTCGACGCGGACGGTAATCGGTATATCGATTATTTCGGCTCGTGGGGGCCGATGATCCTGGGCCATGCCGCGCCTTCTGTTGTGTCGGCTGTGCAGGCTGCAGCGGCAAAGGGCACAAGCTTTGGCGCGTCGACGGCCGCTGAGGCCGACCTGGCGGCGCTGGTGATGCAGGCGGTGCCCTCGATCGAGAGACTGCGTTTCGTCTCAAGCGGCACTGAGGCTGTGATGAGCGCCATTCGTGTTGCGCGGGCGTTCACGGGCCGGAATCGCATTCTGAAGTTTGAGGGCTGTTATCACGGCCACTCAGACGCGTTGCTGGTGAAGGCCGGCAGCGGCGTTGCCACGCTCGGCATTCCCGGTTCTGCGGGCATTCCGATGGAGACGACGCAGTTCACGACGGCGATTCGCTACAACGACATTGGGGAAGTGAAGAAGGTCTTCGCGAAGCATCACGGCGAGATCGCCTGCATCATCCTGGAGCCGGTGGTGGGGAACGCGGGCACGATTCTGCCGCAGCCGGGTTTCCTGGAAGCCCTGCGCGAGATCTGCACGCAGGAAGGCACGCTGCTGATCTTCGACGAGGTGATGACGGGTTTCCGCGTGTCGCTTGGCGGAGCGCAGGCACTCTACGGCATCAAGCCTGATTTGACGACGCTGGGCAAGATCATCGGCGGCGGTCTGCCGGTGGGCGCCTTCGGTGGCCGCGCCGAGATTATGAACCTGCTGGCGCCGCTTGGCCCTGTCTATCAGGCGGGAACGCTCAGCGGTAACCCGCTGGCCATGGCTGCCGGTATCACCACGTTGCAAGCGCTGCTCGATGGTGGCGATGACTTCTATGACGCGCTTGCGGAGGTTACGAGCCGGATTGCACATGGTGTGATGGACGAGGCCAAGAAGGCGGGCATTCCGCTTTGTATGGCCGGTGTGGGGTCGATGTTTACGTGGTTCTTCCAGAGTGGGCCGGTACACAACTTCGAGGATGCTGCGAAGAGCGACACGCAGCGATTTGGGCAGTTCCACCGCGGCATGCTGGAGCGCGGTGTGTGGCTGCCACCGTCGCAGTATGAGGCGGCGTTCGTTTCGGCGGTGCATGGTGATGCGGAGATTGAGGCGACGGTCGCGGCTGCTCGCGAGGTCTTTGCGACGCTTTAGGGTCGCTGCGAAATCTTCAGGAAGGGCACCTCGGCGGTCGTTACGAAGCCGAGTCTTTCGTAGATCTGAACGGCGCGAGTGTTTGTGCTGATGACGTGCAGGTAGGGGAGTTCATCCGGCTGATCCATCAGCAAACGTTGGATCAGGTGCTGTGCGTAGCCGCGTCCTGTGTAGCCGGGGCGAGTGCAGACACCGCTGATCTCGCGCAGGCCCGGCATGCGTGTGCGATGACCTGCCATTGCCACGAGCAGGCCGTCGACACGGATGCCGATGTAGCGGCCGAGCTGGCAGGTCTCCGCACGAAAGTAGCCGGGGAAGGCGACTTGCGTCAGTTCCACCATGGCGGATGCATCTGCCGATCCCAGCTCGCATTCGCCCTCTGTCGCGGTTGGGATGGCGAAGTGGGAGCGTGGCCGCCAGGCCATCTGAAGGCAACTGGCATAGAGAACATCGGGTGTGTCTGGTGCGATGGAGGGCAGGACGCCGCAGAAATCTGCATCGGTGTCTCGGCGAAGTGTCTCGGCGTCCACATACTCGCCTTGGTGCTCGACTGAGGCGAAGGGCAGGACCTGCGGCCGATAGCGAAGGACGTTCTTGATGCGTTCGCCGAAGTGGCTCTGTCGCGTGGTGAGCGCGCTGTAGAACGGGTTTCGCAGATAGGACTGCTGTTCTTCGCTGAGGAAAGACATGTCCCATTTTGCATCGGCCTGGAGTGAAGTCTCTACGTGATGGCGAACGAATGCAGAAAGGCCGCGATTGCTCGCGGCCTTTTGCAATGTTGAGGAGTGGAGAGCTTAGTAGCTCTTTGCCTTCTCGAAGCGCTTGTTCACTTCTTCCCAGTTGACCGTGTTCCACCAGTTGGCGAGGTACTCGGGACGCTTGTTCTGGTACTTCAGGTAGTAGGCATGCTCCCATACGTCGTTGCCGAGGATGGGGTAGCTGCCGGTGGAGAGCGGGTTGTCCTGGTTGGGTGTGGTGACGATGGTCAGCTTGCCGCCCTTGAGGATGAGCCAGCCCCAGCCAGAGCCGAACTGCTTGGCTGTGGTCTCGTTGAAGGTCTTCTTGAAGGTTTCGAAATCACCGAAGTCGGCCTTGATCTGCTCGCCGAGGGAGCCCGTGGGCTCGCCGCCGCCGCCCGGCTTCATGATCTCCCAGAACATGGTGTGGTTGACGTGACCGCCGCCGTTGTTGCGAACGACGGTACGAACGTCCTCAGGCACGGCGTCCAGGTTCTTGATGAGCTCTTCTGCGGTCTTTGCGCCAAGCTCCGTGTGCTTTTCGACAGCGCCGTTCAGGTTCGTGACGTAAGTCGCGTGGTGCTTGTCGTGGTGAAGCTTCATCGTTGCTTCGTCGATGTGCGGCTCGAGGCCGTCATATGCGTAGGGCAGTGCGGGAAGTTCAAAAGGCACGGTCTTGTCTCCTCTGCAGGGTTCAAAAATCGTTGATAACGTTTCGCGGATTCACAGCACCGCATCGCCGTGGTTGGATGCGCGCGGGATGGCATCGGATGCGCCACCGCGACGCAGGCGCATGCCAACCCATTCTGCGCCTTTCTGGTGGGTGTCGCACCTCGACTGCGTGAAAATCTGCGATGCACGCCGTTCGTTGCGCATCCTACGGTGTGTAATGGAGCGAGCATGAATGCATTGACCGCCGCCTACCGGTGGCTGAACGATCAGGGCCCAGCATTCGGCGCTCCCGGGCTTGAGGCCCGTTGGACGTCGAGCAAAAAAGACGCAGTCTGTACCGCATACGCCGCTTCCAGTCGCGTCTGGTACACCATCTCGCACGGCACGCTCAACGAGATTTATTACCCCACCATCGACCGTCCGCAGACGCGCGACATGGAACTGATCTTCACGGATGGCGAGACGTTCGTCCATGAGGAGAAACGTGACTTCGAGTTCGATTTCCACTACATCGACGCCGACGCGCTGGCAGTGCGGGTGGTTGCGAGCGATCTGGGTGGCCGGTATACGGTGACCAAGGAGTTCGTCTGCGATCCGCATCATCCTGTCGTGCTGATGCACGTCAAGATCGAGGGGGAAGAGTCGGTTCTGTCGCGTCTGAAGTGCTATGCGCTGCTGGCGCCGCACCTGAATGGCGGTGGCGCGGGTAATTCTGCGCGTTCGATCGAAGTGGCCGGAAGCCGCTGCATCCTGGCGTGGAAAGAGAATACGTCGCTTGCCATGGGCGTGGATTGTGGTTTCACGCGGAGTTCCTGCGGTTATGTGGGGTCGTCGGACGGCTTTCAGGATCTTGCGAGCAACATGCGCATGGACTGGGAGTTTGGCCAGGCTCTGGATGGCAATATCGCCGTAATGGGCGAGATCGATGTTGCGCGCAATCGCGAGTTCACGCTGGCGATCGCCTTTGGCGACGGCTATCACGCGGCGCTCGCGGGCATGATGCAGTCGTTGTCGGTGCCGTTTGAACTGCACATGAAGCGGTTTGTGGAGCAGTGGCATCGCGCGGCATCGCCGGAGCGTCTGGCTGCGGCATCGCATGATGGCGGCCGGCTGATGCGCATCAGCCACAACACGATTCTTGCGCACGAGGACAAGACGTATTCCGGCGCCTTTATCGCGTCTGCGTCGATCCCGTGGGGTAACGCGAAGGGCGATGACGACCTGGGCGGCTACCACCTGGTTTGGACGCGCGACATGATCCAGTCTGCGACGGCATTGCTGGCCTGCGGACGTGTCGACACGGCTCGGCGCGCGCTGGTCTACCTGGCTTGTACGCAGCGGCCGGATGGGTCGTTTGCTCAGAATTTCTGGATTGACGGAACACCCTACTGGACGGGCATTCAGCTCGACGAAGTGGCTTTTCCGATCATGCTGGCGTGGCGGCTTTGGAAGCAGGACGGTCTCGGCAATTTCGATGTGTTCCCGTTTATCGAACACGCCGCGGCGTTCCTGGTTCACTACGCACCCATTACGCAGCAGGAGCGTTGGGAAGAAGCCTCGGGCTATTCGCCTTCGACGCTCGCGACCGTGATCAGCGCGCTGGTTTGCGCTGCGGACGTGGCGCGCGCGCACCACTCGCCGGAGCTTGCGAACTTCCTGGAGAGCTACGCCGACTGGATCGAAGATCACCTGGACGAGTGGACCACCACGAACAACGGCGTCCTGCATCCGGAGATCAAGCGGCACTACGTTCGCATTCAGCCGCCGGTTGCGGGTGAGTCGTTCTACAACCCGGATCTTGGCGACGGACGCTACAACATTGCGAACCGCCAGCCGGGAGAACGGTACAACTTCGCCGCGAACGAGATCATCGATGGCGGCTTCCTGGAACTTGTCCGCTATGGCGTGCGCCGTGCGGACGACCCGCTGATCATCGATTCGCTGAAGGTCGTCGACCACATTCTGAAGATCGATACGCCCTATGGCGCCTGCTGGCGGCGGTACAACCACGACGGCTACGGTCAGCAGAAGGACGGCGAGCCGTTTGTCCACTACGGACAAGGGCGCGCATGGCCCATCCTGACGGGCGAGCGCGCGCATTATGAGCTGGCTGCGGGCGGCGACTATGCACAGTATGTGAAGGCGATCGAGCGCTTCAGTTCCTTCGGCGGCATGCTGCCGGAGCAGGTGTGGGATTACGCCGATATGCCAGAGCAGGGCCTGTACTTTGGCCGCAGCGCAGGTTCGGCACAGCCCCTGGTGTGGGCGCATGCCGAATACATCAAGCTGCTGCGCTCGGCTGTCGATGGGCGTGTCTTCGACCGCATCAGTGTTGTCGAAGAGCGTTATGGCGTTCGTCGCGAGGATCGCACCTTTAAGAGCGAGGTCGAGTTCTTCCAGGTCAACCGTCCGCTGACCGTGCTGCCAGCCGGCAAGCGGATGCAGATTCTGGATCAGGCTCGCTTCCGCGTGGTGTGGACGGTCGACAACTGGGTGACGACGCACCACACGGATGCCCGGCTGATCGGATACCCGGGATTTGCAGTGGAATTGCCGATCCCGGCGGGAGCTACCGGCACACTGGAACTGACACTCCAGTGGCCCACGGAAGATCGCTGGCTTGGGAAAAACTTCCAGGTTCGGCTTGCAGAGGTCTGACCACCGGCCCAAAACCTTGGTCGTTTCGTAGGCGATTGACAGTTCGGGCTAGTACACTAGCGGCACACAGGACGGGTCATAGAACCGTAACCGTAGTGTGGCAACTTTTGATGTGTGAGGGCGCACGCCCCGCAGCGTGCATACGGCGCCAAGCGCCTATCTACCGTAGAGGAATGAATGACCGATCTCGACAAGCTGTCCATAGACACCCTCCGTCTCCTCGCCGTCGACGCCATTGAGAAGGCCGCAAACGGCCATCCGGGCGCGCCCATTGCGCTGTCGCCGCTCGCCTATCTGCTGTTCGTAAAGAACATGAAGCACGATCCGAGCGACCCGACCTGGACCGATCGTGACCGTTTCGTGCTGTCGAACGGGCACGCTTCCATGCTGCAGTATGGTGCTCTGCACCTGTCGGGATACGACCTGTCGCTTGAGGATCTGAAGAACTTCCGCCAGTGGCACTCCAAGGCGCCGGGACATCCGGAATACGGCTTTACGGCCGGCGTTGAAGTGACGACCGGACCGCTGGGCCAGGGCCTGGCGATGTCTGTTGGTATGGCGATCGCGGAGAAGCACCTGGCAGCGATCTACAACCAGCCGGATATGGAGATCGTCAACCACCACACGTACTGCATTGTGGGTGATGGCTGTCTGATGGAAGGCATCTCGCACGAGTCCTGCTCGCTGGCCGGAACGCTTGGCCTGGGCAAGCTGATCGTGTTCTACGACGACAACCTGATCTCGCTGGACGGCCCCACGGAGCTGAGCTACACGGAGAACGTCGACGAGCGCTTCAATGCCTACAACTGGCACGTGCAGTATGTCGACGACGGCAACGACCTGAACAAGCTGCAGCAGGCGATCAACATTGCGAAGCTGGAGACGGGCAAGCCGTCGCTGATCCGCGTGCGCACGATCATCGGCTACGGTTCGCCGAAGGCCGGCACGAAGCACGTGCATGGCGAGGCGCTGGGCAAGGAAGCGACCCGCAAGACGAAGGAATTTTACGGCTTCGATCCGGATGTCGACTTTGCAGAGCCGCAGGCCGCGTTGGACAACTGGGCGCAGGCGAAGACGACCGGCAAGCAGACGCATGATGCCTGGACCGAGCTGTTCAAGAAGTACGAAGCAGCTCATCCCGAGCTGGCGAAGACCTTCGACCGCATCATCAAGCAGGAGCTGCCGGCTGACTACGCGAAGGAGATCAAGCCCTTCTCGACAGAGAAGGCGATCGCCACGCGTACTGCAGGCGAGGTTGTTCTGCAGGCACTGGGCAAGACACTGCCGGAGATGATGGGCGGCGCAGCCGATCTGACCTCTTCGACGAAGACGATCTTCAAGGATTCGCAGTCGTTCCACGTCGACCCGAAGGGTAAGAACATCTTCTTCGGCGTACGTGAGTTCGGCATGTGCGCTGCGGTTAACGGCATGGCTGCGCACGGCGGCTTTATCCCGTTCGGCTCGACGTTCTTCGTGTTCAGCGACTACGCGCGTAACGCGATGCGTATGGCTGCGCTGATGAGCACGCACTCGCTGTTCGTCTTCACGCATGATTCGATCGGCCTGGGCGCAGACGGTCCGACGCACCAGCCGGTCGAGCACCTGATGAGCCTGCGCGCGATTCCGCAGCTTACCGACTTCCGCCCTGCGGATGCGAACGAGACTGCGGTCTGCTACCAGTTGATGGTGGAGCGCAAGAGCGCTTCGTTCATGGCGCTTTCGCGCCAGGATCTGCCTGTTCTGGATGCGGAGAAGTATCCCGTGATGAGCGGACCTCGGAAGGGCGCTTATGTCCTGATCGAACAGGAGAATGCGGACGTGATCATCGTCGCTACCGGTTCTGAGGTTTCGCTGGTCTTGAAGACTCTGCCGGAGCTCGAGAAGGCCGGTATCAAGGCGCGCGTTATTTCCATGCCCAGCTTTGCTGTCTTCGAAGAGCAGGATGAGGCGTACAAGAACAGCATCTTCCCGCATGGTGTGGCGAAGGTTGCTGTGGAAGCCGGCGCGACCATGGGCTGGTGGAAGTACGTTGGGCGTGACGGTTCGGTAGTTGGCCTGGACCACTTCGGTGGTTCGGCACCGGGACCGGAAGTGCTTGCGCACTTCGGTTTCACTCCGGAGAACATCGTCAAGGCTGCACAGACTGCGATTGGCAAGTAAGTGAACTAACCCAGCGAAAGGGCCGGCAACACCGGCCCTTTCGCGTTGGGAAAGCTTCAGAAATCAGAGAATGCCGCGTCAATATAGCGGCTGTACTGAGTCCCCCACGTCCCGATTGCATCCGACATATTGATGATCAAGTCTGCAGTTCCAGGTGAATCCGTAGGTATCGACACAGCTTTCGCGATTGCGATTGGGGTGTTGTCGCTTTGAAGATTCGCACGGTGTTCTGGGATATCGGCGGCGTGCTGCTGACGAACGGCTTTGGCCGTACGCAGCGTGCAGGGTTTTATGAGGCGCTGGGTTTCTCAGAGGACGATAAAGCTGATTTTGAGCGGCTGCGCGTGGATGCGAACTGGCACTGGGAGCGCGGTCTGATTGATGCGGATGAGTTCTTCCGGCGGACTGTTTTTTTCAAGCCGCGGGCGTTTTCCCAGGCGGATGTCTGGGGTGCGGTGGAGCAGCAGCAGAGGTTGCTGGAAGCGGGTGCGCTGGGCATCCTGCAGGCTCTTCATGCCCGTGGAAATGTGCGCCAGGCGGCCTTAAATAACGAGTCCCGCGAACTGAATGAGTACAGATTGAATCGATTCAGTCTGAGAAAGTATTTTCAGTTCTGTATTTGCTCCGGATACGTGCATGAGATGAAGCCAGCACCGGGGATCTACCGGTCTGCTTTCGAGATCGGCGGCGACGTTCCGGGTGAAGCATTGTTCATCGATGACAAGGCGGAGAACATCGAGGCGGCGAATGCTGCCGGTCTGATTGGACTGCACTTCGTCTCCCCCGCAGAGCTTCGCGAAGAGTTGCAGTCGCACGGCGTCGAGTTATAGATAATCCATAATGAAGAAGTGAGGAATACAGCATGCAAATTGGTCTGATTGGTCTTGGGAAGATGGGCGGCAACATGGCGGAGCGTCTTCGCCTTGGCGGCCACAAGGTAGTGGGCTTCGACTTCAACAAAGAGACCACGGCGAAGCTGACGGCTGCTGGCTCAGTGGGCGTGGATTCGCTCGAGGACCTGGTGAAGAACCTGGAAGCACCGCGCGCGATCTGGATCATGGTGCCGGAAGGCAAGCCTGTGGATGACACCATCGCGAAGCTGAAGCCCCTGATGCAGAAGGGCGACATCTTTATCGATGGTGGTAACTCGAACTACAAGGATTCGATCAAGCGTCACGATGCTCTGAAGGCTGAAGGCTTTGAGTTTGTCGACGTGGGTACGTCGGGCGGCGTGTGGGGCCTGAAAGAGGGCTACAGCATGATGATTGGCGGCGATGAAGATGTCGTCAGCAAGCTGACGCCGATCTTTGAGACGCTTGCACCCTCCGCTACCACCGGTTGGGGCCGCACGGGCCCGTCGGGCGCCGGCCACTTCGTGAAGATGGTTCACAACGGCATCGAGTACGGCATGATGCAGGCGTTCGCTGAAGGCTTCGCGATCATGGATGCGAAGAAGGAACTGAACCTGGACAACGCGCATATCGCGAAGATCTGGCAGGTTGGTTCGGTGGTGCGTTCGTGGCTGCTGGACCTGACGGCGGAAGCGCTGGCACACAATCCGGAGCTGACGGGCATTGCGCCTTTCGTGCCGGATTCGGGCGAGGGACGTTGGACCGTGTTCGAAGCGATCGATCTGAACGTGTCGGCACCGGTGATCACGGAGTCGCTGATCCGCCGCCTGCGTTCGCGCGAAGAGAACAATATGACGGATCGCATGCTGTCGGTGATGCGTAACGCCTTCGGCGGACACGCTATCAAGAAGGACTAACGCGAAGAATGGGAATCCGGGCGGCTCTGTTTACGTCTATTGAGAGACGGGCAGAGTCGCAACCTTTCCGCAGAAGAGAAGAGGGTTAAGAGTATGGCAACAACCGGCATCAACGTTTCTCAGGAGCAGGTCGAGGCAAATAAGTGCAAGGAGAACATTCCTGAGCCATGCATCGTTGTGATCTTCGGTGCGTCCGGCGACCTGACCAAGCGCAAGCTGCTGCCTGCGCTTTATCACCTGGAACAGTCGAACCTGCTTCCGACGGATTTCGCTGTGGTGGGTGTTGCTCGCCGCGATCTTTCCGCGACCTTCGCACACGATATGCACGATGGCATTCTGGCCGGCGGCGGTGTCGACAAGGACGAAGCGAAGCTCGACAAGTTCATGGAGCGCGTTCAGTACTTCGCGACGGAATTTGATAACGACGAGGGCTTTGAAAAGCTGAAGGCGTTCCTTGCGGATCTGGACAAGAAGTTCGGCACCAAGGGAAACCGCCTGTTCTATCTTGCAGTCGCACCGGAGTTCTTTGCGGACATCACGCAGCGTCTCGGCAAGCACGGCATGACCGGTGAAGAGGGTGGCGGCTGGGTTCGCGTCATCATCGAAAAGCCGTTCGGAACGGACCTGGAGAGCGCGAAGAAGCTGAACTCGGAAGTGAACAGCGTTCTGCACGAAGACCAGATCTTCCGCATCGACCATTACCTGGGCAAGGAGACGGTGCAGAACATCCTCGTCTTCCGCTTTGGCAATGGAATCTTTGAGCCGATCTGGAACCGCAACTACATCGACAGTGTTCAGATCACGGCTGCGGAGAGCATCGGGATCGAAGGCCGCGGACCGTTCTATGAGGCTGCCGGCGCGCTGCGCGATGTGTTGCAGAACCACGTGATGGAAGTGCTTTCGTTCGTTGCGATGGAGCCACCAGACAGCTTTGAGGCAGATGCGGTTCGCTTCGAGAAGCTGAAGGTCTGGAAGGCGATCGAGCCAATTCGCGTGGAAGACACGGCGCGTGGCCAGTATGGACCGGGTCGCGTTGGAGACCGGCCTGTGGTGGGCTATCGCGAAGAAGAGCGCGTGAGCAAGGAGTCGCAGACCGAGACTTATGCTGCGATGAAGCTCGAGATCGAGAACTGGCGCTGGGCGGGCGTGCCGTTTTACATCCGCGCTGCGAAGCGGTTGGAGAAGCGCGTGACCGAGGTGGTCATTACGTTCCGCCAGCCACCGTTGCACCTGTTCAAGGGTTCGTCGAACAAGGGCATGGAGTCGAATGTCCTGACGCTGCGCATCCAGCCGGATGACGGTATCTCGCTGAAGTTTGGTGCGAAGCTGCCGGGACCGACGACGAATGTGGCGCAGGTGGAGATGAACTTCTCGTACGCGGATGCGTTCGGTAAGTCGTCTGCGAATGGCTACGAGCGTCTATTGCTGGACGCTATGCTGGGCGACGGAACGTTGTTCGCCGAGCGTGAGGGCGTGGAGACGACCTGGGCGCTGATGACTCCGATCCTGGAGGCATGGAAGGCGCAGAAGGTTGACTTCCCGAACTACGAGGCTGGTTCGTGGGGTCCGAAGGAAGCAGACGAACTCCTTGCGCGCGATGGCCGCGCCTGGAAGGTCTAAGAAACTCCTGACACGAGGGAGCGTCGGCTCTGCCGGCGCTCCCTTATTGTTTGTGGTCACAGGTATCATGCAATCTCTCCATGTGGGAGTGCATCGGACTCTGAAGAGGACACACGTTATGGCTCGATCGACGATTGCCGACTATCTTGTGTACGACACGCCGGAGCGGCTGGCCCAGGCCGCTGCTGAAGTTTTTGCGAAGTATGCCGTGGATGCTGTTGCGGCACGTGGTGTGGCGCGGATTGCTATCTCAGGCGGCACTACGCCGAAGAGCATGTTCGCTCTGCTGGCGACCGAGCCCTTCCTGGGGCAGGTGCCGTGGGACAAGCTGCATCTTTATTGGGTGGATGAGCGGTGTGTTTCGCCGGAGGATGCGGATTCCAACTTCCGCATGACGTTTGAGCAGTTGCTATGCAAGGTGCCGCTGCCGGCGGAGAACGTCTACCGCATGGAAGGCGAGATGGATCCGGAGGAGGCTGCGAATCGTTACGAGGCGATTCTGCGGAATACCTTCCGGCTCGAGGGCGCGCAGGCGCCTGCGTTTGATCTGATCTTGTTGGGTATGGGCGATGACGGCCATACGGCTTCGCTGTTCCCGCACACGGATGCGATTGATGCGATGGGCCGGCTGGTGGTGGCGAACTTTGTGCCGCAGAAGGACACGTGGCGCATCACGCTGACGTGGACGGTGATCAACCAGGGCAAGCGTGTTGTGTTCCTGATTGAGGGCGGCACGAAGGCTGACCGGCTGCACGAGGTGCTGCTGGGCGACTATGACCCGGAGCGTCTGCCGGCGCAGTTGATTCGGCCGGAGAACGGTCATATTGGATTGTTGCTGGACGCTGAGGCTGCGCGCCGACTGCCGAAGGTTGGCATGGTGGACGATGCAGAGACGGGAACACTGGAGTTGACTCGATGATTCTTGCAGGTGATGTAGGCGGCACCAAGGTCGACCTGGCGCTGTATAGCTTTGACGGTGGCAAGTTGACCGTCGTCCGCACGAAGAAGTTCCCCGCCAGCGGTTATGCCAGCCTGCAGGATGTGGTCCTGGAGTTCCTGAAGGATCCGGATGTGGAGCGCAAGGTCGAGGAGCAGGTGGTCGCTGCCTGCTTTGGCTGCCCGGGACCTGTGAAGGATGGGCATCTGAAGCTGACGAATCTGCCCTGGGAGCTGGATTCGCGCGACCTGTCGAAGATCCTGGATATCGAGCACATCTTCCTGATCAACGATCTGGAAGCGAACGGGTACGGCATCGCAGAGCTTGGGCCGGAGCAGGTGTTCGAGCTGGAACCGGGTGACAAGTCGGCGATTGGCCACCGTGCGCTGGTGTCTGCGGGCACCGGCCTGGGCGAGGCGTTGCTGGTTTGGAATGCCGCTGCGCGACGGCACGTGCCATTGGCGAGTGAGGGCGGCCACGTCGACTGGGCTCCGCGGAATCCGCTGGAGATCGAGATGCTGATCTGGCTGCAGGCGAAGCTGAAGGGCCGTGTGTCCTCGGAGCGCGTGGTGAGCGGCCTTGGCCTGAAGAACATCTACGAGTTTCTGCGCGACGGCAAGAAGATGGAAGAGCCCGCGTGGCTGCGGGAGCGCCTGGAGACGGAAGATCCGAACTTCGTAATTGGGACGACGGGCGAAGACGGATCGTGCGAATTGACGGCGAAAGTGCTGGAGATGTTCACGGCTGCGTATGGCGCCGAGTGCGGCAACATGGGCTTGAAGCTGCTGGCAGCGGGCGGTGTGTATCTTGGCGGTGGTATTCCACCGAAGATTCTGAAGACGCTGAAGTCAGGGCCATTCCGCCAGGCATTCCTGGATAAGGGCCGGTTGTCGCCGCTGCTGCACACGATTCCTGTTCGGGTGATCCTGGAAGAGAAGTGTGCGCTGATTGGTGCGGCCGCGTACGCAGAGGCGCGGGCTGCAGAGCTGAGCGGCCACAGTGAGCGGGCTGCTTCGACGCCGTAGCAGAGTGTTTACAGAGTAGTCACGGTGGCCGCTTCCTTTTGGGAAGCGGCCATTTCGTTTTGCAATTAGGTGCGCGTGTCTTTCCGAAATTGGTTCGTCGATGAAATATCTTCGAAACGATATTGCACGAATTTATGCGTTCGGACAGAATTCCCAGTAAAGTCTAGACACAATACTTAAGCACCCCTGAAGCGCAACGAAAGTTTTGCCTCCCGATGGCCTTCTCCCGGTACTTACGGGCATGGGCTGTTGCGGATGGCGGAAGGTTGGACGGTAGATGCACCTCCTACATATTCAGCACGTCGTGTTCTTAGCGTTATGCATGATGCTGATATTGACCAATGCCGGGATGTACCGGGGCATTGGGGGTGTCCGTAACTTCCTGATCTACAACGCATTTCTGTTGGTTGCAGCGACTGCGGTGATGCTGCGCGGATCGATTCCGGAACCGCTGTCGATCGTCGGAGCTACGACGACGTTCTTCATTGCGTATTTCTATCTCTTGCGCGGGCTCGAGGATCTGTTCGGGATCAGCCCCTGGCAGCGGATGTTGCAGGGCGTACTGGTGCTGGCGGGATTTGCGATCGTGCTGCAGTATGGCCTGATCCATCCAAATACGAGTCAGCGGCTGGCGTGGTTCAGCCTGGTGCTGGGACTGCAGCAGTGGAATACGGCGCTGGTGATCCTGGCGCGGTCGGGCACAAAGTGGAAGATTGGCCTGCCCATGTCGGTGATGCTGCTGATGCTGGGGTTGGCGAACCTGATCCGGCTGGTGGGCGTTGGCTTTCATGGAGCGCCGTCGAACTACCTGGACAGTGGCTTTTTCCTGCAGGCGATTGTGATCACGACGACGTGCCTGCAGTGCGGGGTTATTGTTGCGTACGTGTGGATCACGATGGCGCTGCTGCGGCAGGACCTGGAGGTGCAGGCGTCGACCGATGCGCTGACCGGGACGCTGAACCGGCGGGCCGTGGAGATGGTGGCGGACCGGGAGTTGCTGCTGTCTCGCAGGAAGGGGAGCCGCCTGTCCGCGCTGGCGCTGGATCTGGACAACTTCAAGCAGATCAACGACCGGCATGGGCACCACTGCGGCGATGCTGTGCTGGTTGCCGTGGCGCAGTGTCTGCGTGGCGCTTTGCGTGAGGGCGATCAGCTGGCGCGTGTGGGTGGCGACGAGTTCCTGGCGGTGCTGCCGAAGACGAGCCTGGAGACAGCCGGGGAGATTGCGGAGCGCGTTCGGGTTGCCGTGGCCGAGCTGCAGGTGCGGTGCGGCGATGAGATGGAGAGCGTAACGGCGAGCGTGGGATTCGCGGAGTTGACGGATGACTCGGAGATTGGCTGGGACCACATGATGACGCGTTGCGACCAGGCAATGTACAGCGTGAAGCGTGCTGGTGGAAACCAGACGTTGACGAGCCCGGTCTAACCTCTGCCATTCGGCGCCTAGTCCTGGTTGACGGGCTTAGACTGTTGCCATGCGGAACCGTTTTCTTGCCCTGACTTCCCCTCTTGTTGTTGCCCTGAGTGTGTCGCCGATGCTGGCGCAGCGCCTGCCTTCGGATGTTCATCCCGAGCACTATGCGTTGCACATTACGCCGGACCTGAAGGCCGCATCCTTTACCGGGGACGAGACGATCGATGTGACGCTGGACCATCCGGCGAATGCCATCACGCTGAATGCGATCGAGCTGAAGATCACCAGTGTGAAGGCCATTGCGCAGCGTACCGGTGAAGCGCAAGCGCCGACGATGGGGCAGACCGGAACTGTTGCGTATGACGAAGGGAAGCAGCAGGCTACGTTTACCTTTGCCAATCCGCTGCCTGCGGGCAAGGTGACGCTGTCGATTGCGTATACGGGCATTCTGAATGACAAGCTGCGCGGGTTCTACCTGTCGAAGACGGCCAAGCGCAATTATGCCGTGACGCAGTTTGAATCGACGGATGCGCGACGGGCATTCCCGAGCTTTGACGAGCCGGCGATGAAGGCGACGTTCGACCTGTCGCTGACGATCGACAGGGGCGATATCGTCATTGCGAATACGAACATGCTGAGCGACAAGCCTGCGGCGAACGGGATGCACACGCAGACGTTTGCGACGACGCCGAAGATGTCGACGTACCTGCTGGCGTTCCAGGTGGGCGACTGGGTTTGTACTTCGGGTAAGGCGGATGGGACGCCGATCCGGAGCTGTTCGACGCCGGACAAGATCGCACTGACGCCGTTTGCGCTGCATGCCGCCGAGCACTTTCTGCACTACTACAACCGTTACTTTGGCGTGAAGTATGCGATGCCGAAGCTGGACATGATCGGCATCCCGGATTTTGAAGCGGGCGCCATGGAGAACTGGGGCTGCATCACCTATCGCGAGACGGCGCTGCTGGTGGATGACAAGGCACCGCTGGCTGCGAAGAAGCTGGTTGCGGTGGACGTTGCGCACGAGATGGCGCACCAGTGGTTTGGCGACCTGGTGACGATGCAGTGGTGGGACAATCTTTGGCTGAACGAGGGCTTTGCGACGTGGATGGAGTACAAGGCCGTCGATGAGTGGCAGCCGACGTGGGGTTTGCGGGAGGATGCTGCGCAGGATGTGAACCGGACGCTGAACCTGGATGCAGCGCCGCAGACGCGGGCGATCCGCAGCAAGGCCGATACTCCGGAAGAGATCGAGGAGCAGTTTGACGGCATTGCGTATGGGAAGGCCGGCGCGGTCATCGGCATGGTGGAGCACTACGTGGGGGATGCGGCGTTCCAGCGCGGGCTGCATGACTACATGCAGACGCATAAGTTTGGGAATGCGACCGCGGAGGATTTCTGGTCGTCGCAGACTGCGGCGAGCGGGAAGCCAGTGGACAAGATCATGGCGAGCTTTGTGGAGCAGCCGGGCGAGCCGCTGCTGCGCTTCACAGCGAATGGTGCGGGGAAGTATGACGTGGCACAGAGCCGCTTCTATTTGTCGCCGCCGTCGAATGTCGATCCGCAGGAGTGGACGGTGCCTGTGTGCGTGAAGGGTGCGGCGTGCCAGGTGGTGAGCGGAGCCGGGAGTGTGACGGTGCCGGCGAAGAGTTCACTGGCGAATGCGGATGAGAAGGGGTTCTATCGCAGCGATTACGATGCTGCGACATTGAAGAAGGTGATGGCTTCGGCGACGACGTTTACTGCTCCGGAGCGTATTGGGCTGGTGGGCGATCGTTATGCGCTGATGCGGTCGGGGCAGGGGACGGTGGGGTCGTACCTGGACCTGGTGGCGACGCTGCGTGCGGATGAGAATCCGATGGTGCTGGAGCAGAGCCTGGAGGGATTGGGGTCGATCCGGGATCGTCTGGCTTCGGATGCGCAGCGGGCGCAGTTGTTGAAGTGGACACGCGCGCAGTTTGGGCCGGTTTACACGGGTTTGCCGTCGGCGAAGAAGGGGGAGACACCGCTGGCTGGGGAGCGGCGTGCGGACCTGTTCCAGGTGCTGGGTGCGGCGGGCGATCCGGCGGTGGTTGCCGAGGCGAACGCGATGATGAAGCGGTACTTTGCGGGCGATCATGCGGCGGATCCGGCACTGACGGCGGCTGCGCTGAGGATTGCAGCGTCGCACGGGGATGCTGCGTTCTATGACACGGTGCAGCGTGCCGCGGAGGCGTCAAACGATCCTGTGGAGAAGAACCGGCTGCTGGTGTCGCTGGCGCAGTTCACGGATCCGGCGCTGGTGCAGCGGACGATCGATTATGCGACGAGTGGTAAGGTGCGTAACCAGGACAGCTGGATCCTGCTGTCGGTGTTGCTGGGCCGGCCGGACACGCGTGCGGTTGCGTGGGAGTACATGAAGGAGCACTGGGACAAGGTGCAGGCACAGTTGACGGTGGCGAGCGGCCAGAGGGTGGTGGCGGCGACGGGAAACTTCTGCTCGACGGAGGATCGCGCGGATGTGCAGGCGTTCTTTGCGGCGCACCCGGTTCCGGCTACCGAGCGTTCGTTGCGGGATGCGTTGGGCAACATCGATAGCTGCGTAAAGTTTCGTGCACAACAGCAGTCGGGCCTGCAACAATGGCTCACCAGCACAACGATCTCTCAGTAAGTCTGCGAGGGCACCAAGCGGTGGAACCACAGGACGCGTACCAGGGTTTTTCACCATCGGCTTACGGCGCGCCTGCGGCGTATGTGCCGCCGGCGCCGGTCGTACCGGATGCTCAGGGGCCTGCGCCACTGCTGCGGCCGCTGTCGACGGGCGAGATACTTGACCGGACGCTGGCGCTCTATCGGCGGCGGTTCTGGCTGTTTGCAGGGATTGGCGCTGTGCCGGCGGTGGTGCTGACGCTGTCGAATATCGTGCGGATGATCGTGGCCGCTTATAAGCATCTGCCGACGACGTTCTCGCCTGGCACCGCGCCAAATGCGGTGGCGAACGCGATGGGCACGATGATGCTGCTGCAGGTTTACTTTCTGCCGGCGACGTTGTTGTTCCTGGTGGCGTATGCGATCTCGCATGCGGCTACTGCGGATGCCGTGGGTTTGATGACGCGCGGATTGACGCCTTCCATTGCGGAGTCGTACCGGCATGTGCAGGGCCGATGGCTGCGGTGGAGTGGCATTGCGCTTCGGCAGATCTGGAGTGCCGTGTGGCCGGTCACGATTGGTGCTGTGATTCTGCTGGTGAGCATCGGTGTTCTGGCACGCCGCGGAAACACACTGCTGACGGGAATCGCGGGGCTGGTTGGATCGTTACTGATGATTGCCGGTAGTGTCTTCGGCATCCTGAATTTTCTGCGCAATGCGCTGGCTACGCCTGCGGGTGTGAGCGAAGACATGGGCGTGAACGCTGCGATGCGGCGATCAAAGCAACTGGCTGCGGGACGCAAGGGCCGCATCTTTTTGGCGCTGCTGCTGGTGTATGTGTTGCAGATGGTCGCGGGCGGCATCCAGATCCCGTTTGTGTTGATGGCTTCCACGACGCGCGGCGCGCAGCATGTGTTGCTGCTGGCGATTGAGCTTGTCGTTGGGTTCGTCGCTACGATGCTGGTGACGCCAGTGGCTTCGATTGCGCTGTACCTGATCTATGTGGATGAGCGCGTGCGTCGCGAGGGGTATGACATTGAGGTGCTGATGGAGCGCAGCCTCGTTCCCGTGGCGAGCGACGTTCTTGAGGTCTGAGCTGACTGCATGCGGATTCTGACGGCGGCGGGCCGTACCACTGCAGTTGTGCTGATGCTGGTCGCTGCTTTGGGAGTGGCGCGGGCGCAGCCGCAAATGCCGGCGATGGTGCCGCGCGCCGGACTGCCGCCGCTGCGGGATGTTTCCGCGACACAATATCGAGAGCACCTGGATCGTCTGCGGCGATTGGTCGCGGATTGCGGACGTCTTATCACGGCATGCGATGCGGCTGCGGTTGGCGATGACGATCGCGTTGCCACGCCTGATGGCACCAAGGTGGTGGAGCGGTTTGGCTGGTTGCGGAGTTTGCTGGATGACAGCAACGATCCGACGCACCAGTTGCGGGCAGAGCTGTTGCCGCGTGCGGGCGAGCGGCTGGTAGAGCAGCAGGCAGAGATGGATGCGTTGCCGAAGGCTGCTGCGCTGGCGGCGGAGCAGCGACGCGCACGCGATGGAGTGCTGGCACGTAAGGAGTTCCGAACGGCCGAGGCGGAGTACTCGCTGACGGAGCGGATTGGTGCGTGGATCTCGCGACAGATCTCAAAGTTGTTTGGTGGTGTGTCGAAGCTGGGCCGCATGGCTCCGTGGCTGGGTACGGCGTTGCAGTGGGGCACGCTGATGCTTGCGTTGTCGCTGCTGGTGTTGTGGGTGCTTCGCGCGCTGGACCGGCAACGGATTGCGCTGGGCAGGCTGGGTGGTGATGCTGCTCGCGCGCAGGCCGATGCGGAGTCGCGGGCATGGGCGAATCTTGCGCGGACGCATGCTTCAAAGGCGGAGTGGCGCGATGCGGTGCACTGTCTTTACTGGGCTTCGATTGTTGCGCTGGAGGATCGGCGGACGCTGCGTCGCAGTGGCACGCGGACACCGCGCGAGGCACTGCAGTTGATCGATCCTGCATCGCACCTGCGTGAGCCGCTGCGTGCGCAGACCGGTGCGTTTGAGCGGATCTGGTATGGGCAGCAGGCTGCGGCTGAGTCGGACTACAACGAGGCTTTGGAGCACTATAGCGTGCTGCATCCTGCAGGCAGGGAGGCGCGGGCTTGAGCGGCAATGCGGATCGCCGGATTGTGCTGTGGCTGCTGGCGGCGGTGGTCGTTGTCGTGGGGTTGACGGCGTTCGTTGCTCCGGTGACGCATGACGACGATCCCAAGCCGACGACGTATAACTCGGGCACGCATGGAGCGAAGGGCGCGTATCTGCTGCTGGGTGATCTTGGCTATGAGGTTTCGCGATCGGATGTTGCGGCTGCGGCGGCTCTCGATGAAGCGGATGCTCCGCACACCACGTACATTCTGGCTGAGCCGCGTGGGCCATCGGAGAGTGAACAGAAGCTGCAGTATGGCGCGGTCGAGCGCTTTCTGCAGCGCGGTGGACGTGTGCTGGCGACGGGATTTCGCGGTGCTTACTTTCTGCCGGGCGGACGCACGGGAGCGGCGACACAGTTCCTAGGTGAGCTTTGTACGACGGTGCCCGAGGGCGCCGGTGTGCTGGCGCAGGTGGGTTCTGTTTCCACGTATGACGCGACGCCGTGGAACGCGCCGGAGCCAGCGGTGCGCGTGGATCAGCGGTGTGGCAGCGATGCGGTGGTGGTGCATCGGCCGTATGCGAATGGCGGCGAGATGGTGTGGTGGAGTTCGGCCGAGGCGCTGACGAATCGCGGCATTGCGCAGGACAACAGTCTGCGGCTGCTGTTGCTTTCGGTAGGTCCTGCGAAGGGTGCGGGCGCGCGGCGTGTAATCTTCGACGAGTTCTATCACGGGGAGCAGGCTTCGGCGGTGGACTACCTGAAGGGCCTGCCGCTGCGTTCGCTGGCGGTGCAGGTTGGCCTGGTGGTGGTGTTGCTGCTGTTCAGCTATAGCCGCCGCAGCGGGCCCATTCGCGAGCCGTTAGTTGTGCCTCGGACTTCGCCGATTGAGTTTGCGCGAAATATGGGCGCTCTGTACGAGCGGGCTGGTGTGACGGAACCCGCGACGGAGGCTGCGCGCAGGCGGCTGGTGCAGTTTTTAGTGAGCGGCTGCGGACTGACACAGGCTGCCGCGACTGCGGATGCGCATGCCGTTGCGACGAGCGTGGGCGATCGGTTTGGGATTGATCCGCAGCCTTTGCAGAAGGTGCTGGAGCGGGCGGATGCAGCGCGGTATGACAAGCTGCGTCCGCGGGATGCGCTGGTACTGGTGCAGGCGGTGGATCGCGAGATTGTGCGTCTTCGTGCGGCATTGCCCGCGAGCGCAAATCATTCATTCGGTAAGTTAACCAATCAAGTGGAGACGACGTGACAAACGAGACGAGCCCATCACTGGAACTATTCCGCAGCGGACGCGCCGAGCTGGGGAAGGTTCTGGCTGGACAGCAGGAGTTGGTGGAACAGGCGTTGTTGACACTGCTGTGCGGTGGCCATGCGCTGATTGAAGGTGTGCCGGGTGTGGCGAAGACACTGGCGGTTAAGACGCTGGCGCGTTTCCTTGCGCTGGACTTCCGTCGTGTGCAGGGAACGCCGGATACGATGCCTGCGGACATTCTGGGAACGAATGTCTTCTCGCCGAAGACAGGTGAGTTTTCGTTGCATCGCGGGCCTGTGTTCACGCAGTTCCTGCTGGCTGACGAGGTGAACCGTATGCCGCCGCGTACGCAGGCCGCGCTGCTGGAGAGTATGGAAGAGCGGCAGGTGACGCTGGATGGCGACACGCATGTGCTGGACGCCTATTTCACGGTCTTTGCGACGCAGAACCCGCTGGAGTTTGAGGGTACGTATCCGCTGCCGGAGGCTCAGCTCGATCGCTTTTTGATGAAGATTCGCGTGGACTATCCTGCGGCTGCGGATGAGCGCACGGTGCTGGAGCGGCATCATCGCATCACGGCAGGTCATCGTCTTGAGGACATGGAGATTGCCGCGGTGGATGCGGGGCTGCTGCAGGCTGCGCGGGCGGAGGTTCGTGCAGTGCAGGTAGAGCCTGCATTGTTCGACTATCTGCTGGCGGTGGTGCGGCGTACGCGTGAGTGGCCGGCGCTGTCGCTGGGTGCGTCGCCCCGTGCGGCGGCGATGCTGCTGCTGGTGGCGAAGGCATATGCCGCTCGCGATGGACGGACGTTCCTGCTGCCGGATGATGTGAAGGCTGCGGCGCCGCCGACATTGCGGCATCGTCTGTTGTTGAAGCCCGAGGCGGAGCTTGAGGGCTTCAGCACAGACCGCGTTGTGGCGGACATCCTGGCAGCGGTGCCGTTGCCGAAGTAGGCCATGCAGACGCTGATTCCATCACCGGTAACGCACGAGGCGCGGCCCAAGGGCAGACGCCTGGGACGTGCGTTGGGGTTTGGCCTGACGCCACGCGCGCTGCTATTGCTGGCGGCGGCGTTGCTGCTGGCGGCGCCGTCGTTCGTGCATGGGAAGACGCCGTGGCTGATGTTCGGTGTGGATGCGGTGTTGCTGTTGGCGATGCTGGCGGATGCGATGATGCTGCCAGCGCCGGACCGGTTCGTGTTTACGCGAACGTTTGTGCATGCGCCCGAGCTTGGGCTGCCTGCGGAGATCGAGATCCGAGCAGTGAAGTCTGCGGCGGGGTTGCATACGCTGCTGCTGACGGATGAGCTGCATGCATCGATGCTTGCTCCGAAGTGGCCCGTGCGAGGGTTGGCTTATCCGATTGAGCCTACGGTTGTTCACTATGTTGCGACGCCGTCGACGCGTGGGGATGTTGCGCTGGGCAAGCTGTACGTTCGCTATCGCAGCGTGCTTGGGCTGGCTGAGCGATGGGCTGTTGCGGACCTGCGGCAGACGGTGCGCGTGTACGCGGCGGGTGAGGGCGCGAGCGAGCAGGCGGACCTGTTTCTAATGCGTGCGCGGCAGATCGAGCTGGAGAAGCGGCGGCTGCGGCGCATTGGGTTGGGGCGCGAGTTTGAGACGATGCGTGATTACCAGACGGGCGACGAGATGCGGAACATCTCGTGGACGGCGACGGCGCGGCACAACCGGCTGATCACGCAGCAGTTCACGACGGAGCGGTCGCAGCAGGTTTGGATTGTGATCGATGCGGGGCGGCTGTCGCGCACGGCGTTTGAGTTGCGACATGCATCGGTTGAGGGAGATGCGCCGGAGCGGGTGGTGACGCAGTTGGATCAGGCGGCTTCCGCTGCGGGGCAGCTGGCGCGCGTGGTGGCGCAGTCGGGCGATCGGTATGCGTTGCTGGCATATGGGCGAGGAATTCAGCAGCAGTTGTTACCGGGCTCGGGTGCGCTGCATCTGCGGCGGATGATCGATGCGTTGTCGCAGGTGCGGAGCGAGCGTGCTGAGGCGGACCACATGCTGGCTTCGGCTCGGCTGCGGCAGCTGCAGCGTCGGCGCGGGCTGGTGCTGTGGGTGACGGAGATGACGGAGTCCGCAGGGCGGCCGGAGATTGTGGCGGCCGTTGTCGGACTGGTGAAGCGGCACCTGGTGGTGCTGGTGTTGCTGCAGCATCCGGAGCTGGAGGCGCTGGCGGGCGATGCGCCTGCGGACGCTCGTGGGATGTATGCTGCGGCGGCTGCCCAGGAGATGCTGGAGCGGCGTCGCATCACGATTGCGCAGTTGCGTGCGGGTGGCGTGCTGGTGGTGGAGACGAGTGCGGCGGGTGTGGCGGCGGACACGATCTCAAAGTACCTGGAGATCAAGGCGCAGGGACGGCTCTAGGCGGGTTCTGCGATGGCCTCTTGTGCTCCATCGTTCGTCGAACGGCCACCTTCGCTGAGCCAGTAGCCGAGGCATGTGAGCAGGAGCGCGCAGACGGAGAACTTCACCGCTCGCGGTGCGGAGGTTGGCGACAGAAAGGCTTCGAGGATGCCTGCGACGAAGAGCATGGGGATGGTTCCGGCGAGCAGGCGGACGGCTTCACTGCCGGCCTGAGCGAGGGCGTTGCGACGCGAGAGTGAGCCGGGAAAGAGCAGGCCGCTGGCGATGCGAAGGCCTGCGCCGCCGGCGATGAAGATGCTTGGCAGCTCGAGTGCGCCGTGTGCGGCGACGAAGCTCCACAGGTCAAGCGCCATGCCGTGCTGTTTGCACGCGGTGGCGATGATGCCGACGCTCATGCCGTTCCAGAAGAGCATGAAGATGGTGGGGATGCCTGCGACGACCCCACCGGCGAAGACCATGAAGGTGACGGTGATGTTGTTCGTCATGATGGCGCTGGATTCCTGCGGCTTGGCGCTGACGACGCTCTTGGTCCACATCTCATGGCGCTCGATGGTGGCGACCATCTCCGGACCGAGCGTGGCGCGCATGAACTGCGGGCGTGCGATGGATTCCAGCGTGCCGAGCAGGGCGCCGAGCAGACAGAGGGCAAGCGAGGCGGCAACGTAGGGCCAGAGGCGGCGGAAGAGCCGCGGGTAGTCGACGGAGAGGAAGCGCCAGACGCTGAGCATGCTGGTGCGCTGGCCGCTGTAGACGTGATTGTGGGCGCGGGCTACGAGACGGTTGAGGTGGTCGGCGAGCGGCTGGGCGGTGCGGTCGGCGCGGACGGCGGTGAGGTCGGCGGCGGCGCGGCGATAGAGCAGGCCGAAGTCACGGAGTTCGTGCGCGGGCAGGGTTTTCAGGCCGCGGGTTTCCACGTCGCGGGTGAGCGTGTCGAGCCGCTCCCAGTCCGAACGTCGCGCTGCGATCCAGCCGTTGGAGACCATACACTGGATGCTACCGGAGACTTTCGTCACGTGAACAGCCAGCAGTGGGGAAGCGAGTTTTCTGTGCCTTCTGAGAGTGTGGAAGAGCACGGTATTGAGACGCCCGAACAGGTAGAGCTGCGGTTTCCGCTGGCCGGGCTGGGCAGCCGGTTCCTAGCGAATGCGCTGGACCTGGTGATCCTGCTGATGGTGAACTTTGTGTTCGTCATCGTTGTCCTTGTGGTGCTTGGCGCGGTGTCGAAGACCGGTGCGCTGAACCACATGTCTTCGACGGCGACGAAATGGTTCGTGGCTTTTGTGATCCTGTTTTATTTCGTTCAGTACTGGGGATACTTTGCGCTGTTCGAGGCCTTCCGCAATGGGCAGACGCCGGGCAAGAGTGCGTTAAAGATTCGCGTGATCAAGGACAGTGGGCGACAGATTACGTTCTTTGAGGCGCTGGCGCGCAATCTGCTTCGCGTGGTGGATTATTTCCCAGGCATGTATCTTGTGGGCGTCATCTCGATCCTTGCGACAAAGCAGAACAAGCGGCTGGGCGACCTGGTGGCGGACACGATTGTGGTGCATGAGCGTGCGGAAGAGTTCACCGGGTATCTTGCGCTGCCGGTCAGTCGTACCTTTACGTCGAGTTTGTATGCAGCGCCTGTCGTGCCCGCTCCGGTAGCGAGTGGCATTGCTGCGGATCGGATGGCGCGGTTGTCGGCCGATGATCTGCATGTGATCGACAGTTTTCTGGCGCGGGCGCTGGCGTTGCCGACGGAGCGTCGCGCGATGCTTGGTTCGCGACTGCTGGATGGTCTTTGCGCGAAGATGGGTGTGCCGGTGCCGATAGAGGTTCCGCCGGAGCGGACGCTTGAGGCGATCTCGTATGCGCTGCGGGGCCAGGATATTCGTTAGTTAATATACCTATCTATTGGAGTCGAAAGCGCTCGAGCATCAGGCGTTGGAAGCGCGGCTTCCAGATGAGATCGTAGGCGAGCTCTTTGCCGGGGAACATGCTGAGAGCGGCTTCGCGGCTGTCGGCGATCATCTGCGAGGCTTCTTCGATGGTCATTGAGGCGTCCTGCGCGATGACCTGCATGGTCATGTTCATCATCATCTGAAGACGACGTAAGAGTTTGCGCTCTTCTGCAATGCGTGCGGTCTCGGCCGGCTCGGGCTGCGGGTTTTGGGCTGCTTCCGAGCGTTGGGGTTCGGTCATGGGGGACCCTCCTTTGCTGAGGCAAGGTGCTAGGGATTAGACGCTAGAACGTGAGTTGCGATGCTGCCGTCAGCGCTGAGGAGGTATTGCACAGCGCCCATGTCGTCGGTGCGGGCGGTGTGGACGCCGGCGGCTTGCAGACGTTGCAGGACGGGCATGCGGGGGTGGCCGAAGCGGTTGCCGAGACCACAGGAGATGATGGCTGCGGTTGGATGCAGCGCGGCGATGATCTCTGCGGAGGTGGAGGTGTTGCTGCCGTGGTGGCCGATCTTCAGCAGCGTTACGGGGGAGAGGCGGGCGGCGACCATGGCGGTTTCGGAGGGGTGTTCGGCGTCGCCCTCGGAGAGGATGGAGGCCTTGCCGTAGTCGATGCGCAGGACGAGGGAGTCGTCGTTCGTCGGTGTCTTTTTCGGGGCGTAGGTGGCGGATGGACTGAGTATTTGGAGGCGTGTGCCGCCCCAGTTGTCTGTGTCGCCCGCGTGAAGGTGGCGCACGGTGATCTTTCGTCGTGCCGCTTCCCGCAGCAGGGCCTGCAGTGCGGGTGAATCGGCGTCGACGCTTAGCCATAGTTCGTGCGGTTGGAAGTTGCGCAGGACGGCGAGCATGCCGCCGATGTGGTCGCTGTGTGCGTGGGTGAGGACGAGGGTGTCGAGGTGGCGGAGGCCGCGCGACCAGAGGTAGGGCGAGACGACTTCTTCGCCGATGTTGAACGCGTTTTCGTCGGTCGGCGCGGCCGATCCGTTTGGGCCGCCTGCATCGATGAGCATGGTGCCTGCTGTGGGCGAGACGACGAGGAGTGAGTCGCCCTGGCCAACGTCGATTGCAGTGAATTCCAGGCGGTCGCGATGCAGGCTGGCGGCGCGTGGGTAAAGGACGAGCAGGAGGCCGAATGGGAGCAGAGCGAGGGCGGCTCGGCCGGCGATGGGTGCGGCCCGGTGCAGGAGATAGACTGCGCCGCACCAGAGGAAGAAGGCGAGCAGCGAGAGGCTGATGGTGGGCGCGGGTGTGCGGATGTCGGCACCGTGCAGGCTGCTGAGTGTGCCGATAATGAAGGCAACCGTGTGAAGTAACAGGGCCGTGACCGCTGCGGGCATCACCGCCACGATTGGATGCAGCAGTGATGCGAGGAAGGTAGCGATGGCACAGAACATCAGGACGCCGACCATGGGGAGCGCGAACAGGTTGGCGGGTGCAGCGAAGGGTGTGACGCGGTGGAAGTAGAGGGCCATGGGGAGGGCCATGACGATCTCTGCGATGAGGGTGATGAGCAGAAGCTCGCAGAGCGTTAGTATGCCGCGCACCAGTGTTGAGGGCATGCGTTGGAGCCATGTGGTGCGCGTGCGCGGCAGGCCGCGTGGTGCGATGGAGCGACCGATCCAACGGAAGGTTACGCGCATCTGTGCGAGGCGCGGTTGGATGTGAGGATCGTCGCGCACGAGGGCGATGTTGCGGAGTGCTCGTGCGAGGGGCACGATGGTGCGTTCGCCGATGGGAATGGCGATGCCTGCGATGGCGATGATGGCAAGCACTGTCATCTGAAAGCCAGCTTCCGCGAGTGCGTCAGGACGTAACGCGAGCATGGCGAAGATGGCCGCGCCGAGCGCATTGAGAGCGTTGCGTTGACGGCCCATGAGTCGAACGAGAAGGTAGACGGATGACATCAGCAGCGCACGCTGTACGGGCTGGCCGAAGCCTGTGAGGCAGGCGTAAAGGGTAGCCGTGGTGATGGCGATGAATGCAGCGAGCCATCGTGGCACACGCATGCGCTGGAGCAATGCGAAGAGGCCAGCCAAGAGCAGTGTGACGTGCATGCCTGCGACGACGAAGAGGTGGAAGGATCCGGTGCGTTCGAAGGCGGTGCGGACGCTGCGTTGCAGGAAGGTGCGGTCACCGAAGAGCATGGCCGCGAGCATTCCCGTGTCCGTTGCTGTGAGGCGCATGGCTCGTGGCAGATGGGCTAACGCAGGGCTTTGCGCCAGTTGGGAGAGGCGCGTGGAGGACCATCGCTGGGCGGCTGCGAAGTAGCAGCTTGCGGGTACCTTTGTTCGGTTGAGGATGTGGAGCGTGGAGGGATCGATGGAGCTTTCGGTGGTGATGCCGCGTGCCGTCAGTGCGTCCGCGTAAGACCACACGCCGGGGTCGACGTAGCGGTGGGGAGCGTGCAGGCGGACGGTTGTGCGGATGGTGGCACCGCAGGGAATGTCGATGGTGGCATGACCTTCGCGTGGCAGCAGTGTGAGGATGGCGCCGCCGTGGATGGGTGTCATGCGGGAGAGATCGGGCGAGACGTCCTCGATGGCGAGCGCCTGGACTTCGAGCACTTCGGTCGCCTGTTGCGTGGCGTCGCGTTGGCTCTCTTCTTCGGTGTGTGCGTCCGTCGTTGGCAGATCGGATCGGAGAGGGCGTGGTGGCAGGTGGCGAACGGCGACGACGCGGGCTTCCATGGTGCGTTGCAGTTCGTCGGCGTAGCGCAGCAGCGATGTGTCCTGCACGTTTGGTTGCAGCACTGCGGCGGTCCATCCAAGCGCGATCCAGAGGGTGCCGGTGGTGAACCATGCGAGGCGCGGAGCGCGTGTGCGTGCGATGCACGCGAGGCACAACAGGGCGCAGCAGACGAGGATCATCTGTGCGGGAGGCTGCCACCAATGCCGGCATAGGATGCCTGTGGCGAAGCAGGCCGCGAGCAGCAGCATGGGGGTGTTGCGGATGCGAAGCGGAGTGACGTGTGAGAAGCGCGAGGGGTGCGCGAGGACCTCAGGCAGCAGGATGCTGTGTGCGCCGCGGTCTGCTGCAGTTGCGCGCGATCTCATCCGTCAAAGCCTCCGCAGCGCGGAGCCGTCAGCGACGGAAGACCGCGATGGTCTCAGTGTGGAAGGTCTGGGGAAAAAGGTCCAGCAGATGCAGTGTTGTCAGTGTGTAGCCGGATTCTATCAGCGACCTTGCGTCGCGCGCGAAGGTTCCTGCGTCGCAGGAGACGTAGACGATTTCGCGTGCGCCGGTGCGTGAGAGAGCGTTGACGGTGGGCGCGCCGAGGCCGGCGCGTGGCGGGTCGAGTACGACCAGGTCAGGCGTTTGCGCGAGGCGTGAGGCTTGCTTCTGCAGGAAGTCGAGTGTGGTGCTGCGGCGGGCGCTGTGTTGCGGGCCGCATGCGCTCAGATGTGCTGCAAGATCGGTCGCTGCAGGTTCGCCGATTTCGACTGCGATGACCTGATCAAATCGTTCGGTCAGCGGCACTGAGAAGAGGCCTGCGCCTGCGAAGAGATCGAGGGCGAGCGTGCCGCCGCGATCGCCGAGCACGAGCTCGACCATGGCGGATGTCAGGAAGCGGTTGACCTGAAAGAAGGCGTTGCGCGTGATGTTATAGTCGCGACCGTCTACGGGATAGGTAAGTTGCTGTGAGCCCCAGCGGGCGATCTCGACGCGGACGCTCTCCTGCACGCGACGTGTCTGCGAGGCCTGCGGTGCGCCGGCCACGGAGAGACCGGCACCGACGAGTTGCGGATGCTCTGCCTGCAGAGTTTCGCAGAGGGAACGAAGGTCACGCGGTGCGTCGCGATCGACGGTGTTCACCGTTGCATCGAGCTGGAGTGAGAGCTGCACGCTTGTTTGATTGGCGTCGCAGAAGAGTTCGATGGTGCTGGTCTCTGCAGGCCAGCGTGTTGCGCCACTACGCACGAGATCGCGAGCGGTCATGGCCATCTGCAAAAGCAATGGCGATGCGATGGGGCACTCTGCGATGGGCAGGAAGTCGTTGCTGGCGCGGCGGCTGTAGCCGATGTCTGGACCCTGCACGCGCATGCGAATGCGGTTGCGATAGTGCCATGGTTCCGCAGCGTGGGCCTGGATTTCAGGAAGAGTGGTGATGCCTGCTCGCCGAAGAACGTCGATGAGCGTTGCCCTCTTGGCGGCGAGTTGCGATGGCTGCGGCAGATGTTGCAACTGGCAGCCGCCGCACTCGCCGAAGTGACGGCAGAGCGGCTCTACGCGCTCGGTGATGGCATCGGTGATGGTGGCGAGGATGCTCTCGGGCGAGCTGTGTGTGGGCTTCATCCCAGGCTCATGTAGAAAAGGCTCAGGCGTGGCAGGCCGCGCGCTTCCATCAGACGTTTGTGGAGGAACTGCTCTGTGACCTGCTTTAGTTGCACTGCGCCCATTTTGCCGCGATAGGGCGCGAGTTCGCGTGTGGCCTGTGCTCGCAGGACGGCTGTTTCTTCTTCGGTTGCTCCCAGGGTCAGCGCGGCGAACATGCGTTCTTCGAGCGCGGTGAGTGTGCCTTCGAGAGCTTCGTTGTCGAGCGGTTGTTGAAGCTTCGCTTCGGTCGCGAGGCCGCGCAGGCGCTGGGCGATGGTGCGAATGGCTTCGCCCGAGGCATCCGGAAGCTGAGCGGCTTCGAGCGCGTCTGCATTTGCGTTGAGATAGGCGGCGATGCGGGCGGCTTCGAAGCCGCTGTCCTGCGGTTCCTTTGCGGATGGTTTGGCACCGCCGATGGCTGCTTCCAGCATGGCTTCGGTGGCTTCCATGACGGACTGCGCGACCCATGCGAGGCCGTTGACCCGGCGCAGGCGACCACCTGCTTTTTGTGCGCGCGCGTCGTATTTGTCGAAGGCATCGTCAATGCCGCGGAGTACGGCTTCGAGCGGTATGCCGGCCTCTCGCCATGTTTCGATGAGGGCCCAGTCGAGGGTACTGAGCAGGAGGATGCTGCCGCGGCGCGCCTGGAAGCGCGTCTCGATTTCCGTGAAGTAATTGAAGTAGTTCTGCACTGCTGGCGCCTTCTTGCTGGGTTACTCGGCGCGTTGCGCGTTGTTTTGGACTGCGGATTGTGCGCGTCGGCGCACTCGATCGAGGTTGCGCTCGTAGATGAGGCGGACGCCGTCGAGTGTCAGGTTTTCGTCCACATGCTTGATGGTGCGTGAGCTTTCGGCCAGCAGCTTTGCGAAGCCGCCGGTGGCGATGACCTTTGTCTCAGGGCCAAGCTCCGCGATCATGCGTTCACAGATACCGTCGATGAGGCCGACGTAGCCGTAGAAGAGGCCGATCTGGATGTTGTCGACGGTGCCGGTGCCGATGACCTTGAGCGGCTTGCGGATGTTGACGCGGCTGAGGCGTGCGGCGGAGTTGAAGAGCGCATCGGCACTGATGCCGATGCCGGGTGCAATGGCTCCGCCAAGGAATTCGCCGCGAGCCGAGATGACGTCGAAGGTAGTGGCTGTGCCGAGGTCCACGACGATGGTGGGGCCGCCGTAACGCTCGAAGGCTGCGACGCAGTTGACGATGCGGTCCGCGCCAACTTCTGCGGGATTGTCCGTGAGGACGGGCAGGCCGGTCTTGACGCCGGGCTCGACGAAGAGCGGCTTGATGCCGAAGAGTTTTTCGATGGCGTCTCGAAAGAGCGAATCGATGGGTGGCACCACGGAGGAGATGGCGACGCCGGTGACGGTGTTGATGTCGACGCCATCCATGGTGAACATGCCGCGAATGATCATGCGGAGCTCATCCAGCGTGCGTTGGACGGGGGTTGCCATGCGCCAGCGGTGGATCTGAACGGCGGGTGCATCGGGGGTGGCGGAGCGGTAGAACCCCATGACGGTATTGGTGTTGCCTACATCGATCGCCAGCAGCAATGGGCGCTCCTCTGCTTGTCGTCGGTTGTTTTGATCTACAACTCGCGAACGCCGCCGTGCCGTACTGCGCGTGTCTGTTGGTCGTCGCACTGGACGAGCAAAAGACCGTCAGCGGTGAGCCCAGCGGTTGTGCCAGTATAGCCTTCGGCTTCGGCGACGTGGACCCGTTTGCCGCGCACCCAGGTGCTGCGCTGCTCGAAGCGATCGTAGAGTGTGGCGTCGCGTTGCTGCAGTTCTGCGTGGAGCGCGCGAAGCAGTTCGATGGCGAGATCTTCCCGCGAAATGATATGGCCCCAGGCGCGTCGCAAGGAGGTTGCGGTCGATGCGAGATCGGCGGGGAAGTCGGACTGGTTGAGGTTGATACCGATGCCGATGGCGGCGTGGCGCAGGGAGCCGTCGGGAGCGAGCGAGGACTCGGTGAGGATGCCGCCGCACTTTTTGCTGGGTCCGCCGTCACCGGGGATGACGAGGTCGTTGGGCCACCGGAGATCGATGCTGTTGCCGGTGACACGGTGGATGGCGTCGGAGGCGGCGATGCCGGTTGCGAGCGAGAGTTTGAGGGCCTCATTGCCTTTGATCTCGGGGCGGACGAGGACAGTGAGGTAGAGGCCGCGATCGGGTTCGGAATGCCAGGTGTGGCCGCCTCGGCCGCGGCCTGCTGTCTGCTCGTCGGCGATATAGACCTGGCCGGATTCGGCGCCGGCCTGTGCGTCGGTGAGGGCCCGGGTGTTGGTGCTATCGATCACGGGGAAGTGGTGCAGCTTGCCGTGAAAGATGGTGCTGCGCAGAGCGGCATCCACGCGAGCGGTGTCGAAGGTGTTCATCGGTTGGATCAGTAGACGTCTGCCGTGATGCGCATGCTGAGGTCGACGGCGACGGAGGAGCGGGTGAGCGCGCCTACGGAGAGGAAGTCGACACCGGTCTCGGCGTATTCGCGTGCGGTTTCGAGGGAGAGATGCTCGGCGACTTCCAGAAGGACCTTGGGAGCTTCTGCGCGCACGGTCTCGACGACGTCTGCGACTTCCTTCGGTGACATGCCGACGAGGAGGAGCACGTCTGCGCCGGCCTTGATGGCAGCACCGATGTCGTCCGGGTTGGTGACTTCCACTTCGATCTTCTGGCCGGGCTTGCGGCCCTTGGCTGCGAGTGCGACGGCTGCGGCGACGCCGCCGGCAAGGGCGAGGTGGCTCTGCTTCAGCATGATGCCGTCCTGAAGATCAAGGCGGTGGTTTTGGCCGCCGCCGCAGGAGACGGCGTATTTGTCGAGCAGGCGCAGGCCGGGAACGGTTTTGCGCGTGTCGAGGACCTTGGCGCGTGTGCCCCTGGTCTGCTTGACGAAGTCGTTGGTCAGGGTAGCGATGCCGCTCATACGCTGCATCAGGTTCAGGATCACGCGTTCGCAGGAGAGGATGGCTGCGGCGGAGTGGCGGATGACGGCGACGGTCTGGCCCTTGCGGACGCGGACGCCGTCGAAGATCTCCGGGTGGCTGATGACCTCGTAGCGGCCCGGGCCCTTGTGGCCGGAGCGCGTCTGCATGGCGCTGAAGGCGTCGAATACGGCGCAGATCACGCCGAGTCCGCAGATGACGCAGTCTTCGCGCACCAGAATGGTTGCGGAGGCGCGTAGTGCGGGGTCAATCGTGAGCGCCGTTGTGACGTCGCTGGTCGCCTTGTCTTCTGCGAGTGCGGCTTCCATCACCGCGGCGATTTTTCTGCTCTTCCAATCCATCGTTTGCCAGTCCCGTTCACAATCCTATGCGCGCAAGGCGCATCCTACGAGAAACGTGCACGGCGAGCAAAAGCGCCGCATGTTGTTTCCACAGCGAGCCCAAGATGACTCCGTTTCCCCTTGATGTCCCATTGATGCACCAGGCTGCGGTATTGCTGCTTCTTGCGATTCCGATTGCCTGCATGAGCTGGACGGTAACGCACGAAGAGGTATTTCGCGAGCCGCGGGAATTCTGCAAGGATCAGAGCCAGAAGCCTGGCTTTCTGGCGCGCCGTAAGTTCTTTTACCTGTTCACTTGCGAGTACTGCTTCAGTCATTATGTGACGGCGCTGGTGTTGTTCTTTGCGCGCTACCAGTTGTTGTACGCCGGCTGGCGCGGGTATGTTCTGGCGGAGTTTGCGCTGGTGTACACGGCGAATATGTACATGAGCCTGTACAACCGGCTGAAACTCGATATCAAGCATGAGAATGTGGCGATTGCCGTGGAACAGCAGCAGGTGGGTGGGTCGAAGTAGCGGGTGGTGGCAGGGCCGGACGGGGTGGTCGAAAGAAAGTAAGCAATCTGCAAATAAAGTTCTTTGCTATTTGTCGATACCTGGAGTAGGGTAGTACTTGATCGTAGAACTCCGATCTGGTTTGTATTGCTTGGTCCGCCTGTACTCGCAAGACTCTACCAACGTGTTCGGCGGTACAACAAGCTCTTCTGAGCACAAGGAATACAAAATGGAACAGGGTACAGTGAAGTGGTTCAACGATGCTAAGGGTTTTGGTTTTCTGAGCCGCGCCAATGGTGAGGACGTATTCGTCCACCACACCGCGATCCAGAGCAATGGTTTCCGTTCGCTTCAGGAAGGTCAGAACGTGACCTTCAATGTCGTCAAGGGACCCAAGGGCTGGCAGGCTGAGAACGTCACCGCTGCGTAAGTGACGCTCTCTTCGTGAGAGTTTTGAGAAGAGGCGGCCTTCGGGCCGCCTCTTCTCGTTTGCGCTTGCCGATTTCTCGTTGCGATCCCACTGAACTCTTGAGAGTATGGCTCCATGACGAGCCCACTGCACTCCCGTTTCCGGATGATTGTTGCCATGCTTTGTGGCATCGGCTGCCTGATGGCAGCTGCGTTTCGTCTGCAGACTCCGTTGGCGCAGACAGCGGTTGTGCTCTTCGGGGTGTGCTGGTTTCTGCAGGCCTACTGGATTGGCGTGAAGGTCCGGGGATAAGAGGCCCACTCTGCCTGTCATCACGATTTAGCGGCGAAAGCCCCGCTGCGCTTTGCGCGAATACCGCTAGCTAGTCACCCTATGCCGAGAGTCCACGCGTCTGTGTTCGGAACCGTGCATCCTATAGCTTCACGCGTTCTTCGAGACACCACTGGAGGTGGCATGGCTTTACCGCATTCGGATGCACTGGTTTTTTACGGCGCGACGGGAGACCTGGCATACAAGAAGATCTTTCCGGCGCTGCAGGCAATGGTGCGGCGCGGCTCGCTGAATGTACCGGTAATTGGTGTGGCGAAGGCTGGTTGGGGTTTGGACCAACTGAAAGAACGCGCCCGGAAGAGCCTGGAAGAGCATGGTGGCGTCGACGATGCGGCCTGGGAGAAGCTGAGCGGCCTTCTGCGGTACGTCGACGGCGACTACGCGGACGATGCGACCTTCACCGCGGTGCGGGAGCAGCTTGGCGGAGCTAAGGCGCCCGCGCATTACCTGGCGATTCCGCCTTCCATGTTCGAGACGGTGGTGACGAAGCTGGCGGGCAGTGGCTGTTCGGACGGCGCTCGTCTGATCGTGGAGAAGCCGTTTGGACACGACCTGGCTTCGGCGCGGAAGCTGAATGCGATTCTGCTGCATGAGTTCGATGAGCAATGTATCTTTCGCATCGATCACTACCTGGCGAAGGGGCCCGTGTACAACATGGTGTCGTTCCGGTTTGCGAACAGCTTCCTGGAGCCGATCTGGAACAAGTACTTCGTTGAGAGCGTGCAGGTCACGATGGCGGAGAGCTTTGGTATTCAGGGCCGCGGTGCTTTCTATGACCAGACGGGCACGATACGGGATGTGATCCAGAACCATATCTTCCAGGTGATCTGCAATCTTGCGATGGAAGAACCTGCAAATCGCGACAGCGAATCGATACGGAACGAGAAGATCAAGGTGCTTCGGTCGATTCCGGAGATCAAGGCGGACGATGTTGTGCGCGGCCAGTTCACCGGGTATCACGAGGAAAAGGGCGTTGCGCCGGACTCGAAGGTGGAGACCTTTGCTGCGGTGCGGCTCTTCGTGGACAACTGGCGTTGGAGCGGCGTGCCGTTCTATATCCGCTCTGGGAAGAACCTGCCGGTCACATGCACGGAGGTGATCGTGCGTCTGCGCCGTCCGCCGGTAACTGCGTTTAACGTCGGCACGGGCCCGCAGAATTACATTCGTATGCGGATCAGTCCGGAGATGACGATTGCACTGGCGGTGAGCATCGCCGGGTCCACGAACCATGATCCGCGCAAGGAAGTGGAGATGGTGGCGACGCGGCACCCGGAGGCGCAGGAGATGGAAGCGTACGAGCGTGTGCTGACGGATGCGATGTCCGGCGACTCGACGCTGTTTGCGCGCCAGGATTATGTTGAGGAGGCGTGGAGGATCGTGGATCCGCTGCTTCGCAGCCTGCCTCCGGTGCGTCCGTATGAGCCTCACACGTGGGGTCCTGAGAACACCAAGATTGTGCCGCCGGGTGGCTGGGAAGAGCCGAAGCCGGAGACTGCCGACGATTTCGAGTAATCGGCGTCCGGAATGTTCTGACACATTAGGGCAAGAGAAAAGGGCAGGCAGCGGAGATCCGCTGCCTGCCCTTTTCTCTTCGTCCCGATTATTCGGGCGGCAGTGCTTCGAGCGCTGCCTTGGCCTTGTCGTAGAGGGACTGCGTTTCGGCCTGCTGCTTCTTGAGGCCTTCGACGACGGCTGCCGGGGCCTTGGCGACGAAGCTCTCATTGCCGAGCTGGCGGTTGGCGGCTTCGAGTCCCTTGGTGAACTTGACGATCTCCTTGGTCAGGCGCTCGCGTTCTGCCGGGACGTCGATCTGGCGCTCGTAGGCGACGGTGACGTCGAAGCCGGTGCCGGAACGGACGTTGGCGCCGGTGAGTGGTTCGGGGGCGAACTCGACTTCGCTGACGCGGGCCATGCGGGCGAGCATGTCACGGTTGGCGTCGGCGAGTGCGAGGATGCGGTTGTCGCCGTGCAGCGTGATGGGCGCGGCTTCCTTTTCGGGGACGCCGAGCTCCTTGCGCAGGCCGCGGACGGTGACAATGAGGGACTGCAGTGTGTCGATCGCACTGACGGCCGTGTCGTCCGCCGGGTAATCCGACGCCTGCGGGAAGTGTGTCAGCGCGATCGACTTCGCCGGTGGCTTGCCCTCGTAGAGGCTGTTCCAGATCTCCTCGGTGAGGAAGGGCATGAAGGGCGAGAGCAGTCGCAGCGATGCTTCGAAGACACCGACCAGCCCTGCGAGCGAGATAGCCGTCTCCGGGTACTGGATGGGTTCCACGCCTTCTACAGGCTCAGGGAATTCGAGGCGTAGCTTGACGAGTTCGAGGTACCAGTCGCAGAACTCGCCCCAGAAGAACTGGTAGACGGCGTTTGCGGCTTCGTCGAAGCGGTAGTCGGAGAGAGCGCGGTCGACCTCGGCGCAGACGGCGCGCAGACGCGCGAAGATCCAGCGCGTCTCGATCGGCGTGATCTCGGGCAGCGCGGAGACGGTCATGGCCGCGCCCATCGTCATCTTGTAGCCGGAGAGCTTGGCGCGCTCGACCTGCATGAAGAGGAAGCGTGCGGCGTTCCAGATCTTGTTGGCGAAGGCGCGATAGCCCTCGGTACGCGCTTCGCTGAAGGCGATGTCGGTGCCGGGCGAGGCCTGCGATGCCAGCGTGAAGCGGACCGCGTCTGTGCCGAAGCGCTCGATGACCTCAATGGGGTCGACGACATTGCCCTTGGTCTTCGACATCTTCTGGCGGTCGGCATCGCGGACGAGCGCGTGGATGTAGACCTCGCGGAAGGGAACAGCGTCCTTCAGCTCACGCTTGCTGCCGTCGGGCATGGGCACGTCCAGCATGAAGTGTGTGCCGAACATGATCATGCGGGCGACCCAGAAGAAGAGGATGTCAAAGCCGGTGACGAGCAGGTCTGTCGGATAGAACTTGGCGCTGTCCTGCGAGGGCTCCGGCCAACCGAAGACGGTGAACGGCAGCAGCCCGGCGGAGAACCAGGTGTCGAGGACGTCGGTCTCCTGCTGTAGCTCTGCGTGGTCGCAGGAGCCGCAGCGATCGGGACGCGTGCGCGAGACACACGTGGTCTTGCACTCCGGGCAGTGATAAGCCGGGATGCGGTGGCCCCACCAGAGCTGGCGGCTGATGCACCAGTCATGGATGTTCTCCATCCAGTTCATGTACGTCTTTTCGTACATGGGCGGCGTGAAGCGGACGTGGCCTTCCTTGACAGCGCCGATGGCCTTGTCGGCGAGCGGCTGGATCTTGAGGAACCACTGCATGGATAGGCGCGGCTCAATGACGGCGCCACTGCGCTGCGAGGTGGCGATGGCGAGTGTGTGGTCCTTCACCTCGACGAGCAGGCCGAGTGCGTCCAGGTCGGCGAGGATCTTCTCGCGTGCTTCGTAGCGATCCATGCCGTGGTACGGCGAGCCCTGCAGGTCAATGTGCGCGGTCTCATCCATGATGGTAAGGTTCGCGAGGTTGTGACGCTTGCCGATCTCGTAGTCGTTGGGATCGTGCGCGGGCGTGACTTTGACGGCGCCGGTACCGAACTCGGGCTTGGCCCAGTCGTCGGCGAGGATGGGGATTTCGCGATCGGTGAGTGGCAGCTTGATGGTCTTGCCGAGGAAGCCGGTGTAGCGCTCGTCGGTTGGATTTACAACGACGGCGACGTCACCCAGCATCGTTTCGGGGCGCGTCGTTGCGATCACGATGGAGCCCGAGCCGTCCGCGAAGGGATAGCGCAGGTGATAGATCTTGCCGACGATCTCCTTGTGCTCGACTTCGAGGTCGGAGACGGCGGTCTGCTGGACGGGATCCCAGTTGACGATGTAGCTGCCACGGTAGATCAGGCCCTGTTCGTGCAGGCGCACGAAGGCTTCGGTAACGGCGGACGACAGGTTGTCGTCCATGGTGAAGTATTCGCGGCCCCAGTCGACGCTGGCGCCCAGGCGGCGCATCTGCCCCGTGATGGCGCCGCCGTACTGCGCCTTCCAATCCCATACGCGGTTCAAGAACGCGTCGCGGCCGAGCTCCTTGCGGTTGGTGCCTTCGGCCTTGAGCTGCTTCTCCACCATCATCTGGGTGGCGATGCCGGCGTGGTCCGTGCCGGGGACCCAGACACTCTCCTCGCCGCGCATGCGATGCCAGCGGGCAAGGATGTCCATCTCCGTCTGGTTGAGCATGTGGCCCATGTGCAGGCGGCCCGTGACGTTGGGCGGCGGCAGCAACATGACGAACGGCTTGCTGGTGGCTTCGGCGTTCGCAGGGGTGTCGAAGAGCTTTTCGGTGACCCAGAAATCGGCCCATTTCTGTTCAATGGCGGCGGGGTCGTAGGCTTTTGGGAGTTCGTTTGGCATAGTCCTCTTCAGGATAAGCCGGATGTGGATTTATGCGGTCATTCTCGATGAGTCGAGAGGAGCCGAACCTCAGGGGCTGAAGCCCAAAATCCTCGTGAAAGGAAAAAGGCACAGCTGAAGCTGTGCCCTTTCGAGAGAACTCACGTCTAGCGCGAGACCCCACCCTTTTGCTTTGCAAAAGAATGGGGCACCCGGTTATGTCGATTGGGCTTGCTCTACCGGAACAGTAACGGTGTGAAGTCGATGAGGTCGTCGCGCCAGACCATCCAGGTGTGCATGCCGGGTGTTTCGCGGGTTTGCACGTTGCCTTTGATGTTGGTCTTGGCCCAGGTGGCAAAGGCACGGTTGACGGTGATCAAGCCATCCTCGGTCCCGCAGCTCTCCCAAAACAGCTTGAGCGGCTGTTGGGTCTTGGCTTTGGGGACGATCGTCTGGAAGCCCTTGTCGTAGTCGGCGGGTGTCAGTGGCGCGGAGCCGGGGATACGGGTGTCGCGCAGGTCCGGTGAGGTGACCGCCGAGGAGAAGGCGCCGACGTAGGCGAAGGTCTCCGGGTGGTTGAGGCCGGTGTAAATGCTGTGGCCGCCGCCCATGCTGAGGCCGGCGATGGCGCGATGGTCGCGGTCGCGTGCGATGTTGAGGCGCGCTTCGGCCATGGGGATGATCTCGTGCAGAAGCTGGTCGCTGTAGGCGACCTGGTTCTCCCAGATGAGGGAGCCCACACGGTTCCAGCCAGCCGTGACGATGTGCATGGTGCCGTAGCCCAGCGGCATGACGACGACCATGGGAACGATCTTGCCGTCGTGCAGCAGCGAGTCGAAGATCAGGTTTGCCTGTCCAGCCTCAACCCAGCCGTTGGCCGCGTCGCTGTAGCCGTGGTTCAGGTAGAGGACGGGGTACTTCTCCTTGCGCCTGGCGTCGTAGCCCGGGGGTGTGTAGATCCACATGTCGCGGTCGCCATTGTCGCCGTCATCGACCTTGACGAGCTTGGAGCGGTAGAGAACGTGGCTGACTTCGCCATGCGGGATGTCCGTGCGGTCCCATGGCTTGGGCGCCTGCGCGGGCACGTGCGCGACGGTGGTGGGGCTGAGCAGGTTGGGGCGGACCGTGGCGTTGTGTGGATCGAGCGCGCGCTTACCATCGACGGCAAAGGTGTAGCCGTAGAACTCCGGCTGCATGGCTGGCGTGGACACTTCCCAGACGCCGCCTGCGTTCTGCGAGAGGGGCGTTGGCTTCGCATTGCCTTCCACGGTTACGGTGACGGCCTTGGCTCCGGCGGCTTCATAGCGGAAGGTGATGGTGCCGTCGGGATGCACTTCCGGAGAGACGACGGGCGTTGCGGCGACCTGTCCCTGTGCTGCGGACGCACTTGCTGTGGCCTGAGCATGCATTCGGTTTTGAGAAGGAAAAATCGCTGTGGACAGGACGAAAGTTGCGCAAAACAGGCGGGACGTCGAACTCATGATGACCTCAAGGTTGGCTAAAGCACGCGGGACTATACTAACGCCGCAAGCGGGTATGTGATTGGTGAACGGTCGCGTGGAACGAGAAGATGAACTGCCCGGGCCGCAGGTAAATAAGAGGCACGTAACGGATAGCCGTTCATTCCTGGAATGGATTGCGGGTCTTGCCAAGCGGGAGGGTACGTTCGGTCGCTCGTCCGTCGTTGCCCTGAACGCGCTGAAAAACATCCGGACCTTTCCTGCGATTTACAGGCTCGCGCGGATGGAACCTTTCGCTGCGGCTTTGCGCACCAACCCGCGGCTCATACTGCGTTGCCTTACGCAGGATTACCTGGTGCGTGGCTTCAGCGTGGGAGTGAGCGCACGTTGCTTTCTCTACCATCACCGGCGGCTACAGTTGGCGCTCTCGAGTAGTTTCTTACGGCGACTGACGATGGATCAGGTCACGCTATTCGAGGTCCGCGATGAGGAGACACACGTGAGTGTGACCGTCGGCCAGACCAGGCCTCTCCATGACAAAGAAGGCGAACTGGACATGTACCTGCGGGTGGAAGGAAAGCCCGTGTTCGTGCTGTCGTTCACGGTTGTTCCTGGCTGGGCTGCAGGATCAGCAGCACGCGAGGTGGTCCTGATCTCGCGCATGCAGGGCCTTGCGGGATGCTATCCGGAGATCAAGCTGGCGAGGAAGGTGCTGAAGGATGTCGCGCCGAATGCGCTATTGCTCGCTTGCGTGCAGGGCATCGCGTTAGCGCTTGGCATCGAGGAGTTAGCCAGCGTCAATTCGTTTCAGCAGACTGCCTACCGTGACGAATATTCCGAGCGGCTACAACGGAATTATGAAGAGTTCTTCGGGGAGCTTGGAATTGAAAAGAACAATGCGGGATTTCTTGTGAGCGCGATCCCAATTCCCGAGAAGCCGATGGCCTGCATCAAGACGGGACATAAGCTCAGGACCAAGGAGAAGCGTGCGATCAAACTTGCCGTGAGAACCGCTTGTTTCGAACTTGTTCGAGCGAAGGTGGTCGGTGAGCAGACGTCCTATGTTCGGCTGATCCAGCAGCGGTCCGAGGCTCGTCAAGCACCGCAAACTGATGGCTTGATGAGTAGCTTGCTGCAGTAGGCGCATCTTTCCAGGCGAACTGTTTGAAGAGGAAAGAAGCGCCTGCCAGTTACTCCTGGACAGGCTTCTTGTTCTGCTGTTCGCTGAGGGATTCGAGCTGGCGGCGCCAGTCGAGTTCGTCGACGAAGCCGCGTTTGGAGCGCCAGTCTTCCTTGACCTTGACGAAGAGTTCGAGGAAGACGCGGGTGTCGAGCAGGCTCTCGATCTCTTTGCGTGCGGCCGTGCCAATCTGCTTGAGCATGGTGCCCTGCTTGCCGATCAGGATGGCCTTCTGGCCTTCGCGTTCGACGAAGATGGCTGCGGCGATCTTCGTCACGGGCAGTTTTGGCGGCAGTGTGTCGGTCTTGCGCGGCTTGCGTTGCGGGCCGGGTTCTTCCCATGTTTCGATGACGACCGCCGAAGCGTACGGAACCTCTTCACCGGTGTAGAGCAGGATCTTTTCACGGATGAGCTCGGCTGCGAGAAAGCGCATGGGCTGGTCGGTGAGCTGGTCTTCCGGGAAGTAACGCTCGCCCGCGGGCAGGCGTTCGACGACCTTGTCGAGCAGCGTGTCGAGGCCGTCTTTCTTGGCGGCAGAGATGAGGATCGTCTCGGCGAAGTCGTGCTTCGTGGACCAGTGTGTGATCAGCGGGAGCAGGTCTTCGCGCTTGACCAGATCGATCTTGTTGAAGACGAGCATGACCGGGCAGGTGACGTTGCGCAGCAGGCTGAGGGCGAAGGCGTCTTCTGCAGCGGAGAGTGCGCGCTTGTCTTCGCCTGGCGTGGGTGATTTGCCCTCGATGCGCGGCTTCGGCTCGTGAATGCGGTGGGTTGCATCAACCAGGAAGAGGATGACGTCGCGGCCTTCGAGGGCGTCGTGGACCTCCTGCATCATGCGCTTGTCGAGCTGCGAGGACGGCTTATGAACGCCGGGCGTGTCGACGAGGACGACCTGTGCGGGTGGCAGTGCGGGCTGCGTTTTGCTCTTCGGCTTTGCCGGTTGTTCCAGAACGCCGAGGATGCGTGTGCGGGTGGTCTGCGCCTTGTGCGTCACGATCGCCAGCTTCTCGCCCAGCAGGGCGTTCAACAGCGTGGACTTGCCGGCGTTGGGCCGGCCGATGATCGAAACGAACCCTGATCGAAATGCCATCTGTCTAGTGTATGCTGCGCGGCAGTGCGCGCCCATGGGCCGCAGGAGGCATGACCGTGGAGTCGAACCGAATTACCGAAGCTGTTTTGCCGCCAGACGATCTTGCGCGGACGCTCGCGCTCACCATGGCGGACGCGCCCGGGTTGCAGCACATCGGGCTTGTAGGCGACACCTACACGGTGCTGCTCTCAGGCAAGGACACTGCCGGGAAGTTCTGCCTGATCGACATGCATATCCCGCCGGGCGGCGGTCCCGGACCGCATCGGCATGATTTCGAGGAGACGTTCATCCTTCTCGAAGGCGAGATGGCCGCAACCTTCCGCGGTGAGAAGACAACCGTCAAGGCAGGGCAGACGCTGCATATTCCGGCCAATGCGCCACACATGTTTCACAATGCTTCCGATGCGAATGTGCGGCTGCTCTGCATCTGCGCGCCTGCCGGGCAGGAGGAGTTCTTCGCGGCGGTGGGTGTGCCGGTGGCGACGCGGACCACAGCTCCGCCAAAGCCATCGCCTGAAGCGATGGAAGAGTTCAAGAAGAAGGCTGGCGAACTCGCACCGAAGTACCGGACAGAGTTGTTGAAGGAAGCCTAGTCTTCGCTGGGGTCGGGCGGCGGCAGCGTGCGGACGCGAACGCGTGTGACGAGCCGCGAGGTGGCTGCGAGGACGTCGATGTGCAGGCCGTCCGCCTCGATGACTTCACCCGGTAGCGGGATGTGGCCTGCGAGTTCAGAGACCAGGCCGCCGACGGTGCTGGCTTCGAGGTCCGTGCGCAGGCGCAGCGGTTCGCGCTCGTCTTCGTCGTTGGATTTGGAGAGCAGATCACGCAGGTGGTTCACGTCCATGCTGCCGGGGACGATGTAGGCTCCGTCGTCTTCGCGGATGGCCTCAGTGTCTTCGTCGTGCTCGTCTTCGATATTACCGACGATGGCTTCGATGAGGTCTTCGATGGTGACCAGTCCTGCGACCGTACCGTACTCATCGATGACGATGCGCATGTGCTGCTTCTCGCTCTGCATCTCGCGCAGTAGCTCGTTGACTTTCTTCGGCTCCGGCACGAAGGCGGCGGGGCGCTGCATCTCTCGCACGGTCAGATTGCCGGCGTCCGTATCGGCGACCTGCAGCAGGTCGTGCGCGAAGGCGATGCCGGTGATCTCATCGACGGTGCCGTGATACACAGGCACGCGTGAGAAGGGATTGCCCTGCAGGACTGTCGTGAACTCTGCGAGCGTCATCTGTTCGGGCACGGCGAACATCTCCGGCCGCGGCGTCATCACCTCACGCACCACCATGTCGCCAAACTCCACGACACTGCGTACGAGGGCGCGGTCACTCTCTTCGAGGATGCCCTCTTCTTCACCGGCCTCCAGCAGGGCATCGACGCCTTCGTCGGGATGGTCCTGGGTGGCTTCACTGTCGTGCTCGGCGAGCGATGCGATGGAGAGCAGAAGGCCGAGGAAGAGCGTGATGGGCAGCACGATGTAGAAGAGCGCCTGCAGGATGTAGCGGATGCGTGCCGTCCACTCACCGCGCGTGCGTGCGAAGAGCACCTGCGGCAGCATGCGGTCAAAGAGGATGATGATCAGTGCGAGTTCGGCGAGTGTCTGCGCGTAGAGCACCCACGTGCTGGTGCTGGCGGAGGTGAAGCGGCGCACGCCGAGGATGAGTGCGATCGATGCGAGCGACGTCTGCCGGAGGATGGACGCGGAGAGTGCCACGGAGTCGCGCGACAGGCCGAAGTGCGGCTCCATGCCGTCGACCCATGCGTCGAGATTGTCCTGATACTCGCGGGCGAGGAACTTGCCCATCTCGGAGTAGACGCGGTCGGCGTAGGCGGCCACCGTCAGGACGAAGAGGAGTCCTGCGATCAAGAGCACAGAGAGGAGGTTCATCGTGCGGACCTTTTCTTGGCGGCTGCTTTCTTTGGGGTGGCTTTCTTTGCCGGCGCTTTCGTTGTTGCGGTCTTCTTCGCCATGGTCTTTTTCGTTGTGCCGGTTGCTTTGGCAGCGGTCTTAGTCCCAGGTTTCAAAGTCGGAACCCGGGGCACCCGCTTCTTCGGCTTGCCTGGCGCTTTGGTTTTTGCCGCTGCTTTTTTCGGGGCGTCGAGTGTTCGTTCGATGAGGCCCGCAGGTAGCTTCAACGCGGCGCGCAGTTCACTTTCGAGTGAGCGCATCTCGCCCTTGTCGGCTTCGTGGTCTTGGCCGGAGAGGTGCAGCACACCGTGCAGGATGAGGATGCGAAGTTCCTCGTCCAGGGTGTGGCCGTGTTCCGTGGCCTGGCGCGCTGCGGTCTCAACGGAGACGGCGAGGTCACCAGCGATGCCTTCGGCGTTGTCGCCGGCAGGGAAGCTGAGCACGTCCGTGGGTTTGTTCTTGCGGCGGAAGGTGCGGTTCAGCTCCTTCAGGCGTGCGTCGTCCGCAAGCAGTACGGTCACTTCGCCGCTCAGGCCTGCGGCCTTCTGGGCTTTCTTCAGAAAGCGTGCAAGGTCCGGCTTGCGCAGTGCAGCAAAGTCTGCGGCGCCGGTGCCGCTACTGGGAGGTTCGATGACGATCAATCAGCCTCGCTAGAAAAACAAAACAGGAGAGAACGTTGAAGTCCTCTCCTGTGATGCTACCTTGTGCCGCTGCGAATTACTGAGTTTTACGCGCGGGTGGCTGTGGCGGGTTGGCCGGAACTGCGCCGTCGATGGCAGGTTCCACCAGGCCCAGCGACAGTTGCTGTTCCTTCTGGTGCGAGTCATAGGCACGCACGATGCGCTGCACCAGGTTGTGGCGGACCACGTCCTTGTCCTCGAAGTGGCAGAAGGTCACGCCTTCTACACCGTTGAGAACGTTCAGTGCTTCCAGCAGGCCGCTGCGCTTTGGGTTGGGCAGATCGATCTGTGTGAGATCGCCCGTGATCACGGCCTTGGAGTTCATGCCGAGACGCGTGACGAACATTTTCATCTGTTCCTGGGTTGTGTTTTGCGCCTCGTCCATGATGATGAAGGCATTCGAGAGGGTGCGACCGCGCATGAATGCGAGCGGCGCCACCTCGATGATGCCCTTCTCAAGGAAGTTGTCGACGCGCGCCTTATCGAGCAGGTCGTACAGCGCGTCGTAGAGCGGCCGCAGGTACGGATCGACCTTCTCCTGTAGCGACCCGGGTAGGAAGCCCAGGCGCTCGCCGGCTTCAACGGCCGGGCGAACCAGGATGATGCGTTCCACCTTCTTCGCCATCAGCGCAGAGGCTGCCATGGCGACGGCCAGGTAGGTCTTGCCGGTGCCGGCCGGACCGATGCCGAAGGTCATGTCGTTCTGTTCGATGCCTTCAACGTACTTCTTCTGGTTGGGCGAGCGCGGATTCACCATGCGCTTGACGCCGGTCGCCGTGCGCTGGCGGCCGCTGTCGACGAGAGATTTCAGGCTGGATGCAGGATCGGCGATCGCCAGCTTGAGCAGTGCATGCAGCTCTGGTCCGGCCAGTTGCACACCGCCGCGGCGCAGTCCCTCGAAGTCCGCAAAGATGCGCTCAACGAGTGCTACCGCCTCCTGTTCCCCTTGGACCACCATGCCGTGCGATCGAAGATCGATCGTGACGCCAAGTTCTCTCTCCATCAACCTCAGGTTTTCATCGCGAAGACCGAACAACGCTTCTGTATTGGGCGTGATTTCGAGCGAGCTTTTAACCAACTGGGGCATGCCTCCATGGGGCGGGGGTGCGTTGACTGCCGTTGAGTCTTAGACGGTTCGGAGTGGCCGAGCGATTCCTGCGGCGCGCTATTGCGCGGATGTCCGCGAAAGCGGACGGAACCAGCGGCGGGATGGCGAAGGTCACCAAATCAGCTCGACTTGCGCAGAGAATAGCGCCCGCAATCGCCATCGTCAAGGAAACAACACATAAAAAAATGGACCGAAACCCGAAGGTCTCGGCCCATGAGGGCAATGTTGCCAGTTGAAGTTAGAAGGTGAGGCGACCGGAGAGCTGGATCTGGCGGTTTGCGCCCAGACCAACCTGGTTGCCGACGGTTGCAGAAGATGCTCCAAAGTTCGTACCCGCACCTGTTGCTGAGGTTCCGACAGTGAACGGCGTTCCGGGCTGCGAACCGGAGCCGGTAACCGTCGTGACGCCGCCGGTGGTGCTGGTGCCCGCCGGAATATTCTGTGCCAGTCGAACGTTGCCGGGATTGGCGAAGTTCGCGTGGTTCAGAACGTTGAAGGCGTCTGCAGTGAACTTGAAGTGAATCCGCTCCGTGAAGGTGAACTCCTTGGAGAGCGTCATATCGATCTGAGCGAGGTTAGGACCGCTCAGGTCGTTGCGACGCTGATTGCCGTAGGTACCGGGGGCAGGTGTGCTGAAGGCGGCGGGGTTCAGGTACTGGATACCGTTCTTCAGGTAAGGATTGACGCCTTCAACGCGGTTGGGACGGCGAATGTTACGCGAGTTGCCGCCACCGGGGGTGTTGACGACAGCAGTGGTCTGGACAGCTCCACCGGCGATGACCGGGCTGCTGAAGACCTGGTTGGCATATGCAGTGCCGGGGCGACCGACGTAGACGACATCAGCACGCGTGATCAGTACATCGATCGGCACACCGCTGCGGAAGTTCACGATGCTGCCGACCTGCCAGCCACCGGCAAGGGTGTTGCCAAGGCGGCCCATGTCGTACATCTTGCCCTTGCCGAAGGGCAGGTCCACGAGCGCCGTCATGTTGAAGCTGTGACGGACGTCGTTGGTGCCGCGGCCATACTCTGGAGCCTGCCCGTAGAGCAGCAGTGGGGACTGCGAGGTTGAGGCTTCGTTGGAGCCCGAAGACGTACCAAGCTCCTTCGCCCAGGTGTACTGCGCACCAAGCGAGATGCCCTTAGCAAAGCGACGCTGCAGCGATGTCTGGAGTGCGTGGTACTGGTCCACACCGCCGCTGGTCTTGTAGTCGATCTCAGCGAAGCGGCCGCCGTACTGACGGACTGCCGTGCCTGCGCCGGTCGCTGCGTTCGTGGTGACGTTGGTGATCAGGTTGGTGATAGAGCGCAGGAAAAGGTTACGGCCGGTGGAACCCACGTAGCCGATCATCATCTGCATGCCGCCGGGCAGCTGCTGCTGAACGCTGGCGGTGTAGCTGGTGATCTTCTCTGGCACCTTGTAGTTGGGAGCATAAGCACGCGGCTGATAACCCAGCGTCGGGCTGTTGATGTCGTAGTTTGCGTAGACATCGCTGACGGGGTTGATCGGATAGACCTTACCCGAAGTCGCCACGCCACCCGTGTTGGTGAACGTACGCGTCACGCGGTCGTTGGCTTCCGGCTGGATCTGATCTTCCGTCTGGCCCGGTCCAAAGTACAAACCGCCGCCCAGGCGAACCACGGTGTTGTTATGAAGCGCCGCCGGAGCGTAGGTGATACCGAGGCGGGGTCCGAAGTTCTGCGTGCTCTTGAACCAGTCGCCGGTGTACTTGGTAATGATGTTGCCGGCATTCATGTCGAAGAAGACGTTCTTGTTACGAGCCTCACGCAGCGGCGCGTAGAACTCGTACCTCACGCCGTAGCTGATGGTGAGGTTCGGTGTCGCCTTCCACTCATCCTGCGCGTAGCCGATGTAGTACGACTGCTTGACCTTCGCATTGCCGCTGAGTCCCGTGAACGGGCTCAGATCGCTCAGGTTGCCGTAGAACTGGATCTGATCCGGAACGTTGTTCTGGAAGTTGGCAAAGCTGTTGTAAGTGTAGGTCGTGCCGCCGATCTGGTCGTTGTACAGCGACAACGGCCGGATCTCAACGCCGAACTTCAAGTTGTGATTGCCTGCAACGTAGCTCAGGTTATCGATGTACGAGAAGCTCTGGCCCGTGTACGGAGCGCCAACGCCGTTGAAGGAGCTGGAGAGCGAGATGAGCGAGCCCACGTTGGTCAGGCCGGCGATGGAGATACGTGCCGCGCTCAGGTTCGCGTTGGGGCTGGCGCCAGCGATGCCCTGTACGCGCATCTTGATGCCGTTGTAGCCGAACTTGCTTTCGTTGAACAGGCGCGGCGTCCAGATCTGGTTGACTGCGATCACACCGTTTTGCGGGACCATGACCTGACCGAATGCGCTAAGCGATGCGTCCTGGATCTGGCGGGACGTACCCTGATCGCGGTTGTAGCGGGCATACATGCTGAAGCGATCGTTCAGGTGATAGTCAAAGCGGATGTGACCGAAGTCTTCCTGCAGGCGGTTCTGTCCAACGCTGATGACGCCAGCCGCACCGTTGTTTGCGATGGGGAAGGCAGCCAGCAGCGGCGTGAGCTGCGGATTGGTGATGGAGGCACGCTGTGCCGCGCTGAGCGTGGTGGAGCTGTACGGCACTGCCCAGGTCTGACGCAGACCCTCATACACCGCAGCAACGAAGAGCTTGTCCTTGATGATGGGACCACCGACGGATCCACCGAATTGGTTCAGGCGGAACTTGGGTGAGTTGGTGACGAGAGCGGTCGGCGTGGTCGTGCGGCGATTGAAGTAGTTACGCGCGTCGAAGAAGTCGTTGCGGACGTACTCAAACGCCGAACCATGCAGCGCATTGCCGCCGGACTTGGTGACGAAGCTGATCTGGCCGCCGGTGCCGGTACCAAGCTCTGCCGGGTAGTTCGAAGAGTCCACGCGGAACTCCTGCACGGCTTCCAGCGACTGCTGCAACCGGAAGAGCGAGGAGAGTTCGCCGTTCAGGTTGCCGGGCGTCGTGTCGATGATGCTGGTGGCTTCAATGCCGTCGAGGCGAATGATGTTCTGCTCGACCGCGCGGCCGGAGAAGCGGATGTCGCCGAACTGGCCGCTGCCGGTGTTGGTTGCGCCAGGCGTCAGCAGGTAAAGCTGCGAGATCTGGCGGCCGTTGATGGGAAGTTCCTGGATCTCACGCGAGGGGACGTTTCCGCCAATGCGTGCAGAAGAGGTATCCAGATCGACGACGGATCCGGCTTTCACCTGGACGCTCATCTCCGCACCGGCCAGCGGCAGCGTGAGATCGCGTGTCAGTTCCTGACCGACGGCCAGTGTCAGGTTCTTTTGCTCAACAGAGGAGAAGCCGTCGGCTGTAACGCGGACGTCGTAGGGCGCGGGCTGCAGGGAGACAGCGATGAACAAACCGCTGGAATTCGTGGTGACCGTGCGGACCTGACCTGTCGTCTCGTTGGTGATCACGACCGTGGCATTTGCAACTGCGGCGCCGCTGGGGTCGGTGACTGTGCCTGTCAAGCGAGCCGTTGAGGTCTGGGCGGAGAGCGCTCCCGCGGACATGCAGGCAATGGCTGCAAGTCGCAGGGCAGGAGGTGTGAATCGGCGTGAGGTCATGCTCCCAAGCATCCGGCGGTTATGTTGGGCTGCGCTTACAGCAGTGTGAATCTCCTGTAACGATGTGGCGTTTTACGGCGTTTCTTGCAAAGACATGGCGCTTGACGTCCTCACCCAAGATCCGTAAAAGGGGCGGCTTACGTTTAACTCTCAGGCGCCAGATGGCGCTCACAGATACACTCCATTCACGATCTCTTCTCCGTCTTTTCATATGGCCGGACGAGCATCGATTTCAACGGACATAACTGGCAAGGTGTGCCTCGGGCAGGTCGCCGAGATTTGCGTGGCGCTGCTCCCTTAGCCGTTCCGTATGAGGAACGATGAAACGACTGACCACACTGGGCGCGATGATGCTTGCGTCGACGCTGGTTCCCGCTCCCTCCCGCGCGCAGACAGGCACCCCTGCCGGGAAGACGACGACAAAGCGGCCGGCGCGGAAGTCGCCGAGCAAGAAGAAGGAAAGTGCTGAGTCAGTCCTGCTGCACGAACTGCTCGAGAAGGTAAACGCTCAACAGGCGCAGATCGATGCGATGAAGGCACAGCTCGCCGCCCGCGACCAGCAGGTACAGACAGCCCAGCAGAGCGTGAACGATGCGCAGACGCAGGCAGCGACCGCTTCCTCCGCAGCGCAACAGGCGCTTACCGCTGCCCAGGCCGCGACCGTCAAGGCTGATACGTTGGCGACATCCGTCGACCAGGTAAAGGCCGCGGATCAAGGTCTGCAGGAGACGATGGTTGCGAATCAGGCTCGGATTGAGGACGAGATCCAGTCGCCAACGACGCTCCACTACAAGGGTGTAACCATCACGCCCGTTGCGTTCTTTGCACTGGAAGGTGTGTGGCGCCAGCGCGCGCTGAATTCCGATATCAACACACCGTTCAACAACATCCCGTTCCCCAGTGCGAATGAAGGTCATATCAGCGAGCTGAACTTCTCCGGCCGCCAGAGCCGTATCGGCGGTCTGTTTGAGGGCAACGCCGGAAGGTACAAGCTGTCTGGTTACTTTGAAACGGACTTCCTCGGCGTGGGTACGTCGTCGAACAACAACCAGTCCGATAGCTACGTTCTGCGTCAGCGTCAGTTCTGGGGCAAGGGTGAGATCGGCGGCTTTGCCGTGACCGGCGGTCAGATGTGGTCGCTGGTTACCGAAACCGGACTGAGCACGAACACTCGCACGGAAAAGCTCCCGAACACGATCGATCCCCAATACATGGTGGGCTACTCGTGGACGCGCCAGCCTGCACTTCGTCTGCAGCAGCGCTTCGGCGATGTGAAGACCGGCATGTTTACCGCTGCAATGTCCCTTGAGCAGGCACAGATCACCAACTTCACAGCAGCCGGCACCATTCCCACGGCCTTCCTGTTTGCCGGTATCGGTCAGAACGGCGGCCTTTACAACGCGGCTGGAAACATCGGTTCGGGGAATACGGCTGGTACGGGCGCGATCACCACCTACGCGAATAATGTTGCTCCGGACGTCATTGTGAAGGGGACGCTCGACTACACGCACGCTCACTTTGAGCTGGGCGGCATTGCGCGGTTCATGCGCGACTATTACTTCCCGGTCACTGCATACACGGGCACGGCTGCAGCCCCGACTTATACCTACTCGGCGACGCAGATCAGCCATACGGCACCCGCCGGCGGTGCCTTCGCCAGCGCCCGTGTCACGGTGAACAAGTATGTGGATGTTGCCGTGCAGGCCATGGGCGGACAGGGTGTCGGCCGTTACGGTTCGTCCCAGCTCGCCGACGCGACGTTGCGCCCGGACATGACGTTGGAGCCGATCCGCAACTATCACGGCCTCTTCAGCCTGGAGACGCATCCGACGAAGAAGCTGGATGTCTACGCCTACTACGGCGGTGAGTACGCGCAGCGGACGGTCTACACCACGCCGCAGGGCGCTCTGATCGGCTACGGTCCTCGTAATCTGAACAACTCAGGCTGCTACGCACTGCCGACCAACAGCGGCAATGGCAGCGGAACGGCGGGCTCCATTGCGGCTACTGCCTGCGCGTCGCCCACTCGTTACATCCAGGAGGGCATGCTTGGCTTCACGTATCGCCTTGCGAGCAGCCCCAAATACGGGCGTCTGCAGTATCAGGCGACCTACCAGTACTTGCAGCGTAACCTGTGGTCTGGAACGGCGACCACTCCCGGCCTGACGACGACAGGACCCCGTGCACTGGACAACATGTTCCACATGGGTATGCGTTACTACATCCCATAGACCGCGACGGCGTGGCAGAGCATTCGGGGGAGCGGTGCCGCTCCTCCTTCTTTTGTAGAATCGACTGCGTTGTTTCATCGCGCCGTCACATGCCGGCCTGACAATGACGATGGCATAGTCAGGACCACCCAAGGACTTTGTGAGTTGCTGAAATGGCAGCGAGCTACTTCCCCGAAACACCAGGAGAACGACCCGAATGAAGATCAAGGTTCTTTCCGCAATCATGGGCGCGGCCCTGCTGACCGGCATGGCCGGAGCCCAGCAGCTGAACGGCGCGGGCGCGACCTTTCCCAACCCCATCTACTCCAAGTGGTTCAGTGAGTACTCTGCCAGCCACCCCGGCGTGACGATCAACTATCAGTCCGTCGGTTCGGGCGCGGGGATCCGCCAGGCTTCGGACGGCATTGTGGACTTTGGCGCGTCGGATGGCCCGATGACCGACGAGCAGATGAATTCGGCCAAGGTGAAGCTCTTCCACATCCCGACAGTTATGGGCGCAGTGGTCCCGACCTATAACCTGCCTGGCGTTGGCGAACTGAAGTTCTCCGGTGACATCATTGCGGACATCTACCTGGGCAAGATCACCAACTGGAAAGATGGCCGCATCGCCGCCATCAATCCCGGTGTGAATCTGCCGGATCACCAGATCCTGCCGGTCTACCGTTCCGACGGTTCGGGCACCACCTACATCTGGACCGACTTCCTTTCCAAGAACTCTTCCGACTTCCAGAGCCGTATCGGTAAAGCGACCTCGGTTCGCTGGACGGTGGGCATTGGACAGAAGGGCAATGAAGGCATCGCCGGCATGGTCCGCAACAGCCCCTACTCCTTCGGCTACGTTGAACTGATCTACGCTCTGCAGAACAAGATGAGCTTTGGTACGGTCAAGAACCCGGCCGGCAAGTTCATCAAGGCTTCGCCAGAGACGGTTTCGGCCGCTGCTGCGGGTGCTGCAAAGAGCATGCCAAACGACTTCCGTGTTTCGATCACGAACGCTCCCGGTGCGGATTCTTACCCGGTGTCGTCGTTCACCTGGCTGCTGATTCCGACCAAGTCGCCGGACGCCAAGAAGGGCGAAATCCTGCGTGACTTCCTGAAGTGGATGATCGCGCACGGCGAGTCTGAGGCGGTTGGTCTTTCGTATGCTCCGCTGCCTCCGGCTGTTGCCATGAAGGTTTCGGGCGCCATCAACTACCTGAAATAAATAGCTTTGCTGCTCTCCGCGGCCTGCGCACCTCTCTGGTGCGCAGGCCAATCTTTTGTGGAGCAGATCAAATAAATTCGTTGCTCATCGAATTCACAGATCATTCACATTTGGTCTGCGACGTGTTCACGGGCGCGGAAGTAATCTTGATTCAGTTCCGTCAGAGAACCAGGCAAGCGTGTTTCGAACTTTCTCTACTCCTAATGGCTGACCAGAATACATCTCATCTCGCGCCTCCTATGGCCGCATCCATGGTGACCGTCCCCGTTCCCAAGATGGAAAGCAGCGCTGCGCCTGCTGTTCTTACTCCGGTGCCCTCAGGTATCCGTACCTTCCTCGCGAGCCGCGGCAGCAACAAGGGCGCTGATGGCTTCTTCGGCGGCCTGATGCTGACCTGCGCGCTCAGCATCATCGCGATTGTGCTGCTGATCGTCTGGGTGCTGGTGATGAACTCGCGGCTGTCGCTGCACACCTTCGGCTTCGGATTCTTCGTACACTCTGATTGGAATCCGGTTTCGGGCGAGTTCGGCGCGCTGCCGTTCATCTTCGGCACGCTGGTGACGTCGTTCCTGGCGCTCTGCATCGCCGTCCCGCTGGCCATGTGTGTCGCGATCTTCATTATGGAGATCTGCCCCAAGCCGCTGCGTGGAACCGTTGCATTCCTGACAGAGCTTCTTGCTGCGATTCCTTCCGTCGTATACGGCCTGTGGGCAATCTTCGTACTGGTGCCGATCGTGCGCGACCAGCTTGGACCATTCCTGACGAAGTACTTCGGCTGGACCGGTCTGTTCTCAGGGTCGAACTTTGGTGAGGGCATCCTGACCGGCAGCATCATCCTTTCGATCATGATCCTGCCCGTCATCTCTTCCATCACGCGTGAGGTCATGAGTGCCGTGCCAATCAGCCAGAAGGAAGGCGTTCTGGCACTTGGCGCGACGCGTTGGGAGATGGTGCGCATCGCTGTGCTGCGGAATGCACGCATCGGCATCGTCGGCGGCATCATCCTTGGCCTGGGCCGTGCGTTGGGCGAGACGATGGCCGTTACCATGGTCATCGGCAACAACCCGCAGATCTCGAAGAGCCTGTTTTCTCCCGGCTACACGCTCGCAAGTGTCATCGCGAACGAGTTCACCGAGGCTACCGGCGACCTGTATTTGTCGGCACTGATTGAGATCGGCCTGGCACTCTTCCTGGTGACCATCGTCGTCAACACGATTGCGCGCACGCTGGTGTGGGCTGTGACCCGTAACAACGCGGCGAAGGCGCACTAACCATGGCAGAACTTCAGATGTCCCCGGAGATCAGTGCTGAGATTCGCCGTGCCAGCCGCGCCAACCAGGCGACCCGTACCGGCACAGACCATGTGATGACGGCGCTCGCCGTGGGCGGCACGATCATCGTGCTAGTCCCGCTCGTCGCCATCCTGGTGTACCTGGTCTACAAGGGCGCCAGTTCGCTGAACTGGGCCTTCTTCACCCAGACGCCGAAGCCCGTGGGTGAGCAGGGCGGCGGTATGGCGAACTCGATTCTTGGTTCGGCCATCGTGCTTTCCCTGGCAAGCCTGATCGGTATTCCGGTTGGTATCGCTGGTGGCGTGTACCTCGCGGAGTACGGCGCTGGAACGTGGCTTGGCAACGTGATTCGTTTCGTTGCCGATGTGCTCAATGGTGTGCCGTCTATTGTTATGGGCATCGCCGGCTATGCGCTGGTGGTTGTGCACCAGCGTCACTTCTCCGCATTTGCGGGCGGCATCACGTTAGCCATCATGATGGTGCCCACCGTCACGCGCACCACGGAAGAGATGCTGTTGACCGTGCCGAACTCGATCCGCGAAGCGGCCTATGGGCTGGGTGTGCCGCGCTGGCGCACCGTGATGTCCATCAGTCTGCGGACGGCTGCGCCCGGTATTATCACCGGCTGCATGCTGGCCTTCGCACGCGTTGCGGGTGAGACCGCGCCGCTGTTGTTCACAGCCTTCGGCAGCCAGTTCTATTCGAAGAGTCTGAATCAGCCCATCGCCGCATTGCCGCTGCAGATCTTCTCTTATGCGCTTTCGCCGTATGACGAATGGCACCGCCTGGCATGGGCGGGAGCGCTTGTTCTGATCACCATGATCATGGTTTCTGTCGGCCTGGTTCGCTACGTGACATCGCGTGGCCAGCTCAAGGGAGGAAGTTAGTGGGACTCGCAATTGGCGTTGAAAACCTCAACGCGTGGTACGGACCGACACACACGCTGAAAGATGTAAATCTGCAGATTCCCGCGAATCACGCGACCGCGTTGATCGGTCCGTCAGGCTGCGGCAAGTCGACCTTCGTCCGCTGCCTGAACCGCATGCATGAGACCAACCCCACCGCTCGCGTTGAGGGGACGGTCATGATGGGCGACACCGACATTTACAAGGACGCATCGCCCGTTGAGATTCGCCGCCGCGTCGGCATGGTCTTCCAGCGCCCCAATCCGTTCCCGACCATGTCGATCTACGATAACGTCGTCAGCGGTCTGAAGCTGAACGGCTTCCGCAAGAAGGCCGTCATGGACGAGGTCGTTGAGCGCAGCCTGAAGCAGGCCGCCCTGTGGGACGAGGTCAAGGACGACCTGCGCAAGAAGTCCGGCGCCAGCCTCTCCGGTGGTCAGCAGCAGCGTCTCTGCATTGCGCGTGCGCTCGCCGTCGATCCGGAAGTGCTGCTGATGGATGAGCCCGCCAGCGCGCTCGATCCCGTCTCGACCTCGAAGATTGAGGACCTGATCTTCCAGTTGAAGAATCAGTACACGATCGTCATCGTGACGCACAACATGCAGCAGGCCGCGCGCGTCGCCGAGAACACTGGCTTCTTCTTGATGGGCAAGCTCGTCGAGTTCGACAAGACCCACAAGATCTTCACCAATCCTTCTGACAAACGTACCGAGGACTACATCACGGGAAGGTTCGGATGATACGGATTCACTTTCAACACAAGCTGGACGAGTTGCGCGAGCGGCTGCTGGTGATGGCCGGACTGGTGGAGCAGGCGATCGATCGCGCGATTGAAGCGTATGACAATCGCGATGCGAGCCTCTGCGACCTGGTTCTGATGGCAGAACCCGCCATCGATCGCACCGAGCGCGAAATCGATCAGCTTGCGTTGGACATCCTGGCGATGGAGCAGCCGACGGCAGTCGACCTGCGCTTCATCCTCGCCGTCATCCGTATCAATGCCGATCTTGAGCGCGTCGGCGACCAGGCAGTCAACATCGCCGCCCGTGTCAAAGAGCTGCAGGCGATCCCCGAAGCGGACCTGCCGATCGATATCCCGAAGATCGCGGAGATCGCGTCCACCATGGTCCGCATGGCGATCAAGGCATTCATCGACCGTGACGAGAAGGCTTCGAACGACGTCCTGCTGATGGATGACGAAGTGGACAAGCTCAATCACGACGCCTTCCACACGCTGGGCGAACTGATCAAGTCGAAGCCGGACGTGACGCAGCAGGCGTTGAACGCCCTGGTCATCTCGCGCAACCTGGAGCGCGTGGGCGACCACGCCACCAACATCGCCGAGGATGTGATCTTCTGGGTCAGCGGAGCGGATGTGCGCCATCACGCGAGTGCGATGACGTCGCTGCCCGATCAGATCGCCGAGGCCTAGAACGCGTTTTAGGTTGCGCTCCTTTGTAAAATCACCTATGCTTAGAGGGTTGAAGTGATCCCGGCGAAGTTCCGCCCGGGCCCTCCGCATCGCGCTGCCTGTTTGAGCGCGCACCCAAGATTCGGCCCCAGGGCCAACTGAAGAGAAGAGAATTCGATGGCAAATCATGTTTCGTCGCTGAAGCGTTCCAAGCAGACCATTGCGAAGACGGCCGTAAATCGCTCCAACAAGAGCAAGCTGCGTGGCACCCTGCGCATGATGCGCGAAGCCCTGCTCAAGGGTGACGTCAAGGCCGCTGCGGAGCAGTACCGCACCACCGCGTCCGTGCTGGACAAGAGCGTCCAGAAGGGCGTGCTGCATGACAACACTGCATCGCGTTATAAGAGCCGCCTGAATGCCCGCGTCAAGGCGCTGGCAACCAAGGCCGCCTAAGCCCCTCTACTTTCCCGGTTCTGTGAAAGGCGCGGACTCTGTCCGCGCCTTTTCATCTTCTGTGAGGACGATTCGAGGCCTGATGACCTATCCGACCGTGGTGCTTCTTCTGACGTCCCTCGCTTTAACCGGCTCCCATCGGAGCGCAGTCGCTCAGAGTCTTTCTGAAACGGATCTAAAGACAATTCAGTCTTCGCTTGCGGATAAGACGCTTGTGCTGAAGAGCTACGCCGTCGATTCAGTTGTGGCTTACGAATCGGTGGAAGGGCACATGAAGCCTGCCCTGGTTCACAAAAAAGGTCTTGGGGTCTTCACACTCCGGGATGTTCGACAGAAGAACGGCTATCTGGAGATCGACGGATCCCAGAAGCTCTATGTGCGAACCGAGGGAACGCAGACCCTATCCCCGACACACGGAGATTCTCCAGTCGCCTTAGCAATCTATATGGCGAGCGTGCCGGACATGGCGAAGTTGGTAAGCACTCTGAAAGAAGAGCTGTTCTACGACAGCCTGCAGGAGGCCTTCGCGGCTGTGCCGGTCGATCAGCAACCGTGTATTCCGCTCGTCTATTCGCCCGCGAAGAGGGCGATACTGCCCGCGCCGCAGTGCCGTACGCCAACCGCAGCATCTGCGCCCGCCCCGCCTCACCTTACTAAAAACGGCGGCGACACGGAGATTCCACCGCGTGTCAGAGACGAGGCCGGACAAGGCCAGTGGATGGTAACGGTCGCTTTTACCGTCAATGAGCGCGGCGTTCCCGAGGCAGTGCATGTGGCGAAGCCTGCATTCTTGATCCCCAACTTCAAGCTGAGCGAATTAGCAGCGAAGGACCTGGACGAAAGCGCCGTCACCGCAGTGAAGAAGTATCGATTTCGACCGGCCATGCAGGATGGCAAACCAGTTTCCTTCCCGCTCTACGTAGAAGTTGACTTTCAGATCATCGACCGCTGACAGCGCTCACCAGACGCCTGACACCTCATGTACTTTAGCTAGAAGAGCAGCACTCCAAGGTACTCACCCATGCTTCCCACCGAACCTGACAAACTGATCCGCCGCGGCGAGAAGATCTCGCCGGTAAAGCTGGCTGCCGCGCAGTACATCATCACTGCGGTGCTGGTGGTGCTGGTCGTTGGTCTGTGGCGGCTGCAGGTTCTGGGTGCGGCGAACTATCGTCTGCTGGCTGAGGCGAACCGTGTGCGTAAGGTGCCAATTCTGGCGCCGCGTGGCCGGCTGTTTGACCGGGAAGGCCGGCTGCTGGTCGACAATTACTCGTCCGTGACCTGTTTCCTGCTGCGCGAGCAACTGCGCGATGCCGACCTGCCGATGATTGCGGATGGTCTGCACATCCCCATGGAGACGCTGCAGTACACACTGCACCACTTCCAGTACGCGCCTAAATATCAGCCCATCCCGCTAAAGCAGGACATCACGCCCGATGAGCAGGCCTTCATCGAGGCGCACAAGAATGAGCTTCCCGAGCTGGAGACGCTCGAAGAGCAGCGCCGACTGTATCCGCGCGACGGCTTCGCGGCGCACCTGATCGGCTATGTAGGCGAGATCAGCGAGAACGACCTCAAGAATCCCAAGTATGACTTCTACGAACCGGGCGACGTCGTCGGTAAGTCCGGCGTGGAAGAGACCTACGACGCTCTGCTGCGGGGCAAGGACGGCTCGCGCGATGTGATCGTCAACAGCCACGGCCGGGAGCTCGGCCGGCTGGGCGAAGAGCTTGCCGTTCCGGGTAAAGACCTGAAGCTGACCATCGATCTCGACATCCAGATGGCTGCGGAGAGAGTCCTCGGCGACAAGAATGGCGCCATCGTCGCGATGGATCCGCACACCGGAGAAATCCTCGCCATGGTCTCCCGGCCCACGTTCGACCCGAATGAGTTTGCGGTCCGCCTGACACGGTCGTACTGGAACCAGATCGTTACGGACAAGAACCATCCCCTGATGAACAAGGCGATCCAGGCGCAGCTCGCACCCGGGTCCACCTTCAAGGTCATCATGACGTACGCGGGCCTGCAGGAGAATGCCGCGCAGGATTTGCGCGTGGTTTGCAACGGCGGAGCGACCTTCTACGGCCACTTCTTCGGATGTGACCGCCACCACGGCATGGTCGACATCCACAATGCTCTGCCGTTCTCCTGCGACACCTTCTACTACACGCTGGCGAACCGGCTCGGCATCGATGCCATCGCGAAGTACGGCCACGAGGTCGGCATCGGCCAGAAGACGGGCGTCGATCTGCCGAGCGAGGCATCCGGCATCATGCCGTCACCCCAGTGGAAGCTGAAGGCGCAGCGCGACAAATGGTATGCGGGCGAGACCATCTCGGTCGGCATCGGTCAGGGCGCCGTACAGGCCAGCCCCATGCAACTGGCGCGAGCACTCGGCGGTATCGCCTCGGGCGGCGCGTTCGTGCGGCCGCATACGCTGTTTCCCGACGAGATTCCTGCGGATATGCGGCAGCAATATGAGGAGATGTATCCCGGCAGCGGCAAGAAGTCGGTCAACATCTCGCCGGAGAACTGGCAGATCATCACGGACAACATGGCGAACGTGACGCAGGGCATCGGCACGGCTGCCGAAGCGCACCTGGAGGGCATCGACTTCGCCGGCAAGACCGGCACGGCAGACGTCGTCAGCGGACGTAAGAAGGGCACCGCCGACAAGGCCACGCTGCCGAACGCATGGTTCGTAGGCATGACGCCGCGGCGCAATCCGGACATCGTTGTGGCTGTTCTGTGGGAGCACGGTTACTGGGGCAACAACTCGGCAAAGCTTGCCGCACAGGTGATTACCGCCTACGTCGACAAGCAGCGCAAGCGCGCCGGCAATCTGCGGCTGGAGCAGGCAGTGGTTCCAAAGCCCGCCGAGACGCCCGCTGACAAGGATGCCAAGCCAGCTCCAACAGCGACGGCGCCCGCTGCGAAACCGGACGGCTTAAAGCCTGCAACGGCTGTGTCGCCAAAGCCCAAACAGCCTGACGCGCCCAGGCCCGTGGCGCGGCTGGCACCTGCCGTCGCGCAGGAACCGATTCGCACGCCGTAGAAGCGGGCTGGCGACATCGGGCCAACTATACTGACCAAAGCCGCACATGACCCGATTCTCCTCGTATCGCGACTTTGACTGGACGCTGCTGACGTTCGTTCTGCTGATGTCGACCATCAGCGTGCTGGAGATCTATTCGGCCACGCTGCACACCAAGTTTCACGGCTTCCACACTAAGCAGATTGAATTCCTGTGCATCGGCATCGTGCTGATGTTCCTGATGTCGATGGTGGATTACCACTGGTTCATCGAGGTGGCGCATTGGGCGTATGGCGTCAGCATTGTGTCGCTGCTGGCCGTCTTGTTAGTGGGCAAAAAAGTGCTGGGAGCGCGCCGCTGGATTGGCCTGCCCGGCGGCACCCACTTTCAGCCTTCTGAGTGGATCAAGCTGGTCCTGATCGTAACGTCCGCGCGCTACTTCTGGGGGCTGGCCAATAAGGATGAGCTGGACTGGAAGGACATTGGCAAGGCCTTCCTGCTGATCGGCTTCCCCATGTTGATGGTGCTGAAGCAGCCCGATCTGGGCACTGCGCTGACGTACTCGCCGGTGCTGTTGGTGGGCTTGTTCCTGGGCGGCATCTCCTGGAAAAAGGGGCTGATCCTTGCCGTCACGGGCATAGTTCTGGTTACGGGCATCTGGAAGAGCGGAAAGGTCTTGAAGCCGTACCAGAAGGCTCGTCTGACCAGCTTCCAGCACCCTGAGGACGATCCCAAAGGTTCCGGCTACCAGGTGCGGCAGTCGCTCATTGCCGTTGGCTCCGGCGGCATCTGGGGCAAAGGCGCGACCAAAGGCACGCAGACCCAGGGTGACTTTCTGCCCATCCCGTACACAGACTTCATCTTTGCCGCGCTCTGTGAGGAGCATGGCTTCGTCGGCGCAGCCTTGGTGCTGATGCTCTACTTCCTGATTCTGATCCGGCTCGTGCAGAACGCGCAGACAGCCAGTGACCCGCCCGGCACGCTCTTGGTGATGGGCGTGGCGGGCGTCATGCTCTTTCAGATCGCGGTCAACATCGGCATGGTCGTCGGCATGATGCCGGTTACCGGTATCCCACTGCCGCTGCTCAGCTACGGCGGATCGTCCGTGCTCTTCACCTTCCTGGCGCTTGGCATCGTCATGAACGTGCGGATGCGGCGGTTTGTGAACTAGCGCCAGCCGAGGGCCGGCGCCACCGTCGTCAGGATCGCTTCCAGGACGTGCGCGTTGTACGCAACCCCAAGCTGGTTGGGCACGGTCAGCAGCAATGTGTCAGCCTCGGCGATCGCCTCATCCTTACTGAGCTGCTTTACGAGCAGATCCGGCTCCGCCGCATAGCCTCGGCCAAACACCGCTCGAAGACCCGGCCCCAGGAATCCGATCTTGTCTTCCTCGTTGCTGCCGCGACCAAAGTAGGCGCGGTCCAGGTCGTTCACCAGGGCGAAGATACTTCGGCTGACCGAGACGCGTGGAACTCGCGTATGCCCCGCTTCCTTCCATGCAGCACGGAAGGCTCGGATCTGGGCAGCCTGCTGGATGTGGAACGGCTCGCCCGTCTCATCGTTCTTCAGTGTGGAACTCTGCAGGTTCATGCCCCGTTGCGCTGCCCACACTGCCGTCGCATTCGAACCGGCTCCCCACCAGATACGGTCTCGCAAGCCCTCTGAGATGGGTTCCAGCCGCAGCAGTCCTGGCGGGTTGGGGAACATCGGCCGCGGGTTGGGCTGGGCGAAGCCTTTGCCGCCCAGAAGTTCCAGATACGTCTCGGCGTGACGGCGGCCCATCGCCGCATCGTCTTCGCCCGCGGCTGGCGTGTAGCCAAAGTGGCGCCAGCCGTCGATGACCTGCTCCGGCGACCCCCGGCTGATGCCCAGCTGCAGGCGCCCACCCGAGATCAGGTCCGCGGCGGACGACTCTTCCGCCATGTAGTGGGGGTTCTCGTACCGCATGTCGATCACGCCGGTCCCGATCTCGATCGTCTTGGTGCGGGCCCCGACCGCCGCGAGCAGCGGAAACGGGGAAGCCAACTGGCGCGCAAAGTGGTGGACGCGGAAATAGGCACCGTCCAGCCCCAGGCGCTCCGCCTCGACGGCCAGGTCGATCGATTGCAAAAGCACGTCAGTGGCGGAGCGTGTCTGCGATTGTTGCGACGGCGTCCAGTGGCCGAAAGAGAGGAAGCCGATCTTCTTCATAACGGTTAGATTCCCGACACTGGCAGAAGGCGCGGCCGGTGCGGCACGGGGATTGTGGTCGCTCTTTTATGCGCTGTGTGGAACCGGCGACGCGCACACAGCTAGCCAATCGCCCTGTGCATGATGCACAATAACGTCAGTTTCACAGAACCCATGCAGGCGCGTTCGCCGCACCGGGCTTTGGCAAGCAGCCGCTCAAGACGTGCGCACAGGTCGCCGGAGCGGTACACAAAAGGTTTAGCAACAACGAGTTACAGTCGCCGGCAAGGGGCCCAAGGGTCAGCCGCGGCTGGGTAAAGATCTGAGAAAGCAAGTCCTTAGCCGGACGGCAAACGGCCCCGTCTCCCACCCAAGGGAGGCAAGTGAGGTCACAAAGCCGGCAGGGAGTTGGTGAGAGGCAGCAATGCAGTACCAGACGCATCCAGGCACACAGCCACCCGGCGGGCGCATAGCGCTGGCTGGGTCGCGGTCGCTTGACGCGCGTTCCGGTACACTCTCCGCTTCAGACCCCACCCATCCGCGGAGAGCGGTTTCGCGCTAACCCAATAGCGCGGCACCGGTTCTGATTCGAAAGTCCCCTCATCCAGTGACGGAAGAGGCAGGACACATGTCGAAAGAAATCTATATCTCAACAACGCCGCACGAGACGCGGCTGGCCATCGTCGAAGACGAACAACTGGCGGAGATCTACTACGAACGCGAGAATGAGTACACGCTCGCCGGATCCATCTACAACGGCAAAGTAACGCGCGTCCTTCCGGGCATGCAGTCCAGCTTTGTGGACATCGGCCTCGAGCGCGACGCCTTCCTGTACGTCACGGACTTCATGGAAGAGGCGGGTGATTCCGCCGACTTCGAATCCGCCGACGGCGGTAGCCGCAAGCAGCAGGCCGCACCGCGCGAGCAGGGCGAAGCCGCTCCGCAGCGCGAGGGTGGCGGTCAGCGTGAAGGCGGCCGCGAACGCGGTGGCCGTGGCCGTCGCGACCGCAATGACCGGGATCGCGGCGGAGACCGTGGCGACCGTGGTGAGCGCCGCCCCGCAGCCGCCGAAGCAGCGCCGCCCGAGACCGAGAGCACCGTCTCCTTTGACGAACCGATTGCACCCGCGCCGACTGAGGCGGTGGGTGGCGTGGACGCGAACACCGAGGGCGGCAGCCGCCGCTGGCGTGGTCGTCGTGGCCGCCGCCGTGGCCGTGGCAGCCGTGAGGATCGTCCGCAGACCGCAGCTTCTGAGACCGGCGTCGCGCCAGACGTAACGCTCGAGGGCGGTTACGACGAGGACGAGACCGTCATCTCCGACATCGATGCGGAGACCAGCATCGAGATCGATAGGACCGCAACCCCTGCGACGCCCGCTGGACGGGAAGATCGCGGCGGCAAACGTGGCCGTAACCGCCGTGGCGGTCGGGACCGCGGCGAACGCACCGACCGTGGCGAACGCGGCGGAGATCGTGGCGATCGTCCCAGCGTGCGGGAGACTGCGCGCCCTGAGGACGCACCTCTTTATGACAACAGCTACGCCGGGTACGACGCGCCGGAAGACCTCGGCCCAGAGCCGACGGGCGAGCCCATCGTCCTGCCAGGCGAATCGCTGCGCAAGTATCGCGACCCCGCAGAGGTAGCCGCCGAAGAAGAAGAGGCACGCCGCAACGCTCCTCCCGCACGCGAGGTCCTGACCGTATCTGTTCCATCCATTGAGATTGTGGGCTGGGATGGCGGCGCCGTGCTGCCCGGTGAGACCATCCGGCCCCGCGGCAACTCCGGTGGCAGCAATGCCGGCAGTGACCGCCCCGCACGAGAAGATCGTGGCCGTGGTGGCCGCGAGGATCGTGGTGGACGCAGCGACCGTGGTGGCCGTGGCGATCGCAACGACCGCGGCCCGCGCGAAGATCGTGGCCGCTCGGAATCGCAGCAGAACTTCGCTGCCGCTCCGGCCATCGTGCCGACCCCGTCTGCACCGCAGATGACGGAAGAGCAGGCTGATGCGGCATCCACCGCCGACCTGGGTGCTCTGCCCGGTGAGACCATCGCCGCAGAAGCTCCCGTAGCAGAGTTCGCCGAGGCACAGGCGGAGTCGACCCAGACTGCGTCCGAGACCATCACCGAGGATGCAGCCGCTCCCGAAGGCGAACAGCACCCTGCCGAAGAGCACGCTGCGCCAACCGAGTTCGAGCCCACGGAAGGTGCAAGCGCCAGCATCAGCGATGCAGCCGCACGCCGCGACCTGCGTTTCTTCGGCCGCGAAATCCTCGGTTCGAAGCAGGCGGAGCCCGAAGCCGAGCCGGAACCGGTTGTTGAGCCTGAGATCTCTGCCGAAGCGGAAGCCGCCATCGAGGCAGCCCTGCCCGACCAGGCCGTCGAAGCCGCTCCCGCAACCGAGACGGAATCTGAGCCGGACGTCGCAACACCGGACGCCACCTTCTATGACCTGAACGCAGCCGCGGAGCCGACCGGCGAGTCCGACTTCACCACGCTTCAAGCCTCGGGCGAGATGATTTCCATCGACACGGTTAACACGGTCGAGGAGCAGGGCTTCCCCCCGATCCCAGCGCAGGATCAGTCCGAACCCGCAAACCCCGTCTCAAATGAGGCTGCGGTCCAGTCCGTAACGCTCGCCGAGGCGGAGACCACGCCCCAGCCCGTCTTCGCGACGGAAGAGCAGACTGACAACGAGGGCGCTGAGCCCGGGATCCACGCCTACGGCGATGGTGACTTTGAAGAAGAAGAGATCGACGGCGAAGAGTACGAGTACGACGCCGCTGCTACCGGCGCCGACGATGCCGAGAGCGAAGAGTACGAAGAGGAGACGCTGGAAGGCACAGCGGACCTCGGATCCATGCTCCACGAGATGACACTCGACAGTCAGACCGGCTCCGAAGACGAAGACGAAGACGAGGACGACACGGAGGAGACCGACGCCAGCGGTGGCTTCACCGAAGCCGACTTCGGCGGCGCGGAAGAGGACGAAGACGCCCCTGCCGGCGAAGCGACCAGCACCAATGCAGACGGCCGCCCCGGTCGCGCCGAGCGCAACCGTCGCGGTGGAAACAACAACGCAGGCGGCGGACGCGACCGTCGCGGAGGCCGCAATAGCGGCGGCGACCGTGGCCGTGGCCGCGGACGCCAGTCCATGCAGACGACCGACCTGCCGGCCATCAACGAACTGTTGAAGCCCGGCCAGGAGATCCTGGTGCAGATTGCCAAGGAGCCCATCGCAAAGAAGGGCGCCCGCATTACCTCGCACATTGCGCTGCCGGGCCGCTTCCTTGTCTTCATGCCGACGGTGAACCACACCGGCGTCTCGCGCAAGATCTCGTCGGATGAAGAGCGTCGCCGCCTGAAGTCGATTCTTCTCTCTGAGAAGGGTGACGCGCAGGGCGGATTCATCGTTCGCACGGCTGCCGACGGTGCCAGCGAAGAGGAGCTCCGCAATGATCTCCGCTTCCTGATCCACCTTTGGAACGACATCAAGATGCGTTCTGAGTCGTCGAAGTCGCCGGCCCTGATCTATCACGATCTCTCACTCATCGAGCGCATCCTGCGTGACCAGGTAACGGACAACTTCTCCGCCATCTGGGTCGATACCGAAGCCGAGTACGAGCGCGTTCTTCGCTTCCTGCAGCGCTTCCAGCCCTCGCTGGTGCGCCGCGTGAAGCTCTACACGAAGGAGACGCCGCTGTTCGAGCACTTTGGCGTCACCGCCGAGATCGACAAGGCGCTCAAGGCCAAGGTGTGGCTCAAGTCCGGTGGATCCATCGTGATCAACCAGACGGAAGCGCTGGTTGCCATCGACATCAACACTGGCAAGTATGTCGGCAAGACGGCACGGCTCGAGGACACCATCCTCAAGACGAACCTGGACTCGATCCCCGAGATCGTTCGCCAGATCCGTCTCCGCGACCTTGGCGGCATCATCGTCATCGACTTCATCGACATGGACGAGCGCAAGAACCGCGCGAAGGTCATGCAGGCGCTGGAAGATGCCATGCGCACCGACCGTGCACCGTCGAAGATCCTGCCGTTCAACGACTTTGGTCTCGTCATCATGACGCGCAAGCGTGTGAAGCAGTCGCTTGAGCGCACGCTCTGCATGCCCGATCCCGTAACCGAGGGCACCGGCATGATCAAGTCGCCCATCACCATCGCCAACGAGATCTACGTGGAGATGAAGAAGATGCATCGCCACTTTGAGAAGGGCGATGTCATGCTCCGCGTGCATCCAGAGGTCGTAAAGACCCTGAAGGCGAACGGCGGCAAGCGTCTACAGGAACTGGAAGAGATGACACGCAAGACCATCCTGGTCAAGAGTGATCCCTCCCTCAGCCCCGAGGCCTTCGACATCCACTAGAAAGCATCGAACTCAACAAAGCGGACACTCGAAGAGGGTGTCCGCTTTTGCTTTACTCAGTGAAAGCTTTGTTGCAATGGCGCGCAATGCCCGTGATCCAAAATGCTCCAGATGGCGTCCCACAACTAAAGCTTTTTGTACGTGTTCTTTCTTTGTAAGCACGAACCTTGTTCGCACAGGAGCGTCCAGCACTATGACTTCCAGCATCCGCCTCACAGGCCTGCGCACTGGCCTTGCGCTCGCAGCGTTGTCCGTCACTCCGGTCATGTTCGCCGCAGCGCCAGCAGCCACGCCGGACGCGGCAACACCCGCGGCAGCATCCATCTTCAACATTCCCAACCCGACCGCGGACTACCGCTACCAGCCTGCAGGCGTCAGCAGCAGTGACGATGTCATCGCTGCGAATGATCCGTCCTCGTCGCTGGATGCAGAGCGTGACAGCCTGAGCTACGACGGTGCACAGCCGCCGCCGGGCCGCCGCCGCTCCTACGGACGTTCGCGCTATCAGGACCGGATGCACAACGCGGACGGCTCGTCCAAAATTGCTTTCGTGGCAGGCGCAGGCATGAACGTGCCCAACGGCAGCACGGCGAAGTACTACACGCCGCACTTCGCGCTCGATGTGGGAGCCGGATTGAACTTCAACAAGACCTTCGGCATTCTTGCCGAGTTCTCGTACCAGCGCATGGGCCTCACCGCCGGCGCCATCAACCAGGACTACACCAACACCTACAACTACTTCATCAGCCAGGGCAATAACCCCTCTGACGTCTCGGACTATCTGTCGGGCTTCGACGCGAACGCGCATATCTGGGGCATCAGCGTAAACCCGATCGTCAACCTCGTCGGCCAGGGGAAGGTCGGCGCCTATGTCACGGGCGGCGTTGGTTACTACCGCAAAACCACCAACTTCACCCTGCCGCAGCTTACGCAGAACATCTACGGCGGCATCGGTTACGTAAACTCGACCTTCGATAGCTACGGCGCAGGCGGCCTCGGCTACAACGGCGGCGTCGGTCTTACCTACAAGCTCTCAGAGTTCAGCAGCGAACGCCTGTTCGTTGAGGCACGCTACCAGTGGGTGGATCTCGGCAAGACGAACAATGACTTCTTCGCCTACAACAAGCGCAACACGGGAACCATTCCAATCACGGTCGGCGTTCGCTTCTAAGCATCACTCAGACTCAACAAAAGGCCGGGCCAATCGCCCGGCCTTTTGCTGCTCGCAGGCAGAGCATCTGCGACGGTTCCCATGGCACAGCATTACGCGTCCCGCAGAGCATCACAGTGACCTAAGGTAAAAGTGAGTCTCCATCCAGGCCTGCCCGCTCACCCATAGGAGTTCTGTGCACTTTCGCCGTACCGCTGCCGCCTGCCTTGCACTGACCGCCGCAACTACCGGCTGCCACAGCCGCGCCAAGCCCGACGCTGCCAAGTCCTCGTTGAAGCCAGTCTCACTTGCGCGCCTCAGCAAAGTGGAAGCCCCCGCACCGCCTCTTGGCCCGCCGATGGACTCCGCCGGCGTCATGGCAGAGAACATCTTCCGCCGTACCGCATCCACCGGCATGGTCGCGATCGTGGTGCGCGGTGACGAGGTCTGGATGTCCGGCTACGGCCGCGTGACGCCCGGATCGAATGAGAAGCCGCAGCCCGACTCGCTCTTCCGTCTGTGCTCCATTTCAAAGATCCTCGCGACCGATCTCCTTGCAAAGCTCGTCGCTACCAAGAAGGTCTCGTTCGACGACCCGCTGCAGAAGTTCGCACCGCAAGGCGTGACAGTACCGACCATGACCGTGCGCGGACCAGTCGCGCGCCCTCTGAACCTGGGCGACCTCGCGACCCACACGGGCGGCCTGCCACGCGAGATCGCGTACCCGCCTGAGGGCTTTGCGCACTTCACCTTCCCCGACTACCAATATCGCTGGCAATGGCTGCCGCAGTTCCGTCTCCGCACGTCACCCGGCGATGCGGCGCACTACTCCAACATCAGCTTTGATCTGTTGTCCGACGCCATCACCGCAGCCTCTGGTGAGAGCTATCTGAAGTTCTTTCAGGATCAGACGGCGAAGCCGCTGGGTCTAACCGACACCACGCTCTCTCCCAACGAAAGCCAGTGTCTGCGTCTGATGGGCGGCGCGCGTGAGCCGAGTGAATGCACCGACACGCAGGCTGCTGCAGGGTCCGGCGGCATGTATTCCACAGCGAACGATATGGTTAAGGTTCTTAAGTATTTTCTGAACCTGCCCGGCGTTCCCGTCCATGCCAACGGCCTCTCGACGGGTATGTATCTCGATCCCACAAAGCTGCACAGCATCCAGGGTCTGGGGCATGCGGGCGTGCCGGATGGCATTGGCCTGGGATGGATTGAGATCAACAAGGCCAACGGCCCATCGCGTATCGTCGAGAAGACTGGCGGCGGGGCAGGCTTTCAGACCTACATCGCCCTAAACCCGGCGCGGCATGCAGGCGTCTTCCTGGCCAGAACGCAGTCGCGCAGCGGCGGCGGTGCCAACATGTTCCGCGAGGCGAACGACATGCTGCTGGCCATGGTCGGCCTGCCGCCGGTACCGGTCGATCAGGATGACCCGGAGCGCGAACGCACCGCGGAAGACCTGATGGAAGCCCGATCCATACGTCCAGTTGGCCGGGCCGCAGTAGGTCGTCTAGTACGAGCGAAGGTGCCGGTGCGCTCGATCCACTCCAGAACCACGCCGGCAGCACGCGCTAAAGCCACGCCAGCCCGGACAAAAGCTACAGCTTCGCGCTCGAAGCCTGCACCATCGCGGTCGAAAGCCGCGCCGGCACACGCAAGGCGAGCGGTGTCTGCACCCGTCCATCGCAAACGTCGTTAAGCGGGCTTACATTTCGATTTTAGGAAGTGGCTCAAACAGGACGACTCCCACGTCTCAGCATCGAGACGTGGGTCAAGATCACGCGTAGACTTCCGCGTCCTTCAGCAACAACCCAACGGCATCCTTGGCGCTGAGCACTGGGCCGCCCGCCCCAATGAGGTGCAACGGCCACTCGATCCCGATAGCCGGATCATTCCACAGCAGCGATCGCTCGTTCGCAGGCGCGTAGAACTCGCTCGCCTTGTACGCAACCTCGGCCGTGTCGCTCAGTACCAGGAAGCCATGCCCGAAGCCCGGCGGAATCCAGAGCATACGGCGCTGCTTGTCATCCAGGATCTCGCCTACCCACTTACCAAAGGTTGGCGACGACTTGCGAAGGTCGACGGCGATGTCGAAGATCTCGCCCTGCAGCACGCGCACCAGCTTGCCCTGCGGCGTGCCGAGCTGATAGTGAATGCCGCGCAGAACATTTCGAACGGACTTTGAGTGGTTGTCCTGCACAAACCGCGTCGGTAGCCCGAGCTCCTGAAACGCACGGTCCGAGTACGACTCCAGGAAGAATCCTCGCTCATCGCCAAAGATCTTCGGTTCCAGCAAAACAACATCAGAAATTGCGGTGGGAATTACTTTCATGGATCCTTCTTTAAACCTTGGGGAACAACAGGCACGACGTTGTGCAACCGATGGCGAGGCACAACAGTAATAGGACGCTGGCGACCGGTGTCTGCTGGTGGGGCGCCTTCCGATGCGCACGCACAAGCGACGCTGCCAGCAGGAAGCCGGTGCAGGTCACCATCACCATGCCCAGCGTAGTTGCAGGAAAGATCAGCAGTGACACCGCAGCGCCCGCGGCACCCGCCAGCATCCACGATAGGCCCAGTTGCGTGAAGTACAGCGGGCTCATACAGTCGCCCTGCAGCAGCACCGCTCGGCTCTCACGCGTGATCAGAAAGCCGAGTCCAAAGTGTGTCGCAATCGCCGCAAGGTACCCGCCGATTACCGCGAGAAAAGGAATCATCGTGCTGCCCACCGTCCTGAGTGCTGCTGGTCGTGAGTGTACTGCGCCGCTGTTAAATGCCGACAGGGTAGGGCTTCTCGTGGATCTCGGCGTCGTTGCCGCCGCCGCCACGTTCAAACCGTCCCTGCAGCAGACTGAGCAGACCGGTGTACCAGTAGCCCAGCACAAACAGCAGTAGGAAGGGCACCGTGAAGTAGTTCTCGCTGCTGATCGCGTACCAAACCGTGAAGGCAAAGTAGCAACCGATGGCGAGCTCGATCCAGGGGATAATCCCCAGCCGCTTGCGGTACTTCTTCGCGGCGACATTGCTCTCGCCCTTCTTGCTCACGCGATACTTCGGCGTGCGTGCAAAGGCGCTCTTCACACCGAAGAGAGCTTCCATCACAGCCTTCGTATTCGTGATAGTCAGACCAACGCCCAGTGCCATCAGAAAGGGCAGATACAGGATCGTCTTGTACCACTTCTTCGGAAACAGCTCGCGCTGACTCGTCAGGTAAAAGCTGCTGATAGACATGGTGCTCGCCATAAACAGCGGGAAATCGATCAGCAACATCTGGACCCAGCCCTGCCAGCTACGGATGATCATCGCGGGCATCAGCAGGACGCTCAGGACAATCATCAGCGGATAGCTCAGGTTCGCCGTCAGGTGATACCAAGCCTCCAGCTTCGTATGGAAGGGAGCGTCGCTCTTCAGCACGCGCGGCAGGATCTTCTTGCCAGTCTGGATCAGGCCCTTCGCCCAGCGCGCCTGCTGCGTCTTGAACGCAGTCATCTCAATGGGCAGTTCCGCCGGGCACTCGACATCCTGCAGATACTTGAATTTCCAGCCCTTCAACTGCGCACGGTAGCTCAGATCGGTGTCTTCGGTCAGCGTGTCGTGCTGCCATCCACCGGCTTCATCGATCGCGTTGCGGCGCCACATGCCTGCCGTGCCATTGAAGTTAAAGAAGACGCCCGCGCGCGACCGGCCGCCATGCTCCAGCACGAAGTGGCCGTCCAGCAGGATCGCCTCGACCTGGGTCAGAAAACTGTAATCGCGGTTCAGGTGCGTCCACCGCGTCTGCACCATGCCCACACCAGGCTCCGCGAAGTGGTTGATCACCTTGGCGAGCCAGTCCGGTGGCGGCACAAAGTCCGCATCGAAAATCGCGATCAGTTCGCCCTTCGCCGTTTTTAACCCGGCATCCAGCGCGCCTGCCTTGTAGCCGTAGCGGTCTTCGCGATGCAGGTAATAGATAGGCTGCGGCGCCAGGCCTGCGGTTCCCGCGGCATAGCGTGCGACGATCTCGCCGGCCACCTGGTGCGTCTCGTCGGTCGAGTCGTCCAGCACCTGGATCTCAAAGCGGTCGCGCGGATACTCAATGCGGCAGCAGGCATCCACCAGGCGGTCGATCACATACTGCTCATTGAAGATCGGCAACTGGATGGTGACAAACGGTAGGTCAGCATCCGCAAACAACATCGGCGGATTCAGACTCGTCGCTGCCTTCTTCTTATTGCGGAAGTACAGCCAGACCAGCTGATACCGGTGAATACCGTAAAACGCCAGGATCACCATGACGATGAAGTAAGGCACCAGCAGCCACACATCGAAACTGTTCCAGTGGTACATCCCCTTGAAGGTGTTCTGGAGATAGTGCGTCTTGAAGTAGTGCTGCAAACCACGCTGCTGCAGCAACAGCATTACGGCAGGCGTGTGATTTGTCGTGAACAGATGGCTCTCCAGCAGCGGGAATCGAATCAGTCCGATTCTACCGGAGAGGCTGGAACTCAATGCGTTTCAAACTTCATGTCGACGTCCAGGCGGACAGCGACAGGTACCCCATCCTGCTTCGCTGGCTTGAAGCGGTAGGCGGCGACCGCTTCAATTGCGGAGCGATCCCATGGGTCGCCGCCGGAGCGTGCGATCCAAAGGGAGGTCGGCTTGCCTGATGTGTCGATGATCAGAGTCACCATCACACCAGCCTTGAGGGGAGTCGCGCTGAGCGGTAATGCAGGTTCCACGGAATGCGTCAGTACTGGCATCTGGGTACCCTTGCGCTCGGTTGCCGCCGCAATCTGTGGCGTCTTCCCGGGAGCTAATCGCCTCAGGCACTCCTCGCAACGGATGTACTTCTTCACATCCGGGTCGTAAACGGCGATGACGGACGTCCCGAAATCATCCGGCAAGGAAAAGATAGCGCTGCTTAAGGGCACGAACAGAACGTCGGTAAGACCTTCGAGCGAAGTATCCGAAGAAGGGACATCGATCTGGATGGTGACCGGAATCTCCTCGTTCGTCAGGCTCAGTGCTCCAGCTTTCGAATTCAGCACCGCGGCGATACGCTTTCCGCGCAAGATGATTTGCTTGTTCTCCTGATCGACGCTCGCGATCTTTACGGCAGCGAAGATACGATAACGCGGTTCGTCAACGGATACAGCGTGTCCGTCCCACGAGGCGTGGATCTCAGTCGCCGCAGAGAAACTTCGCAGAGCGAGCAGCTTGCCGGCCAGTTCCTGCTGGAGTGCCGACGCCGGGTTCGGCTTTTGCGGGCGAGCTATCGCAGGCAGAAGAAGCGCGAAAATTAGCGCAAGCAGGTTGAGCATCCTTTTAACGTAGCGAGCCAGTCCGATAGCGATTCGAAACGACATAAAGTCTACTTGCCGCGCATGCCGGCTTCCACTTCTTCCGGCGTATGAGCCAGGTCGGCGCTCATATTCACCAGCTTCCCGCTGGCGTCCACGTAAAACGTGTCTTCGATACGCACGCCCAGGTTCTCTTCCGGAAGGTAGATGCCCGGTTCAATGGTGAACACAGACCCCGGCTGCATCACGTACGATCCCTGTGCGCCATCGTGAACGTCAATGCCCACGCTGTGTCCCAGGCCATGGAGGAAGTACTTGCCCAGCGGCTCTCCGTGCAGATCCTTGCCGTGCGTGTTGATGTACTCGAACGCAACGCGATCCAGCGAAGGATTATCCGGGCCGGTGCGCTGCGCCATGCTGCCCAGCGTTGACTTCCCACTCACAAACGCCGCCGCTGCCGCCCGCTGCGCACCCAGCACAATGTTGTAGATCTCGCGCTGCCGCGCCGTGAAGTGCCCATCCACCGGCATCGTCCGCGTGATGTCCGCGGCGTACATGCTGTACTCGCACCCCGCATCAATCACCACCAGATCGCCCTTCCGCATCACGCGGCTGTCGTCCGAGTAGTGCAACTGCGTCGAGAACGGCCCGGACCCGACGATCGACGCATACGAGGTCCGCTCACATCCCTGCGCGCGAACCTTCGCGTAGAACTGGCCCTCGATCACGTTCTCGCCCAGGTTCGGCTTGATGTTCTTCATCGCATCGCGATGTGCCGCAACCGAAGCATCCGCAGCCTTCTGCAACAGCGCAAGCTCCGCAGGGGACTTCGTCTGCCGTTCCAGCATTAGCGCCGGCATCACGTCATGCAGAGGCAGCGACGTTCCCATGCCCAGGCTCTGCGACAGCAGCGTCATCGTCGCCGACATCTGCGGCACCGTGTGATCGCCATAGATCAGGCCCGCCCGGCGGCCGTAGTTATGGCGCACATCCCCATGCGTCAACCGATCCAGCTCGGCGACCAGTTGCGACATGGGCCTTACCTCGTCCACGCCGGCAGTCTTCGCGGCATTCGGATCGGCCGTATCCAGCTTGCGTCCGGTGTAGCCCTCCATGCGCAGATTCCGCGTCGGCAGGAACAGGACCTCGCGATAGCTCTCGGCCGGTTGCACGCCCGTCACGGCATCGCCACCTTCAGGCAGCGCCGCCTCAATCACCAGGGCCGCGCCCGGTTCCGTCCATCCCGTCAGGTAATAGAAGCTCGAATCCTGCCGGAACGGCGTGAAGTCCAGCAACGGCTCTTCCGCTGCGAACAGAACCGCAACACCGCCGTTCAACTTCGACGCCAGCGCGACACGGCGCGCATGCAACTCATCGGCGGAGGGCTTCTCCAACGCAGACGCGGTCAGAGACAACAGCCCGAGCAGGGCAGGGAGCAGGAGAGAGGAACGGTGCATGGCGAGAATTGTAGCCGCTCACCCGCTGCCCGCACTGCGCCACTTCAGCCGGGCCGCACTCTGAGAAGCGCGCAAAGCAAAACGGCCGCCGGGAACCCGGCGGCCGCCAAGAAAAATCACCGATCAATCGTCTAGTTCAGGAACATCGTCCGATACAGCGTGTCGCGCTGCGCCGGCTTGAAGCCTGCGTCACGGATGATGCGTCGCAGCTCTTCTTCGGTAGTGCAGTTGGCGGTGCCCGCGGCCTTCACCACGTTCTCTTCCAGCATGACCGACCCCACATCGTTGCCGCCAAAGCGAAGGCCCATCTGCAGCACCTTCAGGCCCTGCGTCACCCACGAACTCTGCACGTTCTCAATGTTGTCCAGGTACATGCGGCTGATCGCCAGCGTCTTCAGGTACTCGACTGACGTCGCCTCATCCCATCCGCGACCGCCCAGCGCCGTGTTGTTCGGCTGGAAGCTCCATGGGATAAACGCGGTAAATCCGCCCGTCTCCTCCTGCAACTGCTTCACCACTTCAAAGTGGTTCACACGCTGCTCCATCGTCTCGCCCACGCCAAACATCATGGTCGCGGTCGTACGCATACCCAACTCGTGCGCTGTCCGATGCACATCGACCCAGTCCTGTGTACGGCACTTCAGGCGCGCAATGCGCTTGCGAACGTCGTCATCCAGAATCTCCGCGCCGCCACCCGGAATCGACTGCAGGCCCGCATCGCGCAGACGCATAATCGTGTCACGCAGGCTGATCTCGGAATACTCCGCAATCGCCAGGATCTCGCTCGCCGACAGGCAGTGAAGCCAGATGTTCGGGAAGCGTTCCTTGATGCCGCGGAAGAGCGATTCAAACCAGTCGATCTTCAGATCAGGATGAATGCCGCCCTGCATCAGCACACCGGTGCCGCCCATCTCCTCGGTCTCGCGGATCTTGTCATAGATCGTCTCGAAGTCCAGGATGTATCCTTCCGCGGCCATCTTGCCCTTCAACGGCCGGTAGAAGGCGCAGAAGGTGCAATACTCCGTGCAGAAGTTGGTGTAGTTGATGTTGCGATCAATGATGTAGCTGACCACGCCCTCGGGATGCAGCCGCCGGCGCACCGCGTCGGCCTCCATGCCAATGCCGATCAGATCGTCGGAGGCGAAGCAGTCCAGCGCTTGTTGCCGCGTAATACCCATAGACTGATTTTACGCCTGTTCAAAACTCGAATTTGGTAATGCGACACTGTGACCGGTATTGACTTGAACTGGGGAAACGCTGGTGAGAAACTAGCGGCAACTGCTCCCACCGGCGTCCTGCACGTGCGCCCTCACGAACCTTCCGAAAAGACACAATGGAGACCGCAGTGGTCCAGAGCGCTTCCTTTACCGAGGAGACCGGGCTAGAGGTCAACGACCTGAAAGGCAACGCCGAATTCCTGGCGCGGCCCGTCCAGGGTCGTGACGACGCGCGCCAGATCGCCGGTCTGCAGCGCCTCTGCCGCGCCTTCGTAGAGACGCCTGAGACTCTCCTGCAGGAATTGGTGCGGTCCGCCGTGGAACTCTGCGGGGCCGACAGCGCCGGCATCAGTATCGAGCGGAAGGATGGCACGCCGGATCGTTTCTACCACTGGGTCGCCACGGAAGGCGTCTACGCCGGGTTCCAGGATGCCATGCTGCCGCAATATCCCAGCGCCTGCGGCGTCTGCCTTGAACGGGGACGTCCCCAGCTCTTCCGGGTGGGCAAGCGCTTCTTTGACATCCTTGGCGTCGACGCACCGCTCGTGACCGACGGCCTCCTGCTGCCGTGGCAGGCGGGAGAGACGCGCGGCACCATCTACGTCATGGCCCACACACGCGACCAGGCCTTCGACCGCGAAGATCTTCGACTCATGACCATGCTCGCTGACTTCGCCGCCATGGCGGTCCGGCACCAGGGACAGCAGGCGGCCCTTCTTGAGCAGGCCAGCCGCAGTGCGGCAGCATCCATGGCAGACGGCCTCGCGCACAAGATCAACAATCCGCTCCAGAGCCTGACGAATCTCGTCTTCCTGGCGCAGCAGGACAGTACCGGGGCCGAAGCTCGGGAATTTGCCGAACGCCTGATGCCCGATCTGCAGCGCCTGACCATGCTCGTAAGCCAGTTGCTCGCCGTGCCCTCCGCAGCGAATGCCCGCTACAGACTCGAATCGGCGGAACAGAGCTTGCACGCCAGTCTATGACCCAGCATCGCTGAGCGCCCGGCCTCCGTCGTCACCCACGGCCGCAACTGCCACGGTGGATCGTGTCGCACATGCTGCGTATGCCCGCACGCCAGCACTGCGACCCAGTGCCCGGCATCATCCTGAAAGAAGTTCTGGATCGGCTGAAGAACGGCGCTCACGCTAGCGCCGCAGAAGCACTGCTGCGACCACGATGGCGACGAACACCAGCGCCATCCCAATCGCCAGCAGCCGCAACATCGACTGCATCGCGGCCAGCCGCTGTTGCACATCCGCCAGCTTCGCCGCGCTCTCGCCTTCGGCCGCGCGCAGGCGCCGTACCTCTTCGGTCAGCTCCCGCAGATGCGCCGTTTGCTCCGCCAGCGCGGCCTCGGTCTCGGTACGATGAGCCGCAGTCGTGCTGATCAGGTCATGCTTCAGATCGACCGCGATCCGTTCCAGCGCAGCAGAGTCGTCGCGCCCGGCCAGCCTGCCGCCCACGTACGTCTCCAGCAACGGCGCAACACGGGTCAACAACGGCAGCAGCCGCTTCAACATCGCAAGAACTTCAAGCCAGCCCATGTGCCGATTCTATGCGTACCGGCCGATCAGATCGCCCGCAGGTGCAGACCTTCGCGAGCCGTACGGCGTCGCCCCATCCACAGGTTCAGCGCCGAAAGGCCAAGCAGAACCGCCAGGATGCACTGCGACCACACGCAGTAGATGCACCACTTCTCCAGCACATACTTCTCCAGGAAGGTCAGGATCAGCGCCAGGAAGAAGCCGATCTGGCTCACCTCAAACGCCAGAAAATCCATCTTGAAGAGCGCCAGCAGCACAATCGCCGCATAGCCCGCGATACCCGCAACGGCGACCGGCAGATGCCCCTTGCTGTTCAGGTCTTCGTCAAAGCCGCGCGGCGGAAAGACCGCAAAGCGCGAGTGATTCACCGCACCGCAATCCCAGTGTTCGCTGACCGCGCACGGCGGCGCCGCGCCCGGATCCTGCAGGTGAACGCGCAGCGCAAGTACAGAGACAACCAGCCCGCCAAGCGACAGCAGGGCAATCAGAAGACGAAGAACTCGCATACCCATTGGACGATACCGGCCCGCATTCGGTCGCGGCAAGCCGCCTTTCGTCTGGCGAACATAAGCGGGCGAAACATAACCAACCAGCCCAGAGTCCCGCGCAGTCCTGCGAGGTCGATCCGCTCCTCAGGCGTTCAAAGCCTCGCGCACAACCCGCAACATCTCACCCTCAGGCGCAGCGCGTTCCGTCCACAGCGAGAACTGACGCGCGCCCTGCTCCACAAACATCGCAACACCCGGAATAATCTCCGCACCACGCGCCCGCGCAGCGACGATCAGGGGCGTCTCCAGGGGGTTGTAGACCAGGTCGAAAAACACCCTGCAGTTCATCTCCGCCTGCGTGATCGGCGCATCCATCGTCTGCCCGCGCATCCCGTAGGGAGTGCTGTTCAGAATCGCGTCGAAGTACGTCTCGGCCAGCGTCTCGCGCGCCTGCACCCGCGCACCAGACTCCGCAGCAAGCATCTCCGCCCGCTCCGTCGTCCGGTTCAGCAGAAACACCGTGGCGCCGCGCTCCACCAGTCCATACACAGCCGCCCGCGCCGCGCCGCCCGCACCCAGCACCAGCACTCGCGCGCCTTTCAGCGTAATGCGCCGCGCCAAGGGCTCCACGATGCCCGCGATGTCCGTGTTGAACCCGGCAAGCTTGCCATCGCGATGCCGCAGCAGCGTGTTGCATGCGCCCGCCTGTTCCACTGACCGGTCCCGGAAGGCCAGCAACGGCATGACCAGTTCCTTCAGCGGCATCGTGATACTCAGGCCACGAATATTCAGCCGTTCCGCGACCTCAAGCAGCTCCTTGGGGTCGCTCGTCTCCAGCGGCAGATAGACCGCGTCCATGCCCGCATCGGCAAACGCAGTGTTCTGCATCCGCGGCGACATCGACCCGGTGATCGGCTCACCCGCAACCGCGTAAATGGCCGTCTGTGAAGAGATCTCATCCACCCGATAGAGCTCGCGCAACACGCTGACGCTCACCTGTCCGGGAGCAGTCCCGCCATGCCCGTCCGCCGAAGCAAACGTGAACAGGGAACCGAATCGCGGCCCAAGCACCCGCGTCAGCGTCCCCTTGAACCCCATACTCATCGCGACCAGGTTGCCCTCACCACCATGCTTCTCCAGCACGTCGATCAACCGCAGAGCATCGCGCAACGTCTTCGCCGTCGGCACAATCTTGTACACATCCGGTGCAAAGGGCCGCATGCGCTCCAGCACCGGCTCCAGCTCGGGCGTCGCCTGGAAGTCATGCCAGCTCAGGATCACCGCCGCACCCGCGCCGCGCAATTCTTCGAGCGCCGCCTGGCCCAGCTCCTCTGCCGTCTCCACCTCGATATCTACGAGTCTGCAACCGGCCAGCGCAGCCTCCCGCAGAATGGCAATCTGCGCCCGCGCATCGCCCCCAAAGTCGCCACCGAAGGCCTTCCGCCGGCATGTTGCCACGGCTGTCACATCACGATTCCCAAAGAGGAACTGCCGCAACGCAGGCAGCATCGCCGCCGGATCCGCCAGGGAGTCCAGCCGAAACTCTACAAACGGGTTCGTCCGCACGGTCTCCGCTGCCAGTGCGATCATTCCGTCGCCCGAAACCGCCACACAAACGCGCCCGGCACTCGCCGGCAACACATTCGCCGGGGCCTTTTCTTCTCTGTTGATCGGTGCCGTCATCAGGCCGATGCTAAAGGCAGCGCTCAACCGGTGCAACCAAACAGGGCACAGTCACCCCCCGATTCTGCTACCCTTTGGTTCACGCATTCGAACGGGAGTAAAGCAATGGCTAAGGGCGTCAATAAGGTAATTCTGCTGGGGAACGTGGGCAAAGACCCCGAGATGCGGGCCACGCAAGGCGGCATGGTGATCGCACAGTTCACGCTGGCCACCGCGGACCGCAAGAAGGAAGGCGACAAGTGGGTCGACACGACCGAGTGGCATAACCTCGTCTGCTTCGGCCGCACCGCAGAGATCGTCCGCGACTATGTGAAGAAGGGCAAGCAGCTCTACATCGAGGGCAAGATCCAGACGCGCTCGTGGGATGACAAGGAAAGCGGCCAGAAGAAGTACCGCACGGAAGTCCTCGTGAATGAGCTTGCGCTGCTCGGCGGCGGCGAACGCGAGGGCGGCGGCGGTGGTTACTCCGGCGGCGCATCGCGCAGCAGCGGCAGCAGCTACGGCGGCGGCAACACCGCCAGCTTCGACCAGCGTGCACCCGCAGGCGCCAACGACTACGCAGGCGAAGGCATCACCGACGACGACATCCCCTTCTAGCCCATGAGCCTCCTCTGGGTTCTGGGTGGTCTCGCCCTTGGAATCGCCGTCGGCAGCGTCTCCGGCCTCATCGGCCTGGGCGGCGGCGTCTTCCTGATTCCGGCACTGACCTACTTCTACGGCATGTCCCAGAAGCGCGCGCAGGGCACCTCCATCGCAACGCTACTGTTGCCGGTGGGTGCCCTCGCCTTCTGGAGCTACTACAAGCAGGGCCACGCCGACCTCAAGCTGGCACTCTTCATCGCTGTCGGCTTCACCATCGGTGGCTGGTTCGGCGGCCAGTACGCGCAGCACCTCTCAGACACCGCTCTACGCCGTGGTTTTGCCGTCCTGCTCGTGGCCCTGGCCATCAAGCTCTTCATGCAACGCTGACGAACGGTAGACTAAGCGCATGATCGACGAACAGACATTCCGCCGCGATGCCGATCGCGCCCTCGAAGCACTCAAGCAGAGCCTCATCACCGCAGAAGAAGACGGTGGCTTTGAAGTAGAAGAGAACAGCGGCGTCCTCAACGTCGTCTTCGACGACCCCAAGGGCAAGTTCGTCTTCACACCCAACACGCCAGTCCGCCAGATCTGGATCTCCGCGCTCTCCACCAGCTTCAAGCTCGACTGGGTAGACGGCGGCTTCATCCTGCCCAAGACCGGCGAAGATCTCCGCAATCTCTCGCAGCGCCTGCTGCAGGAACACACCGGCGACACCGACATCACCTTGGCATAGCCATCAAACGGGCGCCCCACTCATGCGCGCTCTCTGCGCATGAGTGGGAGGATGCTCGCTTCGCTACCTCAGCCCAATCGAAGCCATCATCCGGCCCGTAAAACCCTTCTCCGCACGATGCGAGAAGAAGCGATCCGTAGCCGTCGCCGTATCCAGTCCCAGCACATGGATCTTCGCATCCAGTAGACCCGCATCCAGCAACTGCCGCTGATTCGCCTTCCAAAGGTCCAGGTGCAGCTTCGTCCCGCCTTCCAGGAACAGCTCCGCCGCATACGCAAACTTCTCAGCAAACGCCGTGCGAAGCTCCTCGCTCACCACGTAACTCTCCGGCCCGATACCCGGCCCAATGGCCGCGATCATGTCACCCGGATCGCTTCCATACCGCTCCTGCATCGCCACAGCGGTCGACCCTGCAATACCAGCCGTAGTCCCGCGCCAACCAGCATGGATCGCCGCCACCGCGCGCCTCTTCGGATCGAAGAGCAGCACCGGAATGCAGTCCGCCACCTGCACCGTCAGCAACGTGCCCGGCAGATCCGTCATCAGTGCGTCACCGCAGACCGTACCTGGCTGCGTAAAGTCGTCCGCACCTTCGTCCGCTTCGCCCAGCACCAGCAGGTCAGGCGAATGAACCTGCCGCAGCATCCCAAAGCGCCGGAAACCCTCAGCACCCAAAGACCGCAGATGACGCCTGCGATTCTCCACAACGCTCGCGGCATCATCATCCTTGGTAAACCCAAGATTCAGATCACCAGGCCGATAGCAGAGCGACACCCCACCAACGCGCGTGGAGAAGCCATGCACCAGTCCCTCCCGCGCAGAAAATGCAGGAACCAGTACCGGCTGCGGATCATCCATGTGGGGTTCGTCACTCACGTCGCAAATCCATGCGTCAGTCCGTACGGTTGCGGTCGCCCATCCACTTGGCCACGCCCAGGATCAGGAAGAACGTACCCGCAGGCAGGCAGCACAGCGCCACCAGCAGTGCGAACCAGCCAATAGTGCCATGCGGTCCATGAGTAGTCATGCCACCGCTCGCCCATACGGCGATGGCGCAAACAATGCCAACTGCCACGACCGTGGTCGAGAAGCGAAGAATCGAGCGAGTATCAGAACGCATGCGGCCTTGCACCTGGGTCACGCTCATCCGTGCACAACGGCCTGAATCACGGCCACCAGCACGCCCGTCACCGACACATACAGCCAGATCGGGAAGGTCCAACGTGCGATCTTGCGGTGCTGCTCAAAGCGCTCCGAAAGTGAGAAGAAGAACGTGATCAGGATCAGCGGAAGCGCAAACACCGACAGCAGAATGTGCGACAGCAGCATCCAGAAGTACGTGTTCCACAGCAGCCCCACATGCGCAATCGGCAGGCGATACTCGCCATGCAGCGCGTGGTTCAGGATGTACGACACCAGGAACAGCGTCGAGAACAGGAACGCCGTAAACATCGCCGCGCGATGCTGCTTGATCTTCCGGCCCTTCACAAACACCAGCCCAACGACCAGCGCAACAGCGGAAAGCCCGTTGAACAGTGCATTCAGCGACGGCAGGAACAGCAGCTTCGTATGCTGCGTGTCCGCAGGCGCGTGGTAGTACACCAGCCAGAACAGGAACAGGCTGGCCACCACAGACACACCAAGAATCGCCGCAATGATCGACGGCGGCGTCTTGATACGTTCGGGCGTGGGGATCGGTCGAGTGTCAGTTGCAGTCATCGGGAATCCCTAGAAAAAGATGCGGCCATGCGCGTTCAACATCATGGCAGCCAGCAGCAGCGGCAGATAAATCACGCTCACCTTCAACAGGTCGCGTGCAATCTTGCGCGACTCGGCCGGCGGCAGGTCGCGTGTAATGCGTGTGAAACGCAGCGTCGTGTACAGGTAGACCAGTCCAAGGATGATTGCAGCCGCGCCATAAGCCCAGCCACTGGTACCCAGCCACACCGGCCACAGGCTCGCCGGAATCATCAGCACGGCATAGAACAGCGCCTGCGCGGCAGTCGCACGGCCATCCGGCTTGGCCACCGCAGTCACCAGGATGCCGGCCCGGGCATAATCCGCACGGTACAGCCAGCCAATCGCCTCAAAGTGAGGGAACTGCCAGACAAACAAGATCGCGAACAGCGCAACCGCCGGCCACTCAATGAAGCCGCGTGCGGCCGTCCAGCCAATGAGCGGCGGCAGCGCGCCAGGAAACGCACCCACAAACGTCGCGGCCATGCTCATGCGCTTCAGCGGCGTGTAGATCGCAACATACCCAATCGCCGTCAGCAGCGTCAGCATGCTCGTGATCAGGTTCGTCGTCACCGCCAGCAGTACCGACCCCAGCGCAATACAAAGCAGCCCGATCACCAGTCCATGCGCCAGCGAAAGACGCTTAGCCGCCATGGGGCGCGACTGCGTCCGCGGCATCAGCGCATCGGTGCGGCGTTCCAGCACCTGGTTCAATGTGCTCGATCCAGCCGTAACAATCGCCATGCCAACCATGGCCCATACAAACTGCAGGTTCAGTGGGCTGATGCCGGACCGCAGTGACCCCAGGTAAAACCCTGCCGCAGCCGTAATGATCACCATCAGCGTCACGCGTGGCTTGAACAGCTCCAGGTAATCCGTCACGATCGTCGATCGCCGTGTGACAGAGGCGCGTGCGTCCGGAATGGGGGCTGCAGTAACCATGTTGAGACCTGCCTTCAAGGATAGCGCAGTGCAGCCGCATGGACCCACTCTCCCGCCTGGCAAATGCGTGCACTTTGACGTGCATCGCCGCGCCTTTTCTCTCCCTCTTCCCGGATAATGCTGAAATGGCTTTGAGCAAGAACGGCATCCAGCGCCAGTCCATGGCCGACCGTGTAAAGCAGGAACTGCTCAGCCGCATCATGGACGGTCGCATGGCTCCCGGCGCCCGCATCGTTGAGCTGCAGATCGCAGAAGAGATGCAGACCAGCCAGGGCCCGGTCCGCGAAGCGCTACGCGAACTGGAAGCCATGGACCTCATCATCACCGAGCCCTATAAAGGCACCCGAGTCCGCGAACTCACACCCAAAGAAATTGAAGACGCATACGACGTCCGCGCCGCGCTCGAACAGCTCGCCGCGCAGCTCGCCGCTCCCACCTTCAAGGGCAACGTCGACGATCTGCGCAAGGCTGCGAATGCCGTGCAGACCGCCGCCAAACGCAAGGACCAGCGCGCCTACGGCACCCACGATGTGAAGTTCCACCGCATGATCGTCGAGGCCGCCAACAACCGCGCACTCCTCCGCGCGTGGGAGGCCCTAGCCTACGAGGTTCGCATCGCAACCCGCCTGGGCAAGACCCACATCGACCTGCTCGCCGCGCAGGAGGTGCACTGGCACCTCATCGACGCCCTCGAACAGGGCAACGGCAAAGCAGCCGGACGCATGCTCGCAGAGAATGTGGTCGCTGCCTTCCACCAGCACAAATAACCCACAAGGGGATGTCATCTTGAAGCTTGGTCTATTTACCGCACTGTTCGGATCGCTCACCTTTGACGAGCTCCTCCAGGAACTGAAGCGCTACCCCGCCATCACCGCCGTCGAACTCGGCACCGGCAACCATCCCGGCGCCAGCCACGTGGACGTGGACGCTCTGCTCAGCGGCTCCTCCGCCGCCACCACCTTCGGCCGCCGCATCGCAGACGCTGGTCTCACCATCAGCGCACTCTCCTGCCACGGCAACCCGATCCACCCCACCGCAGAGATCGCATCGCACGACGACGAAGTCATCCGCCGCACCATTCTGCTGGCTGAGAAGCTCGGCGTTCCCGTCATCAACACCTTCTCCGGCTGCCCGGGCGGCTCGCCCGCAGACACAACACCCAACTGGATCACCGCAGCCTGGCCGCCGGAGTTCGCCCAGGCACTCGACTGGCAGTGGAACGAACGCGTCATCCCCTACTGGCAGAAGACCGCCGCCTTCGCCGCAGACCATGGCGTCAAGATCGCCCTCGAGGCGCACCCCGGCTTCGTCGTCTACAACCCGGAGACGCTGCTGCGCCTGCGCGCCGCTACCGGCACCTCCCTCGGCATCAACTTCGACCCAAGCCACATGTGGTGGCAGGGCATCGACATCCCAACCGCCATCGCCGAACTCGGCGACGCCATCTTCCACTTCCACGCCAAAGACGTCTACGTAAACCCCGCCAACAAGGCCCGCAACGGCGTCATCGATACCAAGAGCTACCTCCAGATGGCACAGCGCTCCTGGCTCTTCCGCTCCGTAGGCTGGGGACACAGCGAGATCGACTGGAAGGGCATCGTCTCCGCACTGCGACTCTCGGGCTACGACTACGTCATCAGCATCGAGCACGAAGACGCGCTCACCTCCATACACGAGGGCCTCACCTCAGCCGTCGGCATGCTCTCACGCATGCTCCTCACCGAGCCCGCAGTAGAACCCTGGTGGGCCTGACGTCTGTACAGAGGACACGACAAAAGAGCGAGCCATCTGGCTCGCTCTTTTCTTTGCAAGGGGACATCAATTGGCCGCCGGGTGTTCCAGGCGTTGCACCGTCAATACTTCCACCGGTCCCGTACCAGCCTCCAGCGTCAGGCCCAGTTGCTCCCGCAGCGCCGTCTGAATGGACGGTCTGTCGCCGTCGCCGACAGTCCCACCCAGGTCGCCCGGATTCCAATCCAGCGCGAAGTCATACCTGCCCGCAAGTTCCGTCCTGTCGATCACGGTCCTGCCAAACTTTTGCGTCAGTAGCGATACCAGCGGTTTCAGCCGCGCGTTATGGCCCGCAATATGGCCCTGCGCAGCGATCATGGGAGGCCCAACATAGTCACCGGCACCCTTTGATTCCTCGATCTTCACGCCGCCCGGCGCAGGCAGCAGCAGGTACACCCGTCCCTGGCGCACGCCCCGGCTCGCCAACAGTTGGAACCGCTCAGCCAGCATCGATTGCAGCACCACATTGCGTTCCAGGCGCGTCAGCTTCGCATACCGTTCGGCATCCTCTTCGCCAACCTTGGCGTCAATGTCGAACCGGTCGGTGTAAGCCCACTTCGGAGCACCAAGAAAAAGATCGTCGTTGGAGTTCTCAAGATCGAAGGCAAGACGCAAGATCATCACGGGAGTGATATTCCGCGCGGTGAATCCATCGCGTGTAAACCGGGCCATAAACTCCCCGGTAAACGCCTGGCTAGGCTTCACCGAAACCACCTCGTAGCGCGGCTCACTGGACATCACCTCGGGCCGCGCCGTTGGAACCCTGGTCTTCGGGATCGTCTGTGCATCCAGACCCGCCCAGTGGCTCGTGCCCCAAAAACCAACAAGCATTACAAGAGGTAAATATCTCCCGCCGTGTCGAGCGCCCATTCGATCACCTATCAAAGCAATTCCTGTGAACCTTCGCACATGCCTGCGGCCTGTCCCTTTCAGGACTGCAAGCCAGGCCAGACTTCAGCTCGTCCAGCAGGCAGGCAACAGCAGTAGCAGATAGTAACGCCCTCAAAGTCCTTTGCCTACCGCTATCGCTCTAAACCCAAAACCAACATCCTGCACGACAAACAAGGGCGGCCCATTGGGCCGCCCTTCCGGATCGCAAACAGCAAAACACTACTCAACCGAAACCCAAACATTCCCACCGTCATGGCTGCGCAACATCGCATCCACAATCTCCGTCACATGCGTCGCATCCGCAAACGAAGACACAACCTCAGGCTTCGGCGTCGCCGCACCCGCACGAACCCATCCGTAGATCGCCGACACCACGTTGAAGAACGCGTCTGGCCATCCCTCCTGGTGTCCACCGGGCAGGTGCGCATACGGCTTCGCACTCGCAGCCATCAGTGAAGGATCCTTCGCCATCACCGAGTTCGAAGCATCATAGCGGCCAATCCAAAGCTCGTTCTGCGACTCCTGCTTCCAGCCCAGCGAAGCCTTGCGGCCGTTGATCTCCAGCTGCAGATCGTTCTTGTGTCCAGGCAGTACCTGTCCCACGGTCACAATGCCCTTGGCGCCATTCGCAAAGCGAATCATCACGCTCGCAACGTCTTCACCGGCAATCTGCACCTCGCGAAGATCGCCACCCTTCTCGCCGGAGAAAGCAATCGCAGAGCCGCTCGTATAACGCGTCTTCACAATCGTCCCAAGGTCCGCAAGCACCGACACAATCTTGGATCCCGTCACATGCTCGGCCAGGTCGCACGTGTGCGAACCAATGTCGGCCAGGGCCGAACTCTTGCCGCCCAGCGCCGGATCCAGCCGCCACGAAAACACGTGATCGTCCGTCAGCCAGTCCTGCAGGTACTGGCCCTTCACAAACACCGTCGTGCCGATCTCGTCCGCAGCAATCATCGCGCGCATCTGCTGCACCAGCGGGTTGCCGCGATAGTTGAACATCACCGCATTCACCACGCCCGCGGCCTTAGCCGCATCGCGCAGGCGGCGGCACTGATCGCTGTCCATCGCCAGCGGCTTCTCGCTGACAATGTGCTTGCCCGCCTCGATCGCCGCCATCGACACCTCAAAGTGCAGATGGTTCGGTGTCGTGTTGTGAATCACGTCCACATCCGGATCAGCGATCAACTCCTTCGCCGATCCATACGCGTTACGGATGCCCAGTGCATCGGCCTTCGAACGTGCATGCTCGACGCTCACGTCCGCCAGTGCGACCACTTCGGCATAGCCCAGGCGGCGAACCGCGTCGATGTGGTGCGATGCAATGAAACCAGGGCCAACCAGGCCCATACCAATCTTCTTCGTAGCAGCAGACTGCATTAGATGGATACCTCAGGGATAGCTGTTGCGGGCTCCGCATTGACCAGTAGCGGTGTCGTCGCAGTGGTGTTGGAATCGTCGTCTTCGTCGTCCTTGAAGACTGCGAGAAAGAGCAGAAGAACCGTGACCGAAAGGGCAGAAGCAACCAGCCAGATCGCACGCCAGTTATGCGCGGCAGATCCGTCCGCAAGTGTCGACGCATACTTGTCGACGATCAGGCCGCTCAACCACGATCCCACCAGCATACCCACGCCATACGTGATCAGCGTGATCAAACCCTGCGCCGCACTGCGATAGGCCGCCGGTGCCTTGCGATCCGTGTAGATCTGGCCCGTCACAAAGAAGAAGTCATAGCAGATGCCATGCAGCAGGATACCCAGCCACAACATCCACACGCCCGGTCCCGGATCGCCGTAGGCAAAGCAGACATACCGCACCACCCACGCCGCCATGCCCGCCACCATCATCCACTTCACGCCAAGCCGGCGGAAGAACATGGGGATCAGCAACATGCAGCCCAGCTCGGACATCTGCCCGCCGGTCATCTTGCCCGCGGCATCCGCCACGCCAATCTGGTTCAGGAAGGGATTCGTAAACGCGTAGTAGAACTGCAGCGGAATGCAGATCAGGAACGATGCAATCGCAAAGATCAGGAAGCTTCTGTCGCGGAACATACGGCGCACTTCCACCGGAAACAGGTTGCTCACAGAGAAACTCTCTGTTGCCTGCGGCGGTGTGCTCGGCAGTATCAGCGAGTAAGCCGCCATCACCAGCGAAGCAATCGCCGAAAGCTTCAACGGGAACGAGGTCGCATCGGCGTGGAAGACAAAGCTGATAAGCAGACCCGCGCAGATCCAGCCAATCGTACCCAGCACGCGGATTGGTGCGAACTCTGTCTTGGAGTCCTTCATCTGGCGGAACGCAATCACATTCGCCAGTCCCAGCGTTGGCATGTACACCACGGCATACGCCAGGATGAGGAAGTACAACGGTCCGAACTCATGCTGCGTCGATGCGTAGAACAGCAGACCCGCACCCACCAGGTGCAGCAACGCCAGCATGTACTGCGCCGACATCAGGTTGTCCGCAACCCATCCTGCAAAGAAAGGCGACAGCACCGCACCAAACGCGGTCGCACCACTGATCAGTCCTGTCTGCACACCATTGAAGTGCAGCGTCTGGCTGACCCAAGTGGTAATGGTGACGTACCAGCCTCCCCAGATAAAGAACTGCAGGAACATCATCAGTGAAAGCTTTACCTTCGTCATTACGGCAGGTTCCTCATGCAAGAGCTGGATTTCGTAGATCGCGCGGCGAAGCCGTGCAATGTTGGTGAGTAAATTGAGCTCGGGCCACCAGATTACAGATAATCAATGATCCGGCGCCAGCAGGCGCAGCAGCCATCCACTCGCCTGACGAGTGTATCGGTTCGCATCAACACACGGCAACGCAGCTACTTCACACCGTTCGCAGGATTCCACGAGCCCTGCAGTTTCCTCACGTAGAGGATCTGTCCCGTGTGATACGCATTGTGCGTTCCCACATGCGCCAGTCGCGTAGCCGCCGCCTGCAACTGCGCATCCGTTGCCTTCTCCGTCCACTGCTCAAAGCCCGTCATCACGCGGTCCAGTCGAGCCACAATGTCGGTCCACCGCTTCGCGTCAAAGTTGTTGAAGGTCTCGTCGTTGTTGCCACCGAAGGCCGCGGGCTTCTCGCCTTTTACCTCCAGCAACGAACGCTCATTCCAAAACACCAGGTGCGCCGCCAGCATCCCGACGGAATGATTGTTCTCCGGATCAACCTTGCCCGCGGCGTTCTGCGGAATCCACCGCGCCTGCTCCGGCGTCATGCCGGCAACAGCCGCATTCATCGGCGTGAACCACTCTGCCTTGTTGTGGGTAGACCGCAACTGCTCCAGCAAAATGGAGCGCAGTGTTGCAGGCGGCGCGTTCTTGGCAGGAGCCTGCGCAACGGCAGGAACGCAAGCAAGCGTAACGGTCGAGGCGGCAACAGCAGCGGTGAGCACAAGGGCACGCAACATGCGCGAAAGTATACCGGGCAAGCGCCTGCGGTGTGACCTTTTTTCTAACCGCGACGAACGACCTAAGCCGCGCCGGCGCCATCCTGCACAACCGTCATCACACGCAGCAGATTCTCTCCCAGCATCCCGCGCAACTCCTCTGCCTTCCAGCCACGCTCCAGCAGCCCAGCTGTGATCTTCGGCAGATCCGCCGCAGTCTCCATGCCCTCCACCGAAAGTGCGATGCCATCAAAGTCCGATCCAATCCCCACATGCTCCGGCCCAACCAGCCGCAATAGATGATCGAAGTGATCCACCAGCACTGAGAACGGAACCGGCGCGATGCGCTGTGCAAACTCACGATCCACCGCAATCTCCGCAGAGAAGGGAACAGGCCGCCCCTCCGCCTTGAACCACGCACGAACCTCATCCAGCGCCGCCAGCAACTCAGGTTTCTGCGCATTCCACGCAGCACGCCACGGATCGCTCAGGAACGCCGCAAAGAAGTTCACCATCACCACGCCGCCCTTCGCCGCCAGCGCAAGTGCCATCTCATCCGTCAGATTGCGCGGCGCTTCACACAGCCGTCGCACCGAAGAGTGCGAAGCAATCACCGGCACACGGCTCGCCTCCAGCACATCCCAGAACGACGCATCGCTCACATGCGACACATCCACCATCATGCCCAGCCAATTCATCTCCGCGATCACCTCGCGGCCAAACGCCGTCAACCCCATCGGGTTCGCACCGCCACCGCTCGACCCGCACCAGTCATTCGCGTTGGCCCACGTCAGCGTCATGTAACGCGCACCAGCCGTATAGAACTCACGCAGAATCTCAAGACTGTTCTCGATCGCGTGTCCGCCCTCCACGCCGATCATCGCGGCAAAGCAAGCATCCGCCTTAGCACTCCGGATCTCATCCGGCGTCCGGCACACACAAATCGCCGCGGGATGCCGCGCAGCCTGCATGTGCACTCCCGCAATCAACTTCCGCGTACGATCCGCAAACTGACCCGCCCAGGCTTCAGGCTCCGGCCACGCAATCAGGAAACCACCATCCAGCCCGCCCGCACGAGCCGTCTCTGCCGACAGTTGCCCTAGTCCCAGCGCATCTCCGGTCCAGTTCCACTCGTCATCCACAAAGCGTTGCGGCGTGTCCGCATGACCATCCAGAACGATGCACTCCGCATGCAGCGCCCGCGCCTGCGTCAGAAAGTCTTCCATTCGACAATGTTAGCCGCGCTCGCAGCCACGCACCCCGCCTTCCTGCGTACCGGAACCCGCATGGCAACCATCCGCCACACCGCATAGAAGATCCAGCCACGGCAAACCCGCGAAGCACACCCGGCGTCTACTCAAGTCGAGGTGATAAGGCTATGAGCAGCAGCTTGACCGGCAACGGTAACGCAGGCGAAGGCGAAGGCATCGCTAAAGACAAGGTCAACACAGCAGACACACCGGCACGCCCGGGCATTAACTCGCTGGAGACCCCGGAGTCGGGCCACCAGTCGCATATCGATCGCGTCGCGGAAGACTCCGCCAAGCGCGCCTCCAACCGTCAGGCACACAACGACGGCGACATCTTCACCAAGTAACCCCAAAGCATCTGCACTCCAAAGAGCCTCGGCCAAGCCGGGGCTCTTTCGCGTCAGCGACACCATGGGTGCCCCATTCATGACAGCTCCATCGTCATGAGTGGGTCTAGCAACGACCACATAAGAGACAATCATCCCCATGATCCGCCAGGCCCTCACGCTCGCCTTTGCCCTAGCCACCGCAACGCTCGCCCCGGCGCAGCAGACCATTCAGCCCACGCGCCCGGTTCCCGTAGGCAAAGCACCACACATGACCTTCCAACTGGTGAAGAACACGCCGGAAGAGAAGGTCTACGCCATCGTCTTCCTCAAGGGCGACGAGATCCTCAGTGGCCTCACCGACTTCGCCATCGCAAACCACATCGGCGACGCTCACTTCACCGGCATCGGCGCCGTCAGCGGCGCAACCCTCGCCTGGCTCGACCTGCCGCGCAAGATCTACCACGCCATCCCCGTCACCGAGCAGGTTGAAGTCCTGGCCCTCACCGGCGACATCGCCACCTTCAACAATAAACCCGTCATCCACATGCACGCAGTCCTCGGCAAACATGACGGCACCACCGTAGGCGGCCACGTCTTCGAGCTCAACGTAAACCCCACCGTTGAAGTCTTCCTCACCGCCAACACCGCACCACTCACCAAGCGTCCCGACGACGAAAGCGGCATGAAACTCATCGATCCAAAACCTTAGTCCCGGCAAACAAAAACGCCTCCTGCAAAGCAGGAGGCGTTCGATGTTTATCCGCAAAGACTAGTCGGCGTCCTCGGCCTTCAACGTAGCCATATCGATCACATACCGATAGCGTACTTCGCCCTTCTCCACGGCCTTGTACGCATCATTAATGTCCTTGATATCCAGCATCTCGATCTCATGCGCAATGCCATGCTCCGCGCAGAAATTCAGCACCTCCTGCGTATCCGCAAGGTTGCCGATCAGCGAACCCGCAACACCATTGCGATGCGATGCCAGTTGCATGTTATTCACCGGCATCAACGGTCCCAGGTCGCCGCAGATCACCATCGTCGCGTTCCGCTTCAGCAGCGGCAAAAACGGGTTCAGGTCGTGCTTCTCCGGTACCGTGCTCAGAATGAAGTCGAAGCTCAACGTCAGCGGATTAGTCGGGTCCACTTCTTTCTTCAGGTTCTCTTCCGGCACGCCCGTCGCACCAATCCGACGAGCCTCATCCAGCTTCTCCTCGCTCGTCGTAAAGATCGTCACCGTCGCGCCCATGGCAATTGCCATCTTCGCCGCAATGTCACCCAGGCCGCCGAAGCCCACAATACCAACCTGGCTGCCCGCCTTCACGCCCCAGTGCTTCATCGGCGAGTAAGTCGTCACGCCCGCGCACAGCAGCGGCGCCGCAGCCTCCGGCTTCAGTCCCGCGGGGATCTTCAGCGCAAAGTCTTCCGCCACCACCAGCACATTGCTGTATCCGCCATACGTGTTGTCGCGACCGTAGTGGTTCTTTTCATCGGCAGCCTTCTTCGCCGGAACCATCGGTCCGTTGTACGTCGCCAGCCAGCTATTCGGACCCTCGCAATAGTTCTCGTCGCCCTCCTTACAAGGCGCACACTGCCGGCAGCTATCGATCATGCAGCCCACGCCCACCATGTCGCCCACCTTATGCCGTGTCACAGCCGAACCCACTGCGCTCACGCGCCCAACCACCTCATGGCCCGGCATGCACGGATACACCGTGTTACCCCACTCGTTCTTCGCCTGGTGAATGTCCGAGTGGCAGACGCCGCAATACATCACGTCAATCGTCACCTCGTTCGGCTTCGCTTCGTCACGCTCAAACTTCAGCGGTTTCAGATCGGTGAAGGAATGGTTTGTCGCGTATCCAACGGCTTGAATCATCTCGAGAATCCCTGCTTTCAAGAGATTGCGACGCCGCCAACCGCACCCAACGATGCCCGATCGAGCGGCCACGGGTCAAAGTGGCAGGCGCGAGCTCAAAGCCCTCCGTGTCCCATTTCACGCTTGAGCAAAGAAAGCGAACACGTCCGAAGCACGCGTGCCGCCCGTGAAAACACACGCTGGGAAACATATCGCCACACAATCTCGCTTGTGTCGGAGAGCTGACGGACATCCCCCAACCACCAGGCTAAGATCGAGCGGTGTCGCGCGGCCTTCACTCTCTCTTCAGTTATTTCCTGGTCACAACTCTGCTGACGGTAGCCGGCCTCGCACTCAAACCGCAGGACGCGCCCCCCTGGGAGTGCGAAGACGACCTCCCGCTCAAACCCGCCGACGCATCCAACACGATCGCCCCACATCCTGCCGCCACACCTCATGCCGAAGACCCGCAAACAGTGCGCGACGAGGAGCTGGTTGCGCTGAGTTCTCCGGCGTCTTGCCCTGAGTTATAACCGCGCAGCGCCTCTCAGGTTTGGCCCTCAGCGATCAGGCTGCACCGCATCCCTCCGAAGTCCTCATGGCCAGAGGCGATGTAAAGCCCTTCTTCGAAATGAACCTGCAACGCACCAGTCGGCATGCCGAAAGACTAGGGCCCACCAACAGCAAAGGCAAGGCTCACGCCCTGCCTTTGCTCACGACACCGCAGCGCTCGTAGCCGACCAACGGAAGGCCTAGTCACACGGTTGAAGATGGAACCAAACACCGACGCTTGTTGATCGGAAGGGCACAGCTTCAGCTGTGCCAGAACGACTCCCAACTTTGGAGCTCGGCTTTAGCCTCTGAGGCTTAGCTTTCTTTAGAGGCGGCTCGAGCGAAGTCATACCTCAGAGGCTAAAGATCGGCTTGCGAGTCCGACGATACCGACGAGGCTGAAGCTATCTACCGTACGAAGAAGTCCTTCACCTGCTGCAGGATCACGTCACGGCTGATGTCGCTGATCGCTTCCGTCAGCGGCAACTGCTTCGGGCAGGCCTGCACGCAGTTCTGCGCATAGCCACACTCCTGCACACCGCCGTCACCAGCCAGCGCTCGCAGACGCTCTTCCTTCAGCACGGAACCCGCAGGGTCCATGTTGAACAGGCGAGCCTGCGCAATGGTTGCAGCACCAACGAAGTTGGTGTCGTCATTGAACTGCGGGCAGACCTCCATGCAGATCGTGCACGAGATGCAGTTCGACAGCGGATACCGCTGCTCCTGAATCTGCGGGAACTGCCGAGGTCCCGGCCCCAGGTCGTAGCTGCCGTCGATCGGCACCCAAGCCTTCACAGCCTTCAGGTTCTCAAACAGAACGCTGCGGTCGACCGCGAGATCGCGCACCACGGGAAACTTCGACAGGGGAGCCAGCGTGATCTCGCCATTGCCGCTCTCCGCCAGCATCGTGTCGACCAGGGCACTGCACGCCATGCGTGCCTTGCCATTGATCAGCATCGCGCAACTGCCGCAGATCTCCTCCAGGCAGTTCGAGTCATACGCAATGGCCGTCGTCGACGCGCCCGATGCATTGATCGGGTTAGCGGCGATGTCGCCGAGCACGCTGGTAATGTTCAGGCCGCTGCGATAGGGCAGATTGAAGACCTCGGTCGTCGCCGCCGCATCCGGCGTCGCCTGCCGCTTGATCGTCACCTTGTAGGTCGAACCCGTGTACGCCTTCGCCTTACCGCTATGCCCGTTCTTCGTCTTCGTCGACATAATTCCTCGCTCTGCCCTGCGATCCGGAGAAGGCAGTGGCCTTCAGGCCACTGATAACGCCGGTGTTCAAAAGGGGCTTTAGCCCCGATACTGCTGCCGGTCGGGGCTAAAGCCCCGCTTGCGGCAATGTTTGTTTCAGCGATCCGAAGCTCGCTGCTTACCGGAGAAGGCAGTGGCCCTCAGGCCACTGATAACCGGGTGTTCCAGAAGTGCTTCAGCCCCGGTGCCTTCCGGAGAAGGCAGTGGCCTTTAGGCCACTGATCACACCGGTGTTTCAAAGGGGCTTTAGCCCCGGATTACGAACTCGTATAAACCCGTGGGCGCGGCTTGATCCACTGCGTATCCACTTCTTCGTACCCAATCACCGGCGCATCGTTCGCCGAGTCATAACTAGCCATCGTCGTCTTCAGGAACTGCTCGTCATTACGATCCGGGAAGTCCGGCTTGTAATGTGCGCCACGGCTCTCGTCGCGCTTCTCCGCACCCTGCACAATCACGCGTGCCAACTGCAGCATGTTGTAAAGCTGCCGTGTGAAGGCGAACGAAGTATTCGCCCACTGGCTCTTATCGGTCAGGTTGATGTTGCGATAGCGCGCCAGCAGTTCGACGATCTTCTCGTCGGCCTCGCGCAGACCCTTGTTGTAACGAATGATCGTGGCGTGCCGCGTCATCGTCTCACCCAGCTCGCGCCACAGCTTAAACGGATTCTCAGTGCCCTGGTTGCTCAGCAGGATGTTGTTGAACTCCATCTGCCGAACCTTCTCGGCAGCGTGTCCGCCATCACCCGTCTGCGCCGGCAGGCTCTTCGCATACGTCATCGCCTGCGGCCCGGCAACAAAGCCGCCGTAGATGCAGCTCAGCAGGGAATTCGCACCCAGGCGGTTCGCTCCGTGGATCGAGTAGTCTGCCTCACCCGCGGCGAAGATGCCGGGGATGTTCGTCTGCTGGTTAAAGTCCACCCACAGGCCGCCCATCGTGTAGTGCACACCCGGGAAGATCTTCATCGGAACTTCGTGCGGATCTTCGCCGACGAACTTCTCGTAGATCTCGAGGATGCCTTCGATCTTCTTCTCCAGCACCTCGCGCGGGATGTGCGAGACGTCCAGGTAGACCATGGGCTGTCCGTCGATACCCAGGTCCTGCTCGTACACAATCTTGTGGATCTCGCGCGTCGCAATGTCACGCGGCACCAGGTTGCCGTACTTGGGATACTTCTCTTCCAGGAAGTAGTAGCGGTCGGCCTCGGGGATGGTCTTCGCCGGGCGAGGATCGCCCTTCTTGCGCGGCACCCACACGCGGCCACCCTCGCCACGAGCCGACTCCGACATCAGCCGCAGCTTGTCTTCACCGGGGATCGCCGTCGGGTGAACCTGGATGAACTCGCCGTTCGCATAGAACGCGCCCTGCTGGTACAGCGCAGACTGCGCCGATCCCGTGCAGACGACGGAGTTCGTGCTCTTACCGAAGATGGCGCCGTTGCCGCCGGTGCAGATGATGATGGCGTCCGCAGCAAACGTGCGCACTTCCATCGAACGCAGGTCCATCGCGCAGATACCGCGCGCAACGCCCTGGCTATCGAGCACGGCCGACAGGAACTCCCATCCCTCGTACTTGGTGACCTTGCCCTCTGCCTCGAAGCGGCGAACCTGCTCGTCCAGCGCGTACAGCAACTGCTGACCGGTCGTCGCGCCTGCATAAGCCGTGCGCTGGTACAGCGTGCCACCGAAGCGGCGGAAGTCCAGCAGACCTTCCGGCGTGCGGTTGAACGGCACACCCATGCGGTCCAGCAGATCGATGATCGCCGGGCCCTGCGCCGTCATGTTCTTGACGGGCGTCTGGTTCGCGAGGAAGTCGCCGCCATAGACGGTGTCGTCAAAGTGCTTGTCGACCGAGTCGCCTTCGCCCTTCAGATCCTTGGCCGCATTGATGCCGCCCTGCGCGCAAACCGAGTGCGAACGCTTGACCGGAACGATCGAGAACAAATCGACCTTGCCACCGGCCTCAGCGATCTTGATAACCGCGGAAAGACCGGCAAGACCGCCACCGACAACGATGATTCTTGGCACTGCTGCCATCTTCGAAACTCCGTTCTTGTCAGAGGGTGAATGGAACCACCGCTCTCAATTCTTTCGGAAGGGCACAGCTTTAGCTGTGCCGAAAATCCTGCATATAGCCAGGGGCCTTAGCCCCTGAGGTACGCTTTCAACTACTGTTGCGGCACCGCACTCGGCTGCACCGGCTGCCCGGCTGAATCATTCTGAAGCTGACCATTGCTGCCATTCGGCAAGCCATTGTCCGCGGGATACTGTGCTCCCGGTCCGGGCTGCGCAGGCAGCACCACACCCGTCGGCTGCGCCGGCATCACGTCCACCGGGCTATAGGGAATCGCATAAGCCACCCAGAAGATCGAAACCAGGCCCATCGCGCAGAGCACTGTGCCAAACAGACCGCAGACATAGCCAAACTTCTTGCGCGCCTGATCGCCGGGCGTAATGCCCCACTTCGCCGCAAACAGCCAGATGCCATAGCTGAAGTGCCAGCAGGTAGCGATCATCGCGATCACATAAACGGCCAGCATCCACGGGTTCAGCAACTCATACTGCACCTTGGCATAAGCCAGTCCCGGATGCTCCGGGAGCGACACACCCGCGAAGCGCTGACGCCAAACATGCTGAATGATGTAGACGAACGCGATCAAACCCGTCACGCGCTGCGAGATGTACATCCAGTTGCCGGCCCACGGATAGACGTTCACATTGGCGCGACCGCGGAAGGCGATCCATACGCCATACAGTGCATGGAAGGTCAGCGGAATAAAGATGAACGCCCACTCCAGCACGCGAGCCAGCGGCAGCCCGTTCAGGAACTTCACCTGCTGCGCGTAAGCCAGCGGTCCATGCACGATCTCAAAGTTCGAGAGGATGTGTTCGACCAAAAACGCGCCGATCGGGATGATGCCCGACAGCGAGTGCAGCTTGCGCCAAAGGAACGAGTGACCTTCGCCCGCGCGCAGCGGTTTCACGCCCTTGCGGCTGCTGTTATCGGGTGGTGCGACTGCTGCTGCGCCCATGGGTACGCGCTCCTGCTCGTGCTGCAAAATGGTCTCCGTGTCATCTGTCGAAACGACAGCAGCACGCGGAGAAAGGCACGCACAGTATCCGGTGCGGCGAAAACGCTAGTCAATGCAACTTGTCGGCGGCGTTCGAATAACGGCCATTGCAGCCGATAAACGAAATCGGCCTACTTCTGCTCTGAGACGATTCAAAGCTGCGCAACCACCTCAGCAGGCGCGCCACTGACGCAGCAAAGAAGCCAGCGCACGGCCCCGATGACTCACACGCATCCGGTCCTCCAGACCCGCCTGTGCCATCGTGCAACCAAGCTCTGGAGCATAGAAAAGCGGGTCATACCCGAACCCACCAGCGCCCTCCGGATCGGTCAGAACCTCGCCCTCCAGCTTGCCGTGCGTCACCATCTCAACCCTGCCATCCACAGCAAGCGCCAGCACACACCGATACCGCGCCGTGCGATCCGTCTGCTCAATCATCGCCAACGTTAGCGCCAGATTGTTGTCCGCATCCAGTCCGTCACCACTCTCCACACCGCCAACATCCTGCGAAAACCGGGCAGAACGCACGCCAGGCCGCCCATCCAGCGCATCCACTTCCAGGCCGCTGTCGTCCGCAACCACCCACGCCCCCGGCGCAAACTTCGAGTAATACATCGCCTTGGCCCGCGCGTTTCCTTCAAAGTCAGGAGCATCTTCTGCAGGCGCCGGAATGTCAGCGAGGCCAGGAAGAGGCTCAATCGAAATGCCAGGAAAAGCATCTGCGGCCGAACGGAAATCGCGCAGCTTGCCAGGATTCGAACTTGCTACATAGACGATCAAAGGGTGTCCAGGCTTTCTATGTGGTACGTTGAGCAACCAAGTGTTTGAAATATGGAAGAGCGAACCCCCTCGCATCCGCACATTCCTGCATTGGACGGCCTTCGGGGCGTTGCGGTGTTGCTCATCATTGTCTTTCATTTCGGTGGCGGAGCCGCTGATTCCAATCCAGTCGTACGGTCGATCGGGCAATTGATTCGAATCGGATGGACGGGCGTTTCACTCTTCTTTCTGCTCTCAGGATTCCTGATTACAGGCATTCTCTGGGCAGGCCGCACCAGGGTGGACCGTTGGCGAACCTTCTTCGTGCGGCGGGCGCTTCGCATCTTTCCGCTGTATTACGCAATGATTCTTGTCTTACTTGTGGCTGTGCTGTGCGCCGGGCAGGCGAGCCAGGCCTGGCACCTGCTGATCTACGCAGCCTATGCGCAGAATCTGGTACCCGATGGCTCGCATCTGCTGGACGTGCCGGGAATCTTCCCCGTGTACCACCTGTGGAGCCTCGCGGTTGAGGAGCAGTTCTACCTGGTCTGGCCATTCCTGATCTGGCGCATGCGCACACTGGAGCAGGCTCGGAAACTGTGCCTCGCGGTCTTTCTCCTGTCGCTGCTATGCCGCATCGTGTCGGTACCACTCGGCTGGTATGACTACGGCTTCTCCTTGTCCCGCTCAGGCGAACTGGCAGTGGGCGCGTGGATCGCTTTGTCGGTGCGCGCACAGTCACCCCTGCTGCTGGTGTGGAAGCGCCAGGCCGGCTCCGTTCTACTGGGGTCCGCTATAGTCGTCGCGACGATCGCTGCAGTGGCAGGACCAAGCTCGAGCGGGCGGTTGATGTGGACCGTTGGCGTACCTGCGATCTCGCTCTTTTATGGTTCCTTGCTGCTGTTGGCTTTGGAGCCCGGTCGGGTGGCCCGTATCCTGTCTTCGGCACTGCTGCGCTTTTTTGGCAAGATCTCTTACGGGCTGTATCTCTTCCACGTAATGCTGTCGAGAGTGGCACTCATGGTGGTCCACCGCTTCGCACCCCATGCGACGCACAATCTTCACGATGGCCTTCGGCTGCTGATGATCTTCCTCATCTGCATACCAGCGGCCATCGCGTCATTCCATTTGTTCGAAAAGCCGTTCCTGCGTCTGAAGGAGAAGCTCGCCGGGCACAGTCCGGCCCCACTTCCTCTCAGCTACAAGTCGTCCTGAGCACAATTGGAGCGACAGTGCGTAGGTCACACTTAGCCTGCGCGTGTCTGCCGGCAAGCGCAGGCAGCCGCGAAGCTGCGCAGCTTGCTGGTTAAGCTTGCTACTTAGAGAACTCGAGCCTTAGGCGAAGATGGTGTTTTGCGGTGCCGGATACACGGCGGGATACAGAGTTCCCGTTTGCATCAGGTCTTCAATGACATCCACAGCCCGAATACCGCCACGAGCGCCAGACGCCGTGCAGTTCAGCGCCGCAGCCGCACACGCAAAGTCCAACTGGCGGTCCAGCTCCCAGCCGGCAAGCAATCCGTAGATATACGCCGCATGAAACATATCGCCCGCACCCGTCGTGTCCACCACAGGCACCAGGTATGCGGGGCGGTAGTGGAACTCCTTACCGTCCCATGCCAGCACACCGTCATGACCCAGCGTCGCCGCCGTAATCTTGCTGCCGTAGTCTGCACGCATCTTCTTCAGCGCCTTTTCCAGATCCGGCTCGCCCGTAAGCCGTGCAGGGAAGTCTCGCGACACGATCAGGTGATCGATCAGCGGCAGCAGGTCATGCACGCCAGGATAGATCTCATCCAGATCGGCGATAACCGGCACACCATCCTCACGAGCCCACGTAGCGGCCTGCGTCGCAGCGGCGGTATCAAAGCCGTCCACATGCAACGCACGAGAGCCGGCGATCCAGTTCCGCCGCAGATCCTTCGGCTGCAGACTGAGGCGCTCATCGCGCTTCAACAGCACCGTCCGCTCGCCCGATCCATCCACCAGAATGATTGACTGCGCGCTGGAGGTGTTCTCCGCCGTCAGGATCTGAGCCTCAACGCCGGCGCGGTCAAACGCCGCACGATGGATCGCAGCGGCAGAGTCGTCGCCCAGCTTGCCGACGTAGCGCGTCTGCAGACCCCACGTCTGGCACGCCACCACGGCAGACGCAGTCTGGCCGCCGGGCAGGATGTGGACAGTCTGAAACTCTACCTTTTGTCCAATGGAAGGGAACCGGTCAAGCGCGATCAAGGTGTCCGTAGCGTTCAATCCAACTCCGACCACGTCGACCGTTACAACATTTTGCATGCCTCCATGCTACGCCGTACCGTGAAAAAATCTGCAATTTCTCGACACCGCTAACTACATGGCAAGTTACCGGTAACCCCGAAAATAAGGGGTCAAATCGTTCTCTATGTATGGTTTACAGATTTTTTCCAATGCGTATGTTGAGAACTGCGGACGCGATTTACAACTCCACTCGCGCATCCTCCGCAGGAGAAGCAATGACGGAATCACCCACACCGCAGGCGGCTGCGATCGCACCGGCGCAAGGCAAGCTCGGCATCATGATCCCCGGCATGGGCGCCGTTGCCACCACCCTGATCGCCGGTGTCGAAGCCGTGCGCCGCGGCATGGCGAAGCCCATCGGCTCCATGACCCAGATGGGCACCATCCGTCTCGGCAAACGCACCGACGACAACACGCCGCTCATCAAGGACTTCGCGCCCATCGCGCAACTCGAAGACCTGGTCTTCACCGGCTGGGACATCTTTGGCGGCAACCTCTACGACGCAGCAAAGACCGCGCACGTACTGGACCGCGATCAGCTCGAAGAGATGCGCCCCTTCCTCGAAGGCATCGAGCCCATGCCAGCCGCCTTCGACCAGCGCTACATCAAGCGCCTGGAACCGAAGAAGATCAAGACCGGCAAGAACAAGTGCGACCTCGCCAACCAGATCCGCAACGACATCGCCGAGTTCAAGGCGAAGACAGATCGCCAGGTCATGATCTGGACCGGTTCAACCGAGATCTACATCACGGAATCAGCCGTCCACCAGTCCCTCGCCGCCTTCGAAAAGGGCCTGGTCGAGGATGACGAAAACATCGCTCCGTCCATGCTGTACGCCTGGGCCTGCCTGAAGGAAGGCGTGCCCTTCATCAACGGCGCGCCAAACCTCTCGTGCGACATCCCCGCCCTGCGCGAACTCTCCAAAACCATGGGAGCGCCCATCGCCGGCAAGGACTTCAAAACCGGTCAGACCTTCATCAAGACCGTCCTCGCACCCGCGCTCAAGGTCCGTCAGCTCGGCCTCGCCGGCTGGTACTCAACCAACATCCTGGGCAATCGCGACGGCGAGGTGCTCGACGATCCCGACAACTTCAAGACCAAGGAAGAGTCGAAGCTGGGCGTGCTCGAGTACATCCTGCAGCCCGACAAGAACCCCGATCTGTACAAGGACTTCTACCACAAGGTCCGCATCAACTATTACCCGCCGCGCGGCGACAACAAGGAGGGCTGGGACAACATCGACCTCTTCGGCTGGCTTGGCTACCCCATGCAGCTCAAGGTCGACTTCCTCTGCCGCGATTCGATCCTTGCCGCCCCGCTCGCGCTCGACCTGTGCCTCTACATGGACCTCGCAGCACGCACCCCGGCGCTCAAAAACCTCGGCATCCAGGAGTGGCTCAGCTTCTACTTCAAAGCACCAGACACCGCCCCCGGCGTCTACCCGGAGCACGACCTCTTCATCCAGAACATGAAATTGAAGAACACACTGCGCCACATCATGGGCGAGAGCCTCGTCACACACCTCGGCCTCGACTACTACGGCGAGTAGTTCCGAATCGAAACCGAACAGGGAAGGCCGCCAGCGCTGGCGGCCCTTCGTCCCTTGACTTCAGTGGAGGAAGGGGAGAAATTATTGCCATGTCGACGATCCTCAGCGCCGAAACGGAAGCCGCTCTTGACCGTATCGTTGCCCGCTCGGGCAGGTCGCGGGATCAGTTGGCGAACGATGCGTTAATGAGCTACGTCGCGTGGTACGAGACGGAAGAGACCGCGGACTCCGAAGCTCGCGGCCAAGAGGCGCAACGCGATAAGGAACGCTACGAGGCGAACTTTATCGACGCAGTCAAGACAGGGTTGAACGACGAAGCTTCCGGGCGTGTGATCGATCACGATGAATTCTTTGAACGGTGGCACGCAGACCGGCCCGATGGTCCTCGAACGCATACCGAGTGAAGATCCTCTGGACAGAGTCCGCTTCTCAGTCCGCGGAGCACTATTACGAGTTGATCTATGCAAGCAGTTGGGATGCCGCCGCACGCTTCCGTCGGCGTTTACAGAGCCATGTTGAGCGCTTGGCAGCCTATCCGATGAGCGGAAGAGAAGGACGTGTCTCCGGCACGCGTGAGATCACGCTTGCTCCCTGGCCCTACATTCTCGTGTACACAGTCCATCCCGACCGCATCGTGATCTCCGCAGTTCGTCACGGGGCTCAACTTTGGCCACCACACAGATATATTTCTCCGCAACGACCGGATCCCCGCTCCCCTGCAGTCCCACAATGACAACCCGTAACTTCCGGGCGTAACCTGCGTCTAACAAGCAAGGGTGAAGGTGCGTCTTCTCCCGGGAGCCATCCCCATGAATCTGAAAAATCTCGTTCTCGTCGCGACCCTCTCCGTGGCAGCTCCGTTCGCGTTGAGTGCCCCGCTGGTCGCCCAGCAGAGCCCGACCTCGACAACTCCGGGTACCAGCACACCTCCGTCGACCACGCCCGGCACCAGCAATCCCAACCAGACCAACCCGGGTGGCAACCAGCCCTCGACCACGTCCAAGACCGGCAACGGTCCCACCGGCGAAGGTCCGGTGACAGCGACCAAGGAAGACTTGGAAAAGGCGCGCCTCGAGGCTGCTAAGAGCAACAACGAACCCATCCCAGAGCCCGGCGACGACCTTCGCAAGGACATCAAGAAGGGCTCCGCGGACGACGTCAGCGCGTCCGGCACCCGCGAAATCGGTGGCAGAGGCATGGGCAACTGGTTCTCGACTGACTGGGAAGTCCGCAACGGCAAGGGCTACGCCGTTGAGATCGAGCGTTCCTCGCACCTGGTCACCGACCCCGTCATCGTGGAGTACGTGAACCGCGTCGGCCAGAACATCGTCAAGAACTCCGACGCAAAGGTACCCTTCACCATTAAGGTGCTTGACTCGGACGAGATCAACGCCATGGCCCTGCCGGGCGGCTTCTTCTACGTCAACAGCGGGCTGATCCTTGCCTGCGATGAAGAGGCGGAACTTGCCGGCGTCATGGCGCATGAGATTGCGCACGTCGCCGCGCACCACGCGGCACGCCAGATGACGCGCATGCAGTACGCACAGATTGGCATGGTGCCGCTGATGTTCGTTGGAGGGTATACGGGCTACGGCATCTACCAGGCCGCTCAGATCGCCGTACCACTCAGCTTCCTGTCCTTCTCTCGAACCTTTGAGGCGCAGGCGGACTGGCTGGGCGTGCAGTACATGTATCGCGCAGGCTACGATCCGCAGGCCTTCGTCCAGATCTTTGAAAAGCTGCAGGCACTTGAGAAGCGTAAGCCCGGCGTCCTCGCCCGCGCCTTCTCAGACCATCCGCAGACACCTGACCGCATCGCCGACTCTGAAAAGGAGATCGCAACCATCCTCCCGGCTCGCCCCGACTACGTCGTCAGCGGCTCCGAGTTCGATGAGATCAAGGCACGCCTCGCGCGCATCCAGAACAAGCGCAAGGTCGACGGCGGCAAGGACGGCAACAAGCCCACGCTGCGCCGCACCTCGGCCAGCAACAACGACCCCAACAGCACCACGCAAGATAAGAGCACAGACGATCGCCCCACACTGGGCCGACGCGAATAGCAAAGCGGGAAACCGCAGAGCAAAGGCCGAGCGAAAGCTCGGCCTTTTACTTTGTGTAACGAAGCGTAAAAACGATGCCATCCAAGGGCGACTCAACTCAGTGCGCCCGGTGTAATAGTCCAGATAAATCCAGCACGTGATAACCCAGCATCAGTGTCATGGCGATCAGGTAGGCCCGCAAGACACCAAGCGAGATACGCACCGCTCGAGTCATCCTGATCTTGCCAAGCCCATCCGTGGAGCATTTCTCTTCCTGCACGTCATCCAGCGGATGGACTACGCGATATTCAGTCGTTGTCATCACATCACTCCTCATTTCGGAAACAGATTCGGCAGGATCACCTGCGCTGCAAGTAGCAGTGACAGCGCGAATAGCACGACGATGATCGTCCAGTTAACGATGTTGTTCCACGGCCGATTGACCCAGCGCTCGCCCAGCAGTTCGCGGTCGTTCAGCAGCAGTTGAAGAAAGATGATGGCTGACGGCAGGATCAATCCCGCGAACACCTGCACGCTGATGATGACCAACTGCAGCGGCACATGCGGTATCAGCACGATCGCCGCCGCAGCTCCAACGCAGGCAATGTACGTCGCGTAAAAGCCGGGCGCCTCCCACAGCTTCTTATGCAGTGAGTGTTCCCATCCCTGCACCTCGCCATAGGCCCATGCACTCGCAAGCGAAATCGCAGTCGTGCCCAGCACAGCAGCGTTCACCATCAACAGCAACACGCCGTTGCGAACGAAGGTTCCCGCAATGGGGCCCAGCGCCAGTGCAAGCTGCGCCGGATCCTGAAACGCAATCTTGTGCTCAAAGCCATAGTTTCCGACCAGCATCATCGCGCCGGCCACACACACGGTGAACACCGCACCGATCAGCGTATCCAGCCGCGCCCACTTCAGATCGGCAAACCGCAAACGCTTCTCCGCGACACAGCTCTGCTGAAAGAACAGCTGCCACGGCGCAATCGTCGTCCCAACGATCGCAATCACCAGGAACACCAGGCTGCTGGTAATGCCACCGGCTGGCACGGTTGGCCGTATTGCGTTGCGCGCGACCATCGCCCACTGCGGATGCACCACAAACGCCAGAACGAACCACGTCAGGTCCATCAGGCACAGCGCGATGACGATCCGCTCCCAGCGCAGATAGCTGCCGGTCACCACCATCATCGTCAGGCCAACCGCAGAGCCCGGAACGGACACATAGGGGCTAATGCCAAGAGCACTCAGCGCAAGTGAGATCGCCGCAAACTCAGTAATCAGCGTGAGAAAGTTTACGGCGAGTAAGTCAATCAGGGAAAACCGTCCCCACCACTTACCAAACCGCTCATAGATCATCGCAGCGTGGCCTTTGCCCGTTGCGATGCCCAGGCGCGCAACCATCTCCTGGATGAAGTAGCAGATGGGTAGCAACACCACCAGCAGCCACAGCAGGTGTAGACCATACTGTCCGCCCGCCTGCATGTAGGTCGACACCGCACCCGCATCGTTGTCGGCCTCCATAACGATCAGGCCCGGGCCAAAGACCATCAGGAAAGTCATGATGCGCCGCTGCCACTCGCCTCGCACCACGACACCCTTCTCTTCGTTCACTGCTTCCGCTTCCATCACGCGCACAGTAATCCTCCGGCCTGCTCGCTCTTCTGCTCCGCAGTGGTCATCTCAATCGCCGCGGCATTGGCCATAACCCAGCTGCAGACCAGGGGAGTTCCAGCTCCGCCGGTCGAACGCCATACGCGGATCAGGTGGCTGGGCTTGCGGACAGCAAACATCTTGTTGTTCTGGACGTTGTTCATCGTTCCTCCTCGCACGATCCGGCCGCACGTTCGCACCGGCTGCGCACAAGGGCACAGTCGCGAGGAGGACGCTGCAGGATCATCGGTTGGGAGGGTGTAAGGCTGGCCCATCGCGGGCCCGTCTCACGCGCTCAAATCACAGGTCGTATGCTGGATGAGCGGCGTGGGATCGTCCCATAGCAAAGCTAAAGGCGGTCGTCCGTTCGTTCACCACAACACAGGGAAGCGCTCGTTCTACTCGGAGGCTCTTGTGCGGAATTCATACTCATAGGTTCTCGGGTTCTCTCACGAGAGAAACTCTCGTCTCTCACTTTGTACCATACCCCCCTAGGGTATACACAAGGAGAATATGGCCGTCGTTGAAAAGGAAAGACAGAAGCTTGTCGCACGCATCAAGCGGATTCGCGGACAGGTCGACACCATCGAACGCTCGCTCACCACAGGCGACGATTGTGCCGACGTTCTGATGCTGCTCGCCAACGTTCGCGGCGGCATCAACAGCCTCATGGCAGAGGTGTTGGAAGACCACATTCGCCACCACCTCTTGTCCAACGAACGCAGCTCAGCCCCGCCCCATGAACTGGCGGAGGACATGATCGACCTGGTCCGCGCGTATCTGAAATAGAGCGTGGAATCACGGAAGAAGGGGAAACTGGATGATCTCTCTCAGGCAAGCCAGACAGCAGCGATCGTGGTCCGCTGCTCACGTGATTCATCTCATGCTGATGCTTCCTCTTCTCGCGCCTCACGCGAGCGGTCAGTCGCAGCCGGCCACGCCACGGCTCAGCTTTGACACTGCATCCCTACACGAGACAAAACCCGGTTCCGAAGAACAGAACTCAAACGTGCCGCTCGGTCCCGGCAATGTCTACAGCCCGACGGGCGGCTTGCTCGTGATTCACAACTACCCTCTGGTGGGCCTCGTCTCCTTCGCCTACCGCATGACCTCCGGACAGCTGTCCACATTCGAAAACATGGCGCCCGCATGGGTGCGTGACACGCATTTCAGCGTCGTCGCCCGCACCGAGAAGACTGACGTCACCAAAGACGAATTGCGGTTGATGATGCGGTCTCTCCTGGCCGAACGATTCGCGATGGCTGTGCACTATGAGTCGCGCCAGACACCCGTCTTCGCCGCACAGCTCGTGAAGCCCGGCCAGCCCGGGCCACGTCTGCGGCCACATCCAGCAGACGGCTGCTCGCACGCCTTCCCGAAGGATGCGGCAAACGGTGCACTCCCACCACCGGACACTATCGCGGGCGGCTTTCCGGCAGTCTGCGGAGGCCTGCTGATGATGTCGTCCAGTACACCCACCCACTACCTCATCGGCGCACGCGATGTGCAGGTTGTGACCATCACCAACGCCATGGCAAGCTGGGGCGATCTCGGGCGGCCCGTTGTCGACCAGACCGGCCTCACCGGCAACTACGACTTCGCACTGGACTTCATACCCAAGCGCGCCGACCCACCACCCGGCACACCAGCACCGCCCACCGAAGGCGAAGAACCAAACTTCCTCTACGCGGTCCGGACACAGCTCGGTATGAAGCTGGAAGCGCAAAAGCAGCCGGTAGAAGTTCTGCTGCTGGACCACATCGACCATCTATCGGACAACTAGAGGAATGCGGCAGCTCTGCTGCTGGCCCTCTGCCCGGAGACGGAGCATTGTCGTCGGCGGAACCTGTCAAGCCCCCAAATCACGTATCTCCAACATTCCACGGCAAATACAGTTGGCGGGCAATTTCCACCGAAACAACTAAAATAGAAGACAGGGCACGGTGGTCCGCTCGTCTGCGCCGCTAAGTCCAATAGAATCTAATTTTTGCCCGTAACCCCAATAGAATCTAATTTTTAGCGGCAGGCAAAAAGCTAACTCCTTTCGAATCTAATTTTTACGATTTTAGGGGGGAGGGGTACCCCCTCCCGGCCAATAAGGAACACAATGAAGCCCATTCCCGATAACCGGATGAACAACACCAGCCCTCTCTACACGGACGAGCACGCGGCCGCCGGCCTTGACGTCGCCATGCCCGAGATCGAGACCTGGCAGAACCACTTCCGCAGCTACGAAATCCTGATCGACGATCCGGAATTCACCAGCGTCTGCCCGCGCACCGGCCTGCCGGACTTCGGTCACCTGACCATCCGCTATATGCCGAAGGATCGCTGCCTGGAACTGAAGAGTCTCAAGGAATATCTCTTCTGCTACCGCAACCTCGGCATCTTCCAGGAGAACATCTGCAACCGCGTCCTCGATGACATGGTGAAGGCATGCGAGCCGGTCTGGGCCGAGGTCAAAGGGGACTTCCGTCCGCGCGGCGGCATCAGCACCGTCGTCACCGCGACCTTCCCCCGTCCGCACGAGCAGACGACCCCAACCTGCTAGTCGACAGCGGAACACCAACTGCAACGGACTCGCTCAGGCGGGTCCGTTTCCCTTTGGTACCAGCACGCGTTGCGGTTACGATCAGAACATGCTCAAAGGCCTATTGATGACGCTCCGCCTGCTGTGGGTGGTGAACTTGCTCACCGGCGCGCTGTACTACTTCCACGTCGCCGTACCGCTCAACATCCACATGTACCTCGGCTTCGCCATCACGCTGGTAATGATCATGATCGGTGTCATGGGTCTTCGATCGGTCATCGGCCTTGCCATTGTGACGATCGTCGTTGGGATCTCGCTGCCGGTCATCGGCATCCTGCAGTTGAAGCACCTGGCCATGCCCGACCTGCCGTACGTCCAGATCACCCACGTGATCCTCGGCGTCGCTGCAATCGCATTGGCTGAAATCACCGGCAAGCGTATCCGGCTTTCCGCGGCCTAACCTGCTATCCTCCTCGCGATGAGCGTGGAAACGAAGCCAGCAACAGCCTCCAACGCAAAGGCAGCCACCGTCGCGCTGGTGCTGCTCACCGCGCTGAACCTGGTCAACTACATCGACCGTTACATCCTGCCCGGCGTGCAGGAGATGGTGAAGTCGGAGTTTCATGTCTCCGACGAACGGATCGGCGCGCTGACGATGTGGTTCTTTGTGACCTACATCGTCACCGCGCCGCTAACGGGCTGGCTCGGTGACCACTTCCCACGCAAGCCGCTCATCGTCATCGGCGCGCTCCTTTGGAGCGGGACCAATCTCTTCACGGCGATGGTGCACGACTTCGACGGCCTGCTCGTGCGACACGCAGCGCTGGGCATTGGCGAGGCCAGCTTCGGCATCTACGCACCGGCATTGCTCGCGGACTTCTACGGACCAGAAGCTCGCAACCGTGCGCTGACTATCTTCAACATCGCCATCCCCGTCGGCGCAGCCATGGGTTACGGCGCCGGCGCATACATCGCGCAGGCGCACGGCTGGCGCAACGCCTTCTACGTCTCGGCAATTCCAGGCCTCGTCATCGCCGTCATCATCCTCTTCGTGATGAAGGAACCCAAACGCGGCGAGACCGACTCCGCCCGCAAAGGCAAGAGCAAGGCCGCCGTCGCGGACCTCATCAGGAACCCCGCGTACCTCACCGCAACCATGGGCTACGCGATGAGCACCTTCACCATCGGCGGCATCAGCGCCTGGATCCCCAGCTTCCTGCAGCGCGAAGCAGGCATGACCGCAGCGCACGCAGGATTCACCGTCGGCGCCATCACCGCCGTGACCGGACTTCTCGGCACAGCCATCGGCGGCTGGTGGGCACAGCGCTGGCTAAGGACCGACCATCGCGCCCTCTACTGGGTCTGCGCCATCGGCCCGGCGATCTGCGTGCCCTTTGCCCTGCTGTGCTTCTTCGGTCCGAGAGCGACCATGCTGCCTGCGCTCGCCATCGCAGAGCTGGCGCTATTCCTCGGCAGCGGACCGGTCAACGCAGCCATCGTCAACTCGGTCAGCGCCCAGGTACGGTCAACGGCGCTCGCCGGCCAACTGCTGCTGATCCACCTCTTCGGAGACGTACCTTCGCCGCGCATCATCGGCTTCGTCAGCGACCGCAGCAACCTGCGCTGGGGCCTCGGCGTGACGGTCTTCGCCCTCGTCGCATCGTCGCTCTTTCAATGGTTCGGCTCGCGCTACGCGCCAGAAGATAGTGGTGTCAAAGCTGTCGCAGTCTGACGGTCCAGACAACAGCGGGACGCGATACTATTCCGCTATGTCTACACCTACTGAGCAGGGCGTCGCCGAGTACTTTGCCGCAATTCGCGCTATGGACGTTGAACGTTGTGTCGCCGTCTTCGCTCCCGAAGCCGAACAGCACGATCCTGTAGGCACGCCAGTAAACGTCGGCCACGAGGCCATCCGCGCCTTCTTCACCGGTATCTTCACCGGGTTTAAGACCGTCGGCCTCACGGAAGACCTGGTCTTTGTCAACGGCAACTCCGCCGCAGCGAAGTGGACGGGCAAGGGCATTGCACACAACGGCAAGTCCGCAACCTTCGAAGGGATCGATGTGCTGGACTTCAACGAAGATGGAAAGATCGTTCAGGCCCGCGCTTTCTGGGATCCCGCTCCAGTCATGGACGCGATCGCAGACTGAGCGCCACGCCTGAAACGTCCAAACTGCGCCATACGATGGTTCGAAGACTATCGAACCATCATCTAATCCGTATGAGCAGTCTTTGCGTCTCCGTTCTGGATCTGGTTGGCATGAAGCCCGGCGAAGCCGCCGGTCAAGCCATCGCACGCACCGTCGAAACCGCGCAGCACGTCGAGCAGTTGGGCTATGTGCGCTACTGGCTGGCCGAACACCATAGCATCGCCGGCCTGGCCTGTTCCGCAACGTCAGTGTTGATCGGCCATGTCGCGCAGCAGACCTCGACGATCCGCGTCGGCAGCGGCGGTGTCATGCTGCCGAATCACGCCCCGCTTGTCGTGGCAGAGCAATTCGGCACGCTCGCGTCCATCTACCCGAACCGCATTGATCTCGGCCTCGGACGCGCTCCGGGTTCTGACCAGCCGACGATGCGCGCGATGCGCCGCGACGTGCGCACGACGGGTGATGACTTCCCGGAGTTGGTGGCGGAGGTGCAGCAGTATTTGGGTGCGCCGCGGCCCGGACAGATCGTCCACGCAATCCCCGGCGAAGGTACGCGTGTGCCCATTACACTGCTCGGATCAAGCGGCTTCAGCGCGCAGCTTGCCGGGCAGATGGGCCTGCCCTTCGCCTTCGCCGCGCACTTCGCGCCGCAGTATGCGCAGCAGGCGATGGAGCTCTACCGCAGCAACTTCCGCCCGTCGGAATGGCTCGACAAACCATATGCAATGGCGGGTCTGCCGGTCCTCGCAGCCGATACCGAGGCGCAGGCAAAGCGCCTGCTGACGACGCCGCAGCAGCGCTTCCTATCGCTGGTGCGCAACCAGGCAGTCGAACTCAAGCCGCCGGTCGACAGCATGGACGACCTATGGAACACGGGCGAACGCGAGGCCGTGGAAGCCCGTCTGGCACTGGCTGTTGTGGGCGATGCGGCTGCGGTGCAAGCTCGCCTGCAGCGCATTGCGGATTGGCTGGGACTCGATGAGATCCTGGCGGTCACCGACACGTTTGAGCAGGCGGATCGTCTGCGGTCGTACGAAATCCTGGCGGATGTGGCGAAGGGGATTGCAGTGCGCGAGGCGGTTGCGGCGTAGTTCTTACGAGGAAATGGAAAGGGCGACTGCATTCGCAGTCGCCCTTTGTACTGCTCGAAATGAAGCGGTTATGCGCTGATCAGTTCTTCAACCTGCGCCTTGCCGTAATGGCTCTTCACATAGTCATCGAGGATGACTTTGAACTCGTCCACGATGTGATCGCCTTTCAGCGTCATGGCCAGTTTGCCGTCGATGTAAACAGGCGCCTTCGGCTCCTCAAACGTACCCGGCAGCGAGATACCAATGTTGGCATGCTTGCTCTCACCAGGGCCGTTGACGATGCAGCCCATCACAGCCAGCTTCATCTCCTCAACACCCGGGTACTTGACCTTCCAGTCCGGCATCGACGTGGTGATGTAGTTCTGCACCTGCTCCGCCAGCATCTGGAAGTAGGTGGATGTCGTACGGCCGCAGCCGGGGCAGCTTGTCACCTGCGGCGAGAAGCTGCGGATCGACAGCGTCTGCAGAATCTGCTGCGCGCAGCGCACTTCCTCGCTGCGGTCGCCGCCCGGTGTTGGCGTCAGCGAGACGCGGATGGTGTCGCCGATACCCTTCAGCAGCAACGGCGCCAGACCCGCAGTGGAGGCGACAACGCCCTTCATCCCCATGCCGGCTTCGGTCAGGCCAAGGTGCAGCGCAAGATTCGTGCGCGAGGCAAGCTCGGTGTAGACGTCGATCAGATCGTTCACGCCGCTGACCTTTGCCGAGAGGATGATCTGGTCGGGACGCAGGCCGTAGCGCTGCGCGGCCTCGGCATTGTCAAGGGCCGACCGCACCATCGTCTCCAGCATGACGTCGCGTGCGGGCAGGGGAGTGGCGGAACGGCTGTTCTCGTCCATCATCTTCGTCAGAAGCGCTTGGTCCAGCGAACCCCAGTTGACCCCGATGCGGACAGGCTTCTGGTGCTTCACCGCGACTTCAATCATGGTCCGGAAGTTGTCATCGTCCTTGCGGCCAATGGAGCAGTTGCCAGGATTGATGCGGTACTTCGCCAGCGCCTCGGCGCAGGCGGGATACTTTGCCAGCAGCTGATGGCCGTTGTAATGGAAATCGCCAATGATCGGCGTCTCCCAGCCCTTCGCGCGGATGCCTTCCACGATGTACGGCAGAGCCTTTGCGGCCTCGTCATTGTTCACCGTAACGCGAACCATCTCGCTGCCGGCGCGAGCCAGCGCAGCAATCTGCTGAACGGAACTTTCAACGTCCGCGGTATCAGTGTTGGTCATGGACTGGACGACAACCGGCGCATCGGAACCGACGCGAACGTTGCCAATCTTCACAGTCACAGCCTTGCGGCGGGTGATCTCGGGCATGGGAACCTCACCCATAAGTTTACCAAAGGGCGACACGCACACCGTTTACACTGTCAGGAAGTGGCCCGGTAGCTCAGATGCATAGAGCGGCGCACTCCTAAGGCGAAGGTCGCAGGTTGGACTCCTGCCCGGGTCACCACTTAAATCAAAATTCACGGTTCTCGAAGATCCTGCTCTGGGTCGGACGATACTGTTCTCGCAACCTTGGAACTGAGTCCGCGCCGCCGTTCCTTCGGACGCCGGTCTCGGAACGGCGGCACGATCCACACGAGGCGGCCGCCAATGTTACTGACATCCCCAACTTGCCGTGGAATGGCACTGGCTTGCGTTTACGCAGAAGCGGAGCGGTCCACTGTCTCTGGCATTGGGTGACTCATACCGTCGCCGAGCACTCAGCGTCGGTGTGGACCGGCTGTCATAGCTCAAAAGGTCTGCATAAGCGGAAAAAGATGACGATGTGCGCCCTAATGCAGACCTAAGGAAATCCTCACAGCCCTTGCATTGACCGCAGGCGATCCACCTGCGAAATTGTGCTGGGCAATAGACAGTCGTCCGCGGTTGTCTGAGCTTCGGCCTTTATGGCGCGATCTCCGCGCAACAGGCCGCTCCACCCTTTCAGTCCTGAGCATCGACCGGAACGGTCAATCGCCCAGTAGTCGACACTCGCTCTTCAAACCCTGCGTGGAAAGCAACGATGGCAAACACTCCCCTGATTCGTGATGTTCTTACTGTCAACCAGACAGTCCAGCAGTTCTATGACACCTTCGAGGGCGAGGGGCCCGTCTTCCTGCTGGGGCGGGTGGTTGAACATGAGCCGGGCTTCAAGCTCACCTTGAAGGACCGTGCCCTGATCATTGTTGCCGATACCTACGACGGCAACGGTGGCTCCATCGATGGGAGCGGTCACAGCAAAAATCCCGCTGCACCTGTCGCGGGCGGAAGGGGCGCGGACGGTGAGAACGCGAAAGTCCGGAAGGTCGGCGCTACGTGGGTTCCCGCTGGCTCCGGAAGAAACGGCGGCTCCGGAGGGAACGGCACGAGCGGATCACCAGGGACCGATGTCACCATCTTTTGCCGCACGGGCAGCGCGATTCGCATCGACGTCGCCGCAACCGCCAGTGCACCCGGGGGCGATGGTGGGAATGGCGGTGGCGGGGCAGACGGTTATATCGGCCACATGGACGACTCAGGTCAGATCGTCGATGCCTATAACGGCACACGTGGCGGTTGGGCAGGTAGAGGCGGCGCCGGTGGTAATGGTGCGAACGGTGGCACGGTAACCATTCTCTCGACGGCACCGCTACCAGCCCCTCAGCTCACCTTTGGAGGGACACCAGGATCCGTTGGAGGTCGTGGCGGAAGGGCTGGCCGAGACGGCAATAACAGTCCGGACCTTCCTGAGGGAGAGGAACCTAAGCCTGCGCGCGGCTCCGATGGCGCGCATGGGACAGACGGGACAAACCCGCAGCCCGAAATCGTTGTCCTCGCAGAAAGTGACTACGTCCAGCGCATGTACGCGCTTCTCGATTCTGACCCGGTCTGGAACTTCAATAACTTCTGGGCTCCTTTCCGAATCAACGCAGGCGAATACTATTTCCGGAGATTTCAGCCGGCGGACCCCGACGACACGAACGGTCAATTGGCCGCCCGCGAATTCGCGGCTGCGTTGGAGATGCAGTGGAATAACACTGAAGCGAGTCGTCTCCTGCGGTTGCTGCAATCTGGGAGCAATGCACTCGGCATCCCCCGGTACCAGGACGTCGTGCCGGACTTCAATCGGTATTCCTCCGCTTACAACAGCATCACGACGTTGGTCTCCAGCTTCTTCAATGCGGGTATCGCACAGATCATTGCCGCCGTTCAGTTGGGCGCGCTGCAGAACCTTCTGACGGCACAGAAAAGAGTTGCCGAAGATGCAGTCGCGACGGTGACCGCCGACCTAAGCTACGTCCAGGCGGAACAGGAGGGCGCTGAAGCTGAGGTCAAGTATCTGCAGCAGCAGCTTGACGAGGCCAACGCGGAGATTCAGAAGTCGCTTGAATCCATGAAGTCGGAAAGCTTCAGCATCACAGGCTTCATCGGAACGGTGGCTGAAGTCGGCGCGGCGATCGTAAGTGTTGTAGCTGCCATACCCACCGCAGGAGCCAGCCTGGTTGCACTGGTACCCGCAGTGATCGCTCTCAGCTCAACGGTTCTAAAGGATGCGCCTTTCATTCTGGATGCCGCAGTGGCCGGGCAGAAGCCTGATCTGGATGACATCGAGAAGGCATCGAAGCAGGTCGGCAAGAAAGTGCAGGAGGTCGTGGCAGCCGGCCAGACCGTGGTCAACTTCGTGAAGCTCATCGAGAAAATTTCGGCAGGCTCTACGCCTGCCAATGCTGAATCGGTGGCTTTGATCAAACACGGAGCAGAGCTTGCGCATCAGTTGCTGGTCGCAAAGAACAAGGTCGACCTGAATGCGCAGAAGATTGCAGCGACCGAGGCGCGTCTCGGCCGCACGCAGGGAATCCTGGACTACATACGCAGCACACCTGCACTCGACGCGTCGTCGGTTCGCACTGCAGGTCAGCAGGCGATTGCAGCCGCCCTGTTGCAAGTCGACACGCTGCTCACCTTCGCATTCCTCGCGCAACGCTCCTTCGAAATTTACACCTTGCCATCCGGTACGCAGCCGCTTCCGCTGCTCGATGCCGGCTCGGTACATCCCGACATAGTCGCTGCGTATCAGGATGGTCTGCCGAACACGGAACTCGCGATGGTGCAGGCCTACCAGAATGCCTGGAACACGTTGCTGAATCCCCTTGGCATACAGCGCGCGTACGTCGACTATCTGCAACGCGATATTCAGACTGAGGTTTTACGCAGGGAGTTCGCCGTGGCCGATTTTCCCGAGTTAGTCGAGCAGCTAAGCACCTCTCGTGTCCTGCCTTTTCAGGTCACGCTCGACTCCATCTCTCAGAAACGCAAGGAGACGAAAATTCGCGGAGTCGCTGTGGCGTTTGTTGGTGCGTCCTCCACCAGTTCCGTCATCTCGTGCGAGCTGTGGCACGGGACGCGCTACGACCAGGTGGGTCCGGCTTCGGTCAAAGCGGCAGGGTATCCCAATGGCATACCTGTTTCTTCGCTGCTGGATGCGAAGTCAAAGAACCTGCAGGCTCCTGTCACGCCGCTTGTGCTTGCGCCAGTACATTTCGGGGATGACGAACCGATCGATGCGCCGCAGCAGGTTCCGTACTGGGGCCGGGGAGTCTGCGGCGCCTGGGAGGTGCGTCTGCCTGAGCATCAGCCCGGGAATGAAACGGTTGATCTGGCAAACCTTCAAAAGGTGCAGGTCTGGATTGGCTATCAGTACGTGCCCAATCCTTAGTCCCAGGATGCCTCAAATCAAATCGCGGCGCGAGGGTAGGAAATGAACCTGTGCTTACCGCAATCCGACACCTCCAGGTGTACTCAACGAACGTGACCCGCGGTAAATCCCAAGAAAGAAGTTGCTCAAGGAACAGTTGATCATGTCCAACGTTGCCAAGACAGTGAAGGTGTTGTCAGTGCGAAACACCGAAGATTTCGTCATCGTTACATTCGACGACGGGCAGGAATTCGCATACCCCGCTTCCATCCTGCACTCCGTCATCCCTCCGAATCCGATAGTCGCGCGTCAGGTACAAGAGATCATGTTGCGCACAACTCGTGAGAAGACACAGTTTGTTCACTGAGTCCTACACAGGACAGCTCGGATCGACCGTGACGCATGTCCAGGCTGTGCTTCCTTACGTCGAGACGGTCGCCGATAAGTGAAGGGGCGGCGCTAGAGATAAGCAACTAGCGCCGCCCGGGAAACACCGACCGACATCGATTCTTACGGACGTCGTGTCGCAGTTTTTTGACGGCTGGCTTCTGGAGCGATCGTGACTGTATCGCGCAGCCTGATGTCTTCCGACGATGACCCGACCATGAAGTTGAATGCACCCGGTTCCACGCGGAAGTTGTGGACCGCGGTGTCGTACCAACCCAATGCTGACGTCGGGATGGAAATCGCGACGGCTTTGCTTTCACCGGGCTGCAGAGTCACACGCTCAAAGCCTCGGAGGGTGCGCAGTGGTTGCACCTCGGAGCTTTTCACCTGGTGCGAATAGAGCTGGGTTACTTCAGCGCCTGCACTTTGTCCCGTATTCGTGAGCGTAAAGCTCACCGTTACGTTTGCGTGATCTCCGGATGTCTGCGTCACCTTCAGCTTGCTGTAGTCGAAGTGTGTGTAGCTGAGCCCGTGACCGAACGGATACAACGGAACGCCTTTGAAGTACTGATACGTATAGCCACGCGACACGTCATATTCATTCTGTGGCGGCACACCATCCAGGTTTGCGTATACGGTGTACGGCAGATGGCCACCAGGATTGTTCAGGCCGAAGAGCGTGCGCGCAATCGCAGCGCCGCCAAGCTCACCGGGATACCACGCGCTCAGGATGGCCGGCACATGATCGTGCGCCCACGTGACACCCAGCGGCCCGGCGTTCATCAGTACTAAGGCCACCTTCGGGTTGGCTGCGTAAACGGCCTCGAGCAAACGCTGCTGCGCACCAGGCAAGTTCAAGTCGCGACGATCACGACCCTCCGCTTCCACCTGAAGATTCGTTCCAAGGCACAGCACGACGACGTCGCTCTTGCGCGCCAGGTTCGCAGCACGCTCAATCTCCTTGTCGTCTGCGAGATCAACGTAGCCAGCTCCCTTCTCGTATTCGACCTTCACGCCGCTGCCCAGCAAGGCACGCAGGCCCTCGGTGACGCTGGTCTTGACTGCGGGCGTGCCGTAGTAGTTTCCGGTCTCGTACGCTTCACCACCGGCGGGGCCAATCACGGCCACAGACTTCACCTGGTCGCGCTGCAACGGCAGGAACTGACGGCGGTTCAGCAGCAGCGTCATCGATTCTTCGGCCACACGCTGCGACAGATCCCGGTGCGCCTGGGAGCGCACCACATCCATGCCAATCCTGCTGTACTTGCTTGCCTGCGGCGGATCGTAGGCTCCTAGTCGGAAGCCGACACGCAGCACATTACGCAGTGCGCCATCCACGTCTTTTTCGGTGAGGAGTCCTCGTTGCACGGCGAGCGGCAGGTTCGTTTCGAACTCTACGTCATCACTGTCATTGCCAGCACGGATTGCTGCTGCGGCTGCGACGACGGGATCTTCTGAGAAGTGCTGGCCGGGCTCTGAAGTGTTGGTTGCTCGTGTGCCAGAGAGCAGGGCTACCGCTCCCAGATCGTCGGTGACAAAGCCGTCGAAGCCCCACTTCTTTCGAAGAACATCGGTCAACAGCCAGTGGTTCACCGCGTCGGGCATGCCATTGATGGCGTTGTAGCTCGACATGACAGATTGTGCGTGTGCTTCCATAATGGCGGCGCGCCAGTGCGGCAGCCAGAACTCGAAGAGGTTGCGCTCGTCCACATCCGCGTTCAGGTGTTGACGTCCACTCTCAACGTTATTCACTGCGAAGTGCTTCACAGTCGCTGCCAGCTTCAGGTGTTGCAGATCGTCGCCTTGCAGTCCGCGCACATAGGCCACGCCCATGCGGCCCGTCAGCAGGGGGTCTTCGCTGAATACCTCCTGAATGCGGCCCCAACGTGGATCGCGGCTGATGTTGATGACGGGCGAGCGGTAGACCAAGCCATGGGGTGTGCGTGGCCCCTCGGCATGCGCGTTGTAGAGGGCGCGCGCCTCATCGCTCATGGCATCCGCGACTGTGTGCACCAATTCAGGATCCCAGGTGGCGCCCATCGCTGTCGGGATAGGGAAGAGCGTGGTTGGCTGCTTGGACCACACGCCGTGCAGCGTCTGGTTCCAACCTCCCCACATCGGCAAGCCCAGGCGCGGCACGCCACGATTGGTGTGGTTCAGCTGCATCGCCTTTTCCTGCAGCGTGAAGCGCTTGATGAGATCGGTAATGCGATCCTCGATCGGCCTGCTCATGTCCCGATAGACTTCCCCGCCGGATGCCGGGGCGTTGCTCCCTTGCGCAGACGCAGACACGCACGAAGCCACGCTCAATAGAACAGCAGCCGTTGACAGTGCAACCGATCGCAGATGCATTACTTTCTCCTTGGTTCTGGTGCTTGTTATGACTTCGCGGCGCGCAGTACTTCCACTACGGACGACATGTCCTTTTCGCCAAAACCCTCTTGCTGCGCCCGCTCGAACAAGTGCTCTGCGGTTGCCGCCGTGGCCAGTGGAACTCCATAGGCCTCGGCTGCAGTCTGTGCGTAGCTGAGGTCTTTGCGCATCAGGTCCAGCGCAAAGTTCACCTCATAGGTGCGCTTGGTCATCCGTTCGCTCATGCCGACGAAGATGCCGCTGCCGGGAGCCGCGGTCTTCAGGAACTCCAGAGCAGTGGTGCGGTCAAGACCGTTGCGCTCGATCCATGTGAGAGCCTCGGCGAACGATGCAACCTGCACGCCACAAAGAAAGTTATTGATCAACTTCAGCTGCGCTCCGCTGCCCACCGGCCCCAGCGGCAATACCTGCTTGCTCATCGCGGCGAGTACAGGTCGCGCCTCTTCAATCGTTGCCGCGTCACCGCCGGTGAGGAAGACTAGTTGACCGCCCTCAGCCTGCACGCGGCTGCCGGTCACCGGTGCGTCCAGCAGTCGAACGCCGAACGTGTGTGCCGCCGTGTGGAGCTCCTCGATCCACGCGGGGCTGGCAGTGCTGCTCTCGACAGCGATGGCACCTTTGTCCATCCCTGCCAGTGCGCCGTCTTCGCCGAGCCAAGCCGCGCGACAGGCCGTATCGTCCGCAAGCATGCTGATGACAACTTTCGCGCCCTTCGCGGCTTCCGCCGGTGAACCCGCGGCAATGCCACCTTCCTTAGCGAAAGCTTCTGCCTTTGCAGCCGTGCGATTCCACACGGTTACATCGAAGCCTGCCTTACGCAGGTTTTGAGCCATGCCAAGGCCCATGACGCCCAATCCAAGAACTGTTACTTTCTCCGCCATCTCGATCTCCCTGCGAACTGCGAATGCGTTTGCGTTACTGCATGACCTTCACTTGAACACACGCGGCCAGCGCTTCCTCGGCATGAATGGAGTTTCGTAACGCGCGCCCAAAGCCTTCAAACTGCACCTCTGTCACATCGCCCTCAGCCAGCCTGATACCGCTGCCAAAGGACAATGCATCCGCGCCCAGAAAGTGAACGTGCACCATGCCCGCCTGCCGGTGTCCTGCAAACTTGAAGTGGTGATGCTCCATGTTCGCCAGGCTGTGTGCCATATTCGCTTCGCCGGTACGGATCTGCTTCTCCCATATCGTGCTGCCGGCGCGCAGTACCTTCACGTTGCCGGGTACGTCTTGAAAGTCAGCATTCAGGACAAGCTCCGGTCCCAGGCTGCACTCGCGCAGCTTCGATCCCGCCAGATTGAGGTAGTTCCTGCGCTCGAAGACGTGATCGGAGAACTCGTTGCCGGTGGCCATGCCAATGCGATGGGGTGTGCCGTCCGCAGCGATGACATACACCGTCGCGACCTCTGCTTCTTCACCGCCATCTTCTGCATGGCCAGGAATCGTCAACGCATCGCCGGGCCCTTTCACAACAGAGCCATCTCCCTTGTAGAACCACTCGGGTGCGATGCCGATCAGCCCCTCAGCGGGCCGGCCACCGCGGCGTCCCCACTCGAACATCCGCATGCTGTCCGTCATCTCTGCTTCGTCGACTTCGTCGGGCGTGGTGCCCGCTGCCGCGTGCATCGACTGCCGCTCCCGTGCGCTGCCCAGGTGCGTCAGGCCCGTACCGGAGACCAGCAGCTTTTGCGGATCTCCCGGTACGTCAATTGGAGCAAGCAGCTTCCAGGAATGCGTGCCTTCATACACCGTGTCGTAGGCCATTCGCTCTGTGCTTCGCAGAGACTCCGCCAGCCCGGTAATCTTCTGCCCACTCTCGATGGCACGCAACGCGAGCGCGTACGTCGACGTGACATCGTGTAGCAGGACCAGGTCTGGCTCTTCCACCATCGCAACGCGACGATCATCCCCATTGGCAATCTGTACCAACCGCATCCGTTGCTCCTTATTCGAAGATGCGGAACCGCTTCAGCGATTCCTCGTTGACGGTGAGACCCAGTCCGGGCAAGGTGTCGTCCAGGTTGATGGAGCCGTTCTCCGGCACCGGCTCACCATCGAAGATGTACCAGAACAGCTCATTGCCGACCTCGACATCCACCTTCGGAAAGAACTCAGCAATGGGTGAATTCAGACTTGCCATCACCACGTGATAGTTATGCATCTGCCCTGCGTGGGGCACCACTGGAATCTGAAAACTCTCGGCCAGCGCGGAGATCTTACGCGCCTGGCTGATGCCGCCCACACGATTGGTATCGAACTGGATGTAATCGACGGCGTTTGTCTCCAGCAACTCGCGGAAACCAAAGATCGTGAACTCATGTTCCCCACCTGCGATGGGAATACGGCCATACTCCTTCAACTTCGCGTAGCCGCGTGTGTCATCGGGAATCACCGGCTCTTCCAGCCAACGCAGGTTGAACGGTTCCAGTAAGGGAAGCATGCGTTTGGCGTAATCCAGACTCCAACCCATGTAGGCGTCCGTCATGATGTCGATGCCATCGCCCACCACCTCACGAACATTCCGCACCAGCTCAACATTCTTCTGCATGCCTGCGGCACCATCCAGCGGTCCCCATCCAAAGCGGAGCTTCATCATCTGATAGCCCTCGTCCTTGTACTTCTGCGCCTCGGCGCGAAGCTCCGGAATGGGCATGGCATACAAGCGGCTTGCATAGACAGGAATACGATCCTTGGTACGGCCGCCCAGCAGACGGAAGACCGGCTGCTTCGCGTCCTTGCCCAGCAGGTCCCACAGCGCAATATCAATCGCAGAGATCGCCGTCAGTGCAACGCCCTTGCGCCCAAAGGCGAGTGTGCGCCGGTACATCTGTTGCCACAGGTACTCCACGTCCCACGGATCGGCGCCCAGCAGCAGCGGCTTCAGATAGATGTCGACCAACTGCTTAGTCACCATGGGGGCAAGCGCGGCGTTGCCCAGTCCTACCAGGCCTGTGTCTGTGAAGATCTCCACCAGCAGCCAGTTATGGAAGGCAAAGTTACCCATGGAGGCCTCGCGAAACGACACCAAATCCATCGGGTTGGTGCAGAAGTGCGGGGGCAGCGGAACGGTTTCGCCTTCCCACTGGACGACGCGTGTGCGGACTTCTGTGATCTTCATGAGTTTCCTTCGATTGCACGGAGTTCGTTGGAGCGGAGTGGTTGTATCGGGCCCGCAAACATCGCAATGGCCAGAAAGCCGATCAGGTGGAAGCTGCCCACCAAGACAAACAGTGTTCCGTAGGTAAAGCCGTGCCCCAGCAGAAAGCCGGCGACAAGGCCGAAGATTGCTCCGCCGATTGCGCCACCGAAACCGATCAAGCCGGCCACGGTGCCGACCAGTGTCAGCGGAAAGATGTCTGTCGGCAGCGTCATGATCAAACCCGACCACGCCTGCTGACAGAAGAACGCAATGCTGAACAGAAGAATGGCGACGCGCACGGGCGACACCGAAACCAGCATCACCACAGGCATGCCTGCAGCGCACAGGCCGAGTGCGAGCTTACGTGCAAAGTTGAGAGAGTGACCCCGCCGCAATAAGTACGACGAAAACCACCCACCCAGAAAACTACCTACACCACTGGCCGCATAGGGAATCCACGCGTAGTAACTCACCTGCTTCACATCGAAACCGCGCGCGTCGTACAGGTACTTCGGTAGCCAGAACAACAGGAAGTACCACGCTGAGTCGCTCATGAACTTGGCGAAGACGAAGGACTGCACGTTGCGTTGGCGCACCACATCGAACCAGCTCATGCGATCGCCAACGATGCGTGCGTCGACGGTATTCACCGTCACCGTAGCGCCGTCCGTACGATAGGCGAACCACCACCACACAACCCATGCCAATCCCAGTGCGCCGGCACTGACAAAGACGGCACGCCATCCGCTGCGCAGCAGGATGAACCCAATGACGGGCGGCGCCAGCACGGAGCCGATCGCCGTCCCCCCATTGATCAATCCCATCGCAGTTGAGCGTTGGTGTGCCGGCACCCACTCCGCCACAACACGAGACGCAGCAGGGAAGGCGCCGCCCTCGCCGCCGCCCAATAGAAAACGGGCGATCAGCAAGAGTGTGAAGCCCGTGGCCAGACTGTGCAGCGCGCATGCCAGCGACCACCACAGCATGATCAGCAGAAAGCCCCTGCGCGTGCCCAGGCGATCCAGCATGCGGCCACCCACCATGTACAGTGCTGCGTACGACAGCAGGAAGGCCGTTTGCAGATAACTGAACTGCTGGTTGCTGATCGGGATCGTGCGCTGGATCGCCGCAATGGCGACGGGCAGCGTCTGCCGATCGAAGTAACTGATCGCAATCGCCGCCGCCACCAGCAGCACAAAGTACCACTTCCGTTCCATGCGCGCCCCGGCCCTTCCCACTACCACTTCAACGTGACAAGCGAGATGCTCTGGCGGGGCATCTCCGTCTTCAGCGTGATGGTCCCGCCGCTCGCATCCATCCACTCAGGCGATGTCAGCGTCTGCAGGCCATCCACTGCCTGAAGCTTCTGATATTGCTCGGTTGTCGGGTGCTGTGGCGATCCCATCTCCTTCCACACGGTGTACGCGTTGCTGTGCGTGTCGTCGATGCGGTAGTGCGTCACCAGTACGCGCTTCGCTGTTGCCGGCAAGCCATGGATCGCAATCGCGGCAGGTGCAACGGGACCCGCTCCATCGACATCGTGATAGTTCCAAAGCATGACGGCTGCTGTATTGTCCGCGGCCTTCGTTGCCATTGCGTCGACATCGGCCTCTTCGCGGACGCCCGTCTGCACGATCTTGTCCAGCGGAACCATACCGGTGCTCGTGGTAGTCACGCGCGTGCCGGACATCAGCGCCGCCATACGGAAGAAGTTCAGCACCGGCTTGTCGACGCCGTTTGTGGAGAGGGAACGGAAGCCTTCAAAGTACTCGCGATCCTCAAATTCAAACGACCAGCTCAGCATACTCAGCAGGTTGACCTTGTACTTATCCTGCAGATCGAACAGCCGCTTGTAAGCGGAGGCCGTGTAAGCCGGATACAACGTGCCGTTGCGATAGTTGTTCGCCGGATTCACCTTGCTGGAGCATGCCGCGCAACCTTCCGGATCGGCCTCGCTCAGGATGATGGGCAGCGAGCGAAACTTCGGGAACGTGGAGATCAGTTGGAAGCCACGGTCGACATCCATCAGCTCACCGGTAATGCCCATCGTCACCTTGCCTTCCAGAATGGTCGGCTTGCCCTTCGCATGGAATGAGATGAAGTCCATGGGCAGCGGCTTTCCGTTCGCGGCACTCTTGCCAGAGTTCACGTGCTCCAGGAAGTTCTTCAGATAGTCGTAGGCCTTGGGACTGCGCGGACTCGTTGTCGCCGGGCCGCCTACTCTCGCTTCGGGCAATGCCGCGCGCACGCCAGCAACGGCGTAGTCATACAGTTTCCAGTAATCCTCAGGCGTGGAGTGCCAGTAGTCGATGTCCGGCTCGTTCCACACTTCGAAGTACCACTGCTTCACCGTGTCGCGGCCATAGCGCTCCACAAAGTGCGCCGTCACCACGCGTGCAAGCTCGCCCCACTTCGCGTAATCCTTCGGCGGATTGTTGCTCTTGCCGGTGATGGCATTCTGCGGATAGTGCACTTGGTACGGCTCATGCCGATTCGGCAGATCCGCTGCAAGATCCTTGGGCATGAAGCCAAGCTCCACCATCGGCCGGACACCAGCAGCCTTGTACTCGTCGAAGATCTCGTCCAGGATCTTGAAGTCGTACACGGGCTTGCCGCTCGCGTCTTCCGTGTAAACGTTCGTCGAACTCCACTTCAACTCCGGCACACCGTTACCACTGGTCAACAGGTGATGCGCGCGAATGTATACGGGCACCGGGCTCAGGTCACGCAGTTCGCGCAGCAGCACCTTACCGTCGCGGCCTGTCGTGTAATTGCCCTCGTCATAGCCAAACCAGCTATAGATCGGCTTGTACTCACCAACTGACTTGTTCAGATCCACTGTGATGTTCACCGGCTTGCCTGTCGGTGCGGCTGGCGTCGCAGGGATCGTTCCCTGCGCCCAGGCTGCCGCGCTGCATAGGCCAATCGCACCGGCGAGCAGAACACCCGCCACTCCGTTGTGTTGGTTCTTCATCGTCTTAACTTGATTCCGCATTGACTGCATGCTCCCGCCCTTTGTTGTGGCCACTTAGAAGTTGTATTTCAACGCGAACTGCAGGTTACGCGAGGAATTCGAAGTATTCGTAATCGTCCCGCCGGCGGCTGCATCGATGGTGGCATTCGGTGCAGAGAAGCTGGGCGTGTTCGGCAAGTTGAAGAACTCGGCACGGAACGAGAGCGTGCTCTCATACGGCATGGCGAAGTTCTTGAAGACCGATGCATCGAATTGCCGATACACATCGGAGCGCAGCGTGTTGGCGCGTACCTGACCATAACGGAAGACGTCGTTGCCGGAGCGCGTGCCGCCACCCACCGTTCCGTTCGCCACACGGTTCGCCACAATATAGCGGCCCTTGTCGAACCACGAACTCAGTGTCTTCGCATATCCCGGAGTACTCACACCACTCAGGTCGGGCCGCTGCCCGCCTACGCCAGTGTTTGCAATATCACCCGACACAACAGGCGTGTACGGCGTTCCACTGCGCAGGATATTGATTGTCTGCAACTGCCATCCACCTACGAACGCATTCACAAAGCCGTTGGAGTGGTTCAGGAACTTGCGTCCGCGACCCACAGGAACCTGCACCGTTCCGCTGATCGCTACGTTATGGGGTGTGTCTGTGGCAGCCAGCGCATACTCATAGCCCTGGATGCCCCCGAGTGCCGGCGTCTGCGCATACTGCATCCACTTTGAGAAGGTGTAAGCCACCAGCATGCTGAAGCCATGACTAAAGCGATGATCGTACTTGGCTTGCAGCGAATTGTAGTTGTTGTTCATGTCCTGCGTCTGGAACGAGATGCCGCTCCATTGCGTGTAAGGACGACGCGCCTGGATCGAACCGGGTCCCGGCGTGGGATCGTTGAAGCTGTTCGAAGCGCTCAAGTGAATGCCGCGATTGGCAACGTACCCAATTTCGAAGACGTCTTTGTCTGAGAGCTGGCGCTGGATGTTCAGGCTGTAGTGGTAGTTCGCTCCCATGCTTGCGTAGATACGTGCCGGATTCAAGCTGGGGTTTGCCGTGATGGATCCAAGTGGATTGCCCAGGAAGTAGTTGGAAAGTGTCCGTGTCGGCGTTACGTTCTGCGTCTGGTTCTGAGTCTCCGTCAGCAGGTAGGGAAGCATGTTCAGGTTCACGCGGCCGCTGGTACCTTCCGGTTCGTAGAAGATGCCGAAGCCGCTGCGCAGTACCGTCTTCTTGTCGATCGAGAATGCAAGGCCGACGCGTGGCGCAAACTGCTTCCGGTCTGTGTGCGTAATGGTGGAAGGCAGTCCCGCTTCACTGGACGTTGTGATGTATTGCCCAAAGACCTGGTAAGCACGCGGTGCGGCGAACTGAGCGGTCAGATCCGGCACCGGCCCACTTCCCGATACGATGATCGGTTTAGCACGCGTTGGATCGAACGTGCCCACCTGACCCTTATAGCCATCCAGCCAGGGCGAGTACTCATACCGCAGTCCAAGGTTCAACGTAAGGCGATCGCTCGCGCGGAAGTCGTCCTGAAAGAAGAATTGCCGATAAAGACCCTGCCCGCCAAAGTTGTCTGCAGCGTACGACCGCGTAACCGCCGAAGGATATCCCAGCAGGAAGTCGGCATAGGCATCGCCAGAGTTTGCGGATGCCGATGACGTGGACGTCGCGTTGTTGCTCGCGTTACCGTTGAAGTTGAACTGCCCGGCGTAGTTGCGGCTGTCATAGCCCAGCCACTGGTAATAACGGATCAGCGCTCCGAACTTGAACGAATTGCGTCCATGCAGAAGCGTGAAGTTATCCGCAATTTCAAATGCCTTGCGGTCCTGCGACTTAGGACGCTGATCGAAGCCCTGACCCTGTACGGAGTTGTAGCCACTCCAGACGTAATCGGGGAAGGCGCCGCCCGCATCGGGGCGCAGCAGGTCGCCGAAGCCGCCCACACCGAACTGACCGTTGAAGTCCGTTCCCTGCAGGAAAGCGGTAAGGCGTACGTGGCTGGGAAGGAAGTGGGCGCGCAGTTCATTCACCATGTTGCCGCCAAAGTTTGACGTCAGGCTGGCCGCGATGTCCTGGCCCCACGAGGTCAGGTTGGCCGTGCCAAGCGCCGGTGCGAAGTTGGGATCCACCTCGCGCTGCTTGACGTACACCCAACGGGCCGATAGCCGGTTCCCCGGCGAGATCTGGTGGTCTAGCCGAGTGATGAATTGATCGAACCCAATAGTCTGATTACCCGCGTAGCTGAACGTGCCCGCGCCCGTGTTCTGCCGGGGGATGTACTGCTGAATCTTGAGCGCAGCTGCGGAAATCCGATTACCGGGAATGGTGTTGTTCGGGAACTGCTGCGGCACACCGTTGATCAAATTCGTGCGGTCGTAGATGTTGCGCGAGAAGACGCCGGCACGCTGCGCATCCGAAGCAACCGTTCCGGTGAACGGCTGACCGCTCGTCAAACGCAGACCCTCATAGTTAAAGAAGAAGAACGAACGATTCGATCCGTTGTACAAACCGGGAATTCGAATTGGACCGCCGAGATTACCGCCAAACTGGTTTCGCCGAAGCTTCTGCTTCTGCTGTGTACTCGGCAGAAAGTACCGCTTCGCATCGAAGGCATCGTTACGGATGAACTCGAACAACGTGCCGTGCAGTCGGTTGGTGCCGGATTTCGTAGTCGCATTGAAGAATGCGCCACCACGGTTGAACTCTGCCGAATACGGGCTCTGCTGCACGGAAAACTCCTGCAGCGCATCAATCGACGTTTGAATGAATGTGCCGCCCTGGTGCTGCTCGCTGACATCCACGCCGTCCAACAGGAATGAGGTGGCACTGCCGCGAATACCGCTGATGACATTGCCGTTCACTACCTCAGGACGGATCGCAAGCGAGTTGCCTGTAGGCGGCAGGAGTGCTGCACCCGGCGTCAGGCTGGCCAATTGGTAGAAGCCGCGACCGTTGAGTGGCAACTCTGTCAGTTGCTGATTTGTGATCACCTGGCCAGACGTTGCAGAGTCCGTCGAAAGGAGTGGTGCGGTCGTGTTCACCTCGACCACCTCTGTTGCCGAACCAATCGTCAGACCCACGTCCTGGCGAACAATCTGGCCGACCTGCACCTCGATGGTCTTGGTGTTCGCCGTGGTGAATCCCGGCGCATTGACGGTAAGGACATAGTTGCCGGCGGGCACCGGAGTGATCACATACTCGCCGGATCCATTCGTAACACCGGTCTGCGTGATGTTCGTGTCCAGGTTCCGCACCTGCACGGTCACACCGGGGACGGAAGCGCCCTGGGGATCGCTGATTCTTCCCACAAAACGCCCTTGTTCCACCTGCGCGTGAAGACCGCCTACGTGAATCGCCGCCAGGGCCAAAGACCCGATCAGCACTCGTTGAAATTTTGTTTCGCACCTTGCCTGCATAACCACCTCTGGGCACTGCTTCAGGCCGACGTCCGCCCGCTCGTTTTCCGAACGCGGGCAAAGGTACTACCAATTTTCAAATGTTGTCAACGTCATTGTGACCGGTATTTTGCGGTCACGGCGGGCATTGGAAGGTGTGAAAGTTCGAAAGGTACTACCAATGCAAAGGAGTCGTCAAGGCGGCCTCGGCAGTGTGTTGCTGCGTCGTTTTGGTCCTTTTTCAATCTTCGTTTGACCGGCGTCGACGCATGCCCGATGATGCCGACATGGCCAAGGCTTCGTCTTCTCGGAAACCCGTTACTCTCACACGTGCGTCCACAGGGAAAGATGATGTCACCCAGGTCCTCATCACACAGTTTCAGCAGATGCTGCGGGATGGCAAGCTAAGCCAGGGCGATAGGCTGCCACCGGAACGCGAGCTGGCAGCCCACTTCAACGTGGCGCGTTCCTCCTTGCGACAGGCGCTCAAGGTGCTGGAGATCCTCGGGGTCATCACGCAGCGTGTCGGGGACGGCAGTTACCTGAATTCAGACGTCGCCGCGATCCTCGCGGTCCCACTCGAGTTTCTTTTTCTGCTGGACGATACGACCGTCGAAGACCTAACAGAACTGCGTCTCCTGATGGAGCCCGGCCTCGCTCGTCTTGCGGCGCAACGTGCCACGCCAGAAGACATTGCAATGTTGCATCAATCCATCCTTGACCTGGAAAGCAGCTCCAACGACAAGCTGAAGCTCGTGTCTTCCGATCTCTTGTTCCACCGTGCGATCTTTCTGGCATCGAAAAATCGCACTGCCGCAAACCTCTTCCACAACATCCATCGGGCCATGGCAAAGATGATGTTGGTAACCTCGCAACTGGTCGACTTGGAGCACACGCTCGCATTCCACAAACCAATCATGCAGGCGATCGAAAAGGGCAAAGGCGATCTCGCAGCCCGACTGATGAAGGAACATCTCGAGGACGCGCGCGAACTTCTGATCAAGGAGCGCGATCACCAACCCAAACCAAGGTTAGGGAATGCCCGGCGGCACGTGCCGTCTTTAAGGGCACCCGTCAATCACTGACGCTGAGGCGTTGCATTAAACCTTTGTCACAGTTGCCGCGGATGTCCGTCTTTCACTTCGGACTACAAGGGACGTGACTCAAAGTCACTCAGCGAGCCCGTCGGCAGAATCATCCGTAAAGAGTTAAGAATCGAGAGAAGATCGATGATCTCTTGTGCGATCGCGCCTTGGATAGGGCTTAACCATCCGCACGAAGCTGCGGCCATTCCAAGCAGACTCAACCCCATCCCGCCAACGGCGCTGATCAGCGCGATGCCACGCATGCGCCGGCCGATGTGCATCAGTTCATCCACGCTTACAAGCGACGACTGAAGAATGACCGCACCTGCTGCCTCCGATGTGATGTCGCTGTTGACGCCAAGCGCGACACCGGCAGTAGCGGCCATCATGGCCGGAGCATCGTTGATGCCATCGCCAAGGTAGAGGGTGTGTTCCTTCAGCGTGGCCTGGCGAACGAATTCAACTTTCTCTTCTGGGCTCTTACCGCCGTAGGCTTCGGTGATGCCCATGCCAGATGCAAAGAGCGCGACCTCCGCAGGGCGATCGCCTGAGAGCAGGACCACGCGAGTGATGTGGTGCCTGGAGTCGAGGTGTTGTAGGAAAGGCTTACTCTCAGCCCGAGGCTGATCCTGAAAGTGCATGACGCCTGCAAGCTTGCCGTCGATAAGCAGCACGCATTCAAGCCCGGGTGCGACTGGGGGCATGGCTAACAGTTGCTCCCGGGAGAGCTTGCCGCGACCTGTCACGGTTACGAGCTTTCCTGCAACGTGCCCCGTCAGCCCCGTTCCGGGAGCCTCAGAGACATCTTCAACCTTGAGGCGAACCAATCCCTGCTGCTCTGCCGCAGTGACCACGGCGCTTGCAAGCGGGTGCTTTGAGTAGCGCTCAACGCTGGCGACATACTGCAGTGCCATGTCGCTGGAGGTATCGCCGAAACAGTCGATCGTGGTGAGGCTTGGTTTGCCGTAAGTCAGCGTTCCCGTCTTGTCCACAATGAGGACATGACAGGTTTCGATGGTTTCGAGAATGGACGGATCTTTGATGATGATGCCGCGCTTTGCACCCACGGAAATGGCGCCGATGATAGCAACGGGGATCGAGATCAGGAGCGGACAAGGCGTCGCGATGACGAGCACAGCAAGGAAGCGTTCTGAATGGCCACTGAAGTACCAGCTCGCCAGCGCGATCAGGATGGCGGCCGGGGTGTACCAGGAACCAAGGCGGTCTCCGAGGCGCTGTATCCGTGGTCGATTCTCTTCGGAAGCGTGCAGGACTTCGACAATCTTTGCGTACCGCGAGTCACTTGCGATCTTCGAAGCGCGGATGGTAAGTGCGACGTTGCCATTGATCGCACCGGATAGGACGGTCGTTCCCGGAACCTTGGCAATCAGGAAGGGCTCGCCCGTCAGGTAAGACTCGTCCATGCTGCCCTCACCGCTGACGACCTGCCCATCCACCGGGCAAATCTCATGGGGGTAGATGATCAGTTCGTCGCCGACGGCAATGGTATCGATGGCAATGTCTACCACTGACTCACCGGCTCGATGAGCGGCCTGTGGCATCCGTTTGGCTAGCGCGCTAAGTACGGAAGATGCACGTCCTGTCGCGTAACCTTCAAGCGCTTGTCCGCCGGAGAGCATCAGCACAACGAGCGCGGCGACCCAGTATTGCCCCAATATCAGAGATGCGACAATCGACATCAACGCAAGAATATCGACGCTGAAGTTACCCTTGATGAGTTGTTGAACAAGCGCGATCGCCAGGGGGATGCTGGCGCCCGCAACGGCAACGAGCAGCACGATGTTGAGAAGGGCCCCGTCGTGCAGGAGCAGCTTCACGCCCAAGGCCCCTAACATCCCGGCAACGATGAACGCAGCGATCGAGATATGTGTTGCGGGCCTGTCGAGCCATGTGCTCAGGGCGTTCGGCTTATCCAAGGTCTTCTCCGCATTAACAACAGTAGTGACCTTGAGTGGCGGGAATTTGTGACGCTCGTCACACATGCTGCCAACGCAAAGGCCTATGATCGGTGCTCGCCAGCGATCCAGAAAATTCTGGTTAGCATCGGTGAACGAAAGGCCTGCTAATCAATGGTTCCTGACCAAATCATCTTCGCTACGGACTTCTCTCCTGCTTCTCTAGCCGCACGATCCATCGCAGTGACAATGGCTAAGTTGTTCCACTGCAGGATTCAGATCGTTCACGTCTTTGAGTATGTGGCCCGGCATCCCTATCGGATTCCAGTCGAGTGGATGATCGGGATGATCCGGACGGATGCGGAACGCCAGCTGTTAGAGGTTCATCAGGCAATCACCATGTTGGGCGTTGAGGCCACGACACTTCTCGTGGAGGATGGCATTCCAGAGAAAGAGATACTGAACTGTGCAAAGTCGTATAAGTCTCCGATGATCGTGATCGGCACGCACGCAATCGGTGGCATGGACAGGTTCCTGCTGGGTTCAACAGCAGAATATGTTCTGCGAGAAGCTGATTGCCCGGTCGTCACGGTCGGGCCACACGTTCAGCCTGTAAGTGCGACAGGCTCGTTTCGTCAGCTGCTGTTTGCGACTGATTTCCGTCCGGACTCGTTAAAAGCCGCCCCCTTTGTCGCCACATTGCGCGAGGCCACTCCCTGCAAACTTGCGGTCCTCAATGTACAACGGTCCGATCAACTCCCCGTCGCGACAACGTTGTTTGATCCGCTGCGGCTTATCTTGGATCGACTTGGTGCCAGTCACACTTATCCAGAAACGGAATATCTAACCCTGCATGGCGATGCGGTAGCACAGGCCATCAGTAATGAGGCGGAACGTCTTCCGGCAGACCTTCTCGTGCTCGGCGTCAAACGAGCCTCCGCGTTCATAACTCATCTCGCGCCGAAGGTGGCATTTCAGGTGATCGCCGCTGCGCCGTGTGCTGTTTTGACCATCTCGTCCTGAGTATTGGGAGGATCATAAGATGCGCTATGAACTTCGGCTCCATCGTTCACTTGCCGCGATTGTGTCAGGGTTGCTGATTGGATTTGTTGTGCTGTTTGTCTATCTGGACCATCGGGCGCCAAGCGCCTGGGTCGAGGCGAGCGTGGCTCTCTCTCTGGAGATTGCTGCCGCGACAGGTCTTGTCGCTGTGGGAATCGCCGAGGGGATACTTGCGTTCGAATTCGGAGCGACACATCGGCGAGAGATTCTTACTTACCTGGTGCTTGGCGTCACATCTGTTGTCTGCGGACTTTACCTTACGTTGACTCAAAGTTCTTCCTTGAAGACGGTCGCGTTGGTTGTTGCACCGCACGCGCTGCTGTTTGGAGTGGCGCAATTACGTGTTTCGCGGCACTTGGGTCATCATCCGGTCGTGAGGACTGCGCTCATAACCTGGGGTCTATCGGAAGTGTTGATGGCCTTAGCCTTGATTGTGGTATCGAGAGTCTCAGACGCTGCCTCCGCTGGCTTGTTGGCTTATGTGGCAGCAATGACGGCACTTCAACTGATCGGCTTTCTGATGTACAAGAGAGCTCCGCAAGAGCAGGCGGTCTAACAGGGCAAGGTCAATGGCCATCATGGGCTTGGCTGCTCTGGTGCTTGAGAAAAGAAAGGCCGGCCACGCTTGCTTCAGACAGAGACTGCAGAGTCACCACACACCCAGAGCGAAGCAGAGATTCTTCGGACCTATCACTCCGATGAAGAAAAGGGGCTGACCAATGCTCAGGTCGCCGAGCGATCTCTGAAGTATGGCAGCAACGAACTTGCGGTAGCCCCATCGGAGCCTTGGTGGAAGCGCTTTGGCCGTCAGTTCGCCGACCTGCTGATCTGGATTCTGATTGCGGCCGCGTTGATCTCTGGCGCACTGGGCGAGTGGGTCGATGCTATCGCCATCTTGGCGATTGTGCTTTTGAACGGCTTGCTTGGATTTGTGCAGGAGGGGCGTGCTGATGACGCTCTCGTTGCGCTACGAAAACTGTCTTCTCCGCAGGCGAGGGTAATACGCGAAGGCAAACTCACAAGCGTTTCGGCTAAGACTCTCGTCCCTGGTGACAGGATCGAACTGGAGACGGGCGATCGCGTCCCCGCAGATCTTCGGCTGCTCGGGGCGGCGGGGCTTCGCGTGGAAGAGGCCGCGCTGACAGGGGAGTCCGTTCCATCAGACAAGGATCACCGGGTGGTTCTGGATGAGGCAGTGCCACTCGGTGAGCGATCGAACATGGCGTATATGGGAACGTCCGTGGCCGCTGGCACTGCCAGTGCACTGGTGGTTGCTACAGGCATGAGCACCGAGATCGGCAAGATCGCAGGGATGCTCGAACGCCATGAGATCGAACCGACTCCGTTGCAGGTACGACTCTCTCAATTAGGCAGGACGCTGCTGTATGTGGTCGTCGGCATCGTCGCGGTCATGTTTGTCGCGCAGGTCGCGCGAGGTGGTCGACTCGTTGATGCGTTCTTGCTTGCAGTGAGCCTTGCTGTGGCGGCTGTGCCGGAAGGGCTATCGGCCGTCGTCACGGTTGCATTGGCGCTGGGCCTTCAGCGTATGGCGGCGCGCCATGCACTCATTCGTCGACTACCCTGCGTGGAAACACTCGGCGCAGTCACGGTCATCTGCTCAGACAAGACAGGCACGCTGACCCGTAACCAGATGACGGTGCAAGAGATTGAGTCGGGTGGGGAGCGCTACGAAGTTACCGGGACCGGTTACGAGCCCGTTGGGCAATTTCGCATGGCTAACTCCGAAGGGCAGTCGGCAGAATCGTGGACCGTGGTCGATCCCATGCAGCAGCAAAGTCTGCTGGAGGCCCTCAAGGTCGGAGCGTGGTGCAGTCACACGCACGTCGCGCAATCGGACAAAGCAGGTGGAGGCTGGGAGGTGGTCGGCGATCCCACTGAGGCCGCACTTCTCGTTGCTGCTTCCAAAGCGGGCCTTACCGTGAACGATCGTTTGGAGCGAATCGTCTTCGAGATACCGTTCAGCTCGGATCGAAAGGCCATGTCGGTAGTCGCTCGCGTGGATGACACAAAGCTCTTCATGTTTACCAAAGGTGCGCCAGAAGTTGTTCTGGGCAAGTGCACCCAGGAGTACGTCCGTGGTGGGTTACAACTGCTGACGGATGACCGCCGAGAGGCAATCATCACCGCCGCGAATCAGATGGCACAACGATCGCTAAGGGTCTTGGGCCTGGCGTCGCGAGAGGCTTTTGAGAGTCACAAACTGGGAGAGACAAACCTTGTCTTTGCAGGCCTCGCTGGCATGATGGATCCTCCGCGGGAGGAAGCGGCAGAGGCAGTCAGCCGGTGCCGTTCTGCCGGGATAAGGCCGGTCATGATCACCGGCGATCATCCGGATACAGCAAGGGCCATCGCATTGAGCCTCGGCATCATGCGTGTAAAGGAACAGGTAATGCTTGGTTCCGATCTGAATCTGCTGGACGATGCGGAACTTGGTGAGGCCGTATTGAAAACCTCCGTCTATGCGCGTGTCACTGCTGCGCATAAGCTACGCATCGTCATGGCGTGGCGTGGACGAAGCGAAATCGTCGCGATGACTGGGGATGGCATCAACGATGCCCCCGCGATCAAGGCGGCGAATGTAGGGATTGCCATGGGGATTTCCGGGACGGATGTAACGAAGGAGGCTGCTGACATGGTGCTGGCCGATGATAACTTCGCCAGCATCGTCAATGCGATCGAAGAAGGTCGAACAATCTACGACAACATCCTGAAGGTCGTTCACTACTTACTGGCAACAAATGCTGGCGAAGTCCTTTTGATGGTTGGAGCTGCCATCTTTGGTCTCCCGGTACCGTTGGTTGCAATCCACCTCTTAGTGATCAACCTCCTCACGGACGCGTTGCCCGCGATGGCGCTGGGAGTCGAGCGGCCCGAACCCAACGTGATGCAACATCCACCAAGGCCACCCAAAATACCGATTATCAGTCTCCGAAGTGGGCTACACATCGTGTATCAGGGTGTATTGAATGCTGGAGTAAGTGCAGTCGCATTCTGGTGGGTCTATCGTGGCCAGGCGGTAAACCTGCTGGCGGCAAGGACCGCTACCTTCTGCACGATTGCCTTGGCGCAGATGCTCTTTGCTTTGGGCTGCCGCAGTAATCGCTACACGTTTCTGCAACTGGGCTTGTTCACAAACAAGTGGCTGTTGGCGGCGTTTGCAGTCTCTTCAGGTCTGCTCGCTGCGATCGTCACAATTCCGATCCTCCAGCCGGTCTTTCAAATCGCTGCCTTGCCGTTCTTACGTGACTGGCTATTGGTCTTCATGCTTGCGCTTCTTCCAGTTACATTTCTGGAACTGGGCAAGTTACTGCAAAGCTATCGCGCAAAGGCCTGAAGATCGTTAGAAAACCGGCAATAAGAAGGCAGGAGGTGGCGCATCGATACGCAAGAACCCTCGGCAAAACCCGCTTCCACCCAGGGGTTGAGCGTGTCCTTCAACTGGAAGCAGCTCACACTCTTCCTGTCTACCGCCGTTGCTCTCGTCCTTTGCTGCATGATCCTGTGGCCGTTTCTCTCTGCAGTGGTTGGTGCGATCACTCTCGCAGTCGTGACGTACCGGCCCTACTGCTGGCTGGAAAATCGAGTGAAGCATCCCACGCTTGCGGCAGCGCTGGGCGTTCTGACCGTGACGGTGAGCATCATCACGCCTGCGTTCTTCCTGGTGCAGGAACTCATCCGGCAGGCTCTCTCCGGCGTCAACATGCTTCGCGCCGGACAGCCACAACACAGGCTGATGGAGTTGCTCGGAAGGCATCCCACGATAGCCACCCGGCTGGAGAATACCGCAAGCCAGATTGATCTGGGGCAGGCCAGTCAGCGCACAGCAAGCTATGTCGCAAGTCATCTTGCGGGACTGTTGGGAAATACCCTCGGCGCACTGACACAGCTCGTCGTCATGGTCGTCATCCTGTTCTTCCTGTATCGAGACCACGAACTGGCGACTACCAGTCTGCGCGCGTATCTCCCTTTGGACGCTGCAGAGACCGATCTCTTGCTCGACCATGTCGACGACACAATCTACGCCACGGCACTCGGTCGAGTAGCTGTAGCAGCTGTACAGGGAATAGTTGCTGGCTTGGCGTTTTGGATACTCGGCGTGGACAGCGCGGCACTCTGGGGGCTTGTGACGGCATTAGTCGCAATCATTCCCGCAGTCGGAGCAGGCTTGGTCTGGATACCTGTTGCGGTCGTTCTCGGTCTAACGGGCCACTGGATTAAAGCCGGCGTGCTGGTCGCCTGGGGAACCTTCGTGGTCAGCACGATAGACAATCTGCTCTACCCGGTCCTGGTAGGCTCGCGTCTCCGGCAGCACACGGTGATGGTGTTTCTCTCTGTGATCGGAGCGATCGTGCTCTTCGGCGTCCCCGGGCTCATCCTCGGCCCAGTCATTCTCACCGTCTGCGAAGCGCTGCTAAAGATCTGGGCTAAGCAGAGAGGAACCGTCTCGACGTAAGGAAGGAAGCACCCCCGGACCATCGGCATAACCGATCAGACGGGAAACTATGCGGAAGGCTTGCAGTAACGGGAAACTGAAGCGAACGACGCTTAGGAGGCGTAGATCGTCGAACCCGTGCTGCCGTCGTACGGAGTGTTCACCGTGCCGCTCTTCGTAACGTCGACCACATTGGAAACAATAGCCACAGGCGCAGCCCACTTGCGAAGAGTCGCCGGAGCCTCAAGCTCCTGCTCATCTGAAATGTTTTGAAAATTCGGATCGATCATCAGGGGGCTCCTTGTGCTGCTTATAAGTCGGAGTATACCTCAGCCATTGGGCGTCGTTGTTCCGTCCACCAGATACCCAAACCGCTGCATAGCCTCAGCATGTCGCTTGCAGATGCGTCTTTGCAGGTCTTCCGGCAGCTTTCCTTCCCAGCTAAAAGCCTTTCCGGATCGGAAAAACTGTGGCGAGCTGGCAGGCCGCTCTCGAAACCCCTTACTTTCCTCCAGGCTCCGCAGCTTGTCGAAACTCGCCGCTGTTACGGAGCGCTGTAAATCGGTCTCCGTAAATACAAATTCTGCAAAATGCGCAATACTCCGAAAGAGTGACATGCTGTCCAACAGCAGATCCTCATAGCGCACCGTAATGCAGCGGTATGGTTGGTCCGGGCCAGTCCACCCAAGTACGTTCTCACTCCACGTACCAACGGCTTCAGGAAAGGGCAAACTCAACTTGTAATCCTGCGACGAAAAGCGAAACGCTGAACCCATCTGCACGACCGCCTGTTCCACGGTCCAGCCCATGTGATGCGCGAAGGAGACAGCCACATCGAACGGGTGTCTCACCACATGGAGAACAGCCTTCACCTGCTCCGGAGCGTACATCCACGCACCCGCACGGTTGCGTCGCGCCAGCTCATGAGTCTTCACGATCGCTGGCGACTCCATCAGTGATGTCATCGAAGTATTCACTGACGGCAGGAAATCGTCGATCTCTTCCGCTGTCAGGTCCGAGGCCTTCGCAGGTGCAAGCTCATCAAAAAGGTTGCGCCTCTGCTGGCCGTAAAAGGCTCCGTCCAATGCATTCAGATCACCCGCGCGGTCTGCATGCATTAGGCCCTGCAGCACCAGCCGAACCCAGGTGTTACCTGACTTTGGATAACTTGCAACGAGGATTATTTGCTTTGCCAAGCTGCCGTTTCCTCTACGCTGTCAGCCAGCGCCGAGACAGTCGCCACTCGCGCCCCGTGCAGTTGCCACAGGTTGCAGGCAGTCGCGACCGTCGCGACCGTCTGCATGTGTTGCGCCTGCACCTGCAGAGCGGCAATCTGAAATGGACGAAAGGCATGCTTGCTCAGTAGGCTCATGCGCTCGGGCAGGGAAGTCACTCTCTCCAATCCGCCTTCCGTCGTAAGTAACTCGACGACGCTCCCCAACACAACGGTCTCAGGGTGAACCGGCATCTCGAAGTAAAACTTATTCATGTCTTCCCGAACACGACGAAGCCCTTCGACCGGCACATTGAAGTTGTCACACGTGTCGTGCCACAGCTTTACGCTTGGGTGACTCGGCCACGCCATCGGTGTGCCATCTTTACACTGCACGCGAGTCGTGTCATCTGCAACCAGCGTCCATCCTCTTCGTGACAGCTCAACGGCCAGCGTAGATTTCCCTGCGCCGGAAGGTCCGCACAAGGCAATTGCTCGATCGCCGCCTGGCGGTACCAGTGACGATGCATGCAGCGGTAACTCACCGCGTTGATGCAGCAAAGCTGCGCGAGCCGCGCCGTACAGGTATAAGTCCAATGCAGCAGGATCAACGCCATCGATCGGGCACACTTCAATAGTGTCGCCATTGGTGACGCGATAAGCCCCCACATACGGCACACGCAACAGCAGCGTTCCGCGGCGAGCCTGCCAGAACGCCGCAAGTCCCACAGCATCTTCCAGGTGCTCCGGTAACGACTCTACCCAGACTCCCTTTGCATCCGGCACGCCGGTTATTTCAAATTCGTTATTCACCGACCCTCCGCACTAAGTTGGAGATGATTCCAGGCGCGCATGCCACCGTAGCGCCCCATGAATGCCTTCATCACTTGTCCCGCGCTGTCCTCAATCGTTTGGCGGTCTGTGTGGCAATGTACTTCAGGCTCCAGCGGTGTCTCGTAAGGACTGTCGACACCACTCAGGTTGCGGATCGCACCCTCATGGAACCTGCGATACAGGCCGATCGGGTCGCGCTCTCTGCAAACCTGCAGCGGCGCATCGACGAAGACCTCCATAAAATTAGGCAATGTCTCGCGAGCCAGCTCCCGCATCCGGCGCAGGGGTGAGATAGCAGCAACCAGCGTCGTAATGCCATGGTGAGACAGCATCTCCGCCACGTACACCAGTCGCCGAATGTTCTCGTGTCGATCCTCGTCGGAGAAACCAAGATCGGGGCACAGATGCTTGCGCACCCGGTCCGCATCCAGCACCTGGTGCTGGATCGCCGACTGCATCATCTTCGCAGCCACGGCGGCTGCAAGCGTGCTCTTGCCAGAACCGCTCAGACCGGTGAACCAGATCGTGGGTGCCGAGATCTCTGTGTGATGAGGAAGGGGAGTGGCGTCCATTCAAGATTCCTGTTCCCGGAGCAACGGACAAAGTGCATGCTCCACAGTGATCGTATCGCGACGCGTCACACGTCGAGTTTCAAACCTGCATCCGGCGAATGAATCTACCCATCGAAAGCGCGCCTCCAACGGTGTAATTGAACCGGCGGTCCATTGCGTTCTTGTCGCCATTCGCGCCTTCGGTCCAACTCTCCAGGGCATCACGCATGCGTTTTAGATCCAGAATACGAACAGCTGCCGGCGTGTCTTCGAGGCGATCGAGTTCCTCCAGGAAGAGCGGTACTGCTTCATGGAACGTCTCCAGAAAGTCACCGCTCTGCAGGCCACGAGAACGTTCCTGCAACAGCTCCGTGGGCAGGTCATGACGGAAGGCAATGCGGTACAACTCACGGCGTATCCCGTTTGACACAAACGCTTCGTCGGGTATCGAGAGAACCAGTTCCACAAGGCCGCGGTCGGCAGTCGGGTCTTCGCGGCGCATGTCAAATGCGCGCCGCATCCCGGCGTTCACCATGCCCAGTTCGCTTTGCAAAAGCAGGTGCAACCGCCAGCTTCGACCATCCGCATGGTCCATCGCCGCGGCGCTGCCCACCGGAGATTCCTGCAAAGCAGGTAAGCCCGTTGATTCGTAAAAATCTTGCCGCATCATGCTATTGCTGTAGAGACTCGGCGTCGCACGTGCTCCGCGCATGCGACGCAGGTAGGCCAGCGTCTTGGGCCGCGGCATCCATGCGCTGGTGATCAACCGCGGCAGCTTTTCGCCTCGTCGACGACGTACCCGCATCGCCCGCAACAAAGCCAGCCACTCCCCGCGTTTGCGAAGGTCATACAAACCAAATTGGCCGGTATAACTTCCGGTTTGGTTACCGGCCTGCCCCTCTAACATCGTGCCCACACCACGGCCCTGCGCATGCTTGTGAATCGCGTAATACCAGCGCGCGTTGCGGATGAATCCCTGGGGTGCCTCAAATGCGTCCCCAAGCCCATCCAGCGCATCCCACCAATCCGCACCATTCGTTGCGATGCGGATGTGTTCCACGTTCTGATACATAGCGGCCACCTTCGCTGCCAGCGGCCATTCATCGGCAAAGCGATTCTTGACAACATTGCTTGCGTCGACTGCGTACACAGGAGCGGAAGTGTATGCGATAAGCGGACGGTTCTGTTTCGCAAGAGCCTGCGCTGCAAGTGCGGTAACGCCTGAGCTGTCGAAACCTGAGCTGAGATGAGACGCGACGAGTCCCTCTGCCGGAAGGCGCAGACTCACCGCCCGAACCATGGCGGCGCGCAGCGCCTCGGCATATCCCTCGGGCTCGCGCAGTTGCAGCAGCGGCCGGCGAAGCGGGAACCAATACGGCACGCGTTGGGGCGCTTCGCCTTGGCGAAACAGCAGAGTCGCTGCGCCCGGCACGCCACGGATGCCGCGGTAGATCGTGCGACCCCGCTCCTGCTGCAGACTGAAACGCCGGGCAACCGTGATCTCGTCCAGACTGCTATCAACACCAGGCCAGCCAACTAGGCCCCGCGCTTCACTGCTGAACAGAAGATCGCCGTTCGCCTGGCCATAGTGCAACACCCCGCGAGACATCGCATCGCAACTCATCAACAGGCAACGCCGTACGCTGTCCCAGACAATGACCGCATACTCCCCGTCCAGTGCATCCGGAAAGGTATCGCCCCAACGTCGATACGCCAGCGCTGCAAGCTCCGCATCGTTCGCCTCGGCATGAACTCCGCCAATACGATTGCGCAACTCCTGCGTCTCAAACAACGGGCCATCGAAGACTGCGAACAAACCTTCTGTATCGCCCCGGCCATGATGCATGCATCCACCGTTGACCGCGCCGAAGACAAAGCCGGGGCCGCGTAACAACTGGCGACTGGCGGTCGCGGTGTAGGCCAGCCGAGCGAGGCTGGCACCGACTTCTTCCTCACGAACCCCTCCCTGAAATGAGAGGGCACCAGCAATCGACATACAGACCCCGCCTTCGCGATTCTAACCGGCGTAACTGGTATCGATCGCCGCGCCATGGCGTCGTCCAACGCATGCTTCCGAGCGACGATGATCGATGCAGCACAGAGCCGCGAGCGAGTAAATCACACGATCGTTGGATAGTCGTGAAGTTGGTCCCGGTTTGCCAGCTGCGATTCGCCTTAGAGCTACTCATCGAGCCGCGGATCGAATAGGACAGGGCATATCAAGGCTCTGAAACCCACAGTATCTATCGCCATAATTGAAGCTGCGAGCCGATAGGACGCATTGCGAAGACGGCAATGGATGTTATTCGACCGAATAATCGATCCCGCATTTGAAAGATATCTTGACATGGCACATCACAGTGCCTACGCTGAATTCGCTCCCCAACCCCCAAGTCACGTGCATCCCGCGCGTCACCCTTACTTTCACTTCGCCTTCAGCGCTTTGCTCGCCTAGGAACTCATGCCTCGTCATTGTTTACGCTCTGTCCTCCCCGCTGTGGTATTGGGTGCAGTCGCACTTACAGCGTCCGCTACAACAGTCCCCACATCCGCAGATACCTACTACACCTCGGCAACCCCCGCCACGACCTACGGCGGCTCCACAACGCTCGCCGTAAACGCCAGCAGCAGCACATTGCTGCAGATCAACACGGGCGCTGTCCCGGCTGGAGTTACTGGCGCAAACATTCAGCGGGCAACACTCATCCTCTTCGAAAATCAATTAAATGCTTCCGGCACCTTCACCGCCAGCCGGGCCACTTCGTCGTGGACTGAGCCAGGGACTAACTACAACAATCGCCCGAGCGCCGACATAGCCTCAGCAGTCACCTTCAATTCGGTGCAGCCGCAAAGGTTCATCTCGATCGACGTAACTTCCATCGTTCAGTACTGGTTCAATAATCCCGGCACGAACTTCGGCATCCAGATCAGCTCAACGGGCGGCGATGCGGTCTTTGACAGCAAGGAAAATGCTCTCACTGGGCACGTCGCCATGATCGACATCACGTTGGCAAACACAGGAGCAACCGGTGCAACAGGCGCCACCGGAGCACCTGGACTGAACGGCGCGCCTGGCCCACAGGGAGCCACGGGCGCAATCGGACCTGTCGGTCCTACCGGAGCTACCGGAGCTACCGGTCTCACGGGAGCAACTGGAGCTGTCGGAGCTACGGGCGCGACTGGCCCCATCGGAGCTGCGGGCGCGACTGGCCCCATCGGTCCCACCGGCGCAACCGGACCCATTGGTCCCACTGGAGCTACTGGAACCGCCGGTGCGACGGGAGCAATCGGAGCCACGGGCAGCACGGGCGTAACGTACCTTGGCGCCTACAGTGATGCCACGTCCTACGGCGCGACGAACGTTGTGCTCTTCAACAACGCGCTCTACATTCACAACAATCCGGTCGTCTCCACGGGCATCGCTCCCACCAATACTGCCTACTGGACGCTTCTTCTGCCGCAGGGCGCAACGGGCGCAACCGGCGCTACAGGCGCCGCCAGCACCGTCCCAGGACCCAGCGGACCAGCTGGACCCCAGGGTGCAACCGGCGCCACGGGTACATTCAGCACTGCCCAGTCGAATCAGTTGACCGCAAACACGACGAAGTTGCAGAACTTTAACGGCTACACCGGGTCCGCTGGCCTGACGGCTCTCAACAGCGTCAACCCATACGCTTCCGCCACGGTCGGAGACAACTGTGGGAACGGATCGTTCTTCATCGGTCAGATCATTCTGACCACATACTCGAATAACTACCCTTTCGACATGCCTGCAGACGGTCGGTTACTTCCCATCAACCAATACCAGGCATTGTTCGCTCTGATCGGGACTACCTACGGCGGCAACGGCGTCAACAACTTCGCCGTTCCCGACATGCGTGCCATTACACCTGCCGGCATGATTTATTCCATCTGTACGAACGGCATCTTTCCAACACGACCGTAGCAATCTCTAGCACCACTTACGGCCTGCCTCTTCCTTCGAAGCGGCAGGCCGTCTTTTTTTGCCGCAGACGCAGCAGAACAGCCAAACCCAGAGGGCAAGCCGCAGAGCTTAAACTCTAAGACGGACGTAAGGATAGGAGCGGGCAGATGACTTACCAACGATCGGTGTCCGTTCTTCAGCAGGACGTCGAAGGAAAACTCATCCTCCTCCATACCACCCGCTGGGAATACATGGAGTTCAACGCACAGGGTGCGGCCATCTGGGAGCTGTTCAACACACCCCAATCGTTAGAAAGCCTCGTAGCGAAGCTCCGCGCGGACTTCGACGTGGACGAAGAAACCTGCAGGCTCGAGACAGGACGTCTGCTCGATCAGCTGCTCAGCAGTGGCTACATCGTCCCCGCAGCCTGACGCACCGGCCCAGGACCGGCAAAAGGCAGGGAACAACAGCGCCAAGCGCAGCAGTAGCCCGTCGGCCCAGTGTCCGAGTACCGTTCAGCACGTCAAAAAACTAATGCCGACCAGTTAAGTCCGAGTTATAGTTGGGTAACGTCTATTGTCGCCTGCGCGTTCTCACGCGTATGTGCTCCCGAGCGTGTTTCCTTCCGCAGAGCGGGAGAGTCACGGCGACGAAGTTCAAGGACGTTTGCGAGTTGTGATGAAGAAGTGGATTGTCGAATCAGTGCGCGCTGCGGCGCGTACCCATGAAGTGTGCCTGCCGTTCATTGCGGTGGCGGCAGTATCTGCAGGAACGTTGATGGCACAGGGGCCGTCAGCCTGCTCAGCGGTACCGGCAAACGCCCGGCGCGCACTACACGGCGTCGTAACGGACACCATGGGAGCGGCCGTCCCAAAGGCTCAGGTGACGCTCCGCTGCGGCAGCCTGGCAGAGACGGTAGTGACCGACGCCGCAGGCAGCTACACCGCCTCGGTACCCGCAGGGTCCTACGCTCTGACCGTGGAATCGCCGAACTTCGAGACCATCTCCCGCACCGTCGACGTTCAGGATCAAGCGGCGGGCACGGTAACGAACCTGCGCCTGCCGGTCGCAGGCGATCGCAACTCCGTCACTGTAACGGCCGGCAACATGTATGCCACCCCCATTAGCAGCGGAGGCAGCAAGCTCGATATGCCGCTGAACGAGCTGCCGCAATCCGTCACCGTCGTAAACCGCGAACTCATGAACTCCCAGGGCGTAGTCAAGCTCGACGACGCCTTGAAGAACGTGGCCGGCGTCATGCCAGGCGGCTACTACGACAACTACGACTTCTATCGCATCCGCGGCTTCGACGGCTCCTACAACACCTTCATCGACGGCCTGCGCAGCGGCAACGGCCTAGGAGAAGAGACATGGGGCGTCGAGTCGGTCGAAGTTATCAAGGGACCATCCTCCGCGCTCTACGGGCAGGCCCCACTGGGCGGTCTCATCAACCTCGTCACGCGCAAGCCGATCCCCGATCGCTTCGCCCACATCCAGATGACCGGCGGCACCTTCAACTTCCTCGACCCCGCCGTAGACCTCGGCGGCTCCCTCACGCCCAACCGCAAGCTCTACGGCCGCGTCGCCGCCATCTACCACTCCGCCGACACCTTCGTCGACTACACCTACCGCCATCGCTACTACGTAGCACCGTCCCTCACCTGGAAGCCGCGCAACGGCACGCAGCTAACCCTGCTCGGCCGCGTCCAGCGCGACAACCTGCGCGTCGCCATGCCGCTCCCGGCGGTCGGAACCGTGTTGCCGAATCCCAACGGCCCCATCCCCGTCAACGTATTCACCGGCGAACTCGACGCCAACAGCAACAAGATGTCCCAGGCAAACCAGGGCTTCGGTGTCCAGTTCCAGCACGTCATGTCGGAGAACTTCACCCTCCGCGAGAACGCCCGCGTCACCTGGTACCAGCAGGACTGGAATCGCCTCTACTACCCCAGCTACCTCGGCGCAGACAACCGTACCCTCTACCGCTACCCGCTCAGCTGGCACGAGAACTTCGGCGCCCAGCAAAGCGACACCAGCATCCAGGGCAAGGGCACCCTCTTCGGCATGGAGCACAACGTCCTCCTAGGCGTCGACTTCTTCCGCAAGCCAAGCGACGCCAAGGGCTACTCCATCGACTTCGCCGACCCCACACAGTACGAGGGCCTAGACCTATACAAGCCCGTCTACGGCCAATCCCCGGTTCGCCCGTTGCAGCTCTACACCGCCAGCAACACCGCCCTGCAATACACCGGCGTCTACCTGCAGGACCACATCCGCCTGCCGCACGACATCACCATCACCGGCGGCGCGCGCAACGACTGGGCCAAGAACGTCAGCAAGGGCTCGCCCAACCAGAACGCCCTCGGCCTCTCCCCACGTCTCGGCGTCACCTGGCAGGCAATCCAGCCCGTCACCCTGTACGCCAGCTTTGGCAAATCCTTCATGCCGCAGTCAGGCTTCGTCTTCGACGGCAGCCTCTCCGGCCGCTTCGTCTCGCCCGAGCGCGGACAGCAGTGGGAGGGCGGTGCCAAGACCAGCTTCCTCAACGGCAAGCTCCTCGGCAACGTCGCACTCTTCCAGCTCGAGCGCCGCAACGTAGCCACCAGCGACCCCGCCCACCCCAACTTCTATCTCGTCACCGGCACCCAGCGCAGCCGCGGCGTCGAGCTGGAGGCCACCGTGCACCCCATCGCCGGCTTCAACCTCAGCTCGTCCTACGCCTTCGTCAACGCCATGGTCACCAACGACAACACACTGCCCGCCGGCACACCCACCGTCAACGCCCCCAGGCATCTCTTCAACCTCTGGGGCACCTACGAGGTTCCACGCGGCCGCGCTCGTGGCCTCCTCATCGGCTTCGGCGGACGCCGCTACACCAGCCAGTCCGGTGATCTCGCCCACAGCTTTGACATCCCCGGCTACGGCCTCATGGACGCCTCCGCCGGCTACACACACGGCCACGCCCAGTGGCGCGTCAACGCCTACAACCTTGCCAACACTCGCTACTTCCGCGGCTCCTACAGCAACGTCTATGTCAACCCCGGCGAGCCGCGCACCGTCCGCGCCACCATGAGCTGGAACTTCTAACCCATGCTCAAGGCCCTGCTTCACGCTCCACGCAAAATCTTCCTCCGCAGGGCGCTCTTCCAGATTCATCTCTGGTTGGGCGTCCTGCTCAGCCTGTACGTCGCCGTCATCGGTCTCAGCGGCTCCATACTGGTCTGGGAAGATGAGCTACGCAAAGTCTCGCTGCACGGCGTCCACTTCGACCCCGCGCACGCAGCCTCGGTAGATACGGCGATCGAGCAGACGCAGAAGCGCTACCCAGGCACCAGGGCCTCGTACGTAGTCCTGCCGTCCGAAGGCGATCCACGCTGGGGCATGTACCTCAGCACCAGCCCCGGCAAGTACCGCTACGTCTACGCCGACTCCACCACCGGCGTCCCTTTTCCTGAAGGTCCGCAACCGCTGCTCGACCGCGTGCAGGACCTCCATGTGAACCTGCTCGCCGGCCAGACAGGCTTCGTCGTCAACTGCGTCTGCGGTATCGGCCTGCTGGTTCTTGCCATGACTGGCCTCATCCTCTGGTGGCCCGGGCTGCGTCAGTGGAAGCGCGGTTTCTTCATTTCGTTACGCGCACGCTGGCGCCGCATCAACTACGACGCGCACAACGCCGTCGGCATCTGGACGCTGCTCATCGTCAGTTGGTGGGGCATCACGGCGGTCTACTTCCTCTTCCCGAAGCAGGTGACGTCCGCCATTAACGCCGTCTCTCCGCTCAAGGGCATGGCCGAGCCGCCGGCGCCAAAGATCGCACACCCCCAGGCCGCATCCCTGCCCATGCAGACCATCGTTGACCTGGCCCGCAAAACATCCCCTGGTCATGTCAGCGGACTCTTCCTCCCCGCCACACCCGGCGCCACCGTCAGCGTCGACGTGCAACGTACGCCCGGCGACTTCACCCACCGCGATCAGGACATCTTCGACAGCGGCACAGGCCAACTGCTCTCACAGTGGCACTACGGCCAGAACCACTCACTCGGCGATTGGATCGTCTGGCTCATGTACCCGCTGCACTTCGGCACGCTGTGGGGCACCAGTGTCAAAGTGGCGTGGTGTCTCTTAGGTCTCAGCCTGCCCATCCTGAGTGTGACCGGCCTGCTGATGTATTGGAACCGCTTTCTGAGCAAGCGCTGGCGCTCCATCACCGACGGAACCCTGTCGCACGACCAGTGAAATGACACTTCAGATTGACCTCCTGCACACGCGTCTCCTCGCCACTGCCCTCCAATCGCTCGCTTCCATGCATCTCACATAGCGCGTGAGAACTCCCTCGACAGGAGTTCCGCAGGTAGAGCACATCAAAGGCGGGTCGCAGGATAGTGGGACAGATAGATACGAGTGCAGCAACGCCGGTCGAACCGGGCCACGCAGAAAGGCCGACGCCGCAGGTTGCGGGCATCATGGTCCGCGATACGGCCAACCGCCGTCTCTTGCAAACGATTGCCGCAAGCCTGGACCTTCAATCGGTGGTACTCGAACTTGCAGAGTTCGACCCGGACCGCCTGGCCGACTTCGAACTCATCATTGCCGACGAAGAGAAGGCGCTCCGCCTCCGCCCCTTGATCACCGCTCAGTTGATCGAGAAAGAACAGATCAGGCCGGCCCTCGTCGCCGTCGTTCCCGCGCCCATCGCTGCGGTGCCGCCGGACGAGGAAGCGGACTCATTCGACGCGGTCCTCGCCCTTCCAGACAATCCTTCAGTGCTCAGCGCGCAACTCGGCGTCGCCCTCTACGCCCATCGGGCCTTCGCGCGGCGTTACCGGTCGGCACTGGAAGAACTCAACCTGAATCGCAATATCTTCCGTTCGGTCACTAGCGGCATCAGCATCGCGAACGCTCAACTCCCGGACATGCCGCTGATGTACGTCAACCCAGCCTTCGAAGCCATGACCGGCTACAGCCTGGAAGAGGTAGAAGGGAAGAACTGCCGATTCCTTCAAAATGGTGAGACCGACCAGCCGGGCCTCACACTCATCCGCGAAGCACTTTCAAAACAGCGCGAGACCGTCGCAGTCCTTAAAAACTATCGGAAGGACGGTCGCCTCTTCTGGAATGAACTGGCACTCTCTCCCATCCGCAATCGCGACGGAGAATTGACACACATCGTAGGCATCCAAATGGATGTCACCGAACGCGTGGAACTTGAGACAGCACTGCGCGAGTCCGAAAAGCTCGCAGCCGTCGGCCGCCTCGCATCCGCCATCTCGCACGAGATCAACAACCCGCTCGAAGCGGTCATGAATCTTGTCTACCTCATGGATCAGGTTCTCCCGGAAAGTGAGCAGAACACGGAGGTCCGTTCGTACATCCGTCAGGCTGATGAAGAGCTTAAAAGGATGAAGCTCATCACCGCGCAGGCGCTCCGCTTCTCAAAGCAGTCCCACGGTCCAGAGGCCGTTACCTGCGAAGATCTGCTCTCGCCGATCATCGAAATCTACGGACCTCGTTTCAAAAACTACAACGTCACCGTCGAACTCAGGAACCGTACGGACCAGCACATCGTCTGCATGGTCAGTGAAATCCGCCAGGTGCTCACCAACCTCATTACCAACTCCGTACATGCCATGCATGCCGGAGGAGGACGCCTGCTGGTACGCACACGCGAGGCGATGGACACACGCAACGAACGCCGTGGCATCGCCATCACCATCGCCGACACCGGCGTGGGCATGGATTCCGCCACCATGACCAACATCTACAAAGCCTTCTTCACCACCAAGGGCCTGCAGGGCACCGGCCTCGGACTCTGGATCAGTGCAGAGATCGTGGCAAGACATCACGGACACCTCGACGTCCGTAGCTCTCGCGCCAGCCAACGCCACGGTACTGTCTTTCGTCTCTTCCTCCCCTACCAGGGCGCTGCAGGGGAAGATCCAGCCAAGGCCTGAAGCGCCGGGTGGCGCGCTGCTTCGATGCGGTCAGTAGCCCGTCCCGTCTAAGATGGTCGGGACCCCAGACGCTATGGGTGCGGAGTCGTGGCGTGACAAGTAGATCCTCGAAGAAGTACTGTGTCGCTGCGGCGGCTCTCTGGTTTGCAGCCGTTGGCTGCGCTGCAATGCTCCCGGCACAGGATCTCCCTGCGCTGCGCAAAGGCTTTGCGGCACCGCCGAATGACGCGAAACCCATGATGCGTTGGTGGTGGTTCGGACCATCCGTCACCCGCGAAGAGATCATGCACGAGATCGACCAGATGCACGCCGGCGGCATCGGCGGCTTTGAGTTCGCGTCAGTCTATCCGCTGCTCTTGGACGATCCAGCGAAGGGCATCCATAACCTCCGCTACGCCTCTCCTGAGATGGTCGAGATGCTGCGTGTCGCGCAGGAGCATGGCCGCGCCCTCGGCATGCGCGTCGATCTCACACTGGGCAGCGGATGGCCCTTCGGCGGCCCGCACATTCCGATCGATCAGGCTGCTGCGAACCTGAAGGTCATAGCACTGCCCGTTGGCGCACCACACCCCGTCATGGCAGCGGGTGAGAGCCTGATCGCGGTCTACTCCGCCGGAGGAACGCCGCAGAAGTGGGACGCTGCAACCGCCCATCGCGAGGCGCTCACCTTCAGTGGCACCGGATCGAACGCAGGCGTCGCGGTCTACTTCATCCTCAGCCACACCAAGCAGATGGTGAAGCGTGCATCGGTCGGCAGCGAAGGCTATGTGCTCGATCACATGTCGAAGCAGGCCATCACGACGCATCTGACCGCCGTCGGCGAACCGTTGTTGAAGGGCTTCAAAGGCGCTCCGCCATACGCCATCTTCTCCGACTCGCTGGAGGTCTACGGCAGCGACTGGACACCGACACTACCGCAGGAGTTCCAGCGCAGACGTGGCTACGATCTGCTCGACCATCTGCCGGAACTGGCGCAGGGAGGCACGCCACAGGCTGAAGCAATCCGGCACGACTGGGCCGTGACACTCTCTGACCTGGTGCGCGAGAACTACCTGCAGCCCATGACCACTTTCGCCGCCGAGCATGGCACAAAGTTCCGCTCGCAGACCTACGGCGAACCCGCAGCAACGCTGGCAGACGAACGCATCCCGCAACTCCCCGAAGGCGAAGGGCCGCAATGGAATGCCTTCTCGTACACGCGTTGGACCTCCTCTGCGAACCACATCTTCGGCAATAATGTCACCTCCGCAGAGACGTGGACGTGGCTACACTCGCCCGCCTTCCGCGCAACGCCTTTAGACATGAAGGCCGAAGCCGACCGCATGTTCCTCGAAGGCGTCAATCAGATCGTCGGACATGGTTGGCCTTACTCCGCACCCGGTGTGCAGGAACCCGGCTGGTCCCTCTATGCAGCGGCTGTCTTCAACGCGCACAACCCCTGGTGGCCCGTGATGCCCCAGGTGACGAACTACCTCCAGCGCATGAGCTGGCTGCTCCGTCAGGGCGAACCGGCAAACGACATCGCCGTGCTGCTTCCGGAGGATGATGCCCAGGCAGAGTTCCGTCCCGGCCACGTCTCGGTCACCGCCGAGATGCCGCACCACATCACGCCGCAGTTGATGAAGTCCATGCTCTCCGCGGGCTACAACGTGGACTACACCGATGCGAAGGCGATCGAACTCAAAGGCATCGCCCATCCCGTCGTCGTCATACCCGCGACCCGCCGTATGCCGCTCGCGCTGGTACAGCGGCTGCAGACCTATGCAAAGGGTGGCGGCAAGATCATCTTCGTCGGCGAGACACCGTCGACCTCACCGGGCCTGAAGGACGCCGGTGACAGTGCACGAGTCGCCGCCGCCGTTGCAGCGTTGCTACCAATGGCGCAACACGTAGCATCCGACGCCGATCTGCCTGCAGCCCTGCACCGTGCGCTGCCGCCGGACATGGACGTAAGCGCCAGTCATGGTGAGATAGGCTTTCTTCATCGCAGGCTGAAGGGCTCTGACGTCTACTTCATCGCGAACACCTCAAACACGGCCCAGGTGCTGAAGGTCTCACCCCGCACCACACGCCACACCGCGGAGTGGTGGGATACCGAGAAGGGCAGCGCAAGTGCCGCAACACTCGGCGCGCAGATCACACTGCCGCCCTACGCCTCGCGTGTCCTCGTGCTACACGACGGTACCGGCGTTAACACCAGGACGCCTTCGCTCGCGGCCGACAGCCGCACCCCCATCACGCTCACCGATTGGCACGCCGCATTCCCCGGCAGCGCGGGATCACCTGCCATGCCCGAGCGTGCAGTCAAGAGCACGGTGTGGACCGACGACGCTGCGACGAAGTTCTACTCCGGCGAAGTTCGCTACACGACGACCTTCGCAGCACATGCACTCGGCAAGGGCCAGCACCTGGTGCTGGGCTTCCCGGATGGCAAGCCATTGGAGAACACCCGGCCCGCCAACCTGCCCGGCATGCGCGCATGGTTCGATGCTCCCGTGCGTGACGCTGCGGTCGTACTCGTAAATGGCAAGCCTGCTGGAACCCTCTGGCATCCGCCGTATGAACTCGATCTCTCCTCGCTTGTAAAGGATGGCGACAACACCATCGAAGTCCGCGTCTTCAACACCGCAACGAACGAGATGGCTGGTCACCCGCCCGTCGACTACACGGCACTGAAAGCAACCTACGGCGATCGTTTCCAGATGCAGGACATGGACAAGATCGACGCCGCAACCTCGGGCATGGTCGGGCCCGTCACGCTGGACTATCGAACGGAGTCCAAGTAGGAATGCACGGTGTCTGACGTAGTCGATTTCTCGTGATTCCGGGCGCTCTTCGTCGTAGCCTGATCGCAGGAGTCTCCTCATGTCCAGCGCCGCGCATCCTGCAGGGCTCGCCTCGTTACCCTCCACTTCCTCATCCAGCCGCACCGTCTCAAGAGACGTCGCTGCGGCTGGCGTCCCTTGGTACATCTGGACCGGCGTTGCAGGCATTACGTCAGCCTCCGTCGGTGCCGCATGGGACGTCGCGTGGCATCGCTCCATCGGACGTGACACCTTCTGGACGCCCGCCCACCTCATGATCCAGCTCTGCGGTGTGCTGGCTGCGGTCGTCGGTCTGTGGCTCGTCCACCAGTGCACCTTCAACACCGATTCAAAGCTCCGCGCGGCCTCGGTCAATGTCTTCGGTCTGCGCGCACCACTCGGCGTCTTCCTCGCAGGCTGGGGCGGCATCGCCATGATCACCTCGGCGCCCTTCGACAACTGGTGGCATGACGCCTACGGCCTCGACGTCAAGATCGTCAGCCCGCCACACACGCTTCTCATCCTCGGTATCCGCGCCGTCTCGCTGGGCGTCTTCTTCCTCATCCTCGCGACCATGAACCGCGCCGCAGCCGAAGGCTCCAGGAGCTTTTCCACGCTGCAGAAACTGCTGCTCTACCTCGGCGGCCTCACCGTCGGTGGCCAGATGTTCTTCCTGCAGGAGTACACCTGGGACGTCGGCCTGCATCAGTCACGCGCTTACATCGCCATGGCCATCGCCGTGCCCGTCGTCTTCGCCATGATCTCGCAGGCCTCCCGCTTCAAATGGGCCGCAACCACCGCCGCCGCCATCTACATGGCCTTCCTCATCGGCGAGATCCTCATCTTCCCGCTGGCACACGCAGAACCGAAGCTCGGCCCCGTCTTCTTCCCCGTCACCCACCTCGTCCCGGCAAAGTTCCCCATCCTTCTCATCGCCCCGGCCTTCGCCCTCGACCTGATCTGGCAAAGGATGAAGAACTGGAAGACCTGGCAGATCGCCGCCGTCTCCGGTGTCGTCTTCCTTGCAGTCCTCACGGCAGTCGAGTGGCCCTTCGCCAACTTCCTCCTCTCCAAGGCGAGCGAGAACCGCTTCTTCGGTACGGCCTACTTCCAATACAGCGCACGCCCCGACAGTGAAGACCGCCTCCGCATCTTCTTCCACCCGCAGGGTGGTCTGACCCTCTGGCTCGATCTCTTCCGCGCCTCCCTTTACGCGGCGATCTCGACCTGGGTAGGCCTGCTCTTCGGTCGCTGGATGCGCGGAGTCCAACGGTGAGACTGAATCGATTCAAAATGTGGTTTGTAGTGCTCTTTTTGTTGCTTCCAGCGGTCGCAAACGCGCATGTTGGCAACAAAGATGTCTTCGTAGAACTGCACCCGGGACCCTACAAACTCTTCGTAACCATCCGCCCGCCACTGGTCATTCCAGGCGTAGCAACGGTCGAAGTCCGCAGCTCCGGACCCACCGTTAACTCCATTAGAATCAATCCAGTACCAATGACCGGCGAGGCCAGTAAGCACCCGCCAACACCCGACCCCATGCAACAATCCAAAGCCGATCCCGCCTTCTTCACCGGCTCGCTCTGGCTCATGGGAGCAGGCTCCTGGAAAGTCCAACTATCCATAGAAGGCACCCAAGGCAAAGCAAACGCAGGAGTTCCAGTCCCAGCCATGGCCCTGTCCGTTATGCGCATGGACCGCAGGCTGGGCCTAATGCTCGGCGCCCTTGGAGCCGCGCTGGTACTGGGGATCGTCGGCATCGTCGCCGCAGCTTCGCGCGAATCCCGCCTCCCACCCGGTGAAGCTCCGGATGCACCGCGTCGCAAACACGCAATGGCCATGGGCGCGGTAGCCCTCGTTGCTGTGGTCGCAGCCGTCTGGCTAGGCGGCTGGTGGTGGAACGTGGAGGCAGCAACCTACGCCTCGTATGTCTATCAGCCATTGGCACTTACGCCCTCACTTCAAGGGGACACGCTCGACCTGAAGATCGGCAGCTTCACGACAGACAACGTCCGCCGCAATCGCGTCGCCACCGATCTGCTGCCGGATCACGGTCACCTGATGCACCTCTACGCCATCCGCGAACCCGAGATGGATGCCGTCTACCATCTGCACCCATCACTGGTCGCCCCAGGCGAACTGCGCATGTATCTCCCCGCAATGCCGCCCGGGCGCTATCGTCTCTTTGGCGACATCGTGCACCGCAGCGGCCTGCCGGAGACCCTGACCTCAACGCTGGAAATTCCCCAAGGCTTCACTGGCGGCAAGCTTGCGCCAGAGGATGCATCGGCAGCACCGCCCGAGATTTCGGCGGGTGAGATGGGGTCGGTGGACAAGCTGCCGGACGGCTACAGCATGGTCTGGGACAAGCCGGCGACATTGGTCGCGAACCAGCCCGCAGACTTCCGCTTCCACCTGCTCAATGCACAAGGAAAGCCCGCAGCTGACGCAGTCACGTACCTCGGCATGGCGGGGCACGCAGCCTTTGTTAAGACGGATTGGACCGCGTTTGCACATACCCACCCTGAGGGCTCTGCACCCATGCAGTCCATGGCCGTCGCGAATGACGGTGCCGTGCTCGAACCCATGTCTGGCATGGCGATGGAAGGTATGGATATGGCCGCAAACGTATCACCGACGGTCGAGTTTCCGTATGGATTTCCAGCACCAGGAAAGTATCGGATCTTCGTGCAAATGAAGCACAGCTCCATCGTGGAGACAGGTGTCTTTGACGCAGAAGTGCATTAAGGTTTGATCGATCTTACTTAGTGGCTTGAGGCGCCGTGCGGCCACGGTGCTTTGCCCTTGAGGCAAGCCAGGATCCCACACGAACGATGGGGAACAAGAAAAACAGGGGGCGCGGCAGGCGCGACTCCACGATCTCGTCTGGCCGGTACGTCCATGTGCGAAGTTCCGATAGGACAGCGCGAGTTCCGCTGCCTAAGAGGAACCGGGACAGGTAGACGGACGTGCTGCCAAATGGCTGTGCATCCACCTCTCGTGTCTCGCCCCCACCCGACAGCAGCCGCAGCGCAGACTTTCGCAAGTATTGCAGTGTTGCATCCTTCTGAAGTTCCTGCTGCAGGGTACCCAGGTCGAGCGATAGCAGATCATGGCAGAGCAGCAGTGCCTGACCGACGGACCTTCCCGCGTCCAGGTCTTTCACACGATGGTAGGTCGCCATGACGGCGGCGGGATCGTTGTGTGGCAGCAGCACATACACATCCGCCAGCCATTTCAGGCGACCCCATCCATGGGACGCACCGTGCACGCAGAGGTAGGCCAGCAACGCATCACCGCCGAGCGTTGTCACACTACTGCCCGGCGCGATCTCTACCTGCTGAAGCGCCGCGGGTTGCAGTTCACCGCGCAAGAGCGGCAAGTCTGTCAGCCGCCAATGCAACTCCAGAAAGATGTTAGTTCCGGTCCGGCGCCAGTCCATGGCCTTGCCATAGCGTAGCCACACATCCTGGTGCTCCGGGGAGATCGTGTGAGGGTCTTCAGGCTCGTAGCCGGCGGTTTGTAGAATTTTCACCGCAGCGGCTACCTGCGATGGCGGAACCCACAGATCAACGTCTTTCGAATGACGCAGACTTGCGTCGTTAAATGCAAGTGCAGTTAGTGCAGCACCTTTCAAGAAGACGGCCTGAAGACCAGCATCGTAAAAAATCCTGCCGAGCCGCATGGTCTCAAGGGCCAGCATCATGGCCTGGCGGGCCTGCTTGCTTGCCGCGTTTTGCATGATGGCAGATACGTCATCCGGCGGTCGCACCTTCGCCGAGGCCAGCCCGCGAAGCAGCAGTCCAAAGACTCGATGCCGTTCGCCGATTGCCACGAGGTGGTGCCATTCCAGGACAGCCGCGGCAGCTTCCCGGATGGCTGCAATTTCCTCATCGCCGAACGGAAAGCGCAGGCAGACAAGCATCAGCCGGAACTCTGGCGAGAATGAAACCCCAACCGTGTTCTGTGCTGATAAAGCCGTGGCTGTGCCTCTCGCCTGCATGCGTATCCAGAGTAACGGTTCAGACGGTTGGCGTGCCTGCACGAGTCACGGGACGCATCCCGCGCGTCACGTGCTGCGTGCGCGGCCATGTTAGCCTTAGGAAAATCTCACCTGCGTGGCGTTGGGGTTCCGCCAGAACCGCACGCGGCCTGGCCGCTGCTGATGACTCCTACGAATCGTAGGAGGACCATGTCAGAAGCGCGTTCCGTAACATCCCACATCTCAATCCATCATCTGTTCCGGTACCTTCTGCGTTGGATTCCGCTTGCGGGTCTGACGGGCGTCATGGCTGGCTCCGCGTCGGCACTTTTGCTGTGGTCGTTGAACGTTGCTACTGCTATTCGCGAAAGCCATCGCTGGCTGATCGCCCTGCTGCCGGTCGCCGGTCTGGCCGTTGGCTTGATGTATCGCTACCTGGGAACATCGGTCGAGGCGGGCAACAATCTCATCCTGGATGAGGTGCATGATCCGCGACGGACCATCCCCGTGCGCATGACGCCGTTGATTCTCATCGGGACGTTCATCACGCACCTCTTCGGTGGATCGGCCGGACGTGAGGGCACTGCGATTCAGACGGGCGCATCGCTCGCTGACCAGCTTGCGAGGCCATTCCGGCTGAGCGCGGAAGAGCGCCGCGTGTTGTTGATGTGCGGCATCAGCGCTGGTTTCGCCTCGGTATTTGGAACGCCATTGGCCGGTGCCATATTCGGGTTGGAAGTATTGATGGTTGGGTCGGTGAGCTACGGCGCACTGGTGCCGTGCATCGTCGCAGCCTTTGCGGGAGACCTGACAACACGCGCCTGGCACGTGACTCACACGGTCTATCGTGTCAGTGCCGTGCCGCAGATCTCAGCACGCGGTGTCTTGCTTGCAGCCGTTGCAGGTGCTGCGTTCGGACTGGTCGCGATGGCTTTTGCGCATACGGTGCATGCGATCGCTGCGCGCTGCAAAGCGTGGATCGCGTATGCCCCGCTGCGACCATTTCTTGGTGGCGCATTGGTCGCTGCGGCGGTGTTTGCCTTCGGAACAACGAAGTATATCGGCCTGGGCATTCCGGGTATCCTCGCGTCGTTTGACGGTCAGCAACCTGCTTATGACTGGGCGGCTAAATTCCTCTTCACCGTTGTGACGCTTGGTGCGGGTTTCAAAGGCGGCGAAGTTACACCGTTGTTTTTCATCGGCGCAACGCTAGGCAATGCGCTTGCGTACGTATTGCCGCTGCCGCCATCCCTGTTGGCGGGCATGGGCTTTGTCGCTGTGTTCGCAGGTGCGGCGAACACGCCGGTTGCATCAACGCTTATGGCCGTGGAACTCTTCGGCGCAGAGGCAGGCGCATACGCAGGGATCGCATGTGTCTTCAGCTACCTCTTCTCCGGCAACAGCGGCATCTACCGTTCGCAACGCGCAGGGATTGCGAAGGTTGCGAACGAGGAGGCAATGGACGAAGACTCACTCGCGCTGGAAGCGAAAGATACCGTGTCACGCAAACTTCACTCTTAGCGCCATTAGAGCTTTACGGATCGCAGACGCAGCGCGTTTGCGATCACCGAGACCGAGCTGAGACTCATGGCTGCAGCCGCGATCATCGGGCTTAGTAGTAAGCCAAAGAACGGATACAACACACCCGCAGCCACTGGTACGCCGATGACGTTGTAGGCAAAGGCGAAGAAAAGGTTCTGCCGGATGTTACTAACTGTCGCCTGGCTCAAGCGTCGGGCACGCCATACAGCGCGCAAATCGCCATGCAGCAGCACGATGCCTGCTGATTCCATGGCAACATCTGTCCCTGTTGCCATCGCGATGCCGACGTCGGCGGAAGCAAGTGCAGGAGCGTCATTCACTCCATCGCCCGCCATGCCAACTGTGCGACCCATGCTCTTGTAGCGCTTGACTGCATCCGCTTTGCCTGCGGGGAGAACACCGGCGACATACTCAATGTCGAGTGTCTTTGCGACGGCCGATGCCGCGGCTTCGCTGTCCCCGGTTAGCATGACGACGTTCACCCCTGTGGCTTTCAATTCGCGGACCACTTCGGCGGCAGACGTGCGCACGGTGTCTGCGATGCAAAGCAGACCTGCTGCCTTGCCGTTGTGGGCGATGACGACAACGGTCTCCGCAGCAGATTGATGCTGGGTAATCGCAGCCTCCAAAGGCGCCGCATCGATGTTGAGCGATTGCATCATTGCCGGATTGCCAATGGCGATGTCGCTGCCCGCGACCTGTCCCTGTACGCCCATGCCGGGAAGATTCTTGAAGCTCTCGACAGACTGCAATGTGATGCCACGTCTCGTTGCCTCTGCTACCAGCGAGGCGGCCAGCGGATGTTCACTGGCTCGCTCCACACTTGCAGCAAGCCGGACGATGTCGTCTGCATTGAAGCCGGCTGCAGGAGCGACTGTTGTGACGCGTGGCTTGCCTTCGGTTAACGTGCCTGTCTTGTCGATCAAGAGTGTGTCGATGGACGCGAGCTTCTCTAACGACTCGGCGTTGCGAACGAGCACGCCAGCGCCTGCGCCGCGGCCGGTGCCAACCATGATGGCCATCGGCGTTGCCAACCCCAGCGCACATGGACACGCGACGATGAGTACGGCGATCGCATTGACGATGGCATGCGCCAGGCGTGGCGACGGGCCGAGCAAGTACCAAGCGAAGAAGGTAATCAGGCTAACGAGTAGCACAGCTGGAACGAAGTAGACAGCGACGCGGTCTGCCAGTTTCTGAATTGGTGCGCGCGTGCGCTGCGCGGCGGCAACCATGGAGACGATCTGTGCCAGCAGTGTTTCTGATCCGATGCGTTGCGCCTTCATGACGAAGCTGCCCGTGCCATTCACGGTGCCGCCGATGACTGCGTCGTTGGTGGCCTTTGCGACGGGCATGGGTTCGCCGCTGACCATGGATTCATCGACAGCGCTGAAGCCTTCAAGCACGATGCCATCGACGGGAACCTTCTCGCCAGGACGGACACGCAGGCGGTCGCCGACCTTGACTGCATCGAGCGATACTTCCTTCTCATGGCCGCAGTCAGCCAATCGCAGCGCGGTGCGCGGTGCCAATTGCAATAGCGCACGCAGTGCGGAACCGGTGCGACTACGTGCACGTAGTTCCAGCACCTGTCCTAACAGCACCAGTGTGATGATGACCACGGCGGGCTCGTAGTAGAGCGGGACCGCGCCGTTCATGCTGCGCATGGAAGCAGGGAAGAGTGATGGTGCGATGGTTGCTGCAACACTGTCGAGATAGGCGACGCCTGCACCGAGAGCGATCAGCGTGAACATGTTGCCGCTGAGGTTCTTCACCGATTGCCAGCCGCGTACGAAGAACGGCCAACCGCACCACAACACCACAGGCGTTGCGACGAGGAACTCCATCCATGCGAGTGTCTGCGCTGTCATTGCGTGCTGCAGCGGCATGGATGGCAGCATCTCCGACACCATCACGCTGAGCAGTGGAACGGCCATCGCAAGCGCGATCCAGAAGCGCCGCTGCATGTCGCGCAGTTCGGGATTGTCCTCTTCGGCGGTGACTTCGCGCGGCTCAAGTGCCATGCCGCATTTTGGACAGCTACCGGGTGCATCGCTCGCAACTTCCGGGTGCATGGGGCAGGTGTATTCGGTGCGTGTTGCTAGGGTCACAACTGCCGGCTCCAATGCCATGCCGCACTTGGGACAACTGCCCGGACCCATCTGACTTACTTCAGGGTCCATCGGACAGATGTACTCGGTGCCAGCTTCTGCGGCTGACGGCGGAGCGGTTGGCTGCGGTTCAAGATACTTCTGTGGGTATGCCTCAAACTTGGCGAGGCAGCCCTTTCCGCAGAAGTAATAACGCTCACCATTATGTTCTGCTGAGCCCGCAGCTTTCGATGGAAGAACCATCATGCCGCACACAGGATCCTTCACTTTCGCTTCGACGATCTCTTCCTGCAAAGTGCTCACTGCGTGCCCCCCATGGTTGAACGTAACATCGCATCTCCGTTGCTTGAAGGCGCATCGAGTGCGCCGCTTAGCGTGTAGTTCTGTAGAGCAATGACTCCCATCCACTCTTTCTCCAATGCATGCAGATAGGCCATGCGGAGTTGTGCGAGGGTGCGTTGCGACATGAGTACTTGTGGGTAGGGTGCGGCCATGGATTGGTACTTCATGGCATAGAGTTCATAGGCGCGTTGCGCGCGCGGGAGTAGTTGCGTGCGATAGCGTTCGGCTTCGAAGCGTGCTGCGAGATAGCTTTGAACTAAAGGTTGCGCTCGCTGTTGTGACTGTAGCTGCGTGCGGGCGACGTCGTTCTTTGCGCGCGTCAGGTCCGCTTCTGCTGCGGCTTTGTTGCCCTGGTTGCGATTCCACAAGGGCAGCTCTACGCCTATCTGCGCGAAGCCCATCCAGCCTGCTCGTTTGGTTGGGTCGCTGAGTTGATCGCCGCTGTTCCATGCGCCTGCCTGGATCTTCAGGTCGGGTACTGGTTCGCGTTTTGCGCTGGTGCGTTGTGCCTCTGCTACGGCTACTTCCTGCTGTGCTCGTTGGATATCCGGGCTGTTGTTTAGGACGTTATTTATGGTTTCGTTTGTGTCGAGGTTGGGGATTGCTTCGAGGTCGCCGGTTAGTTTTGCGACGGGGAGGTTGGGTTGGCCGCAGAGGGCTGTAAGTGACCGGAATTTCTGGAGATAGTCGCGTTGGGCTGCGACGTAGTCGATCTTGGATTGCTCGTTTTCTACCTCTGCCTGGAGGACGTCTGGGGTGTCTGTTTGTCCCAGGTTCTGCATGGTATGAGACGTCTCAGTCACATTCTGTGCCAGGGCCATTAATTGGCGTCGGATTTCGACGGCGGACTGGGCTGCGAGTGCCTGATAGAAGACACTTTGGACGTCGGCGCGGACGCGGATGGTCTGCTGTTCGATCCCGATGGCGTCGGCCTTCGCTGCCTGCTGGTAGACGTCGCGACGGAGGCCCAGCTTGCCGCCGAGGACGATGGTCTGCTGGACGAAGGCGCCCTGCTCACCACCGCCGTAGCTGCCGCCGCGGATGTGTTCGCCGCTGTAACCGATGGTCGGGTTTGGGGGGAGCGCTGCCTGACGGGCCTGGGCCTGGCTGCGTTGTTGCAGAGCGGTGGCTTGCTTCAGGGTTGGGTTGTTCGCGGTGGCGAGGTCTTCGAGTTGCTGGAGTGTCAGCGGTGCGTTGGCGTCGGCTTCTTTAAGGAGTTCGGGTGCGGGCTGGTTGTCGCCTGTGTGGGAGTCCGGTGCTTCGGATTCCTGCAGCTTGAGCGTGTCGCGGCGAATGGAAGTTGTTGCTGCGGGTTGCTGTGCTGCGGGCTTCGCGGGTGCGCTCATGTTGGGCATGCTTTGCATGGGTTTGTTGTCGTGGTGCATGCCTGGCATGTTGTCCATTTGCGCGGAGGCTGAGGCTGCCGCGAGCAGTATAGAGATGGTTAGGAAGGTGAACCGATAGGTCTTCATGCGCGGCCGCCTTCGTTGCGCAGGATGGAGGCGTAGGGATCGTTCTGGCGCTTTGCTTCGCGCATCTTTGCGATGACTTCGTCGTAACGGGCGGGCGGCAAGACGCGGAGGAAGGTCATCATGCCCTGCATGCTGCTGCTCCAGCCGGGTCGCAGGCCGAAGTTCTCCGGCTTGTCGAGCATGGCGGTGTGTTCCATGTTCATCATGGGGCCTTCCATGTAGGCGTCCTGGGGGAAGTTGGGCACGTTGCTGGCGTCGGGCGCGATGTTTTTGTCCTGCTCGCGCATGGCGGACTCGCCCATGTCCATGGACATCATGCCGGACATCTGTTCGCCGCTTGTCTTCGGTTGTCCTTCGGCCATCTGCTGCTGCATGTCGCGCATGGCGGACATGCTCTTCGCCTGGGAGAGCGGGCCGTTGGTGGTTGCTTCGCCGTTCACGCCGGTGCTCATCTGGTTCATCATGTGGTGCGGCATGTGGCAGTGGAGCATCCAGTCGCCGGGGTTGTTGGCGACGAACTCGACGTCGCGCGCCTGTCCGACGCCGACGAGCGTTGTGTTGCCGGGCCACCAGGCGCTGGGCTGAATGCGGCCGCCCTCGGTGCCGGTGACGTGGAAGGTGTGGCCGTGCAGATGGACGGGGTGGTGATCCATGCCGAGGTTGATGAAGCGCAGGCGCACGCGATCGCCGAGGCGGATGATGAGTGGCGTTGCAGCGGGGCCGGCCTTGCCGTTGATGACGAGCCAGTTGAACTCCATCTTCATGGTGTTCGGCACGGTGTTGTTGGCGAGGACGGCGTACTCCTGAAAGTGGAGGGCGAAGTCCTTGTCGCAGTGCGGCGTGTAGGGATCGCGAGGGTGCATGATGAAGGCGCCGAGCATGCCCGCCATCTCCTGCATGGCCATGTGCGAGTGGTAGAAGTAGGTGCCCGCCTGGTGGATGTCGAACTCGTAAACGAAGGTTTCGCCGGGGCGCGTGGGGGCCTGGCTGATGCCGGGCATGCCGTCGAACTGGATCTGGTCTTCAAATCCGTGCCAGTGGATGGAGCAGGGTTCGGGGAGCTGGTTCTCGAAGATGACGCGCACGCGATCGCCCTGCGTGACCTGGAAGGTGGGGCCTGGTGCGGAGCCATTGAAGCCCCAGACGTCGATGATCTTGTTAGGTGCGATCTGTTGCTTCATCACGTGCGCGATCAGTCGAAAGACCTTCACGCCACCGTCCATGGTGAAGGGCATGTCACCGACTTCCGTGGTGACGACCGGGACGTTGTGCGCGTTGGTTGCGTGATGCGGCGGAGGCGTGGTGGCGAAGAGGCGCGGCGCGGTCATTAGACCGGCGCCAAGACCGAACGCGCGCTGCAGAAAGCTGCGGCGGTTACTCATGGAAAATTCCTTCAGTTGTCCTAAAGCGTTAGGAGGTTCACGCGCGGTGTTGGGGCGTGAGTGTCGATCGGAAGGAAGGGAACTAGACGCGGAGAGGCAGCGGCATCGCCGTGGGTGGCGACGGCGGATGGAGCGCTGGCGGCGGCGTGGGGTAGCCAGTGGTCAGCGTGGGGATGCGTGACTCGACGAGGATGGGTGTTGCGGTTGCGTCGATGGAGGTGGGAGCTGCTTCTGAGACGGGTGCGTTCCGTTGTTCGGGAGCACAGACGTTGTGGGCGCAGTGGAGGGTTGCGGTGGCCTGGACGGCGGCTGCGTGATGGCAGGAGGGCATGTCTGCCATGGCATCGTCCTGCTGGACCTTTACGGCGGGTGCGGCCTGGGCGTTGCAGCAGGGCATGGCCGCCGCAGGAAGGGCGGAGCCGCCGAGGAGCAGGGCGAGCAGCATCACGAGATGGATCAGGCGTTGCACGTCTGTTGTAAAGGATGCACCGGGGTGGGGATCGGGTGCAAGGAAGGGTCTTCTTCGGCGGCAGCCCCTGGGCTTATGAGGTGGCTTTGGGGAGAGTGTCGTGCTTTGCACGATAACCCACCCGTTGCTTCGCAAAGAATGGGGCACCCGGTGGTGGAGGCCCGTTGGTCTTGTGCCGGGGAGAAGAGATTCCTCAGTGTCTGAAGCCGGTTTTGTTGGGTGGTTCTATGGCATGGCTGAAGCATGCCCCTCCGAACACGGTTCGTGCTTTGCACGATACCCCATTCTTTGGGCGCTGGGGCGCGGCAGCGTTGGGCCTGGCTTGTAGCCTGGCCCGACACTGTTGCGATTCTTTGGGTGAACGCGCTGAGAGCGCGTTGCGATCGTTGAAGAGTTTTAGACCGGTTCTGCGCTGCTTTCGAGGATGAGGCGCAGGGACTTGGCTGCGCGGTCGAGTGCGGTGCGGTCTTCGGAGCCGAGCTCGGCGAGGCGGTCGGCGAGCCAGTCTGCGCGGCGCTCGTTTACGTTGCGGAGGTACTGTGTGCCGGTGCGGGTGACGGTGAGACCGATGCGACGGCGATCTACGTCGCCCTTTGCGATCTCTCGCTGTACATAGCCGAGTGTCATCAGGCGCTTGACGTGTGCGCTCATGGCTGGACGGCTCATCTGTTCCATCTCTGCGAGTTCGCTAACGCCAAGACCGGGCTCTTCCCGGAGGGTGCCGAGCAATTGTGCATCCAAGGAGGAGCTGCCGCCCCGAATAGCTTCCCGCCGAAGATGACGGCTGAGGCGAAGGATAGAAGGACGAAGTTCCGCGGCGAGTTTCACCGTTTTCGTGATCGTAGTCGTTGTGTTACGCATTCCCTGCAATACTCCCAACAATGTCCGGGGGGCGATCGTGCCGCTCCTGCCGAAACCTGAAACACATTACATGCCTTGTCGATAGAATGGCAATCGCTAGAAAGTTACAGTTCGATGAGACAGGGATTGGCAACAGAGATGACACGAGATAACGCGGAATCCGTTGAAAGCGCGGAGCTTCGGCGTAGCTTTGTGTCGGCTATGCGACATTTGATTGCCACGATAACGATTATTACTTCCGGCGATGCGGGTGGTCGTGTGGGCATGGTGGCAACGGCTGTCATGTCTGTTTCGGCGGATCCACCGTCGCTTGCGGTGGGTGTGAATCGCGAGGCGGGTGTGTGGCAGGCGATGCAGGATACGGGGCGGTTCAGCGTGAATCTGCTGGCGACGCGGCATACCTCGCTGGTGCACCCCTTCAGCGGCCAGCTGCAGGGGGAAGAGCGCTTCAGGCTGGGCGAGTGGCACACGCATGCGACGCAGACGCCTTATCTCGCGGATGCGGTGGTGACCCTATTCTGCCGGGTGGATGGCGCGTTGGATTATGGGACGCACACGTTGTTTGTCGGGGCCGTGGATGATGTGCGTTTGAGCGCGGAGGCGAATGAGCCGCTGCTTTGGCGGAATGGTTCGTTTGCGAATGCTGTGCCGCTGGTTTGAGCGGTTCCGTCTTGTGCTGGGGGAGATAAAGATCCCTCAGTGGCTGAAGCCGGTTTCCCGGGTGGGTTTTATGGCATGGCTGAAGCCATGCCCCTCCGAATGCGGTTCGTGCTTCGCACGAATCCCCGCCTTAGCTTCGCGAAGGAGGGGCACCCGTTGGTGGCGGTCCTTGGGCTTATGAGGTGGCTTTGGGGAGAGCGGTCGTGCTTTGCACGATAACCCACCCTTTGCTTCGCAAAGAATGGGGCACCCGGCTTTGCCGGTTCTTTCAGGCCTGAACCCAACCCTTTGCTTCGCAAAGAATGGGGCACCCGGCTTTGCGGTTTCTTTTAGGTCCTTGACGCGACGAACCCCACCCTTTGCTTTGCAAAGGGTGGGGCAGCCGTGATCTTGTCAGGTCCGGGTTGCGATTTGTCCCGGCCTTATTTGTCTGCGCTTACCTGGTGAGGGATGCTTTTTCGTTTGCTGCGAGGAGCTTCTCTACGAGGGCGAAGGTTTCGTTGCGGAGTGCGGTGTAGGCTGCGCCGGTGGCCGGTCCGCTGAAGCCTGCGTGGGTCTCTTTGACGAGACCGTCGCGGCCGATGAAGAAGGACGTTGGCCAGCAGTTCAGGTTCTTGCCCTGAGGGAGCTTGTCGTTGAGTTCGTCGGGTGTACCCATGACCAGGACGGGGTAGGGGATCCGGTACTGGGTGACGAAGGCGCGGAGGCGCTCGGGGTTCTTGAGCTGGTCTTCTTCCTCGAAGGAGAGGCCTACGACTTCCAGACCGCGCTGGTGGTACTTGTTGTAGAGCTCGACGAGCAGGGGCGCTTCATCGTGGCAGTTGGGGCACCAGCTGCCGCCGATGGCGGCGATGACGACCTTGCCCTTGAAGTCGGGGTCGGTGCTGCTGACGGTGGTTCCTGCGAGGTTGGGGCCGGCGAAGCGGAGCGGCTCTGCGGGGTTGTTGACGGTGGTCTGCTCGGTCGCGAGTGTCGGCTTGCCGAGGTTCTCCTTGCGCGCGACCTCAGGCCGGTTGGCGGTCCAATGGTCACCGCCCCGAAGATCCGTTACGAGCAATGAGCCGTCGGTCTGGGGCTTGAGCGCGAGGATGGAGCCGCCCGAGTCTGCGAAGCGGCTGACGCGGTATTCGCCGGCGGCTTCGTCGTAGCGGCCGTAGAGACCGCCGGTGTCGCCGTCGATGCGGAGGATGACGGCCTTGATCTCGCCGTTGCCTTCAAAGGGCGCGACGCGCAGCGTCCAGGCGGATTCGCCTTTCTTCGACTTCTCAGGAAGCGCGATCTCCCAGTCACCGTTGATGGTGGCGCCCTTGTTGCTGCCGGCGGCCCTGGCTGCGGGGACGAAGACGCTGGCGGGCTTGCCGTCGCGGTCTGCGTGCAGTTGAAGGGCGATGGGCTGCTTCAGGCGCGCGCCGTTGTAGGTGGCGTAGAGGGTGTTGCCGCTGAGTGTGCCGTCGAGGGTGCGGGCGAAGGAGTTGAAGCGGAGCACGAGGTGTCCGTTGGTAAGGGTGCCATTGCTGGACGGACGGCGCTCGGCGCCGTTGAGGAAGGCGCCGGTGACCTGGCCAGCTTTGTTGGGGGAGGTCAGATCCAACTGCACCGGTACGGACTGGCCGCCGACATTGGCGGTGCCGATCCAGTGGCGCGCGACCTTCTGTGAGACGGCGAGGTGCGGCAGAGCTGCGAACAGGCTGAATGCTGCGGCGGTGCGAAGGATGTTCATGTTGGGTCGATCTCCTGGAGTGCGAGCGGGGCAGCAGCCGGCGGTCCGGTCAGGTGCGGGCGCACACAAAGGCGCATCAACCCGCACAAAGACGGATCGCAGCCACGGCACGGAAGGTTGTCAGAGGGGAACTAAAGCGACGCGAAAACCCGGTGCACGGCTACGAACAGCAGCAGCGGCAACAACAGGTTTTGGTGATGAGCTTCACACCAGCAGCGTAACGCGCTGTGGGGGTGCGGTCAAGATGGTTTTGACTGGAGCTCATACTGCATGGGATGCGCAGCGGGGCTTTGCGGATTCGCAATCCCTAATTAGCGGCCGGGGAGCAGGGGCTCCACGGAGAGCAGATTGCCGAGTGTGCCGCGCTCCTCGTCTGTGAACTGCTGACGGTACTCCGGAGAGTTGAGCATCTGGTTCCGCTGCTGCGCGGGCATCTGGCGGAGATCGCGGAAGGTCCTGGCAACGGCGCGTCGCCGGTCGTCGGGCAGAGAGCCGAGCTGACCCATAGCGCTGCGGACGTCGCCGCGCTGCTGCGGGTTGAGGTGCTCCATGGCTTCTCCGCGCTGGATGACGCGTTCGCGCTGCTGCTGCGGCATGGTGTTAAGCCGGTTGAGGCGGTTCATGACCTGCTGCTGGGTCTGTTGCGGCAGGCGGTTGAAGCCGGGTTCGTTCTGCAAGGCACGCTGCTGCTGCTGGGGGTTGAGGTTGCTGTGCTGCTGCATCCACTGGCCCAGGTGCTCGCCACGGACGGGCTGGCCGCCCTGCGGCGCGGGGCCGATGTAACGCTGATTGTTGTTCTGTTGCGTGGGGCCGACGTAGCGCTGGCTATTGTTTTGCTGCTGGATCGGGCCGACGCTGCGCTGTCCGTTCTGGACTTGCTGCTGTTGAGGAGCGCCGTAGTAGCGCTGACCTCCGCCCTGGTAGGACGGACCGGGATAACCCTGACCGTAGCCCTGGCCCCCGTAGGCTGGGCCGCCGTAGTTGCCCTGGCGCGGTGCGCCCATGGACGGGCCATTCATGCCGGGGCCGCCCATGCGCTGCTGTCCGCCTCCCATCCTTTGCTGCGGGTACCCCATGCGCTGTCCGCCACCCATGCCGCCCGACGGAGGCGCGTAGCCACCCTGGCGGCCTGGCTGCGCGAGGGCAGAGAGGCTGATCAGGAGGCACGCGGATGCAGCGAGCATTGCGCTCGCGGCGTTGTTCCGGGATGGTGTCAGCAGAGGCATCGGTCCAGTCAGATCAGGTAAAGCTCAACATAACAAAGCAGAACAGCGGTACATGGTGCAGCGGCTTAGCTTTCTGGTGTGTCGTCATCCAGCAGCTGGTTCATCTGCTGGATCGCTTGGTCGTTGTTGTCGAGGATCTGCAGGTCTTCGACGGTCGCCGAGATTGCTGGCGCCTTCTGATGCTGCAGATGCGAGATCTCAAGCCAGCTTCCACCGCCCGCTACGAGCAGGAGCGCCATGGCGCCCGCCAGCATCGGTTTCAGCGTAGCCGTGTTGCCATAGAGGAAGCGGTCGCGCAGGCGGGCGAAGAAGCCCTCCGGCTCGCGCTGGACCTCCTCGCGGAATCGCGCCATCATCCGGGCGTCGAACCACGGCGAAGGCTCTGGGGCCTTCCAATCGTCGAGGAGCGCCATCATCTCCTGCATGGCCTGCTCATCGGATACTTCGGTCGTCTTCTTGGCAGAAAACATAACAACCTTCCTTCTCAAGTCTAAATACGCTAGACGAACTCTTTTAGCCGCTCGCGCAAGGTTTGATAGGCGCGAAACAGTAGAGATTTTGTTGCAGATTCGCTCAGCTTCAAGACCGATCCGATCTGCTTGTAATCCATCTCCTGGTACTTGTGCATCAAAACGGCGCTACGCTGGCGCTCGGGCAAGGCCATGACGTGCGCCTTGATGGCTCTCATTCGCTCGGCGCGCACCATATCGGCTTCGATGGTGGGTGTCTCGTCGGCGACGTCGTGCATGCTGCCCGTCTCGGGATCGGGCTCGTCCAGATGGACGGTTGGCGCGGTCCGTTCGTTTTTGGTGTCGCGCGCGTGGTTGACGGCGAGGTTGGTGGCGATGCGGTAGAGCCAGGTGGTGAACCGAGCCTCAGCGCGGTAGGTTTCACGCGAACGATAGACGCGAAGGAAGACCTCCTGCGCCATCTCCTCGGCGATCGCCTGGTTGTGCACCATGCGATACATGAAGTGAACGATGGGCCGGCGGTACTTGTTCATCAGGTAGTCGAAGCACTCGAGCTCGCCCGCTTTGAGGCGGAGCATGATCTCGGCGTCGCCGGTCTCTGCCGGCTTGGCTGCGACTGCCTGAAGCTCTTCTGCGAAGCCATTTGCGCGGCCTGGAGCCAGATCGGCCTCCGAGCCCGCCATCATTCCCGGATTGAGCGCCAGACTTGCCATATCTTCTCCGACACCATCAGCGTCGGATTGTTGCGCGTCTGCCTCAGTTTCGGGGTCTTTCTCTAGGTTTTCGGAGTCCGGGTCGGCCGGGTCGAGCAGGTCTTCGTCGTGCATAGGATCGTCGCCGGGCGTGGCTCCATCGTGAGACGCAGTGCGATGCCCGCCGGAGAACCGATCTGACTTGCCCGATTGTCCCGTGCTGCCTGCTGCCATACGTCCGTGGGTCCTTCGCATTGCGTCGTCGCCGCGCGACGAACAGCACTTATTTGTACCGGCCTTCGCCTGGAAAAGCGAAACCAAACGTTCAGGTGGGATGCGCTCCATCACCCCCCGGGACGCTTGGAGGGCATGCACCGAAAGGGGTAGGGGGACGGAGACGGCTGCGCACAGGGCTGTGGGAGACGGCAAGTGGGTGCGTGATAAACTTCTTATCAGCAAGCGCAAGCCTGCGCGGGCGCATAACTCAGCGGTAGAGTGCCACCTTCACACGGTGGAAGTCGTAGGTTCGAATCCTGCTGTGCCCACCATCAAATCAACAACTTAGCGACATCTAGCTTAGGCTGTACGTCATGCGTACGTCATAGACCTGTCTGCGACCCCCCCGCACCCCCAAGTCAGCCTGCCTATCGTCCCGGACCTCAGCCCCGGAGAGCGCGAGCTACTTTGCCGTAGGTGTATGCGTGCATATCGAGCATAATGATCGCGCATGATGAAGTGGCTTGCTGCTAACGTCTATCTCGCATCTTGGCTCTCTGTTCTCATTGCGCTCGTCGCCATGCTCGTTCAATCACGACGTTCGGGCCAGCCGATCAGGTGGACTATGGCGACACTCCGAGTAGGCTTCCTTATCTGCCTATCCGCTGTACTGACTCCGGGACTGGATCAGGAGACCCGTCACGTCATGGAAGCCATGGCAGCATCTTTGATAGGTGTGCTGGTCGTTAGGTCTGGGCAGGAATAGAGGATGTGACGGCCAGACCGCTAAAGTATGGTCATGAGGCCAAAGGGAATCTGCGGACTTTGTAAGCGTGAGCGTGACTTGGCGGACAGCCATCTCCTGCCGAAGGCGCTCTATCGGCTTTTCCAGGGTCCAGACCAGGGCAGCAGGAACCCTCTCCATCTATCGACCGCAGCAAAGATGCAAACGTCTGCTCAGATGAAGGACTACTTTCTTTGCGATGAATGTGAGGACAGGCTAAACAAGCAAGGGGAGCGCTGGACGATGGCGAATTGCTATCGCGGCGGCAACCAATTCAAGTTGCGTGAGTCCTTGTACGCTACAGAACCCTATTTGAGCGTTGACGGGTCAAGCGTTTATGCCACGTCGGGAATTCAAGGGATTGACCACGCAGCATTGACGTACTTCGGTGCGAGTGTCTTCTGGAGAGCCGCCGCAAAGTCATGGTCCCAAGCTGGCATGCGCTATTCAGCACTACGACTTGGACCGTACGCTGAGATGCTTCGGCTCTATTTACATGATGAAGCACCCTTTCCTACCCAATTTGTTTCGCTGAATGTCTTCGTGTCGATGCGAGAGCCGCCGCTTCTAGGCATGCACTTTCCAGTAACAGAGCCAAAGCGCGAGAGCTTTAGATCAGTACACCGGTTCCACATCCCCGGAATCCAGTTCATGATGGTCTGCGGCAAAGATTTGAGAATAGATCAGTTTAGAGGTTCTATCGCCGCAGCCCCATACCACTACATATTTGCCTCTCCTTTCACCGAAGACGTTCCAGCGGCAAACTTTCTACACGTACTGAGAATGCACGAGTAGATATAGGCTGAGTCCGTAAGCGTCCGCTTGTGTGCTAAGCTCGCCTGACGGTGCGCGACGGGCATACCCAGTCCGCCGAATCATCCACTGATTCGAGGAGCGCCGTCGATGTCAATCAATCCCATCAAGCCAATCGCCCATCACGATCTCAAAGCCTTATCTCTGACAAGGCTCGAAGCTCTCTACGCCCACTACTCGAAGGACGAACGCAACGTGTCGCTCAAACATCGGCGGCGCAACTTCGATGCGATGCACACCATCACGGCTGCGATAAGAGATCGCTCCGCAGCCAGCAAAGACGAGCTATTCCAGCTCCGACATGCTTTCGCAATCATCCGGCTGATAAAGCGAACAATTACGTGTGTAAATCAGTACGGCCCCGCGCGTGTAACCCGATATAGGAAGGCAGCATGAGCATCGTGCAGGAAATTCGTGACGAGGTATCGAACCTCAAACTTAACGGCTACAAAGATGAGACTCATGTGGACGCAACATACGTGCAAATCATCGAGCTGTTGGAACGTCAAGCAACCATCATCGAAGTTTTGCTAGAGCAGCATCCCGAATATAGAGAGCGCTTTCACTTCGAGTCCTACAACCCATTGAGCTAAATGTCCACCGCCGTCCGCTAGCGCATTTTCCTTGCACCCCATGGGAAGGTGCGCTAGTTTCCTTGAAAGCGCAGTCGCGCTCCGCAGTACAGGTCACACCCCTAGCAGTCGCTAGGCGGGTCTCGCCAGTCGGCCAGCCCGAATCAAGCCGTTCATTTTGATTCGAGGCACAGCCATGGCAGTCACACAGCTCATCGACGTCATCATCCCTGAAGAGTTCACCGCGTATCAGGTGGAGAACTCTCTCGTGTCCACTGCTCTCTCGCAGAGTGGCGTGGTCGCAAACAACGCTCTGATTGCCGCGCAGCTTAGCGCAGGCGCAGAGAGCTTCACCGTTCCGTTTTGGAATGATCTTCCTGATGTCGAAGCGGACATCACGAACGACGATCCCGCGATTCTGAGCACGCCGCAGAAGATCAGCGCGCACAAGCAAACTGTCCGCAAGTCGTTTCTCCATGCGTCCTGGTCAGAGATGTCGCTTGCGTCGGAACTGTCAGGCGATAGCGCCCTTGCTCGGATTCAGGACCGTGTAACAGCGTATTGGGACCGTCAGGTCGAGAAGCGAGTCATCAACACGCTGCTTGGCGTGCTCGCTTCCAACGTCGCGAACAACGCAAGCGATATGGTCGTGGACATCTCCGGTCTCGCTGGCGCGGCTGCATCGTTCAACGGTTCGTCTGTCATTGACACCGCGCTCACCATGGGCGACCGCTTGGGCGACGTGAAGATGATCGCCATGCACAGCCACATCTACGGTGAGGCTTTGAAGAATGACGAGATCACGTTTTTCAAGCCGTCAGAGAATGGCGTGGAGATCGCCACGTACAAGGGCATGGCGGTTATCGTTGACGATGGCTTGACTCCCGCGTCTGGCGTTTACACCACGATTCTGATGGGACCGGGCGCTCTGGGCTATGGCATGTCTGCGCCGCGTACAGGCTATGGGACGGAACTCTTCCGCGTCCCGGCTGCGGGTAACGGCGGCGGTCAGACGGTGCTTCACAGCCGCGTGAACGTCGGCATTCATCCCTTAGGCTACGCCTGGACAGACGGCACGGGTGGAAGCGCCATCGCAGGCGATTCGCCGAGCATTGCTGACCTCGCCGTCGCTGCCCATTGGACTCGTGCGGTGTCGCAGCGCAAGTCCGTGCCGCTCGCCTTCCTCATCAGCAAGTAAAGATTCCCGTGGCGGGACAGAGGGATCATGCAGGGGTGCATGGTCCCTCGCTTTTTCATTTCGGAGACACATCATGCCAGAGAAGAAGAATGCACCGGAAGGCTGTGCAGCCGAGACGAGGGCGCTCGCTGCGACCGGCCACAGCGTACGCGGCATCGCGGCGTACTTCGGTACGTCTGTCGATACGTTCAATCGCTGGATGGATGAAGATGCAGAGCTTGCCGAGTGCTTCGCAAATGGGCGCGAAGCCGAACGCATGACCCTGCATAACTCGCTTTACGTTGCAGCCACGCAGAAGGCCAACGCGACCGCCGCGATGTTTTTGCTAAAAGCTCGCCATGGCTACAGAGAAGGCGATCAAAGCGAGCAGTCCAACCGCGTACAGATCGTCTTCAATCTTCCCGGTGCGATGACCGCAGAGCAGTACAAGACGATCGAAGCCGTCGCTACGGCTAAGCCAAAGAGGGTGGATGATGGTCGCGAATGAAGAGCTAAGCCTCAATCCGTTTCAAGAGAACCTGATGACAATTCCTGAGAGCTTCGACGTGTTCTTAGGTGGTGGTCGTGGCGGTGGCAAGTCATACGGACTTGCATATCTGGCGCTGCGCCATGCAGAGCAGTACGGAGTCAAGGCTCGCATTCTGTATTTGCGAAAGACGTACAAAGGGCTGTCAGACTTCGAGCTTGTGACGCGTGAACTGTTCGGCAAGGTCTATGGGACGGAAGCCAAGTACAACGCAGCCGAGCACGTTTGGCGCTTTCCTAATGGCGCGTACATGGAACTTGGACAGCTTGAGACAGCATCGGACTACACGAAGTATCAGGGACGTTCATTTACGCTGCTCATGATTGACGAGGCAGGACAGTTCGCTGATCCGTCGCTTCTGGACATGATGCGCAGCAACCTGCGCGGCGCAAACAAGATCCCGATTCGCACGGTGATCGCAGCCAATCCGGGCGGACCTGGGCATCACTGGATAGCGAAGCGCTATGTCTTCCAAACCGCGCCATGGACACCGTTCTATGAAGTCAAGAGCAAGCGCGAATGGGTCTACGCGCCGAGCACGTTCGACGGTAACAATCAGATTGACCGTGAGCAGTACCTAGATCAGCTTGAATCGTCATGCCCTGATGACCCTGAGTTGCTACGCGCATGGCGCGATGGCGACTGGACTGTCATCCGTGGTGCGTACTTCGCCGAGTGCCTGTCCGAAGAGCGCAACGCTGTCCCGCCGTGGAAGACGCTGCCTGCACCTGATGAGGGCTGGCATGTCTTCCTTACCCATGACTTCGGCAGTGCTGCGCCGTCTGTCACATACGTTCTGGCGAAGAGCCCCGGCGCAGAATGGGAAGGACGTTTTTACACGCGCGGCTCATTCGTCTTAGTCGATGAGCTTGCTACCCATAAGCCCAATAACCTAGCCGTTGGCATGGGATGGAACGTCGATCAAACCGCGTCGGCTATCCGCGAGCTTTGCGCTAAGTGGGACATTGACGCCGATGGAGTAGCTGATGATGCGATCTTCGCACGGACGGGCGCAAGCGCGGGAAGCATTGCAGAGGAGTTTCAACGGGCAGGCGTTCATTTCACTCGTGCGGGGAAGGCAGATCGCATCACTGGATGGCAGACCATGAAACGTTTGCTTGCCAATGCGGGTAAGCCTGACATCGCAGGCCTATTCATCAGTAGATCGTGCGCCTATTTCTGGGCAACTGTGCCCTACGTCGCAAGGGATGAGCGCCGTGCCGAAGATGTTGACACAAGCTCGCAAGACCATGGGGCAGATGCCTGTCGTTACGGCATCTTGGCTCGCGAATATGCGCACCATGTTCCGGTGAAATGGCAGAGATAAGGCCGTGTCGAATTGTCGCGCAGCTATGTCGTGCTGCGTTGCCAAGCGCGACATACCCAGGCAATTAACATTAGTAGTCTTTCTTCTTGTCGAGGTCTTGACGGTCGCAAATCCCGGGTTATTGTGGATTAACCGCACTTACTTTATTGCGGAATAAATACACCGAGAGAGTGACCGCCCATGCCCGCATTGACTAAGAAGGGACCAACATCAGCCCGCTCAGAGACGGTCGCCGTTCGCCTTGACGCGAAGGTCCGCCATCTCGTAGAGCTTGCTGCCAGAGACCAGCAACGCAGCTTGTCGAGCCTCGTGGAAACGATCATCCGCAAAGCCCTCTCCGATGGTTCATTCGCTCAGGCACCCAATTATGGCCTGGACATCACCAAGCCCGCCGCGCGTGCGCCTATGTGGGGTGAGGGCTTCTGGGATACAGACCCGGCAGATAGGCTCTACCTACTTGCAACGGGTCGCCCTGACCTGATGACCGAGCAAGAGGCAGGCTTCTGGAAGCTGTCGAGTGGAAGCCTCGTCGCTCGTGGTGAGCGTTTGACCCTGGATAGCTACCGTGCGGCATACCATCACGCTGCGTATGACAAGACGCATCTTGAGAAAGGTGATGACGCATGAGCGAGCAGATCAATCAAGAATTAGCGACGCTTCGTCAGACTGTAGCCGAATTGACGCAGAAGAATGCGACACGCAAAGCACGCATCACGGACCTAGAGGCTCAGCTTGCGGCATCGCAAGGCGCTGCACAAACTGCACAAGCAAGCCTGCACACCATGCTAGTGACGCAACCCATGCAGACCCTTGCCGCAGCGATCAGCCCGACGCCTGAACTGTTCCTGTCTGAGCTATCGCGTATCGGTTACAAGGTCACGAGCAACGATGGCAAGCTTACTCTGACGGACGCCGACGACAAGCCGGTCGAAGGCGCAGAGATGACGACTGACGGGCTACGTAAGCACTTGCTAAGCGCGGACGCCAAGCATAAGAATTTCGTTCATCTCATGACGCTTTCGAGGGCATCGGGCGGCGGTGCGTTAGGACAGTCGCAGTCCAATGGTCTTCCTCCTGCTGATCGCTCTGACAAGCCTGTAAGAACCCAACGTCCGCAGTTCGGATTGAGGTAAGCCATGGAACCCCTACTTGTGTCTGTAGTGGAAGCTGCCCAAGCCTGTGGGATATCTCGGTCCGCGATGTACGAGCTTTTAGCGGAGCGGAAGATATCCAGCATGAAGATTGGCAAATCGCGTTTGGTCGAAGTCGCTTCGATCAAAGCATTCGTAGCCAGTCTGCCAACCGATGACGTACCTAAGCTCAACAGGAAGGATGTGGTGTCATGAACATCATCGAACGAATCATGCCGCCCGTATTCGTGGGAGGACCGCTCTCCTCCGGACGGGTCGATACGCCGGATCGCAATGCGGGTATCCCGCACTTCGGCGATAGCACGTTCTTTCGCATGAATCCAAAGCGCAAGACGGCAGTGCGTGCGGCCTACCCACAAGAGTTCGATCAGCTTGTACCAGCGGAAGTTAGAGCCGAGCTGCCGAAGATGCATGTCCTTGTGACAAAGCTGAGCGAAGGTGTCCATCTTGTCCTGCCCGTCTACAGGACGAACCGCCCGTTCTGGACTGAGCCGAAGAGCGATGCCGAAGCAGCCGTCACGGTCGAAGCAATGGCTCGGATGGGCGGCTGGGACTTGGCTGAGATGCAAGCCTTCGCAGCCAAATACTGCACAGACGATCTAGTCAGCCCCACCGTTCACTAAGGATCACATCATGACGAACAAAGACGCTGCCATTGCCCTGGCAAGCGAACGCCTCACCGTGTTCGGCTGCGGTCCAGATAAGAAGCCTAAAGGCCCGTGGAAGGACGTCACTGTACGTCCCGCATGGCAGGTTGGTATGGGATGGCATGATGACGACTTGCCAGCGATCCCGGTAGGTAAGCACAACATGGTGGTCATAGACTGCGATGTCGCCAAGCCGAACAGACCGGACGGGCGAGTAGCGTTCGCAGCTTTATGCACGCGCGAGAGCATCGACCTATCGAGTGCGTTCGTGGTAACGACGCCGAGCGGTGGCTTGCACTTCTATTTCAAGACGGACGTGCCGTACGGCAATAGTCCCGGCGCTCTGCCTGCCGGTATCGACGTCCGAGGACGCGGCGGCTATGTGGTCGGTCCTGGCGCTGTAATGCCCGATGGCCGGACCTATCGGCACGATCACGGCTCATGGGAAGCAATCCCTCTGCTGCCCGAAGCCCTCGCCAAGTATCTGCGAGCGAAAGACGACGCGTCCCTCTCGATAGGCGCGTCCGCTGAGACTACAGACGCGCTCGCACCTGTCTCAGCGACAGCGAGCGATCCTGAGAGCGCTGGCGAAGTCCTGCCCATTGCTACAGACAGGGACAAGACCTACGCTGAGCGAGCGCTAGAGGCTGAGGTCGCTAAGCTCTCAGCGCTCGGTCCTGGGGGACGGCGGAACGCGGGTCTAAACGATGCCTGCTTTGTCATGGGAACGCTCGCCGCGAATGGCAGCATCGAAGCTCAGCACGTAGCGGAGCGGCTGTACGCCGCAAGTGTCGAGAATGGTCATGTCGCGAAGCATGGACATGAGCAGACAGCCGCGACGATTGAGAGCGGCATCCGGGCCGGAATGAAAAAACCGCGTCCCTTGCTTCCTGACGGTCCTGACATTCCACTGCAAGCGCTTCTAGACTCAGCCACGACTGCAAAGCAAGCCATCGCACCAAAGCCTATAGGCAAGCGAGCCGTGTCGCTTCTGCAAGGCTCACAGATTGTGGAAGAGCCTATCTCGTGGCTATGGGAAGGCTATCTGCCGAAGGGTAAGCTGACGCTACTCGCAGGCGCAGGCGGTACAGGCAAGAGTACGCTCGCATTTAATATGGCTGCGACGATCACCAACGGCACGCAATGGCCCGACGGGACGCTTTGTCCGCAGACTGGCAATGTCCTCATCTGGAGTAGCGAGGACGATCCCGCTGATACGATCAAGCCGCGCCTAATGGCCGTGAACGCAGACCAAACACGCTACGGCATCATCGCAGGCACGATTGACGAGAACGGCGAGCGTGATGCGTTTGACCCGGCGCGAGACATGGAAAGTCTGCGCGAAGCAGTCACGCAGATTGGCGGTATCAAGCTGCTGATCATTGATCCGATTGTTACGGCTGTGACAGGCGACATGCACAAGGCGAATGACGTGCGCCGTAGCTTGCAGGCCATCGTTGACTTCGCATCCGAGATGGATTGCGCAGTCCTGGGCATCACTCATTTCGCCAAAGGGACCGCAGGCAAGAACAGTGCAGAGCGCGTCATTGGCTCGCAGGCATTCGCCGCGCTCGCTCGCATGGTGCTAGTCGCAGCGCGCGAAGAGGACTCAGAACGCCGCGTCTTCACGCGTGCCAAGTCGAACAACTCTGTTGATACAGGTGGATTCAGCTACACCATCGAAGCGCTCATGCTGCACAGCAACATCGTCGCAACACGCGTGGTTTGGGGTGAAGCCTTGGAAGGATCGTCCCGTTCCATTTTGGCCGATGTCGAAGACGAGAAGAAAGACGAAGATGAGAAAAGCCAGCTGAGTAGGGCGCAGCAGTTCTTGCTTGACTCGATGCGGCACGGACCTGTCCCATCGAAGGAACTGATGGAACATGCGAGGGAACTGCACGGCATCTCAGCAAAGACATGCCGCCGCGCAAAGGACGCGCTAGGCATCACCGCGCATAAAGCAAGCATGACCGGTGGATGGCTTTGGCAACTTCCGGTCGCGCGATCTTGACCACCTTGGCCATCTTCGAAAGTGTTCAAGATTCCTGTATTACTAGTTTCTTGACCTTCTTCATGATCTAAAGGACTTACGAGATATATGACTGACCATCTTCGAAGATAGGGAATCTTCGAAGGTGGGCAAGATGGTCATCAAAAGAAGTAATACGAGAATTGGGCATCTTCCATGAGCATCTTCGTCGGTAGCCCTTCCGAGCCGATCCTCACGATCCGTAAAAAAAGATTCGACATCCATCGAAGTTTGCGACTCGTCATGCACTCGCTGTGCTGTAGCTCAGGCTTGGCTTGTTGGCTCGGACAGTGTTGCCGATGTAATCCGGCGATAGATGCGCGTAGTGTTTGATCGCCATGGCTGTACCGCTGTGGCCAAGCTGATTAGCGATGACTTCGATCTTCGTCCCGTTCTGAATCAGCAGGGAAGCAAACGTGTGCCGAAGATCGTGGAACCGTACAGGGCGCTTGATATGGGCAGCGCGAAGCACAGTCTTCATTCTCTGCTGCTGGTTCGATTTGTTCCATGCCTCACCGTCTGAGCGCCGAAGCAATAGCTCGCTAGGCGACTTGTCCTTGGAGACCGCCGCGAAGAAAGCGCCTTCAGCATCCGTTAGGAATATGTGCTTCGTCTTGCCAGTCTTGCTCTGCATAAGAGACACGACGTTCGTGCGCGGATCGAACGCGCTCGCCTTGAGGCCGCATAGCTCGCCGTAGCGACAGCCTGTGATGAGCGCAGCTTGCACTAGGTTCTTGAAGTCATCCGGGCATGACGTGATGAAGCGCTGCGCTTCATCGCTAGTCAGGTATTCATTCTTTGGCTTGTCCACGTTCTCAAACTTCGCTACGGTCTCCCATGACGCTTTGCTGCTGACGTGCTGGTTGTTGTATGCACGGGTCAGCAGAGCCTTGAGATCGTTGAACACGCGGTTAGCTGAGTCCTTACGCTTGCGGCGCGTCTCAGGATCATCATGCTTGTAGACCACCTTGCTCATCCGTGACGGCGATAGTTTCTTCGTGCTCTGCAAGCGGCGCTGTACCTTGAGCGGTGCCTTCTCTGCGAGGTCGTGCAGCCATTGCTCCACCTGTCTGCGAGTGAGCTTGGACACTTCGACAGCGCCGAGAATGGGCAGGATGTGCATGTCTACGTTCGACTGCGCCGTCTGCTTCCCGCGCTCGCTACCATCCCAACGCGAGAGCCAATCGTTCGCGGCATCCTTGACGCTGTATTTCCCCAGGTGGACGCCGCTAGCGTCGGAGCGAGTGACAGAGCCGAACCACGCCTGCGCCGCTTCTAGAGCCTGCTGGAAGCTCAGGACGTGCGTTCCGTTGGCCGGTGCCGTATCGTCCGCGCTGCCCAGTGCCTGAAAGCGCCTGCCGTGCTCGCGCGTGTAGTACCGGGCGATCCATGTCCCACCGATGTCCTGCCGACGATAGCCGAGATGCTGCCCTTCGGCGATCAGATGCCAGTACGGATCGCGGCGCTCGGTGAGCTTTACGCGGACGGTGCGATTGACGATGCGCGGGTTGTTGGCTGTGCGTGGCATAGGGACTCCGTACGTCATAGCGTACGTCATAGATCGTCCCGTACGTCATAAAATCGTCGTGGACGGAGGACTTTATTTGTTTGCGCCAAACGTCACAGAACCCGCATGGATGTTGGTCTAGGCTGCATTCCATGTGTATCCATGACCGTGTAGCAATTCATGCGTTTATCGCCTTCACACGGTGGAAGTCGTAGGTTCGAATCCTGCTGTGCCCACCATCAAATCAACAACTTGGCGACACTGGCGAAATAGATTTGATGCCACTTGATGCCAAACTACACCGTCTAGCATCAACCGCGCCGGGTGTACCGGCTACACCCTTCTACGTCGCCTGCTGCTGTGTTGCTGCTGATGTGAGCATCGCGTAGATCGAGCCGACCATCTGCTGCACACTCTCTGGCAGTTCCTGCATGTACTCGTTCGCTGTCGTGTCCGCTCGCGAGTGCCGCAGGTGAGATTGAATGTCCTTCACGGAACCAAGATTCTGGGCTCGAGTCGCCATCGTGCGGCGGAGCACCTGAATTCGCGTTCACCGAGACTGTGGGGGATGCCGATTGCTACATCCCGTGGAGCGCCTCCTAGGCTCCAGCGCTGCTGCCATGGATCAAGCTGAAACCAGGTGTCACTGCCTCAGAGGCGGATTCTGACTTCCAGGTTTATCTCAAGGACTTTCAGAGACAAAACCCGACGCACTTTCCAAAACACTTCCATGTAGATGTTCAACCCATAGCGAAACCATACCTCTCGCGGACCGGACGAACACTGTCTCTACTCTTTGTTTCGGTCGTACTGCTTCTTCTTATCGGCTGTGCGAACTGTTCCGTACTACTGCTTGCCCGCGGAGAGACGAGCGAGCGGGAGCTTTCGATCCGCTCCGCGCTAGGGGCCAGCCGCTTCCGGCTAATACGGCAACTGCTGGTTGAGTCTTTGACGATTGCACTCTCTGGCACAGTGCTGGGCGTAGCAATTGCGTTGTGGTTTTCGCGGATGCCGCTGCAACTTATGCCTGACCTATTCCCTCATGAGGCCGTTGCAACGGTGAATTGGCCTGTTCTCGGTTTTTCCGTGGCGATAGGAGTCGTCGCGGGTATCGCCTTTGGGCTTGCTCCAGCACTTCGGTTTTCCCGACCCGATATTGTCCAGATCATCCAGGCACACGGCCGCAGTCAGATGTCGCCGAGAGGGAGCTCGCTTCCACTGCTCGTTGGGGCTCAAACCATTCTGACGTGCATTCTTCTTAATGCCGCATTCATGGCTCTTGCTGGCTTCCGTCACATCACGACCATGGATCTCGGGCACGACCCTCATCACGTGGGTTTCATTGGACTCCCGCTGAAGATCGATCCAACAAAGAACCAGCAGGCCTATGCGGATCACATTGAAGCGCTGGCCGATACCGTGGCGACCGTTCCGGGAGTGGTTTCGGTCGGTGTCTCATCAACCGGGATACCACCCTCTCAACCCTTCGGGGGGCTTGGGTCGCCGGCGCCATTCGAGTTCCTCGGAGAAAAGCCGCAGGAGACAACGCGGGCACTTATCCAACTTGTTAGCCCCGGCTTCTTCGAGACGATGAAGATCCCCCTCCTGCGAGGGCGTCTCTGGTCGAACGATGAAAACCGCAAGGGAGATTTCGTGGCCGTAGTGAACGAGTCCTTCGTGAACCGGTATATGAAGGGGAAAGGTGTCTTGGGTGCGCAAGTGCGGTCCGAGGCGCTCAAGAACGATGGCGGACCTGCCAACATTACTTCTCCCTCGAGTGGAGAGTGGCGTCAGATCATCGGTGTCGTTGCCGATGCGCGCAATGACGGCCTCGAAAGGCCGGTCGCCCCTGCCATCTACGTTCCCTACAGCGCGTTCATGTGGAATGATGCCCAAATCTTCTTCCGGTCTACTGGGGCTCCAACATCCATCGATCGCTCTCTCCGGCGCGCGCTTCATGGCATGGATGCAGAACAGAGGATCGGTGGCAACAGGATCGAAACGCTGGAGCACGTCCTGAGTGTGCAGACAATCTGGGTGCAGCAGCACATGCTCTCAGTGCTCTTCACGGTGTTCGGTGTGATTGCGTTGGCGCTCTCGCTCTTCGGCATCGCAAGTAGCGCCTTGTTCCTGGCGAATGGGCAAAAGAAGGAGATCGGGATACGTCTGGCCTTGGGAGCATCACGGGGGCACGTGTTGTGGACGGTCATGAAGCCAGTTCTTCTAATCGTATCGCTCATGGTTCTCATTGGGTTATCCGTGAATCTCGCCCTGGCGCGGATATTTGGGCACTGGATGCAGATCGATCATTCTTCCTTCGGAGGCTCGCTCTCCGTAGCATTGTTGCTGCTGCTTGCTTCAGCGCTGGCTTGCCTCGGGCCGGCGCTTCGGGCGTCTCGCTTGGATCCACTTCCTATTCTTCGTGACGTTCTTTGAACGCATTCGCGCGGACATGTCGAACTGGTCTGATGTGGAACTCGCTGCTTTCAAAGCCACCCCGAGCAGGGCAAGGCGGACTGCAGCCGCATTGAGCAGACCCCACATGAGGGCGAAGAAGCGCTGGCGTTGGCCAGGCTGTGCGCTCTTGGGCGGGACTGGGAAGGCACTTATTCCGCAGCGCGCTGGTACACACGTAAGTCAGCTCCACCGGAGCAAGCGGCCCACCTGCCCGTTGGCTTTGCTCTGCTGCTAAAGGCCGACCTGAGTCTACAGGCAGTGGCACGAGCCCTTGAGGATTTAAAGAAGCTGTACGAACGAGTGCCCTTCGACGAAGACATAGATTCGGTTTTTACCTACGTGATAATTGCACTCGAGGTCATGCGACCCGACGACGGGATCGCAGCGGCTAGGATGCGGCAGGCTGGGCTCCTCGACGCCGTCTCCGGAAAGAAGCCATCATTGCCTTCCGGGAAAGCTGAGGCCGAGGCCTGGCACTTCCTGGCGCTGTTACGCGCCGCTGGGCAGACGGACGCTGAGAAGACCGAGAGAACATTGCTCCTTGGGGCCATTGCTGCTCGCACGGCCCCTCTTTCAGCAACAGACCAGTACACCGCTCAGCGTGGCCGAGCCGCGTACGAGTGGCTGGGGAGAGAAGCCCCAACGATCCAAGTGGCGCGAAGCACCTACCCGCCAGTTATCACCAGACGGGCTCCTGTCACTGCAAGAGCGACGTTGCTGGTGGTGGAGATGGTCGATGCGGCAGATGCACCTGCGCTCTCCCTCGCGATGGATTCGCTTCGCAGTCACCTGCAGCCGGGAACGGAAGCGAGGCTAGTGTTGATAGGCACACGGCCAGCCCCTGCGAAACGCACGGCGAACCCTCCCTCAATCCGTGCTGACTACACGAACGATGCACTGCTTGAGACCTTGAGCATGGAGTCGGGGCCGGCGCTCGTTTTGCTTGGTGCTGATCATCGCGTGAGGTGGGTAGGGACTGGTGCCGCTGCGTGGCTCAATCCGCAGCAGCAGGCCGAAATCCTGCTCTCCCGAACAGCTTCGCAGTAGAGCGATGCGAACTAGGAAAGCTCAAATATCGGACAATGAACAGACTTAGGGAGGTTCTTGGTTGCTGAAGATCGCTGCTGTCGTCTTAGGCTGTTGTCTTGATAATTAAGTAGCTAAGTTCTGTTCGCGCGCAGCTGCATCAGCCTCTTCATTACCGTCAATATTCCCTACCTCAACGGATACGTACAGCAATGTTCTTTACCAAATGTCGGCGATTAAGTGCGAAAGTATGCTGCTGCGGTAGTGCGAGAGCTCCTTGTCCGCCCTGTGATGGTAAGCTTCCTGCGTGCCAAGGCTGCGCTCCAAATGGCATACTAAGGCCCACCGCGAGAGGAATCCCTGTGCCTCGGGCTTTCATGCATCTATCGTGGTCAATGAAAACTACTGTTTCTGCTCCACGGGCAGCAGCCAGACCTCAGCTATTTGTCCGCCTCGGCCACCACCCCCAGCGCCGTAGGGTCGGCTCCATTCGAGCGTAAGTTCACCCTTGTGGATGAGTTCTGCGTTTACTGGCAACTCCATTTGCTCGGGATTGGAAGCTCGCACGCGCGCGGCGAGCAGGGTCACACCATTCGCTTTCAGTTGCATCGGCAGCTTGTACTCCTCACCTGCGTAGGTTATCCGAAGCGTGTAGGCAGTTGCCCCTTTTAGGCCGGTGTAGTGAAGCTGCAACGGCTGCTCGTAGAGAGTCTCTGCATAGTCAAGCCATGAGAGTCGCCATCCCTTCTCGAGCGTCTCGTCGGCGATCCCATCGATTGATGAGTGATAGAGTTCCGGATCGGATTGCCAACCGCTCCCTTTCACCAGTTGCGCCTCGCTCGCGGGATCACCCAGATCGTCATAGAGCGCGCCGGGGACGGGATGCGACCAGTTTGCGATACGGGAGAGTTTTTCCCTCTGCTCGCTATTACGCAACGTCCCTGCCTTATTCAACTCGGTCTCAAGCCAGGTGCGGTCGTTCAAAGGTGTGTCAATGCGATCGAAGTTGGCCCCGCGTTCCCAATTCGAAGCACCATAGAGCTTGACGCTGAGCTGCAGGCCACACTCCTGAAACAACGCCGATGCTAAGCTCGTGAGCGACGTGTGCAGCTTCCGTTCCTCTGCATCCGGCGCGCTGTTGCGCAGCGCTCTCATGGCCCCCTCAATGCGTGTTGAGGGGGGCGATGTATCGTCGGCGACTACCTTCAGAGCCGTTTGTTCAGAACGCAGCTCCCGCAGGCGTTTGATCTGTAAATAACGGTCGTACGAACCTCGATACAGTAGGCTGTCCCAGCGCCAGTTCTTGACCGAGTTTGCAGGATGAAGTTTTTCAAGCTTTGCGAGCACAGGTGCGATGCCGGTGTTTTGCAGCAAAGGGCCATCCCAATTCCGCTCAAGCCCTTCAACGGCCGATGCGATTCGTTCGTCATCCGCTGGAGCAGCCTGAAAGAAGTAACGAGCGTAGTCGAGCAAGGTGTTGTGAGTCGGACGTTCCAGACTCCATCCCCAGCCTCCCCAAAGAACCTTGTTGATGTCGTCGTTCACACCCTCTGAGTAGACGATGAAGCCGTTGTTGTAGGGGTAGAAGTGCTTGTAGATATGCTCAAAGCCTGCAGGCCGTGGATCAATCGGCTCTCTACCTTCGGTCAGCGCGAAGATGGGATCCCACTTGGGCACGGGAAACTGCGAATGCATGGCGTGCGCTGTATCGGGATAGAATTCGATGGGATACGCGGCAGGAATCTTTGCTCGTTGTTGTTCCATGCTTTCGCGTGACTGCGGGCCGAAAAAGATGCCGCTCAGGTAAGCCGGGTGTTGTTCCAGCAGTTCATAGAAGCGCTTGTATCGTTCCGCCGTGAATCCCTGGGCGGAGACCCACACCTCGGCCTTTGGATGGTAACGATGAAGGATCTCTGCCTCTTGTTCGATCAGCGGCAGCAGAACTTCCGGGGCCGTGTGTCCCGGGTCGCCACCAGGAACGTGGATCGAGTCAACACGCGGCAGCTTGCGGATAAGGTCTTCGAACTGCCTCAGTTCCTTTGCTGACTGATCGGGATCCGCATAGTTCTTCGCCATCTCGGGGTAGAAGAGATCGAAGCGGAGATCGTAGTCCTGGCTCATCTGCGACAGACCCAGCACGGTAGTCTCAGCGGGAGCGGGGAAGAGCGGGCTTGTCGGGTCGTCGTCAGAGATCGGCGCGACGACCTGCATGGTATTTAAACCGAAGACGGCCATGTCGAGCATCTGCTGGCGGAACTGGTCCAGCGTCCACGCGTCGTAGGTGTTGTTCTTCATGCGATACCCAATCTGGTAGCCGCGCACGTTCCGGTCGGGTTTCGTTGTGTACGAATTTGTAAACGGCAAGTGCAATGTTCGATGATCGTAAGTGGCAGAGCGCAAGAACCAACCCACGGCGAACAATTCGCCACGCTCACTCGCCGCAGAGAGGATTAGCGTCTTGTGCGTGCCACGCCCAAGACTTGTGACGCTATAGCCTTCCTGGCCTATTGGACGGCTCTCGCGCTTCTGCTGCCACATACCCAGTTCCGCGGGCGATAGAAGAGATGGCATCTGCTGCTCAGTGCCTACAATCAATCGATCCGTCGAACCAGCCTTATCCCTGCCCGACATGGATACCTGCTGGCCACGGTCGGCAAGCTGCTTCAGTAAAAAATCGAAATAGCGCATCTGGACCGGCGTCCGCGGTTGCGCTACCAACACCAATCGCTGCGCAACAGCGCCGTGTGAAAGCGATAGGAAAAAGCACGAGAAGATGGCGAGACGCAGACGCATTAGGAGACCTGTCTAGTAAGGTCGAACGGCGAAACGTTCGTTGGCACTGCAGATGCACGTGGAATTATCTGTGAGGCGGCCGGGAGGATTTCGGATTCGCAGAGCGTGAAGCGGCGAAGTTCCTTCCGACTTGAAGGTGGCCATCCCAACAAAATACACACTGTCGACAGTTTCTGTCATATGATGGCCTGAAATGAAGACCGGACTCGACGTAAAGCTGCTCAAAGGTATTGTTGTGCCAACTGTCACTCCTCTGACTCGTTCGGGGGCTTTGGATGAGGTGGCTTTGCGCTTGCTTTTGTCTCGAATCGTTGCGGGTGGGGTGTCCGGGATCTTCGCGTTGGGGACTACTGGGGAGGGGCCTGCGCTGGGTCGCGGTATTCGGCGGCGCGCTGTTGAGGTTACTTGCGAGGTGGTAGATGGGCGGATGCCGGTGGTGGTTGCGGCGATTGAGACATCGGTCGATGATGTTCTGCGGACGAGTGAGCATGCTGCGGCGGCAGGGGCGGATGCGATTGCGATTGCGCCTCCTTTTTACATGGCGCTTGGGCAGGCGGACATCGTTCGGTTTGGGCGGCAGGTGGCGGATGAGTCGAAGCTGCCGGCTTACCTTTACAACGTTCCCTTCGGGAACCTGCCGCAGTTCAACGTGCGGGTGCTAGAAGCTCTCAGTGGACTGGATCCCATCCTTGGCTTGAAGGACAGCTCCGGTGACTTTGAGCAGTTGAAGCAGGCGATTGCGATCTTTGCAGGGCGCCCTGAGTGTTCGGTGCTTGTTGGGCCGGAGCGCATGTTGCTGGCGGCGCTGCGTGAGCGTGCGGATGGTGGCGTGTGTGGTGGTGCGAACCTGCTGCCTCACTTGTATGTGCATCTCTACGAGGCTTACCTGCGGGACGATGTGGCTCTTAGTGACGCATTGCAGCAGCGGGTCGTTGCAGTGGAAGAAGACTTCTATGGCGTGGGTGCTGCCGAGTCGGGACTTGTCCGCGGCTTGAAGACGGCGCTGGAGGTGCAGGGAATCGGGACTGCTGTGATGGCGCCTCCTTATGCCTCTCCGAGCGAGGAAGAGTATGCGGAAATCCGTAAGACGTTGCTGCGCTGGAAAGATGTGGCAGTGAGCGAAAAGCAAGTTATGGTTTAAGAGCTATGGCAAGACTGAAGAAGGTGGAGACGCAGGTGCGTCGCCCGACACGGCGTTCGACTGTTCCTGCGCGTGAGCGGGTTTACCAGCACATACGGAGCCAGATCAACAGCGGCGAGCTTGCGCCGGGTAAGCCACTTTCCGAATTGTTGCTGGCGAAGGAGCTTGGCAGCAGCCGTACGCCGGTGCGTGAAGCGATCAGTCTGCTGGTGTCGGAAGGGATCCTGGAGACGACCCACAACCGTGGGGCGCAGGTTCGTAAGCTGACGCGCAGCGACATCATTGACCTCTGTGAAGTGCGCGAGGCGATGGAGCTTTTTACTGCGGAGAAGGCAGCTCGTAATGGGCTTTTGCCGCAGGAGGTGGACGCTCTGACATCGACCATCGCTGGCATTCGTGAGCTTCGGGATTCTTTGCCGGATGTGCATAGCGCCCTGAATGACCAGGGGATGGCGCAGTTTACGCAACTGGATCGCCGCTTCCATGAGCAGATTGTGCGGCTCACGTTGAACCGGGCGATGCACGAGATTCTTCGTAAGGCGGGCGTGCTGGTTCAGATCTTTTCCATGCGTCGCAGGGGACATACGCGCGCCATGCTGGACCGTGTGCTGGATGAACATATGCGGATCGCCGAGGCTCTGCAGAAGAACGATCCTGAGGCTGTGCGGAGCCTGCTGGCGGCCCACATTCAGAACAGCATGCGGGAGCGCCTCGAAGAGTTCGACTCGTGGGAGCGTAGCCAGTTGATCTCACGGAAGACGTCGGAAGAGCGGCACGCCGAGGAAGCGATTCTGTTCTGACTTCCTGCTCTAAGGTGTGCTTCGCTGCCCATTTCGGCACAGAATGAGACGTCTCAGTCACCCCCTTGGACGGCTTCTGCGCGGTGTGCCAGCGACCTGCGTGCGCTGCCGCGCGATGCGCACCCCCAACCTCTGCAGCTACCGGGTCCATCTGAAGGGTACTTTCAGGTCGATAGACGGTTGTAATGCAGTGTTAGGGGATCTGTCGGCAGAAATAATCCAAACTGTCGACAATTCACTTGCCATTCATTCTTCACTTGCATTAGCGTGGCCTCACACACTGTTACAAGGATGTTGCGAAAGCGACGTGATCGCTGCTCGCAGGTTCGTGGGGGACGAAGAGATGTTGGGATGTTTGCGGAAGAAGAGTGGCACCTCGGTTCTGTTGAGCGCGGCGGCTGTCATGGTGGTGAGCACAGGGCTGCATGCGCAGACGATCACGGGCTCCGTCTCCGGCACGGTGACGGACGCTTCCGGAGCAGTGGTGAAGGGCGCGACCGTTACGGCCGTTTCCGCTGGCACCAATGCGAAGAGCACGGCTGTGACGAATGACGACGGCATCTACGCGCTGCGTTTTCTGCAGATCGGCCAGTACAAGCTGGTGGTCTCTGCCCCCGGATTTGCGCCGTATGCGGTCGGTCCTGTCACGGTGGAGACCAATCAGCAGTTGAAGCTGGACGCTGCGATGCGGCTGGATGGCGTGGCTGCGTCGGTGGACGTGAAGGCACAGCTGGTGCCGATCCTAAATGCCGAGAACGGCACCGTGAACCAGGTGGTGGACGCGCAGACGATCGATAACATCCCGATCAACGGCCGTAACTTTACGCAGCTGACCCAGTTCATGCCGGGTATCGCGTTGACGAATCAGAATCAATGGAACGGTGCTACCGGCGACCCGAACAACTCTGGCGTGCGCCAGCAGAGCGTGGCGACCGCGCCCTCTGTGAACGGCAATCGGCTGACGTCAAACAACTACACGCTGGATGGCATTCAGTTCTTCGACACGGGCGCGAATCTCTCCTTCGCCTTTGGCCTGCCGGGTTATAACCCAGCGCCGGAGGCAATCGACCAGGTGACCGTGGTGAGCACGAACCCGGCCGCGGAGTATGGCAGCGGTTCCGGCGGCCAGATCCTGACCATTCTGAAGAGCGGCACGAACCGGTACCACGGGTCAGTGTATGACTACCTGCAGAACTGGCAGCAGGATGCCAATACGTTTGGCAACAAGCGGAAGCCGGCCGGAACGGCACCCACGGAGCGTGGACATTACACGCAGCAGACGTTCGGTGCGACGTTTGGCGGACCTATCCTTCACGACAAGCTGTTCTTCTTTGTCGACTACATGGGATACCGCAAGCCGTCGTCTTCGCAGAGCCTGGTGAGCGTGGCCCCGGCTGCGTTCCGCCAAGGCGATTTCTCGGTCCTGCTGAGCCCTGCTTATGTTGCGCGTACCGGCACCGCCAAGCAGCTTTACAACTCGCAGGCTAACTTTGCGCCGTTCGCCGGGAACAGAAACATCCCGATCAACAATCCGGTGGCGCGTTACCTGTTTGCGCACCCTGAGATCTACCCGCTGCCGAATCAGCCTTCGACCGAGGCGGATGGTGTGAAGTTCAACTACCTGCCACCTGCTGTGAAGAGCCTGGCCCGCAACGACCAGGGCGATGTGAAGATCGACTATCGCATTGGCCAGAACGACAGCATCTTTGCAAGGGTGTCGATTGGGCGCGCGAACAGTGGCCCGCGTGGCACGAGCATTGCGACGCAGTTCCCGACGGTGCAGGATTTCCCGTTCACCAGTGCGATGGCCGACTGGACGCACGTGTTCTCGTCGTCGATCGTGAATGACTTCCGCGGTGGCTTCACGCGTATCGCCTATAACTCCTACAACGCCGACCTGGGCGGTGCGTTTGGCAACAGCGGTAACTCCACCGTGGGTGTCGCGCTGCCGGGTGCACAGGTGGTGCCGGGCTTCACACAGCAGAGCATGGTGGGATCCGAGCAGACCACGAGCAACCAGGTAACAGCGCTGGGAACGAATGGTCCGGGCCGCCTGGCACTGGATAACAACATTGAGTACAACGACCAGCTCTCCATCCAGCATGGTCGCCATCTGTTCAAGATTGGCGGACAACTGGTCTGGTATCAGAACAACTTCATCCCGAACACGTACGGTGCACTGGGTAACTTCAACTACAACGGCGTGTTCACCGGCCGGCCATCGGCCGGTATCTCAGAAGGCTATGACTTCGCGGATTTCGTGATGGGCTATGCCTCGGGGGCATCGATCAGCATTGGCGCCACCGGACGTGTAGGGCAGCGCCAGTTGCGCTCCGCAGCGTACTTCCAGGATGACTTCAAGGTGACGCCGAACTTCACACTGAACCTGGGACTGCGTTATGAGTACGACCAGCCGACGTACGAGGTGAAGAACCGCATTGCGAATGTGGATCTGAACACGGGGCAGTTGCTGCTGGCGGGTGTGAATGGGAACGGCCGGTCACTGTACAGCCCAACCTATCGTCAGCTGGACCCTCGCTTTGGCTTTGCGTGGTCGTTGAAGCCACGCCTGGTGCTGCGCGGCGGGTTTGCTTCGACGACGTTCATGGATTTCAACGGACTACTGAACCACTCTGCAAATCCACCGTTCAGCGCACAGGCAAGTCTGACCGCGTCTGCGCCGACGACGACTGCCGCGGGTACGCCGCTGAATCCTGCGACGGCGCTGCAGAATGTGAACGCCGGACCTTCGACGAGTTACACGGCGTGGAGCCCACGTCTGCGTCCTGCCTTTGTGCCTTCGTTCGATCTGACGGTGGAATACCAGTTGAGCAACACGCAGTCACTGATGGTGGCGTACGTGGGCAATGTTGGATCGGCACTGCTGAACATGCGTGTGGGCAACCAGTGGACGCGCTATAACGATGCAACGTCGGCACCGTACCGCAACCTGGTGGGATCGTCGGGAACAGTCACGATCTTCGAATCGCAGGCGAACCAGAACTACAACGCGGGCGAGGTGGTGTATCGCAAGCGCGCAAGCCATGGCATCACGTTCAACGCAAACTATACCTTTGCGAAGAACCTGACGAACGCTACGGGGCTTGCGTTGCCGTCGAACATTGCGGGTTATTCGAACGTGCCGCAGAATTCGTATGATCTGCGGTCAGAGTATGGTCCTGCAGGTTATGACATCCGCCACATGTTCACGTCGAGCTTTGTTGCTGAACTGCCGTTTGGCCGCGGACGCGACTTTGCAAACCAGATGCCGCGAGTACTGGATCTGGTGATTGGCGGATGGAAGGTAAGTGGCAATGCGACGCTCTACTCCGGTTTCCCGGTAACGATCCAGGCGAGCAATGCGTTTGGCGGCAACCAGGGGACGGGCCGCGCGAACCATTACCGCAAGCTGGTGATCAAGAACCGGACGACCACGAACTGGTGGGGAACGGACCCGTCGGCACAGCAATGCTTTGGTGCAGACAACGGTGTCTGCGCGTACGGCGCGGCGCTGCCGGGAACGTTTGGCACTTCGGGTGTGGGTACGGAGCGTTCCGCCGGGTTCGTTGGTGTGGATGCGGCGGGCATGAAGGACTTCACGTTCTACAAGGAGCACAAGCTGCAGTTCCGCGCGGATGCTTACAACGTGGGCAACATCTCCTCGTATAACAATCCGGGACGTACTGTTACTGCGACCACTGGATGGGGACTCATCCAGAGCACACGGTCTCAGCAGCGCCAGATCCAGTTTGCCCTGAAGTACCTGTTCTAAGAAGATGATGCAGTTCCAGGAGCCGCAGGAGCAAATGCCTGCGGCTCTTTTCTATTGGTTGCATGGAGGCGTAATGAAGAAGTTATCGCGGCGTGAGTTTCTTTACACGACGGCTGCAGCAACACAGGTGCACGTTGCTGCGCGGGCATTTGGACAAGCACGCCGGCAGGGAAGCTTCTTCGACAGGTTTGGTACGGAGTACGTTGGCGTTCCGGCTGGGAGCTTCACCATGGGTGAAGCCTTACCGATTCCGCGTGAGATGTGTGAGCCGCTTGCTTACATGACACGCAGCGAGTTACAAGCGATGTTTCCGCACGGGGATCCTGCACGGTTTGTACTGTCCGATGATCTGTTTCTTCATGGCGATCCTGATGAGAGACCTGCGCAGGCGAAGATCGCGACACAATTTTCACTCGCTGCGACACAGGTGACCAATCGCGAGTATGAGCGCTTCGATCCGAAACACCGGGCAGTGCGCGGCAAGTTTGGTTATTCAAACGAAGATGATGACGCCGTTATCTATGTGAGCTGGCATGAGGCGGTGGCTTACTGTGCGTGGCTTTCGAAAGAGGAAGGCAAGGAATTCCGTCTGCCCACGGAAGCCGAATGGGAGTACGCGGCGCGAGCGGGTACGAGTACCCTGTTTGCCACGGGAAACAAGCTGCCTGATTACTACCTGAAGAACGCGCAAGTAATGGACTTTACCGCGGCGAAGGACAAGGTCAGCCTACGTGTGGGACAGACACCAGCCAATGCGTGGGGGCTGTATGACATGCATGGCAATGTGGAGGAGTGGGTTCATGACTGGTACGCCCCGCAGGCTTCACACGAGGGTGGGCCCGGTGATGGCATATTCAAAGTGACGCGTGGCGGAAGCCATGGGACCTTTGCGTATTATCTGCGTTCTGCGAATCGTGCCGCGGCGTTACCCGGGACGCGTGGTTTCACGATTGGATTCCGTGTGGCATGTGCTGCACCGTTGCCGCATGCGGCAGGTGCGTCTGCGCCGGTCGAGGTGGTGCGAGAGCATGTGAAGCGGCGCACGCTTAAGCAAGTGGAGCAGGGGCCGGAGGCGAGCAAGCCTTACTTCTTTGGGCCAGTGCCGTTTGTGAAGATTGCAGAGGGTTCGAGTGGGCCGCTGTACTCGTGGCATAACCATGACACCGCTTTGACGGAATGCCCTAACGGCGACCTACTCGCTGCGTGGTATACGTGCGCTCGTGAGCAGGGAAGAGAGCTGGGCGTGGCCAGCAGCCGTTTGCAATTTGGGGAACACGAGTGGAGTCAGGCCGCGCCGTTCTATGACACGCCGGATCGCAATGATCATTGTCCTGCGTTGTGGTTTGACGGTGAGGAGACGGTGTATCACGTGAATGGCACGGCGCTCTCGCATTATTGGGAGCCGTTACAGATTGTGTTGCGTGAGTCAAATGATAGCGGTATGACGTGGTCGAAGCCGCGTTATATTGCCCCAGATTTCGGGCTGCGTAACATGGTGTGTCAGCCTATCTTCCGGTTGCGAAATGGCTGGTGGGTCTTTGGTGCGGACGCGCATCCACAGGGGTCTGCACTGTGGTTGAGTAAGGACCGCGGCGCGACTTGGGAGTGTACGGAGGGAACAATCAACGGCATCCACGCGGCGATTGTTGAGCTGAAGGATGGCCGGCTGATGGCGCTGGGGCGTGGCGCGAATATTGATGGTCATCTGCCGATGAGCATCTCAGAAGACTATGGTAAGACGTGGAAGGCGCAGGCTACGGAGCTGCCGCCAGTTACTTATACACAGCGCTTTGCGATGACACGGCTGAAGGAAGGGCCGCTGGTGCTGGTTACATTTTTGCCGGATGTGTCGCAGCTGGGGCCGCAGCGCGCGACGGATCGGGAGCTGGCGAAACTGTGTATCTGCATCTCGTATGACGAGGGGATGACGTGGCCTGTGCGGCGTGTGCTTTCCAATGAGAAGACGGATTGCGGTGTGACGGGGATGAGCCATGGTCGCGTGTATCTTGGGCCGGGATATGCGGAGCCGACGGCTTACTGCTCGATCCTGCAGGCTCGTAATGGTGTGATCCATGTGCTGAGCAGCATGAATCATTACGCGTTTAATTTGAAGTGGGTGGAGTCAGGCGAGCACTGGCCGCAGGCTATGCCTTCGCGTGTGGATCTGCCGGTGAAGAAGGTGTTGGCAGTTACTTTATCCGCGCAGCAGATGCAGGAGTACCGGGTGGCGCGGACGCTTTGGACGAATGAGCGTACGGGCGCGATGGACACGATCGATCTGGTGAAGGGGTTCAGTGTCGAGGTTTCTGTCGCGCTCAGCCAGGCGGAGGACGAATACTTTGTAGTGCGTGCGTTTGCGCGGAGTGGATGCACGATGTGCAATCGCTACTGGTTACGGATTCGGCCGAAGCGCGCCGAGTACTGGTATGCGGGCGCATGGCAGCCGCTGGAAGGTGCGCGTGCGGGCGATGGGGAGCGGACCTATCGTATGTGTGTTCGCACCGATACGTGCGTCCAAATCTATGAGGGCGCGCGCGTCATTGGCACCTATCCCGCGTCTTACGAAATCGGATTTGCACCGCCCACTCGCGGGAACTGGATGGAGTGGGAGAGGCCTGCGGAGAGTATGACAAACGATGCGAAGATCAGTTTTGATACTGGAGGTCCTTTCCGAAAGGAGTAAGTGTTTGCCGACATTGCGGTGACTCGGATAGCTACTCGGTCGAAGAGGGCTGTTGGGTATTGCTGGCCTGGAGGCGCAGCCTGGACTGTGCAAAGTTTGTGCTGCAAAGCTAAAGTGTCGTTTGTCACACTAGGTGGCACACTTCTGACCACGCTATTTGGCACAGAAGCCGGTGCGGGAATCGAGCGGGAACAGCCTTCTGGGAGGCATCCTCTTTGTTTGCTTGCTCTTGCTGCACTCAGAAGATCACGGGCAAAGCCTAGGTGTGCCAAATAATTCGAACCAAAGTAGGCCAAATAATTAGAAAAACGACACCTCGAGGCGATCACGGACTTCTCTCACCGCTCCACGATGACCCTCAAGCGACCGGAGCAGCGTATCCGCAAGGTTGTTCAGCAGGTGCCAGCGATCCGCAACTTGTACCGCGTTCGGGGCTTCTTTTACGGATAGCATCCGCGAAGGCACCTGCACGATCCCGACTCACAACTTGCACGCTCGGATGCTGATGCAGTCATGCTGCGACCGTCTCTCAGTCGTGGTTGGAGGCAGATCGATGTCACGGCCCTGCTCCAGATCGCACAGCATCGCACCTGCGGCGGTTCGGCCCCGCCGGTGCAGGGAACGCTCCTCCATGTGGCGTCACCAGTGAGTACTTCTATGGGCACACCGCCATCCCGGAAGAGGTCTGATGACGGCTAGTGATTCAAAACTTGTTCGTGATAGGGCATTGTCAGGCGCTGACTGAGCTATTTCTCAGCAAACGCACTGCGAACGGTCGCTTTGGCAGTCTCGTACTGATCCGTTGCGATCCAGTCGGCATGGTATCGAGCGAGAGCTCCGATCCTTTTTGTAGCTTCCTCTGCGGAGCGGAAATTGTAAGTAAGAAACCAGCCATTAGTCTTGGCTTCTTCGGTCGACTCTCCGTCGAGGGTATAAAAGCGGATCCAAAGGTGCTGCTGATGGGCGTGTTCGATGAGGCGGCGGAGGCGCTCTTCCGCCTGCGAGCCCCAGGGGCCAGCCTTGGCCGCGCCACCCTTCTCCACGACCGTCCATCCGTTGTTCCACCAGCGGTGGAAGTTATCGGCGGGCATGGTCTCCACTGCTTCCGGCGCGGTGATGGAATCGGAGGCCAGGACCTTCACGGCACCGAAGGCCAACAGAGGTGCGCCAGTCTTGATCTCGTCGTAGAAAACCTGCTCTTCATTGGCCGTGGAACCGACGAAGACGAGGATCGGGGCCTTATGCAAGGGCTGCATGGCAGCAGTGTCGCTCGTACGGACTGCGGTTGTCAGCCACGCCTGGTGCTGCTGCAGGAGAGCCCGAATGGCACGCAGGTGTTCCACTTCCGTTGTCTTGAAGTCAAGGTTGAGCGTGACGATGGGCCAGTTCTCCGGATGCGGGTGTTTCACTTCCGCTTCGATGATCGGCTTGACTTTCGTGAAGAAGTAGGACTCCAGCGTGGGCTCGCCGCCAGTCGGGTGAGGATCGTGCGACAGAACAGAATGCCCCTTGCCCGTCTTCGGATCCAGCACCCAGGCCAGATCCTGCTCGATGCCGATGGGTGTGCCTGTAGCGAGTGCCCGCTCAATACGGTCGGCCCATTGGCCGTTGTAGGGATAACAGTTGTGCGCGTCCACCATGGTGCGTGTGCCTGGCACGAAATTGTCCTGGGCGAAAGCCGGAGTCATCGAGAACAGCAAAAGGGAGCAGAGCGATCGTGCGAAGCAGCCGGGCATACGTTGTCCTTGCGCGTGAGAATGGTGTCGGCGGAGGGCCGCTGAGGACGGCCCTCCATTCTAAGCAGGGAAGAGGTTAGAAGGTAAAGCGCAGTGCAACCTGCGAGGTGCGCATGGCTTTCGCTGTTCCATTCAATGCTCCCAGGCTGGCGCTGTTCACCGCGATCTGGCCGGGCAGCGAGAGCTGCGGATGGTTCAGTGCGTTGAAACTCTCCAGTCGAAGCTGCATGCGCGCGCTCTCGGTGATGCCGAAGGACTTCTCCAGACCAAGATCGACCTGGTTCAGATTTGGTTGGCGCACACTGCCGCGTCCACCGCGTCCATACGCACCATTGCCCGGCTGCACAAAGCACGCGGTATTGAACCACTGTGCACGACTTTGCTGGAAGCCTTGCGTTGGATCACAGACCTTCTGTGCCAGGAACGTTCCGATGCTGCTGGTATCCGCTGTGTTGGTTGCGGTGATGGTGACGGGCAGTCCGGTGGCGTAGCGATAGATACTGTTCAACTGCCATCCACCGGCAATCCAGTCGACGGGCCGCGGTACGGACCCAAGAAAGTGCTGTCCCCGGCCCACCGGCAGGTGCAGCAGCGCTCCGACGTTCAGGTGGTGCGGGCGATCCCATGCTGCGGGCGCGTAGTACTGACCTGCATCGTAGGCGTTCTGAATCGTGTTGCGGTCTCCGTCGGAGATGTTCAGGCTGCGGCCATAGGTATAGCTACTGATGATGCGTGATCCGCCAGGCAGTCGGGCGATGAACTTCGTCTGCAGCGCATTGCTGTTGGAGTAGCCGATGTTGTACTGCGCGAATACATCGCCGGCGTAGGTGTAAGGACGTACGTTGAAGACCGCGCTGGTGCCGGATTTTGCATTGGGCTGGTTCGCGTTCACGCGCACAGAGGAGTGCCGGCCGACCTGACCAGCGTAGGTCACACTCAGCATGTAGCGCCTGAGGAAGGTATGTTCCACACCCAGGTTGAACTGCTGCACGCTGACGTCCTTCATGGTCTTACCGAGCGTCTGCGGCGTGATGCCGGTGGCCGAAGGATTCGCTACAAAGACATCTGTGACGACCTTCGCTGTTGCGGGTGTGAAGCTGAGGCTCTGTGTAATGAAGTTAGGCGCATGCGCCAGCAGGAACTGCAGATAGTTATAAGGTGTACCTGCGTAGTAGATGCCAAAGCCGCCATGGATCACGGTGTTGGTCTGCGGCGAATACGCAAAGCCGATGCGTGGTGAGAAGTCGCGATAGTTCGTATTCCAGGTGCCGTCCGCGATCTGGTTTGTGGGCAGATCGTAGATGCTGGCCCTTCCCTTCCTGTCATTCGGCGGATTATCGAAGTCATACCGCAAACCGACGTTCAACGTGAGACGGGGCGTGACCTTCCAGTCGTCCTGCGCATATCCCGCCACCTGCCACTCGCGGAAGGCGCCCACTGACACACCGGTCGCACCTGCCGCTGACGATGGATAGCCCAACAGCACATCGGCCCATCCGCTGCCACTTGCTCTTCTCGTACCGCCGACGTACTGGCCTGTCAGGGTTGCATTGAAGGTGTAGTAGCCATTGTTCTGAATCGTCCAGTTGCCATCCACCTGCGTGCGGAGAAATTCGCCACCTAGGAAGATGTGATGGCGGCCGATCTGATAGTTCAACTCATCCGCGTACTGGAAGCGATTCTGTGTTGCGCCCTGCGGCGCATAGCGATTGCCCGCCGTAAAGAAGGACGTGATCGACACGGTTGGCGGCGTCCATTGTGACGGCAGAGGAGCCAGGTTCTTCAAACCAAACTCCTGAAAGTAGGGCCGCGAGCCTGCACCCAACACCGACGACAACAGGACAGATCGGTTATATCCAGCGCGGAACGTATTCACTGCACGGGGTGAGAAGACGTGTGTGTGCTCCAGAAAGCCGTTCACAGCCGACTGATCATTAAGCGCCCCATACAAGCTCGACATGAAGGACGGCGTGACCGTGGGTGTTTTGCTGTAACCGCCGGCCACATAAAGCTGATCACGCGAAGTCATGTTCCAGTCAATCCGGCCAACAAATTGGTCGGAGTCGATGGTGGAACGAATTGGCGCCTGGTAGTTGATATTGAGGACGCCATCCAGCGGAAGATTGCTGAGCGGGATGTACTTCATCAGCGTCGTGGCGAAGGGGGTTATGCGTGCCGTGGGAATCGCATTCTTTCCGGTCGTGGTCGTGAAGCTCTTATTCGTACCGCCCACATAAGTCAGCGGGTCATAAATTGCCACTTTGCCTTCGCTGAAGTCGCCCGCGCGCTCCAGGTTAGTCGGGACCCTGGTCGTGGTGTAGGCCGTGGTGCGCTGGCGCAGGCCCTGATAGCTGCCAAAGAAAAACAGGCGATTGTGCAAGACAGGGCCACCTACGCTGCCACCGAACAGGTTGTAGCGCACCGGCGTCTTAACCTGGCTGGCGCCGGTCAGGCTATAGTTCTGCGCATTCAGCGCGTCGTTCTGCAGGAAGTCGAAAAGCGAACCGTGGACGCGGTTCGTGCCACCCTTGGTCAGGATGTTGACGGTGCTGGGATTGGCATAGCGCGCATCCGCTCCGTTTACGATGACGGTCATCTGTCGGATCGCCTCAACCGATGGGAGCAGATTTGCCGACTGGGTGAAGAGGGTGACGTTCTGCACGCCATCCTGCAGATAGCCTGTCTGGGAATCCATGCCACCGCCCAGGTGGAGTTGGTTGGCCGTGGTGCCGAAAGACTGTCCGCTGGACGTGTTGACCGTGGCGTCGGACGGTGATTCAGACCCCGGTGCCAGCAGTGCCACGGACAACGGATTCCGTCCGTTGGTGGGAAGTTCCGACAGTTCGACTTCGTCGACCGTCAGCTTCAGTTCATGGCTCTCGGACTGCGGCTCCAGTGCTCCGCCCGCAACGACGGCGATCTCCACCACATCCTTCCCCACGGCGAGCGAGAAGTCCTGCGTGATCACCGCTCCCGCCTGCACCGTGACGCTGCCGGTTGACTTACCAAATCCCGGTGCCTCGACCTCAAGGGTGTAGACGCCGGGTGCCAGGGACGACAGGTCATAGAGACCGTCATGATTCGTCCGCGAACGCCGGACCGCATGCGTCTCTGTGTTCGTCGCAATAACCGTAGCGGCGGGCAGCATGGCATGGGAAGGATCGACCACGTGGCCGGTCACACCGCCCTGGTTTACCTGCGCGCTCAATGAAGTACTGAGAACCACGGCAGCAGACAGAGCGAGGAGACCGCGGTAAAGGCGCGGGTTTAACGTGCAAGCAGAGGAAGAAGAGCTCTTGCGAAATACGATCATGGAATGTCCTTTCGGGCTGGGCGAGAGCAGCGGCCGGTGTTTCCACCATCGAGGGCCGTGCGTACCGCATCAAGTGAAGGACAGGTGAGGAACAGCACTGCGAGGATGGGAGGAGTTCTTCTCACGTGGAGTTAAGTCATTCATTCACAAGCGCATTTCCGGAACTTTGCAGTCGTTGCGCGTCGAATGAACATCCGATGAAAACCGTGAGATGGGCCTTCGGCACCCACGGAACTGTAACGCAGCGCCCCTAAGATAAAAGTTGTTGGCGCCAAGTGAGCCTCCGACTCAAACCCCCTCGAAAAGCAATATGGTGACCACCACGGATCTTGCCCCGGAAGTACCGACCACCCGAGGTCACGTCACGGATCCCGTGCTGCTGGAGAATTGTCTTCAGCGAATCCAGTCCAGCGCCGAGTTTGTGCGTTCCGACCGCATGGTGCGATTCCTCCGGGTGGTTGTGCAGCATGCCTCAGAAAGCCGCGATGGCCGCCTGACCGAGCGCTCCATCGGATGCGAGGTCTTCGACCGTCCACTCGACTGGGATCCGTCGATCGATACCATCGTCCGCTCAGAAGCACGGCGGCTGCGCACCAAACTGGAACAGTATTACGAGCGCCAGGGTGGTCTCGACCCCATTCGGATCAGCATGCCGAAGGGCGGCTATACCGCTGAGTTTCAGCTCATGTCGCCGCCCGTCTCTGCGCCGGAAGATCGGACCGCTGTGTCATCGAAGCCCCAGCGATCTCTCGTCTTCATGACCGCTGCTCTGGCGTCGGTCGTGACTGCCTTGCTCATCTGGTTCTTCCATCGTCAGCAAAGCAACGACTCGGAGGCCAGGTTTGAGGTACAGTCGATCAGTTCGGAGATGGGACAGGAGTACAGTCCCGCTCTGTCGCCAGACGGCAACACAATTGCTTACGTATGGGACGACCGGCAATCCGGCCCCGACATCTTCCTTCGAGCGTGGAAGGAGAGCGCGCCGCGCCGGCTGAACGTGACGCCAGCCATACGGCTTTACCCCTCGTGGTCTCACGACGGCGCATCGCTGGCCTACCTTGTCGTTGAGGGGGAAGAGGTCTTTGTCACGATAAGGCTGCTCAACGGTGGTCCCGAGCGGCGCATCGCGCAGATGAAGCGACAGGTAGGCAGTTGGTCGGATGATCCCAGCCCACTCCTGGGTCCTGCCGGACCAGTCTGGACGCCTGATGGCTCCCTCATCTTCGCGGACTATGATCCGGCAACAGCCACCAGTTCGCTCGTAAGAACGACCGTAGACGGCCAGCGCTCGGTAACTCTAAGCAGTCATGGCGTGGAGCATTATCTTTATCCACGTGTCTCGCCCGATGGCAGGGCTTTGGCCTATGTGCGTTATACCAGCCACGGTGTGGGTGAGTTGTTCATTCTGCCGACAGGTCGCGATCCGCGGCAACTCACCTCCGATGCCAGAACAATCCAGGGGCTGAATTGGTCACCGGATGGGAAGAGCCTGCTCTTCAGTTCCAACCGCAGAAACGCCTTCCAGCTATGGACCATACCATCCTCCGGCGGTACCCCATCCCCGGTACAGACGAACAGTACATTCGCGACAGATCCAGTCTTTGATCGCAAGGGCGACATCTTGTTTGTTGACTCACGCGAAAACTGGAACATCTGGCGCCGGTCGATCACGGGCTCGCCCGGCACGGAACAACGATTGATCGCTTCCTCGGGCCGTAACTATGATCCCCGCTATTCACCCAACGGGCAGCGAATTGCCTTTGCCAGCGATCGGTCCGGCACCATGCAACTTTGGACAGCCATGGCTGATGGTAGTGCACCCCAGCAGTTGACCCATCTGGCAGGCTCATGGCTTGGCGGCATCGCATGGTCCCCCGACGGCTCGCAAATCGCGTTCGATGCGCGGCCAAACCAACGGTCTGCGATCTACATCATCTCGGCCACCGGGGGCGAGCCTAAGATCCTCGAAACCAACAGCTACGAAGAGCGCATGCCTGCCTGGTCCGTCGACGGCAAGACGCTGTACTTCAACTCCAACCGCGACAGCTCACTTGCCATCTGGAGGCGTGAGCTGTCCACGGAAACCCTGCAGCGCGTCACGGCTTCCGGTATGTTCGCCGTCACTGCCGCCGAAGACGGGATTTTCTTTAGCAGCCGCACCGGCATCCTCTGGAAGAGCGACGCGGACGGAAGTCACGCGCAGGCCTTGATGCCTGAGTTGCAAGCTGAGCCAGTGATGAGCTGGTTCGCTGATCGTGGGACGCTCTATCTGACCAATAAAGATAAGACGGGACGTCCCATCTTGCGAACCTGGTCAGCATCGCAAGGCTCTATCGACCGCGGTGCTCTCGAAGGCCATTTGGTACCCAACGCGCCTGACATCGCAGTCTCTCCGGACGGGCGCTGGCTTCTGTTCGCGGAGCGAGACCTCGCAGAAAGCGATCTGAAGTTGCGCAAACTCCAGCGCTAGTCCTCAGACCCATTGACACGAAATTCACTTGGTGCGGCGTAGCTTTGCACGCCTTGCTAAGTACCTCAAAAGAATCAACGTCTACTCAGGAGAGGTGAGTTACTCACCTGCCGTCGGCACCACTTCTCACCTGTCCCTCACTTGTTTGCTCCTCGGCGCCTCCGCATGGTGGAAGAAATCTCATGGCACTTCCAGCCAGCGCTGAACAGGACCAGAGACCTCAACGATGCGTTGCACGAGTTCTAGCCAGGCACACACTTTCGGCGTCGGCCTCTCAAGAAGACCCGAGCGAGAGCGAAGAGTACAGCCCGTGGGCAGCATATTCGCGGGCGCCCACTTTATTGCAGTAACAACGAATTGACCGAAAGAGAACGGCATGACTCCCCAGCGTTATAGACGCTCAGAGATTTCGCAGCAGCCGACAGGCCAGCCAAACCCTTTACGCCCCGACCATCTTCTGTACACGCTCTTGTCGCACGGCAGGCGCACGATCCTGACAGTCGGTGTGATGCTAGGCCTGCTAGGGCTTTGCCATTCCTCTCAAGCCCAGGACACTTTTCTCTACAATCCCAATCATTTTGATACGGCAAAAATCATCCAGGCGATGAAGACTCCGCACAGCGATCTGCGAATCCTGTCCGCTCATCGTGGCCTGCATGCCAAGTTTGGGGACAATCCCAACATCGCTGGCATACCGGAGAATTCGCTCAGTTCGGTCGAAGCCGCAGCACAGGCCGGGCTGGAGCTTCTGGAAGTGGATGTAAAGCTCACCTCGGACAGAATTCCAATCTGCAGTCATGACCTTACCTGGGGGCGTGAGACCAATCCCGCGCAGCCCGGAGGTCACGTCTTCGACCCGTTCAGCTCTCCATCGCCCTCGGCTCAAAGGCAGGCAAACGCGCGAATCGATTCGATGACCTTGGCCGTCACGCAGGCGCAATTTAACCTGCGAGATTCTGTTTCCTTCCTCCCGAACTATGGAAGTCACTTCAATGTCCCCGCCTCGCTGCAAAATGTCATCGACCGGGTCAATCTCGATCAGATTGCTGCCGTCATAGCCATCGATGTCAAGGACGTAGACACTTTCAAAGAGGCATGGAAGATCGTGCGGGTGGCCAAAGACTGGAAAGGAAATCCTTTCGCAGGGCACGTCGCATGGAAGGTCAGTGGATTCAATTACACGACGCCAGCCGCCTTCAAGGCGGACTTCCCAGACTATGCTGCGATTAATTTCTGGCCAAACTACAATACTTCCCAGGTCGCTGCGAGTGTATTTGGGAGCGAACAGGCGATGATCGACTCGTTGAACCTGTTCTGGGCAGACCCTTCGATCAGTTTGATTGCGCCGGAAATAACGCAAAAGCAACCCGGTGGTATCTTCGACAGGATGCGGCAGATGGGCATCAATACTGGACACACGGTTGCCGAATTTGCCGCCTACAAAGATTACGTCTATCCGAATGACCCAAACCAGGTCGCACAGTTCTTCTGGACAGGCGGCACGAATGGGGACGGAGCCCAGCTCGGTGGATCATGCTGCGTAAATCTCAGGCATTACTTCTTCAATCCAAGAACAAATGAAGATGGCACTCCGAACCCGAACTATGACTCAACTCGGCCGACGGATACCGCCGACGATCGTGGTGACTTTGATTTTGTAGTCAATCAGATGAGGTTCAACGTCATCACCACGGACGACGTGATCCACTGGGATAATCTGCTCGCGGCTGGCGGCCTCCGGAATCTTAGCTATATGCGACTCGATGGCTATCAAGGGGATCCTCAGTGCAGGGCAAATGGTACTTACCCCGGCTGCGACCAGAACGGACAAACCACATATACCTTGTGCTCCCCTGAGGGAGGAACGTGCAGCTTCACAGGTGATCGAAACGTAGCATTCGGCGCGAATGGGACATATAACACCCGCACGATCACCAACACTACAGCCTGTAATGTCGGGGTCTTCAATGACCCCACTCCCGGCGTTCTCAAGAGCTGCTACATCAGTCCCCCCATCGACTATTACACCGCGTATGGTGGAACGATCTACTGCGCCGATGAAGGCCAATATTGCAACTTCAAAGGCAACGGATCCGCAGTCATGGCGGCGAATCATCGTTTCTCTCGAACCTTTTTCAAAGCCACGAATGGCTTCCAATGCGATGTTTCGACGTTCAGCTATTGGGGTGATCCTGCTCCGAATATCAGGAAGGCGTGTTTTTACACGGTCGATCAGGGGTATGTCTTTCCACATTCCGGTCCACAGGGGTATCAGTTCTGCTCGGGTGAGGGCGACACAAACGGGTGCCAGTTCAAGGGCCTAGGGCGTGTTGCATACGGCGCCAGTGGCTCCTTTAAATATGGAGTCTTCGATGGAGGAGTTGCGTGCACGAACTCCGTCTTCGGTGATCCCAAACCGGGGGCCACAAAAGATTGTTACTACCAGTGGGTTGCGTCCGCAGGCGGAGCTTCGGGTGTCAGCGTCGGTGGCTCAGCCGCTCCCTATGACACAGGCGGCGGCACCGGAAGCGGTAATTCGGGACCTTCGAAGACCTTCACGGTCAGAGCAGGAGCGACCACGTTCACGGCCAGTCAGCCGAACGATTCTGTGGCTACCTATACCTGGACAGACGGAGGTCAGCCGTCCGAGGTGCTGACAAGTGCCACCGGCAGCGTGTTAGGCGCGGCCATGCAATCGGTTGCGGTGAGTAACTACGCCGGGTCTCCCACTGCCACGATTACCGTAAATGCGGGTACCACCTTCCAGACCATCGATGGATTCGGCGGTGCCATGACGGATTCGGCAGCTGCAGTGATGGGCTCCTCTCCAAATCGCAATGCCATCATGAACATCTTGTTCTCTCCAAGTGGTGGCGCCGGCTTGACGATCGTCCGATCGCCTATGGGATCAAGCGACTTGATGGCTTCCCCAAACGACATCCACACGTATGAGGACGCGCAGGGCAGTTTCTCTGTGAACGGCTATGCAAGCGACCGGAGGCAGATCGACCTGCTCACGCAGGCCAAGTCGATTGCGGGCAACAACTTCAAATTGCTTGGGACCCCTTGGAGTGCTCCGGGCTGGCTCAAGCGTGGAGGCGCATTATTGCCGGCACAGTGTGGTACGGACGACAATGAGATCAAAATCGGCTCCGTTGCGCAATATGCCAGTTATTTTGCGAAATATGTAAGCGCTTACAGCGCCTTGGGATTGAGGCCGTGGATGGTCTCCATGCAGAACGAGCCGGAAAATTGCAAGACGGCGATGCCAACCACGCTCCTATCGCCTGTTGACGAGGTCGCTCTTGCACAAGCACTCAAGGTAACTCTGCCGAGTGATGTGAAGGTGCTTGGCTGGGACCATAACTGGAATGACCCAGACTACGTCAATACTCTCGCCAGCCAAAGTGTGCGAGTCGACGGCATTGGCTACCATTGTTACGATGGCACCCACTACAGCAATCAGACGCAGTCTGTAGCAACTTACTTTACCGAGTGCTCCGGGTTCACCAGCGGCACAGGAAACGTGGCCGGCAACCTGGGCTGGGAAGTCGCAAACACATTGATTGGGCCGCTCCGTTATGGATCACGCGGATCGGTCTACTGGTCTCTTGCGCAGGACCCGAATGGTAACCCGCATCTGGCAAGTGGCGACGCCTGCCAGAACTGCCGTGGCATGATCACTGTTAACAGCGACGGCAGCTTTCAGCCGAGCCAGGACTATTACTTCTGGGCTCAATTCTCTAAATTTGTTCCGCCCGGCTCTGTGCGGATCGACTCCAACAACTCCGGAGATTTTTCGACTGTTGCCTTCCACAATGGGAGCACCACAACCCTTGTGGTGCTGAACTCGACAACGCACGCAGACGGAGGGTCCGCCGGTTCGGACGAACGGGATCTGAGAAGGCATGTAGTCCAATGGGACGGGGACACCGCAACTCAGAAGACTGCCTGGCTGGTTGGGGCAGATGGCTATCGTCGCTGGATTGGCGATGGGTCGACTTACAACTGTCTTATCTATGACGCCGGTATGCTGGGACCTGACCTCGAGGCAGGTGGTGCTCTCGATAAGTACATCAACATGCGCGATGTTTGGGCTGTGTGCGGAACAGCCGTGATGGGTACTCGGAGCGAGCTCGAAGTTGGCACCTATCTCAAATCGGCTGGCGGCGCGCGTCTCACGTTGACCAGCAGCGGGCTGAAAAGCATCGATGCGACAGGTACGTCACGTTGGGCTCCGTCGGGAGCAGGCAATCGACTCATTCTGCAGGAGGATGGAAACCTTGTCCTGTACTCTGGCACCACGGCGTCATGGGCAAGCAACACCGTGGGTTCTGGTGCAATCTGGCTGGTAATCCGGGATGACGGTTCGTTTGCATTGTTCAACAAGCAAAACCAGCAGGTCTGGGTAAGCCCGATTGATGCCAGCTCTTACCGAGGCAAGATGGTGCAATGGGACGGTGATACTGCCGCTCAGAAGACCTCATGGATGGTTGGCTATGATGGCAACCGGCGGATTGTCCATGACCTGGGCACGTTCCAGTGTCTTCATGACGCTGGTGCTGGAAACTCCCTTACCGTGAGCAGCAATGTTCTCGACAAACTCCCCGACCTCACCAACGTCTGGGCGACTTGCGGCGGGACCCAGATCGGCGCCAATGGAGCCCTTGAACAGGGAGGTAATCTCACCGCTGGCAATAACACCCTCGTTCTTCAGACAGACGGTAACCTGGTTTTGTACCATGGCGCCCAGGTTCCACTGTGGTCGAGCGACACCAGCGGCAAGGGTGGCGTCGAGCTGAAACTGCAGTCCGACGGTAACCTTGTCCTCTACAACCAGAGCGGATCCTCCATCTGGACTACCGGCACCGACGGTTCCAACCCCGGTTGGTTCATCCTCGGGACGGATGCGACCCTGCAGCTCTTCGATGCATCGGGGAACCGAATCTGGAGCCGCACGTCAACCGATGTTATTCCCGCGCCCACAGCAGGGTATAACTTCTGCGCGACTGAGGGTGGAACATGTAACTTCACGGGTGCCGGAAGGGTGCTATTCGGAGCGCGTGGGAAGGCAACGTACACCTGGAAGGATGTCACGAACGGCACTCCATGCACTACCGCTGCTTTCGGGACCGATCCGAACCCTGGCCTGGTTAAGACCTGTTGGTACAGCACACCTCCTCGGCCTCTTCAATGAGGCGAGGAGTGGTGCTGGCACGCACTGGAACGTTGATTTTGCAGTAAGGCCTTCAGGCTCGATCCCGCTCCCGGAAGGGTGAGAGCCTGCTGGTATCACATCAATGGAACGAAAGCTCTTGGTCTTGCTCAGCACGGTTGTCCCACAATGCCTGGGAAAGGCGCTTCTAGCTTTTCCCAGGCATGGTAGTCATGATCACGTTTGCCCTGGTCTGTAGCTTTTCACATTCCGTGTCGTTTTTTGATCACATTGTTTGGCGCGATGTATCACAATAAATGTCGTATACAGAGGGTGTGAGCATCCTGCTTAGCCATTCTGTGTCGACGGATCGCGACAGTTCTGCGGAGCTGACGGAGTCTCAGTTGCTGCTGAAGCAGATGGTGCTGAACTCTGTGACCGCGGTGAACACGCGTAGAAACTACTCGAAGTCGCTGGATGATCTATTCGCCTTTGCCGCCGGACGACCATTGACACGTGCTCTGTTGCAGGAGTGGAAGTCGTCGATGGACAGCCTGGCAGCCTCGACCGTGAACGTGAAGCTCGCGGCTGCCCGTCGCCTAGTCTCTGAGGCTCGTCGCAACGGGCTTATAGGCCCGGAAGAGGCCAGCAATCTGTTCGACATCCCAAACGTAGCGCAGCGCGGGAACAGGTTGGAAAATTGGTTAACGCGAGAGCAGGCAAAGGATCTGCTGCGTGTGCCAGATCGCAGCAAGTTGAAAGGGAAGCGGGACTACGCGATCCTTGCTCTGCTGGTCGGTTGTGCTCTACGCCGACGTGAACTTGCTGCTCTTGACATCGCTGACGTGCAGCAGCGAGACGGGCGATGGGTCATTTCGGATCTGCGCGGTAAGGGTAATCGCATCCGAACAGTTGCGGTTCCGCTCTGGGTAAAAGCCGCCATCGATGCCTGGCTGGCAGAAGGCGAACTGCTTGAGGGACGAATCTTTCGTTCTGTAGCGAAGAGCGGCACGATCTCGTTCGCCTGAGCGGTGGTGATTTCGGCATCGAGACTGGCAAGACGGCGCCGGGCTGGCCTTTCATGCTGATGGCTTGCGGACAACACACCGGGGTTCACGGGAGACAAGCCTCATCCCCTGTTCCACTTTTGCGCATGAGCGGCCGAAGCCCGGCCAGCCCGTGCAGGACGGCACCTCCGAAACCTTCTACAGCGCCTTTGAAAATATTGACATCACAGTGGGCAGTGGCAATCCGGCCGCTGCCGGGATCCGCTTCCCTTACCCAGCAACCGGAAGTAGCGTTCCAGCACCGACGCTTCCTTTGCGAAGAAGGCCGGGTGAGTCAACTGCGATGTCTCGTAACTCAGTCCCGTGTAGTCCACGGGGATCCTCGCACCAGCCGCAGAAGCAACCGTGAGCGACACTGCGGCGGCCTCGGGAGCCATCGCGCGCATCATGCGTGAGTCGAGCAGCGTCACACCGCCGAGTGCTGCCATGCCCAGCAATACGCCCCGGCGGCTCACTGTTTCGGTGCTTCCATACTCATAGTCCAGCTGCTGGGGACGTTCCTTCGGCTCGGTCTTCGTGTTCACGTGGTCTCCTGCCCCTGTCTAGGGCGCGAAACCACTCTAGCCATGGAAACTGTCCGGGTCTCCAATCTAACGGCACCATACAGTCCAAGTGGTTTCTTAGCAGTGACTTGCGTGGACGTATCATACTGCCTTGAATCATGGAATTCCTGACGGAACGCAGGACGAAACGAGCGATACTAGTACGTGATGGTTCAGAAGCAGCCAATTCCAGCGGCGCAGATCAGCGAAGAAGATCGCCGTACGATCGACCGGTAATTAGAGAGACTCCTTGCTCACCCGCTGTTCCGGATGAGCAAACGCCTGGCTGCGTTTCTGACCTACGTGGTCCATGAATAGCTGACCCACTCCGACCTCCAGCCACCGAAGGAACGGACGCTCGGCATTGAAGTCTTTGGCCGGAAGCCTGACTGCGATACAAACGCCGATCCGATCGTGCGTGTGACCGCGACAGAACTCCGCAAGAAACTTGCGCAGTATTACTACGCGGACGGGCACGATGACGCCATTCGCATCGAGCTACCGCCCGGCAGCTACCTGCCAAAGTTTCACCGCTCCACCGACGTTCCGCCCATCGCAGAGCCGTCCGCTATTGTGTCCCCAGCATCGTTCCCGGAGAATTCGGACAGGCCATTGGCGGCGTTACCGGTGACAGAGAATTCGCCTCGCGCCGCAGCGACGCAACACGCAGCCACGTCTGCCGGAACGTGGCGACTCTCCGCGGTCGTACTTGCGGGTCTACTGGTCGCCGCTCTGCTCGGTTACCTTCCGCTCCTTGCGAAGCTCCGGCCTACACCGATTGCTCGCTTCTGGACATCCTTTGCCGGCCCCAACTCGCAGGTACGCATCGTGATGCCGGTGATCGGCACGGACTGGGTCTCGAGCGCGAAGCGCCCCAGCGACGTCTCGGTTTCACCGAATCTCTCCCTGGAAGACACGAATATCGCGGCGCGCGTTGCAGGCCAGCTTGAAAAGAGCGGTCTGCGCTATCTGATATCGCCCGCTCCGGAGGTCAACTTCGCCGAACTCCGTACTGGACCTGCGGTCCTGATCGGTGCGCTCGACAATGTCTGGACGTTGCAGCTGAGCAAGGATCTGCCCTTCGTCTTTCAGGAGAGCGCCGGCGGTCGCGTCGGAAGCATCCTCGAAAGCAAACCCGAAGGCAGAGCAAAGCCGCGTATCTGGTCGGTCGACATCACGACGCCCATCAACGAATCGGGCAGGACTACGGCATCGTAGCCCGCTACAGGAGCCCGCTGACAGGACAGCCCGTGATGGTCATCGCCGGTATCTCATCGCAGGGAACTCAAGCCGCAGGCGAAGTGGTCACAGTGGCTTCGTCTTTGGAGGCTGCTCTTCGCAGGGTCACGAACAGCGATAACTTTGAGGTCGTGATTCAAACCACGGCCGTAGAAGGACGAGCGGGCCCTCCCACAGTAATCGCAAGCAAGACATGGTGATCGAGCCAGTCGTCGCATCAGCGCAATGGCCCCTGTAAGTCGATTTTCTTCGCTGCTGAGACGCAAATCGGCTATACAGGAAAATCTATGAGGCGGTTGGCGCCCGCTTCGGATCATTACGCGCCCTAGTTACCAAAAGTGCTTGTTGAAAGAATCGAACAGGGCAATACTTCTCTTGCTGATTTTGTGCTGAGTTGGTCGTTTGCCAAAGTTAAAGTTTGCGGACTTTGGGACATCTATTAATGCTGTATGGCAGCCAATTTGAGGCGAAGGGAGGGGTGGACGGTGCAATCACATCGTGAGAGCCTCGCTGACCACTCTATGTGCCCTATCATCCTTGGATCAAGTGTCCGAGATACCCAGCCGGGCTGATTACCGTCACATCCTGACGAATATCTTCCGGAAAATCCCGCACATTACCAGTCACAAGCCATGCTCCAGAGATGTGGGCCAGGGTAAGGAATTGAATGTCGGCAGGATCCGGGCCTTGCCGCCAGCTGATACGTGGATCGGGAAGCTGAAGACTCTCTTCAATCAGGAACTCCAGCCAGAGCGGAGGGAAGCCATACCGAGCGAACTTGGGGCGTCTCGCAACTTCGCGATATTCCTCGATGATGCTTGGGCATGTAACGGTCTGTACTTGGCCCTCGAAGACCCAATCCATCAGGAGCCGCGCCGGCACGCCGTCAGGCTTGATTCCTGCAGACACGATCACGTTTGTATCGAAGACAGCCAGTCTCATCGGTCTTTATCGCTTACGCGTGGAACGCACCTGGCTGACTTCTTTTTCGATCTCTTCTTCGGGGAGGGGCGGTGCTGCGTTCGCGAGCTTCCAACTGTTTCGAAGACTCGCCTTGGCAATCGCGCGACGCAACTCACGATCTTCCGCGGCGACGTCGCCCATCACTGGTACTAGGAAGAACGTGGGACCGTCCTGACCAGAGAGCAGAATCGTCTCGCCAACGGGAACGGCTTGGAGTGCTTTCGTTCCCCTCGTTCGGAACTCTCGAAGTGAAATTTGACGCATCGGAATCCTCTGGATGTAGTGTAGCCAATACGGCTACGCATCTCAAGCACCGAAGCCGGTTCAACCTTTGACCAACCTGCTGGACTTGCCGTTCGTGCCGCGTGGGTACGAGGTCCAGCGTGGGGCCATTAGTGGGCCAATCTGGGGCCATTAAGGATTGCAGAACGTTGCATAAGCACGGTTACGTTCCAACCGATACCGCCTAAGTCGTTGAAAATGTGTAGCCCCGAAAACTCCTAAGGCGAAGGTCCTAGGTAGGGGTCCTCACACCTCACCTGATGGGAGGAGACTAAGCTCCGGCATCGCAGCTTCCGCAGCGCTCAGATCAGGGCTCATTGCAACTTGCCCTAGAAAGCTTCCCGTACTCGGGATGAGCTTGGGGACAGGTCGCTTCGAGAAAGAGGGACTGATCCGCCACAGTCAGTCCCAACGCCCACGTGAAAGTTGATGCCATTTTGATGCCAATCACCGGCCGGAATGCCGGTTTTTCCCGCCCCATTCGGCTTATAAGTCCTTTAGAATGTGCATCCGGCTACTTCTTGCACACCTTCACACGGTGGAAGTCGTAGGTTCGAATCCTGCTGTGCCCACCAATCCTTCCAACAAGTCAGCGTTGCCCCGGCGGACGGGCTTTGTTGCGTCCCTTGTTGGATCGCGCCGCGATGCTGTCTTGCCGTGGCGGTTTCCTGGCTGCGTGTCTCCGGAGACCTTAGGCCAGACGATTCAGCGTTCAGGGCGAGCTGCGATATCGGGCGCTTACTGTGTGGTCAACAAGCGCGGCAGTTTTTGCGATGTTTCGCGCTGCGATCCCATGGGCAGCGGTGTAGTGACCGCTTCGGGACAGGCGCTGTCCTATTTGGGACAGCATGCAACAACAGTGTTTACGCCATAAAACAAGCGCCATTTTGGCCCATCGGCAGGATTTTCATCAGCATGATGCTGGACTGCGATTGCGGTTTGAGCGCGGGTTGACGATCTGTCAGCAGGGATCGTGATGTTACCTATGGGACAGTTGTTCTGGCAAGGCCTGCAGAAACCTTGAATTTCAGGGGTGCCACTTTGGTAATTCGATTGCCTTGAGTGGAATGCATGAAGGTCCCACTCCAACGAATCACAAGCCTGCTGCAGCCGGATCGTTCCGACCTTTGGATCGTTGCGGCTTACTCCCTTGCCATTGGTCTGCTTACCCTGGCGCTGCCGGTCGCGTCTCAATCATTGATTAACACGGTCGCCTTCGGGACCGTGCTGCAACCGATCATTGTGCTGTCGCTGCTGCTCTTCGCGGCGCTGATGGCTGCGTCCGCTCTCCAGATCCTGCGTCATTGGCTGGTAGAAGTTCTTCAGCGGCGGATCTTTGTTCGTGTAACCGGCGATGCTGGTGACCGGCTGATCCATGCGCGCAGTTCTTTCTTCGACAACGTTCATGGACCGGAGCTGGTCAACCGGTTTCTTGATGTCGCCATTGTCCAGAAGAGTGTTGCTGTCCTGCTGATCGACGGTTTGACGATCCTGATGCAGACGGTTGCGGGGCTTCTGCTGCTGGCCGTGTATCACCCGTTGCTGCTGCTGTTCGACGCGGTGCTGTTTGCGATGATTCTGTTCATCCTGTTCGGCCTTGGACGCGGTGCTATCCGTACCAGCATTGCCGAGTCGCAGGCGAAATATGAAGTGCTCGCGTGGCTCGAAGAGCTTGCGCGTCATCCGAGTACCTTTCGTTCGTCGCAGGGCATGGACTTTGGCTGGACGCGAACAAATGCGCGCGCTGCCTATTACGTAGAGGAGCGCAAGTCTCACTTCCGCGTCGAGATGCGGCAGATCGTTGGATCACTCGCGCTGCAGGCGTTTGCGCTGTCGGCACTGCTGGGTTTTGGCGGCTACCTGGTGACGGTGGGGCAGCTTACGCTGGGCCAGTTGGTCGCGGGTGAGCTGGTGGTCGGCATGGTGGTTTATGGCTTCACGAAGCTGAATAAGTCACTCGAAAGTTTCTATGACCTTTCAGCCGCAGTGGACGAGCTTGGATACCTGGAAGATCTTCCCGTTGAGAGAGAGCTTGGCAGCCACGTGCTTGAGGCGAAGCCTGCAGCATCGGTGCAGCTTTCCGGCGTGGAGTACTGCTATGAGGCCGGCACGAATCTTTTGCGCGGACTCAATCTTTATGTGGGAGCCGGCGAGAAGGTGGCGGTGCAGGGTGCGCTTGGCTCTGGTAAGTCCACGTTGCTGGATTTGATTTCGTCCCTGCGGACACCGACTGCGGGACACATCGAGATCGATGGGCAGGACTATCGCGAGTTGCGGTTGGACAGCTTGCGAACACAGGTTGTCCTTGTTCGCCGGGCGGAGATCTTCGCGGGGACGCTGCTCGAGAACCTAACACTTGGCGCCGCGGTTGATAACAGGCAGATCCGCAACGTGTTGGAGCAGGTGGGTCTGCAGGCGGCGGTAATGGAGCTGCCGGATTCGACAGCGACTCGGCTAACGACCGGCGGTGCACCGCTAACCAGGACGCAGGCATTACGCCTGGTGGTGGCACGCGCGCTGCTGATGAAGCCCTCAGTCTTGCTGGTGGACGGCATTGTGGATGGCATGGAGGGGCTGCAGGCAAACGATCCGCTGGTGGTCACGCTGCTGGCGCCGGAGGCTCCCTGGACGCTGGTCCTGACCTCTGACAGGCCCGAGGTTTTGCAGCGCTGCGGACGAGTGTATCGCCTGTCGGGCGGCTCCCTTTACGAGATGAAACCCCAGCCTGGAAGTCAGGAGAATGCACAGTGACGACAGCGGTTAAAGAAGTATCTACAACGCGTAAGTTGTCGGCGATGGAGGCCTTGCGTACTCCGAATGCACTGCGAATGCTGGCGTTTGCGCTGGGTGGGATATTGCTGCTGGTGATTGCAGCCTTGTTTTCGCCCTGGCAGCAGAACATTGATGGTGCTGGTCGTGTGAGTGCGCTGACGCCGATCGAGCGGCAGCAATCCATCGATGCGACCGTCGATGGCCGCGTCGTGAAGTGGCACGTCATCGAAGGAACACATGTGACGAAGGGCAGCCCCGTGGTGGACATTGCGGATCTTGATCCGACGATGCCGGAGCGCTTGAAGCTTGAGAGGAGTGCTACCGCGGATCGCATCCGTGCCGCGACAGAACGTGATGCACAACTGGGCGGCCGAATCTCTGAGGTGGTCGCGCAGTTGGGGAATGATCTTGCTGCCGGTGATTTCCGCATTCAGCAGGCGTCGGATCGTGTGCAGGGTGCGGAGAGGGCGGTGGACTCCGCGCAGGCGAAGGAGATTGCAGCGAAGAAGAATGTCGATCGTGTGCGCGCGCTGTTTCCAAGCGGCGTGGTTTCGAAGCGCCAGGTCGAGGTTGCGGAAGCGGAATACAACGCAGCAGTTGCGGATCTTTCACGAAGCAGAGCTTCGTTGAATGAGAGCCGGAACAGCCAGCGAACGAGCGAGGCAGAGCGAGCACGTACGGCGAACGCCGGCCGTGCACTGATTCGGGATGCACGTGCGACGCAGCAGTCTGCGCGCGCGGAGATTGCAAGTGCGCAGGCAGCGCTGCAGCCTGTCGAGGTTCGTTTGAATCGGCAGTCGACACAGACGATCAAGGCGCCTGCGGATGGCACGATCTTCCGGCTGATGGCGCAGCCTGACAGCGCCGTGCTCAAGGCTGGCGAAGAGATTGCATCCTTCGTTCCCGACAATACGCTGCCGGTTGTGGAGCTGCTTGTGTCTGGCCGCGACATGCCTCTTATCAGCGTTGGACGGAAGGTACGTCTGCAGTTTGAAGGCTGGCCAGCCATTCAGTTTGCAGGTTGGCCATCGGTTGCTGTCGGTACGTTTGGCGGGCGAGTGCGGCTGGTGGATCCAACGGATAACGGCAGCGGCAAGTTTCGGTTGCTGGTAGAGCCGGATCCAGACGATGCTCCGTGGCCGAGTCTGCGTTACCTGCGGCAGGGCGTGCGAGTGCATGGATGGGTCTTGTTGAACCGTGTCACGCTGGGCTTTGAACTGTGGCGTTTGTTCAATGGTTTCGCGCCAGTCGTTGAGCCGGAGAAGGGCACGAAGGTAGCGGGGAAGAAGGCATGAAGAGTCGAGAAATCAAGTTTTACAAAGCTCTCCTAGTTTGCCTGTTGTTCTTTTCGGTGCATGGGATGGGGGCGCAAGTCTTGCAGCAGACGGATATCGAAGAGTCTGTTCGCAAGTCCTATCCACCGCTGCTGGCGGCTTTCCAGGAGATTAATCAGGCAAACGCAGATGCTCTTGCAGCGAAGGGTAAGTTCGATACGAAGCTGAAGGGGAAGGCCGAGAATAACTCTCTTGGTTATTACGAAAACCGTGTTGCAGACGTTAGCGTTGAGCAGCCGCTGCGGTGGGGAGGCGCCGATCTGTTTGGTGGCTGGCGCATCGGTCAGGGTACGTTCCCGGTGTACGAGGGTAAGTACGAGACTCGATCCGGCGGCGAGTATCGTGTAGGCGCACGCCTTCCACTGTTGCAGGACAGGAGCATTGATTCGCGACGTGCTGACTTGCAGAAGACTGCAATCGGTCAGCAGGCCGCGGGACTGTCGGTAGAACAGCAGAGACTTGCTATTATGAACAGCGCAATTCAGCGCTACTGGCTGTGGGTCGCAGCTGGCAACCGTCTCGCGATTGCGCGGGGCGTACTGCAAACTGCACAGAGCCGCCAGGCTTTGCTGGATCTCGGTGCTGATTCGGGTCAACTGCCTGCCATCGATGCTGTAGATAATCGGCGCGCTGTGCTGCAGCGTCAAGGTCAGGTCGTGGAAGCTACTCGAGCTTTGCAGGGTGCTGCGCTCGACTTGTCTCTTCTTTATCGCGATGCAGCGGGAGATCCGATCGTCCCTACGGAAAGCCAACTTCCTCCGGAGGTGACCCACAATCCAAGCCCCGATCCTATGGATGTGAATTCATCCGTTTCGTTGGCGTGGGAGAAGAGGCCAGATGCTCGTCGCGTCGCGACACAGCGGGCCTCTGCAGAGGTCGACTTAAAGGTGGCACGCAATCAGAAACTGCCTGACCTGGACCTGACTACAAGCTTCACCTCAGAACGAGGGACAAGCTCAACTGTCAGGCGAGGACCCCAGGAGTTTCGGGCTGGTGTTGTCTTTGAATTGCCACTACAGCGTCGCCAGGCAGAAGGGCGCATTCAGGCCGCACAGGCGAGGATTGTGCAATTCACAAAGCGCGAGCAATTTGCGAAGGACACCATCCGCGAAGAGGTGCAGGATGCGATCTCTGCATTGACCACTGCTTCGCAGCGCCTGCGAGTCGCGCAGGAAGAACTGAGTGTCACAAGGCAGCTGGAACAGGCCGAGCGCACAAAGTTCGAACTGGGCGAGGGCACGTTGTTCCTGCTGAACCTGCGGGAACAGGCGACCCTGGAATCGGCCGTGCGCAATGTTACTGCTCTCGCGGATCACCAGCGCGCTGTGGCTGCTTACCGTTACTCGATGGCTGATCTCTGATCGTCGAACGCTGCCAAGTCCACATGTTTAGGATCGCTATCTTCTAACCCATACGAAGAAGGATGAGTCATGAATCGTTTTGATAACAAGGTAATCATCATCACCAATGCGGATACGGGTATCGGTGCCGCTACGGCCAAGCGATTCATCTTAGAAGGTGCAAGTGTCGTGCTGAATGCGTGCCACAAAGAGTCGCTGAGGGAGATGACGAACGGTATCAGTGGGAGGCGCATACTTCTGCACGAAGGGAACGTCTCCGAGAGGGCGTACATCGAGCGGCTCGTTGAAGAGACGGTATCGCAATTTGGGCGGCTGGATGTCCTGATCAATAACATCCAGTCCGCTTCATCAAAACAAAATCACGGTGACACAACCGAGCGACTCCTCAAGATGACGGAGCAGCTGCACAAAGTGACGCCGAGCGATGTGGATTGCGTCTTTCAGGCGGTGCGTTCTGCATTACCTCACCTTTTGCACACCCGAGGAGCGGTGGTGAATGTGCTCTTCCCGCCTGAAGTTGGCATAGAGCAAGGTGGCAGTAGCTACAACAGTGCGAGGGGTGCTGTTAGCAGACTCACGCGCACCGTTGCCGGCGATCTCGCAGGCGAAGGCGTGCGAGTAAACGTTGTTAGCCCCCGGCTCACGTCGATGGTGCTTGCGGGCGACTTCGAGAACAGCGATTCGTTCTATCCGAAGTCAGGCGAGGTGGTATCTATCGGGCGAGGTGCGTCCGCAGAGGAAGTCGCTGGCGTGATTGCTTTTCTCGCGAGTGAAGATGCGTCTTTTGTGAATGGTATTGACCTGCCGGTTGACGGCGGATTTACCGCTGTTCACCGAGCCGCCACGGCGTAGCCGAAGTATCACTTGCATCGCGTTTCATGGCAGGAGCCTACCGTGGAGGTGGCTCCTGCGGTTTTTTGTGGCTGGTGCGCCCGTCAAAATGTGCCACGGCACGCCTTTTTAAAGTTCCTGTACAAGAGTCTTCCTGTGGCCCCTCCATGAGACCGCTCACCTGGAACGATGCTGCCCGAATTTGTAAAGTGCAGTGTTATCAACCAGCTTCCTCTCTGTGTGTAGCGCTCCCTTCTGTGCCGATCTTTTGCGTCTTCTTACTGCAGACACCCTATGTCTTGGGCAAGGCTCCATATTTCTGCCGCCTATGTCGATAGACAACCGATCGCACCGGCCTTTATCCTTCTCTACGCGTTCCCCCACCGGGATGTCCCGGTTTCAATTCCCCCAAACGCGGCATGTTGCTCATACGTCCTTGCGCCACGAAGCGCATGGATACGCGACTCCGCACTGAAGTTAATTCAAGAGGCCCCCCAAGATGATTTTTTCAAGAGCGCGCAGACCTGCGTTGATCTGCGCTCTAAGCACTACATTTCTCGTACCAGCCGCACACACACAGGGCGGTAATGCCGTGCTCAGCGGCACTGTGACTGATTCCACGGGCGCGGCGGTGCCGGGCGCACACGTTACTGCGACCAACATCGACACCAATCTTGTCCTGAAGTCTGATAGCAATGCATCAGGCTTGTATCGCTTTCCCACTTTGCCTCCCGGCAAATACACCATCACCACCGAGATGAAGGGCTTTCAGAAGGTTGAGCAGACCGGAGTCGTTCTTACGGTCTCGCAGCAGGCGACGCTTGACCTGAAGCTGCAGGTGGGAAGCGAAGGCGAAACAGTAAGTGTGAGCGCCGGTGCGGCTCTGCTGAACACGACGAATGCTGAGGTCAGCAACACTGTTGGCGAGCAGGCCATTCGCGAACTGCCATTGAATGGCCGCGACCCATCAAGCCTGGTGCTCCTGTCGCCGGGTGTGATCAATGTTCTGAACACGGGCGCAGGCACACTGCAGGGTGAGACCACGTTCCCGAATGAGTCTGGTGCCTCTGCCGGCGGCGGTCGACAGGGAAGCACGCTCTACCTTCTGGACGGCGTTCCGAACATGGACACGTACATGGCGCTCGCTGCACCCTCGCCGAATGCGGATGCGACGAGTGAGTTCCGAGTGATATCGAATAACTTCGACGCACACTACGGCTTCTCGCCGGGCGCAGTTGTGAGCATCGACACCAAAGGTGGCACCAATGCGCTGCACGGTGGTGCGTTTGGATTCCTGCGTAACAGCGCGCTTAACTCGGCTGATTATTTCTCGAAGCAGGTTGACCCGTTGAAGCGGACGCAGTTTGGTGGATTCCTTGGCGGACCAGTCAAGCGGAATCGCCTGTTCTTCTTCGGCAATTACCAGGGCACCCGGCAGTCGAGCACGTCGACGGCAAACAGCACGAATACGCCGACGGCCGCCATGCTGAACGGCGACTTCTCGGCCTATCCGAAGGCGCTGACAGGCGGCTTCGTCAACAATCGCATCAACCCGGCGCTGTTCAACGCTGCATCCGTGCGTATTGCAAGGACGGCGCTGCCGCTGGGTCAGGACCCTGCGAGCGGACTGGTTTACTACACCACGCCGAAGTCGATTGAGAAATACGACGAAGGCACCGGCCGCATCGACTTCACGCCGACTGACAAGCAGCGCATTACGCTGCGTAGCTTTATCCAGTATTACAACCGCGCAGAGTCATCAACGCCGGGCAATATCCTGGCTATCACACCCGGCAAGCAGGGTAAGTTCTTCAACGAAGTGTTGAATCATACCTGGACGATTACGCCCAGCTTTGTGAATGCATTGTCCCTCTTCTGGAACCAGATGCATGTCTACAACGCCGGCACGCAGCGTGACAGTGCAGGCAATGCATTCTGCCTTTCGAAGTTCATCAATGTCAGCGATCCAACGGGAACCTGCTACTCCGAGGGGCTTAGCGCGGACGGTGGATTTAGCACGCCTTACTCCGAATATACGGGCGAGATGCGTCGTTCGTGGGGTTTCTCGGACTCGATCACGAAGATCGCTGGAAATCACACGCTGTCGGCTGGTGTGGATCTTTGGCATCAGCGTGCGCGTGAAGAGACGTTCTATCCTGCGGCTCCGATCGTGAACTTCAACGGCTACTCGACTGGCCTGGGACTTGCGGACTTCCTGCTGGGTCGCGTGAACACTTACACGCAGGGTGCAGGCGAGATCGCGGATGTTACCGGTAACCTGTTCGGTGTGTTTGCACAGGATCAGTACAAGGTGCGGCCGAACCTTACCTTGACGCTCGGCGTCCGCTGGGATCCGAATCTGGCACCGGCTTCGCGTGACGGCCGCGGCGTTGTTTACTCGCCGGGGCAGAAGAGCACGAAGTTCCCCAATGCTCCGGTTGGTTTGCTCTTCCCGGGCGATGCGAATACGCCGAATAGCCTGGCACAGAATACGTACGGCTACTTCGAACCACGAGTTGCCGTTGCGTATCAGGCGTCACCACGTACGGCCTTCCGCGCAGGCTTCGGCATGTTCACAGCGCCGCTGCCGTATTCCGCTTATAACCATGTGGCAAACGTGACGCCCTTCGCGCCGACGTTTGTGCTCAATGGCAGCGCTACGAACCCGATCGACTTCTCCAATCCCTGGGCAGGTTTCGCCTCTACCGGCGGCGTCAGCCCCTTTCCTCCTTTCTCCTATGGTGCTTCGGCTCCGGCAGCAAATACTGCTTTCCCGGCGCAGACAACTGTTCCTGCAGCTTTCCGTCCTGGCTTCAAGCTCGGCATGACACAGAGCTGGAACGCTTCGGTTGAGCAACAGGTCACGAACGACATCGTCTTCCACCTGGCGTATGTCGGTAGCCAGAGCTATCACCAGACACTGATCATTGATGCGAACCCGGGACAGGTTACCGGTCCAGCTCGCGGCACCCGCGCTCAAAACAACTTTGGTCAGATCCTCACCATCAACAGCAACGGCGTCAGCAGTTACCACTCGCTGCAGGCGCAGTTTGAAAAGCGCTTTTCGCATGGTTTCCAGGTACAGAGCAGCTTCACGTGGTCCAAGAACATCGACATTGCCGCATCGGGTAATGCTTCGTTCACGGGCAACGGCGTCGGCAATCCGTATGACCTGCGCTTTAACCGTGGTCTGTCCGATCTGAACTATCCTCTTGTCTCGGTGACGAACGCGGTTTACACCACTCCCGCTCTGAAGAGCTGGAATGGTTTTGCGCGCAGCATCCTTGGTGAGTGGGAGATCTCAGCCATCTACACGCTGCAGTCGGGACGTCCGTTCAGCATCGTGGGCGGTAACGGCAACAACAACTCTGGAGCGCTGGTCTACGGCGATCGGGCTGACTTCACGGGTGCTGCTGTGCGAGCAGGCCAGGGAAGCAAGCAACAACGTCTGACCCAGTACTTCAACACCGCAGCCTTCCGTACGAATGCGGTTGGTACTTTCGGTAATACGGGTCGCAATCTGTTGCAGGGACCCGCTATCAATTACAGCGATGCGGCGGTCATGAAGAATTGGACCGCAGCGGAGCGCTACAAGCTGCAGTTCCGCTGGGAGCTGTTTAACGCCTTCAACCATACGAACTTCGCAGTGCCGCAGAACAACCCATCAAGCGGCAACTTCGGTGCGATCACCGCGACTGGCCCTGTACGGCCGCGTGTGATGCAGGCTGGTCTGAAGCTGACGTTCTAAGTCACATGTTGGAATGAGACCGCTGCCATCCCTTCGTGGATGGCAGCGTTTCTTTTTGCCGCAGGGGTTCGGCCGCATACGAGAGCCTGAGCCGGGCATGGTCATAGATCGACGCGGGCCAAAACGCTTCCCGGGGAGCGGAGTGTTGCTCAGGCTGCGGTGACGTAGTTCTCCCGGATGGCGTATCGCACGAGATCGGCGATCGTCGCGATGCGCAGCTTGCGATAGATGTTCAGCCTGTGGGTTTCCACGGTGCGCGTACTTATGTCCAGGGTCACGGCCGCTTCTTTGCTGCTGAGGCCTTTTGCGAGCAGGGTCAGGATCTCTCGTTCGCGTTGCGTCAGGGGATCTGCCGTTGGAATCTGTGCAGGACGCAGGTACCCTTTGCGCATCATCTCAAGTGCCGCGGTGTGGAAATAGAGTTGGCCATCCATGACGCTTCGCAGTGCCTGTCCCAGATAGATATCGGCTTCGCCCTTCAGGACATAGCCGTGCGCTCCACATTCGACGATCTGGCGGAGCGTGCCCTCTGAGTCATGCATCGTAAGGATGATGATCCGGGTTGACGGCGCTGTCGTTGCGACGGCCCGCGCAACTTCCGGACCAGTCATGACCGGCATGCTGAGATCGAGGATGGCTACGTCCGGTTGCAATGCGTTGATGTGGTTTACTGCCTCATCACCTTGTGAGGCCTCAGCGAGGATGGTGCAATCCTGATAGCCAGATATCAGATCACGGATACCCCGGCGCATCAGGGCATGGTCGTCTGCCACTACGAGGCGCATCGTGTCTCCTGTGTAAACGGCACAGTCGCTCGTAGCTGCATACCGGCGGCCGTGGTGGTGACGCGCAGCGTACCCCCGAACTCTGCCAGTCTTTCGCGCATGCTGTTGATGCCTACGCCGCTCGACAGTAGAGACGATGCGGAGGTTTGCAACGCTTCCACGTGATTTACAAGGGTTAGCTTGAGCACGCTGCCCTCCATCCGAAGGCCGAGTGCAATCGCCGATCCCCTTGCATGCCGCAGGACATTCGCGAGACCCTCTTGGATCAGGCGATACAGAGCGGACTCTAAGTCGATGGGGAGCCGATGCAGGAACGGCTCTAACTCCAGGCAGACTTTCATGCCGCTGCGCCGTTCGAAGCCTTCTGTCAGCCATAGGATTGCACTGTGAAGGTCCGCCTCGCCGAGCTGTGGCGGGTGCATGAGGAACGATGCAGAGCGGATCTGGCTGATGCACGAATCGGCGATGTCGCTTGTCTCGCCCAGAAGCTTTTCTATCTTGGGATCCAGCATCGTCTGCGCCGATAGCTTGCGGAGATTCCAGGTCAGAAGAGTCAGTTCCTGCGACAGGGAGTCGTGAAGGTCTCGCGCGAAGCGGCGTCGCTCTTCATCCCGAATCGTGTTCAACCGTGTCGTCATCTGCTCCATGGCTGCGGTGAGTTCCATGCGCTCGGTGACATCCTGGTAGAGTCCGTAGACTCCCACTACCTGCTCATCCACGATGAGCGGCACTCCATGGAGATCGACGTCGATGATGAGGCCATCTTTCCTTCGACGCTTCGTCAGAGTGTGTACCTTTTCCCCGGCAAGAACACGCTCTGTCAGCTGCGCAGCCTCCAGCATGAAGTCAGGCCCGGCGATCATGGAATCGATGGCCCAAGTCCTGAGTTCCGCCGCGTCGAACTGGAAGAGTCTTTCGAAGGCTCCGTTGCAGAGCTGGAATTTGTGCCGGCTGTCCAACACGATGATTGCGATGGGATTGTGTTCGATCAATGCGTGGAGATAAGTCGTTGAGACGCGATCGCCCAGGGCCAGAGCTGCGCCCTGTCTACAAAGGGAAGAAGTCATATCGCCTCCACTGGCGTGGTAGTCGTAGTTAGACAACTTAGCTTACTTAAAGGTTGAGGTTTGAGTTTAAGGCCAGACGTAAAAACTCTCAAGCAGAAACGGCAGACACCCTGGTGTCTGCCGCCTATTGGAAGTCCGCACGGGCTACTTGGCTGTGAAGATCTTCTTGGGGCACATGGCATGCACGCCGACATTGCCGTCGACGAGCTGCGTGATGTCCAGGTCCACCGCCACGCTCGAGAGCATGTAGGCATCGTCACGCGTCATGTGCTTGGTTTCGACGAGGAAGTCGATCATGTCACGCAGGGCGTGCTCGGTCGCCTCTTTCAGATCCGGGCTAAAACCCATGGAGATGTAGTAGTCCGGCGTCTCTGCACGCGGCCAGGACAGCGCCTGTTTCTTATGCACGATGAATTTGAACGTGCCGGTCAGGTACGTTTCCAGCGCCGTGATGTCTACCTCGCCGTTGCCTTGTCCGGCGTGTCCGTCTCCTGCTTCAAAGAGTGCGCCCTTCGCAGCTACGGGAATGTAGAGCGTGGTTCCGGCGACGAGTTCTTTGTTGTCCATGTTGCCTGCATGCGCGAATGGTGGCGCTGAATCGATCTTGCCGCCGGCGGGGGCGACTCCCATGCTGCCGAAGAATGGGTGCAACGGGATGTCGATACCTGGCGCGAAATGACCGATCATCTTTGCTCGGTCCAAGGGGACGATGCGGCTGCGGCTGTAGGGAAACTCCATCGGCAAAAAGCCGCGATGCAGGCCGAAACCGTTGCAGGCAAAGTTGGCATCGATATCAATCTTGAGGATCTGGACTTCCAGAACGTCGCCGGGTTCGGCCTCTTCAATCGCGACGGGGCCCGTCAAGATGTGGCCGCCTGGGCCCTTGTCCTTTACCTCGTTGTAGATTGCGTCGGTGTAGGCCGGGATGTCTTCTGGCTTGACGCCGCCTTTGATCATGCGTTCCCGCGGGCCGCAGGTGGACAACGTCTGCATCATGACGGTGTCGCCCGACTTAACGGTCAAGGCCGGCTTGGCCATGCCGGAGTAATACCCCCATGCCACCGTGTTGGGTGTTGCAAGCAAAGTATGTTGCTGCTGAGCGCCGGAGAAGAGGGCGCTGCCGATCATGACACCGGACACGAGAAGTGCGCGAAACATGGGAGTCCTTTCCTGAGCAACGAGGAGGTTGTGGTTGTGTTGCGATTATGCGGTATTCCCCTATCGTTGTGCCGCGCCATTACTACGCAGTCGAGCTACGTAGAACTACGTAGGTAATGGTTTAGAAGACCTGAGGCAGGCGAACCGCTTACACTCGGTGTCTCGGCATTCGGGTCTCGTTTGACCAAGCGTAGCCCCGCCGTGTCTGCGATACGGCACAGGAGATTGCACGTTGAAGACTCTTTTGAAATCTCTCGCAGGCATGTCGCTTGCTCTCGGCTGTCTTACGACTTCCGCGCAGCGGACGCCCGCGCCCGCGGCGGCGAACGCGCGCTATCTTTACGGCCGTAATCAGCCGGTGAAGGTCTTACGGCACGTTCGCATCATGGACGGTACCGGCGGCCCGGTGCTGCAGGATCAGACGATTGTCATCGACAACGGCACGATCCGCAGCATTGGCGCGGATGCCGCGGCGCCCGCTGGTGCTGAGGTGTTTGACCTTGCCGGGTATACCGTCCTGCCGGGATTGGTGGGGATGCACGATCACATCTACTACCTGCAACGGCCGAACAGCGACGCAGAGGGATCGGAGGCGCCAACGCTGCTGCCTCAGATGACCTTCCGGCGCCGCGCATGTACCTGGCGAATGGTGTGACAACGATCCGTACCGCGGGATCAGTAGAACCCTATGCCGACATTCACCTGCGGAATCTGATCGACACCGGAGCGCTTATTGGTCCGCATGTGGAACCTACGGCGCCCTACCTGCAGGGAGTCAGTAGCATCTTCATGCAGATGCACGTGCTCAGCGGGCCGGAGGATGCGAGGAACTTCGTCAACCAATGGGCTGACGCGGGTGCTACGAACTTCAAGGCTTACATGCACATTACCCGCGCGGAACTTGGGTCGGCCATCCAGGCTGCGCACGCAAGACTCCTGAAGGTGACAGGCCATCTGTGTTCGGTGACCTCCCGAGGCAGCGGAACTGGGGATCGATAACCTGGAGCACGGCTTCTTTGTGAACACGCAGTTAGATCCGGAAAAGAAGGTCGACGAGTGTTCGCGGGAGACTGGTGGTGCAACGCTGGCGAAGATGACACCGGACAGCGCGGAAGCTGCCGCGTTGATCAAGCTGCTGGTGGCAAAGCATGTGGCACTGACCAGCACGCTGCCTGTGTTTGAGGCGAGTTTGGCAGGGAAACCGGCGTTGCGTGCGAAAGCGCTGGCCACCATGCTGCCAGAGGCGCGGGAAGCCTATCTTTTCGCTCGCAATCGTCGCAACACGGCCCCGGATTCTGCAGCATTACAGCGCCTGGCGCAGAATTATCGGAATGCTACGGCGCTCGAGAAGAAGTTCGTCGAAGCGGGCGGTTTCCTGATGGCGGGCCTTGACCCGACAGGGAACGGAGCGACGCTGCCGGGCTTTGGTGATCAGCATGAGGTAGAGCTGCTTGTGACCGACGACGGTTTCACGCCGTTGGAGGCTGTGAAGATTGCGACTTTGAATGGCGCAACGTATCTCGGCAAGGCGGATCACACCGGCTCGGTGCAGGTAGGCAAGGACGCGGACCTGATGATTGTGAAGGGCGATCCTTCCACAACCATCACAGATATCGAGAAGGTTGAGATCGTTCTGAAGGACGGTGTGGCGTGGGATTCCAACAAGCTGCTTGAGTCGGTTCGAGGACGATACGGAGAATACTAAGGCGACCTTCGTGTCAGAAACTCCGCCGTCTGCGTAGAAATACGGATGTTTTTGGTTCACGAAACGTTCATAGTGCTGGTAACCCACCCAAGAGGTTCCCACACCATGAAGAGGTCTGCCTCTATCTTTGGCCGCACAGCGATTGGTTCGTCGCTCGCTGTCCTGTCGTTCGTATCTTCTGCCGCTTACGGTCAGACCTCCACCACAGGGGCGATCCGCGGCATCGTTACGGACGAGCAGGGAGCGGTGGTTGCCGGTGCGGTGGTCACGGCGACATCGAAGGCTACGGCCCAGACGCACCAGACGAAGAGCGATAGCGCGGGGCAGTTCACCATTGGCCTGCTTCCTCCAGAGCTCTACACGCTCAACATCACAGCACCCGGCTTCAAGAAAGCCGAGGAGCCTCCGATCACTGTGGTTGTGACAGAGACCTCGCGAGCCGACGCGAAGCTGGTGGTCGGCAGTGAAAGTGAAACGGTCGAGGTCACAGCGGCACCCGCTCAGTTGCAGGTCGAAAATGCAACGCTGGGCACAGTGGTGGCCGGCGACACGATCCGGGAAGTGCCATTGCCCAATCGAAACTTTACGCAGGTGCTCACAATCTCGGCAGGTGTTTCGGGAGATGTAAACAACGCGGCATCGCTCGGGAAGGGAACGCAGGACGTCTATGTGAATGGCGCCAGCAGTATCAGCAATAACTTTCACATGGACGGGGCGGACATCAACAACTTCGGATCAGGCCGGGCGGGTGACTTTGTTCAGCAAGCCGGCATCGCCATTCCGAATCCCGACACACTGCAGGAGTTCAAGATCCAGACGACGAACTACGATGCGGGTTTCGGCCGCGACGCAGGCGCGAACGTCGATGTGGTCACGAAGACGGGCTCCAATGCTCTTCATGGATCGGTATGGGAGTTCTTTCGCAACGATGTCCTGAATGCGAACGACACGTTTCTGAAGCTGGGTGGGCAAAAGCGCGCTGTGATGAAGCAGAACCAGTTTGGTGGAACGATCGGCGGTCCGATTCACAAGGACAAGATCTTCTTCTTCGGTTCGTATCAGGGCACGCGCCAGGTGAACGGACTGTCTTCCAGTTCGCTTGCCAGCAACACTCTGTTTCCACTCACGGATGATCGCAGTGCTGCGGCGATTGGTGCAGCAGGTTGCGCGAGTGCCAAGCCGTTCAATGGTGGCGTGACCGTTGCCTGTAATGGCAGCAACATCAATCCGGTTGCGCTGAATCTGCTGCGGCAGAAGATTCCGAATGGCACCTACCTGATTCCAACGCCACAACGTCTTTCGACCGTAAGTGGGAACCTCGTGGGTCTGTCTACGTTCAGCATTCCGTCGCACTACAGCGAAGACCAATTCCTGATCAATACGGACTATCTTTTCAGCGCAAAGCACACGTTCTCGCAGCGCTACTTCTATTCGCGCCAGCCCCAAGATCAGCCCTTCAGTAGCACCACGAATACGCCGGGAAATGGCGTTACGCCAAACTTTAATAGTCAGGTGGCCGTTCTGAAGCTGACGTCTGCGCTGAGCTCCCGCTTTCTGAATGAGGCGTTGATCGGCTATATCCGCAGCGTAGGTCGTTTGCAGACACAGGCCAACCTTACTTTCGATCAGATCGGTATGACGGCACCAAGCGACCCGAGCTATCCGCTGACGCCGATCATCTCCACCACGGGCTATTTTGCTCTTGGCGGAGTAAACAACGACGTGTCGTTCTCTGCCGTGAACACCTTTGAGATCAGCGACCAGATATCGTTCAACCGCGGAAAGCAGAGCTTTCGCGCCGGCTTTACGGGCGAGAAGAATCAGTTCAACTTTGACGATCCAAACAACAAGCGCGGCAGTGTGGGCTTCCTTACCTTTCAGGACTTCCTGTTAGGTCAGAGTGCCGCACAGAACGGCAGTGGCTTCAGCAATCTAAGTTCGAGTGCAAGTCAGCAGGGCTCTTACTACAAGGGCTATCGCGGCACTACGATGGCGATGTTCCTGCAAGACGATATCAAGCTGAACAACAAACTGACCTTGAATAGTGGTATCCGTTGGGAGTTGAACAGCGGTGTCAGTGCGAATCATGGTCAGCTGAGCAGCTTCTATCCATCCCTGGTCAACCGCTTTGAGCCGGTTCCGGTTGGTGGCACCTTCACGGGGTTCGTCGTACCGAATAACTACCGACTGACATTGCCGGCGGGAGTCACGCGGTTAGGGAGCACGAGCCTGTCGGACAATGACATTCCTCTCCATAACTTTGGCCCACGCGTTGGCTTCGCCTACCAGGCCGCGCAGAATACCGTCATCCGCGGTGGCTACGGGCTGTTCTACACACTGCCCAATGCGAACTCCGTCCTGCAAACGCTGGGAGGTCAGCCGTTCGTCAGCTCCGCCAGTTTGAGTGGGACGGCGAATGCTGCTGCAACCTTCCAGACACCGTTTACGACCGCGCTTACTCCCGGTGTGTGGCGTCCCAGGTCGACGGCCTACACCCTGACCGTGACCGGCGTCGCAAACAACATCGATAGCCCTCAGGTGCAGCAGTACAACCTTGAGGTGCAGCAACAACTCGTCGGCAAGATGGTTCTCGAGGTCGGGTATGTCGGTACGCGCGGCACACGTCTCTCGGAGTCTCGCGCTCTGAATCGTGCCTTCCTCGCCAGCCCATCCAACCCTATCAATGGTGTGACGACCAACACCCTTGCGAGCGCCAATATTCAGGCGCGGGTGCCTTACCAAGGATTCACGCCGGGTGGTGTCACTCGCATTGAGACCTATGGGTTTTCCAACTACAACAGCCTTCAGGCGATTCTGCGGAAGCAGATGTCGCACGGAGTCTATCTGCAGGCTGCTTATACGTGGAGCAAGGGACTCACGACGGTCACGGGCGGCGACGGCACGAACGGTGTCTTCGCTGGAGGCAGCGGCAACAGCAACGATCCGAATGACCGTTACCAGCGCTGGGGGCCTGCCGGCTTTGATCGCACAAACCGCCTGGTTGTGGTGTACACCTACCAGATCCCTGGTGTGAAGAACAGCGGCACCTTTCTGCGCGGTGCTACCAGCGGATGGAAGATCTCCGGCATCTCAACGTTCCAGTCTGGCAAACCCCTTACCTTCACGGACACGCGGAATGGCACAGCATTCGGGACGGCCAGCCGCGCACAGTTTGCTCCCGGCATGTCCAATAAGGACATCAAGAATGTCAACGGCGGATCGACGCTGGACCGCATCCGCAACAACAACTATCTGAACGCCGGGGCGAGCGTGTTTACCGTCGCGCCCTTCGCACCGAATAGCACGACCGTGACTCCGGGCGCTGCGGTCACGGCGACATCCGTACCGACGCTCTACGGTAACAGCGGGATCGGCGCGGTTCGTGGCCCGGGGAATCAGAACTGGGATATGACGCTGGCCAAGACCGCGAAGGTAGGCGGCCTGCGGGAAGATGCGACGATCGACTTTCGCACGGAGCTGTTCAACGTGTGGAATCACGCGCAATACGCTAACCCAGGCACGGGTGTCGGAACGGCAAGCTATGGGTTGATCAATGCGTCGTCTGTCGCTCCCCGGCTGATCCAGTTCGCGCTGAAGTACCAGTTCTAAGGGCGGTTGGGACCGCGCCATAGCACTGAACAGAGGGGAAGGTGGCTGATCCGCCGAGGTCAGCCATCAAAACCCGCCTCGTGAGCAGGTAGTGGATCTCTGTTCCCATAGGCATTGGTTCGAGCGCATCAAAGGCTTCGAAATCTTTCGGATCAACTGACGCGTTTCTGCGTTCCAGGTTTGCAGTGCGCGCCGCGTGGGTAACCCTCTCCGAAACGTTTTTTAGACCCGTGGGCAGTTGGGAACGGCCACCCTTCTGTGATGCCCATGGACAACAGAGTCGGCCGTCCGAGTGGTCAAACCTACCCTCAGCAGCGATTCAGCCCGCCTTGCCATAGCACCCTCAAATCACTGAGAATGTGTACCTTAGACGTTATCGTCTTTGCATGCACACGTTGTACTGCAAGATGCTATTGACAGACGTCCGGTGGTCCCCTTAATTTCTCCGCGATCCAATTGACAAAAACGTTTCGTCACGAAACCGGCTGACACATGCGGATTCGTTTTTGAGGAGCTTATGAAGGCCAACGCAATTACTCCTGGATCCTGGCTTCGTCGCAGGATGCGGACCTACGCATGTGTCGCCGCATTTCCCATCATGCCGCTTGCCGCTGCTGCCGTACTTCTGTCGCCGGCCCTGCTGCATGCGCAGGCTGCCGGTACCGCTAGCGTTCAGGGAACGGTGAAAGACCCTACGGGCGCTGGAATCCCGAATGCGACAGTTGTCTTTGTCAGTACCGAGACGGGTGCGCGGCGTGAAGTTAAGACTGCCGCTTCCGGCGACTATTCCGTGCCCAACGTGCCGGTGGGCGCCTACACGCTGAGTGTCGCAGCTCCTGGCTTCTCCGGTTTCAAGCAGAGCGGCACGCTTGAGGTGGGCAACAATGCCACCGTGGACGCGCCACTTACGATCGGCAGCGAGACCCAGGTCGTCGAAGTGCAGACTGGCGCGGTTGCGCTGGAGACCGAGACCGTTAATTACAAGCAGGTCGTCGACCAGCAACGCATTAATGAGCTGCCTCTAAATGGACGCCAGGCCACTCAGCTGGTGCTGGTCACCGGCGGCGCTGTCACTGCTCCGAGCGGCGATATGGTTGGATCGAAGAACTATGCGTCCTCGACGGTAATTGCGGTCGCCGGCGGGCAGGGTAATTACAACAACTACGTGCTGGACGGCGGATATCACACGGATAACTTCACCAACGTGAACCTGCCGTATCCCTTCCCGGATGCACTGCGCGAGTTCTCGGTTGAATCGAACTCACTGCCTGCACGCAACGGCCTTCACCCCGGCGCTCTGGTCAATGCAGTTACTGTTTCGGGTTCGAACAAGTGGCATGGCTCCGTCTTTGAGTTCATTCGGAACAACGTCATCAATGCGACGAATTTCTTCTCGGTCAACACGACCACGGGTGCACCAATCCGCGACACGCTGAAGCGCAACCAGTTTGGTGGCACCTTTGGCGGACACCTGATCAAGGACAAGCTCTTCTTCTTCGGCGGCTATCAGGGCACGCGGAATAAGCAGGTTGGTAATGCGACGAACTACTGCCTGCCTACGCCCGCGGAGCTTGCCGGCGACTTCAGCCAGATGGGCGGCGCCTGCGCCAAGAACGCAGCGGACGGCTCGAATCTAGTGAATCCTTCCAATGGCGCAAGGATCAACACGACAGCGGGAACAGCGGGTTACCGTAGGGTTGATCCGGCAACTTACTCGGCACAGTCGCTGGCTTTTGTGAAGTATCTGCCGCTTGCGCAGGCAGATCAGTACGGCCTGGCGAGTGTGGCTCTCCCAGCCAACAATAAGGAAGATCAGTATATTGGCCGCGTGGACTGGAATATTTCGCAGCGTCACACCTTTTACACGCGTTACTACATCACGAACTACAACGCGCCGTCCTACTACTCGCCGACGAATATTCTTTTGACGACGACTGCGGGCAATGATGAGCGCGTGCAGACCGCTACGATCGGTGACATCTTCAATATCTCGCCGAACATGGTGAACACGTTCCACGCGACGTGGGCTCGCCGCCGTAACAATCGCGGGCCGACAGCGGGCGGCATCAACGCGACCACGCTGGGCGTGAACGTGTATGCGTATGTGCCGGTAGACTTCCGCCTGTCCGTCACCAACGGCCCGTCCGCCGGTTGCGGTACGTGCTCGCCGGGCTTCTTCAACAGCAACAGTGAGGACTTTGCCGATGACATCGACTATCAGCACGGCAAGCATTCGTTTGCCTTCGGCGCAGAGTATATCCGCGCGGCGGATAACACGAATGCCGGCTACCTGCAGAACGGTCAGTACACCTTCAACGGCCAGCTCTCGGGCGTAAACAACAGGAATGTTGGTGAGGGCATGATCGACTTCCTCACCGGTCGTATGCAGAGCTTTGGTCAGAGCCGGTCGCAACAGACATCGTTCCGCGAGAACATCTTCTCCGGTTACGCGCAGGACACGTGGCACGCTACCAGCATCATGACCATCACTTACGGCCTTCGCTATGAGCCGATGCTGTTCCAGGCGGACCGATTCGGCCGCGGCAGCACCTTCGATCAGGCGGCCTTCAACAGCAACACGCACTCGGTCATCTATCCCAATGCGCCTGCCGGCACGCTGTATCCCGGCGATCCTGGCGTTCCCAAGAACCTGACGAACAACCGCCTGAATAACGTGTCACCGCGTGTGGGTATTGCGATCAATCCTCATCCGACGACAGTCTTCCGCGCAGGTGGAGCCGTGATGTACGACAGCCCGGCCCTGTACCTGAATCAGCGGCAGATCACCAATGCGCCGTTCACCAATGAGATCGGTATCACGGGAAATCTTTCCTTTGCCAATCCTTACAATGGCTATGCTGGTGGCAGTCCCTTCCCAGGTGTCTTTCCGCCGGATAAGACATCGGTTTTCCCCACGCAAAGCGCGTACGTCATCATGAAGCGTGACGCTCGTACCCCGGCCATCTATCAGTGGACGGCGAGCCTGCAGCAGGAACTGGGCAAGGGCTGGACGTTCTCAGCTAACTACCTAGGCAATCGGAATATTCACCAGTACATGGGTGTCTATCCAAACCGGGCCACTTACATTCCTGGCAACTCGACGGGTGCTGCCGGATCGTGCGGAGGACTGACTGGAGCAAACTTGCCTGCTGCTGGCTCGGCCTGCTCTACGACGGCATCAGCCAATGCGAACGCGCGTACGCCGCTATCGCTTGCTAACCCGGCGCAGGGTGTTTACTACACACCCACGTTTACGGTCATCGATGATCACGGGTACTCGAACTACAACGGCGGTATCTTTACCGTGCAGCACCGCCGGGGGAACTTCAACTTCCTGGCGAATTACACGTGGTCCAAGTGCCTGGACCTGGTCGATAATCAGGGCGACATTGCGCAATCGTTTCTGCAGAACACCGCAAACCCACGCGGCGATTATGGTGCATGCGGTTTCGACGTGCGTCATATCGCCAACATCACCTTTGTTACCGAGAGCAAGTTCACCAGCCTGCACGGTATTACCGGCGCCCTCGTAAACGGATGGCAGATTGCTCCGTTAATCCGTATGACCAGCGGTTTGCCGATCAATGTCACCACGGGGTCGGACGTTTCGCTGACTGCCCAGGGTCAGGATCGCCCTAACCTTGTGGTGGGTGTTCCCCTTCGCACAAACGTGAAGGTGACCAGTCTTGCTGCGGGAGGTAACCGTTTCTTCTTCAACAAGGCAGCGTTCACCGCAGCTCCGACCGGTACGTTCGGGAACCTGCCACGTAACTTTCTCCGGACTCCGGGGCAATACAACGTGGACGTCTCCGTCAGTCGTAACTTCAGTGTGTATGAGCAGTTAAAGTTCCAGATCCGTCTGGAGAGCTTCAACGTTCTTAACCACCCAAACTTTACGCAGACTGGCTTCACGACCTCGAATCCCAGCAGTTCCACCTTCGGTTTTGCGAATGCAGCCGGCGACCCACGCATCTTCCAGGCGGCTGGTCGTTTCACCTTCTAACCTCACATGAGACGACGGCGCGGGCCCAGGCCCGCGCCGTCGTTGTCCGCACATAGAAATACTTCGTCCCCGTAATCTAAAAGCCAAGCAGGGATTGACTATCCTCCTGCTGATTGAATCTGGAGCTAGAACATGAGTGAAACAACCCGCCGCGGCTTTATCAAGCAGGCCGGTATCGTTGCTGCCGCCGCCACTGTCTGGGATGCGAAAAGCTACGCCGCGATTGTTGGTGCGAATGACCGTGTGCGTACCGCCGTGATTGGAGCGGGCGATCGCATGCGCTCGGCGCTCATCCCTTCGTTTCTGCAGCACTCGAAAGAGATGAACTTCGAGTTTGTCGCGGTCTCTGACATCTGGAACAAGCGTCGGGATGAAGGCGCTGCGTTCGTCAGCAAAAAGATGGGCGGCGGCAAGGTCGACGCGGTGCGGAACAATGACGAACTCTATGCACGTAAAGATGTCGATGCAGTCCTGATCGCGACTGCCGACTTCCAGCACGCGATGCACGGCGTGGAAGCGGTGAATCATGGCCGCGATGCGTATGTTGAGAAGCCAATGGCGCACACCATGGGCGATGCTCGCGCAATCCGCGACGCCGTTCACAAGTCCGGCAAGATTGTGCAGATCGGTACGCAGCGCCGCTCCACACCGTCTTACCAACGCGCCTTCGATTACATTCGGTCCGGTGAGTTCGGCGACATCGTGAATGTCGAGATGACGTGGAACGTAAATCAGCCTGGCCGCTGGCGCCGCCCGGATGTTGTGCCGCTTCTGAAGGAAGCGGATACGGACTGGAAGCGCTATCTGGGCAACCACCCGTACCAGCCCTTTGACGCTCGCAAGTATCTTGAGTTTCGCCTCTTCTGGCCGTTCTCCTCTGGCATTCCGGATCAGTGGCTCGTCCACCAGATCGACACGGTGCACTGGTTCACCGGATATCCGCGGCCGCGCTCGGTCGTTGCAAACGGCGGCATCTATGCCTGGCATGATGGCCGTAGTAATTGGGATACGCTCACCGCCGTCTTTGACTATGGCCCGCTCGATGACATGAGCAAGGGCTTCCAGGTGATCTATTCGTCGCGGCAGACCAATGAGGCTGGCGGCGTGAAGGAGATCTATCGTTCCGTTGGCGGCTCGCTCGACATGGACAAGCAGATCGTCACGAACGAGGGTGGTCTGACTGCCAAGTACGCTGCCGAGATGAAGATGCAGCCGCGGCAGTTGAAGACGTTTTCACTTGGTGATGTTGAGAAGGTCTCGAACGATGCCAATACTGGCGCCGATCCCCAGACGAGCGCGAACATGCGCAACTGGATGGAGTGCGTCCGTAACCGCAAGACACCGAATGCGAGTGTGGACGCGGGTTATAGCCACTCGGTAGCCCTCTGCATGTGCATTGCTGCGATGCAGACCGGTGCCAAGGTGACGTTCGACGACAAGGCGCAGCAGGTCGTCGCTGGAGGCAAGCTTGTCGGGTAAGCGAATCGCTCTTTCTGCGGTTGCCGTGGGCGCACTGGCGCTCGCGGCACACGCGCAGGTTACGGTGACACCGCATGAGGCAGACCACCGCATCGATGTCACGGTCGATGGTCACCCCTTCACCAGCTACATGTGGCCGACGAGCCTCGATAAGCCAGTGCTCTATCCGCTGGTTGCGCCGGATGGCACCACGGTCACTCGCGGCTTTCCTTTGGAGCCGCGGCCAGGGGAGCGTGTCGACCATCCGCATCACGCGGGCGTCTGGTTCAACTATGGCAACGTGAATGGCTTCGACTTCTGGAATAATTCCAGTGCGATTCCTGCGGCCCAGAAGCCGAAGATGGGCTCTATCCACCACACACGGATCGTCTCAACGAAATCCGGTAAGCAAGAGGGCGAGATCGTAACGGAGTCAATCTGGACCGACGGAACCGGGACGGATCAGCTCAAAGAACTGACCCGCTACGTCTTTCGCGCAGAGAATGGCACGCGGACCATCGATCGTATCGCCACACTGACCGCGCTGAAGCCCGTGACCTTTAAGGATGACAAAGAAGGTCTGCTCGGGATGCGCGTGGCACACTTCCTGGAGTCACCGACGGAGAAGGGCGGCACATTCAATGATGCGTCCGGCCGTCCGACGAAGGTTGAGACTGCAGACACCAGCGGAGCAACGGGCGTCTACCGTACCTCCGCGGGTATCAGCGGCGACAAGGTTTGGAGCACACGCGGTGCTTGGTGTGCGCTCACCGGGACAAGTCCCGAAGGCAAGACAGAGACGGTCGTGATCCTCGATAACCCGGTCAATCCTGGATTTCCGACGTACTGGCATGCCCGCGGCTACGGTTTGTTCGCCGCGAATCCGTTGGGCGACCATGTCTTCGACCCAAAGGCACCCGAGCACAACTTCACCATTGCGCAGGGACAGTCCGCAACGTTTCGCTACCGCATCCTGCTGCATTCCAGCGCGATGACTCCGCAGCAGCTTGATGCGGCGGAAGCAGCGTTCGCGAAGGTAAAGTAAGGGCAAGGATCTTTCACCAGATATCCCCACAGAAGCGATTGTCATGAACAGGCAATCGCTTCGAATCTTTTGCGCAGAGGTTTGAAGCTCAGTATGGGAAACAGGAAGTAGTTCCGCACGTCGTTGCTCAGGGTCGCGGTAGTAGGATGTGTCGCTTCGGTTGCCGGCGCGCAACAGGCTGCACCAGCGATCACCCTGCAGGTGCGCGACTACCTGACACTTCCATCGGCGGAGAAGCTTGATCCTACGACGCAGCAGCAGGGAGAGATCTCTCGCGTGAACTTTCTGCGGGAGGAGCCGGGGCCGGACCGGGGACGCGTGTTCCTGAGCAATCTGAACGGGCCGCTATACATCCTGGACAAGAAGACCAAGGAATTGACGACGTATCTTGACTTCAATGGCCGCGATGGTCGGAAGGGCATCTTCCATCGCCTGAACTTTGCGACCGGCTACCAGAGTGGTTTGATCACGGTTCAGTTCGACCCGGACTACCGGCACAACGGCAAGTTCTACACCATTCACATGGAAGACCCGAAGGTTACTGCGTCTGCCGTGCCGGACAATGCAAGCGTTCCGCGGTTGAACGTCACTGGCTATGAGACGACGGCGCCTGTGCGTACCTCGGGGCCAGCAGAGCGTGAGTGCGTGCTGATTGAGTGGACGGATACCAATACGGCTGACAAGACATTTCAGGGCACGGCGCGCGAGGTTTTGCGCATACCTTATCTCGGCCACATCCACCCGATGGGCGATATCACCTTCGACCCCACGGCGCGCAAGGGCAGTCCAGAGTGGCACGTGATGTACGTGTCGAGCGGTGATGGTGGTTCGGGCGAGACCCTGAAGCCCATTACGCGGAACAACCCGCAGCGGCTGGACACGATGGTGGGCAAGATCCTGCGGATCATCCCGGATTTGTCGGAACATACCAAGACAAGCAAGGTAAGTCCGAATGGGCGGTACCGCATTCCGGATGACAATCCTTTTGTGAATACCGCTGGCGCCTATGGTGAGATCTGGGCATACGGCCTGCGCAATCCGCACCGGTTGACCTGGTATGTCGACCCGCATGGAAAGAAGCCGTACCTGATCGTCAACGTGATCGGTCTGGCTACGTGGGAGACGGTCGACATCATCCACAAGGGCGCAAACTACGGCTACTCCGAGCGTGAGGGAAATGAACACCTGAAGGCGAACAACCGGACGGAGGCTCTGCCCGCGGATGACCGTATCCCGGTGCGCATTGGTGACGAGCCAGGGACGGAGATGGTCAAGCCGACGTATCCTGTGCTGCTTTACCCGCACAAGGACGGTGGCGGCGATGCGATCTCCAGCGGCTTCGTCTATGAGGGTAAGATCGCTGCGCTCAAGGACAAGTTCCTCTTCGGCGACATCACCACCGGGCGCATCTGGTGGGCGGACATCCACGAGATGATCGCGGCGGACGACGGTAATCCTGCCACCATGGCGACGATGCATCCGGTGCAGATCGAATACACTGACCCGCAGGGCAAGACGGAGACCTATCCGAACCTTGCGCCGATCGTGACGGCTGCCTATCACGCGCGCGGTGGCGTCGCGCCATATATGCCCGGCTATGGAACGCCCGTAGGCAAGGGACGAGCGGACATTCGCCTGGTGATGGACAATGCGCAGAACATCTACATCATCAGCAAGAGCGACGGCATGCTGCGCACCGTGACGGGTGTAACGGCGAAGTGAACTATTCCACCGCAGTGGGGCGATAGCTGCTGCCCCATTGCGATGGATGTGCGCCCATGACGAAGCGAAGCGTGCCGCCAGCCTGAATCTGCTCCCATGTAAGGACCGGCTTATCCAGAGGCTTCTCGTTAAGAGAGGCCGACTGGATATACACGTTGGTCTTTGAGTTGTTCTGAGCTGTGACGGTGAAGGTCTTGCCGTTGGCCAGCTTCAGGCTCATGCGCGGATAGATTGGCGAGCCAATCATGTATTCGCCGCTGGCCGGGTTTACGGGATAGAAGCCGAACGACGTGAAGAGCAGCCATGCGGACATCTGCCCACAATCGTCATCGCCATCCAGTCCGCCGGGGCCGCTGCCGTATTCTTTCGCAGCAATCTCACGCACCCGGGCTTGTGTCTTCCATGGTTGTCCTGCGAAGTCGTACAGGTAGCCGTAGTGGTGGCTGGGCTCGTTCTTGTGGACGTTGTGACCTTCAGCGAAGTGCTTGTCCAGTTGTGCTGCGTACTTGTCTGCGCCGCCGATCAGCTGCATCAGGCCTGCCTGGTCGTGGAACATGCTGTAGGTGTAGACCCACGCATCACCCTCTGTCCAGCCGGAGACGGCGCGGTTCTCGTTCGTGTCGTCGGTGCCACCAATGGGAGCCCACTTGCCATCGCTGGTACGGCCGTTCATCAGCGAGAGCTTCGAGTTGAAGAGGTTGCGACCGTTCAGTGAGCGATGCAGGAAGAATTTGTAATCGTCCGTTCTGCCGAGCGCCTGCGCTACCTGCGCCACACACCAGTCGTCGTAGCTGTCCTCCAGCGTGCGGCTGGCAGCTTCATCGGTCTTGTCCGTCGGAATGTATCCGAGGCTCTTGTAGTAGGTGAGGCCGGCGCGCGCCTCGTAGGGCGTGTGCTCCTCACGGTCCAGCCAGCGGCGCGTGGTGTCGCCGTCGGGTGGGGACATCGCGTCTTTGTAGACGGCCTTCCATGCCAGTTCACGGTCGAAGCCATGAAAGCCTTTGCGGATGGCTTCTGCGACGAGCGAATCCGCGTGCGTGCCGATCATGATGTTGGTGTAGCCGGGGTTCGGCCACTTCGGCATCCAGCCGCCTTCTTTAAAGTTCTGAAGTAGAGCGGTGATCATGCCGTCGACGCGTTCGGGGGCCATCAGCGTGATCAGGCTGTTCTCGGCTCGGAAGGTATCCCAGATGGAGTAGGCCGTGTAGCTCTCGCCGGTGTGCATCGTGTCGTCGAAGGCGCTGTAGTAGCGGCCGTACTCCGAGAACTCACGCGGATAAAGCATCGCGTGATAGAGCGCGGTGTAGAGCTTCGCCTTCTCACTGTTGCTCGCGCTTACCTGCAGGCGTTGCAGTTTGTCATTCCACTGAGCGCGGAGTTTACGCTGCGCTGCGGTGAAGTCCCACGTTGGGATTTCGTGCTGCAGGTTCTCGCGCGCCTGATCGATGCTGAGAAACGAGGTACCGACGCGCATCTCGACGTCTGCACCGGGAGTGAACTCGACGTAGGCGCCACGGTAGGCGTTGGCATCGTTCATGCCGTAGGTGTTGCCGGCTCGCGGCAGCTCACGGAACTGCACGACGAAGTATCCCTTGAAGGACGGTAACGCTGCTGCGCCTTTGTCCGGACCCAGGTGCGCATCCATGCGGTGCGGGTTGTAGCCGGTGATCTCACGCCGCTTCAGGTCGACATTGGCAAAGCCGTTGATGCCGGGGCGTGAGGCTTCGACGAGGATGCGTGCATCGCCCGTCTTCGGAAAGCGGTAACGCATGAGTGCTGCGCGGTCGCTGCCCGTCATCTCCGCACGCAGGCCATCGGCGAGCGTTACGGCGTAGTAGTCGGGACGAGCGGTCTCGTCTTCATGGCGGAAGGCGACGGCGCGATCTTCCGGCTTCGTGCGCAGGGCGCCAGACTGCGGGACGATGGTGACATAACCGTAATCGCCCATCCAGATGGCGGGCTGGTGTGTGCCGATGAAGCCGCTGATGATCTTGTCGTCGTAGTTGTACGACGTGATGCTGATCTTGTTCTGGCGCGTCTGCGCAACCCAGCTCGTCATGCCGAAGGGCGCCGTGACGAAGGGCATGGTGCCGCCATACCCGATAGAACTCTTTTGGGTGCCAACGAGAGGGTTCACGTACGAGACGGCATCGCGTGGTGGCGCAGCGGCAGCGACAACGTTACGCGCGCCAAGCGTGAGCAGCATCAGGCAGAACAACCTCTTCATCAACGGAGCGACCTCGTACTTAGAACTGCGCCCTGTTTCGCACCGCGTTCACTATCGTCACGGGGCGAAACAGGGCAGCGGAACTATCTTACGGTTGATGCTGTGCGGATGGCTTGCCAGCGCTCTTCGCGCCGGGCTCCAACAGCTCTTCCTTGCACGTTGGCGGAGCGCTGACAGGGTTGCAGCGGACAGGCATGCCATCAGGGAAGCCGACGGAATAGCCACTCCAGACCGATGGTTCGGAGAGCGGGTAATCCGTGCTGATCATCGTTGCGCCACTGCTCAGTGCTTCATCGCGGCGGGTGGTGTTGTTATCGCGCGCAGCCACGGTGCCTTCGTCTGTGCGTGTGCGGACGATGAATCCCTGCTTGATAACGGAATCGATCTCTGCCTGCGTGCCGCCGTTCATCTCAACGAAGGCTGCGTCGTCTTCGGTCGGAATGGCATGCGTGAACAGTACGCGTCCCTTGAGGTTTGGGTGCCCTACAAGGTAGACGGGGCTCGCGTTGCGCTGATCCATCAGGAAGATCACCTTGCCGCGCGACTCGGCCAGCGTGGGCCAGTTGCCCGCCATCACGGCTTCGCGCAGCGTCTTGTACGAGCCACGAACCTGGTCGGGAAGGATCATCTCCTTGTCGGAGAAGACAGAGCGGATTTCTTTGTCCAGCGCGTCGAACTCGGTTGCCGTCCATGCCGGAACATCCACGCCACCCGGCATGTTGCTCTTGCCGCTCTTGTTTTCAATCAGCAGAAAGAGTGGCACATGGTTCGGGTGCGCCTTCGACCAGTCACGGACCTGCTTCAGGCACTCTTTGAACAACGGGCACGACGAGCGCTGGTTCAGGTCCTGGACGTGGATGACCTTGATACCGGGCTTCTCCATCTCGTGCTTCGGATCGAAATACGGATCTTCGGGAAGGCCCTTATCCTTGGTCAGCTTAATGATGCTGGGGTGTGCGAAGCGACCGCCCTGCGGATCCGGGAATACGTCGATCTCAAGCTGACGCACGCCACCGTCGAGTTGACTGGCAAGCGACTTATGCGCGTACTCGAGAGAGGCGTATGACTTCGGTTTGACCGACTTCAGATACGCGGCTTCGCTGGGCGCAAAGCCCAGGTTGTAGCTGTTGTGCGATCCAATGACCTGAATCTGGTTCAGCTTCAGGGTCTTATCCTGCTTTGCTGCGTCCTGCCTGCTCTGCGCGGGTGACATTGCAGCTACTGCCATGAGTGCAATTGCGAATCGCTTCACGAACTGTCCTTCTATTACAGATTAAAGAGCCTGGAGTAGCCTGAGCCGCTCCTGGCGCTAGTGTGCACGGCCAAGATTAAAAGATGAGTGTGAACGGAAGGAAGCCCTGGCGCCAAAAAAGCCCCGAGGAGTCGGGGCTTTCTGGCGTTGATGGGCTTGTCCAAGTTACCAGGCGAGCTTGGAGGGGAAGAACTCCGCGAAGAGGTCGTCATAGTACGGCTTCAGCTCAGCCAGGTTTGGCTTGGTATTGCCCTTGGAGTAGAGATCGTACGGGTTGAAGCGAAGTACGGAGGGCAGCATGGCGCGATCCTGTTCGTTGCACAGGTGGTCGTACGCTCCATGGCGGTGCCATGCGTAGAACGAGTGGTAGCGCAGCATGTACAGCGCTTCCATCGGCAGGTGATTCTTCATCACTTCGTAGATGTAGCCGTCGTGACCGAAGCTCATCTTGACCTTGTCCAGGCCGCAGTTTGGCTCGTAGATGCCGTACTTGGTCTGGAAGACCGGGTTGTTGAAGTCGGGGTTCGCCTTGAAGTATTCCGGGAAGACGACCTGGTCCGAGTAGGCGCAGCCGGTTGGGAAGGTATCGCCCACAACGCCCCACTGCGGTTCGCCGTACAGGCAAAGGCACTTGCCGAGATCATGCACGAAGCCGGTTGCAACCATCCAGCGCGGCTCGTTGTTGGCGCGCATCGCCTCCGAGGTCTGTAGCAGGTGCTCCATTTGCGTCAGGTCGGTATCAGGATCGCTGTCATCAACGAGGGTGTTCAGGAACTCCGCTGCTTCCCAAATGCTCTTCTCGCCACGCGTCAGCCCGAAGTACTCCTTCTCCTTACCCAGAACGTACTCATGGGTCTGGTGAAGGTGATTCAGGCGATAGAACTCAGCGACGCCGGGATTTGCCTCTGCGTCGTACTGACGGAACTCCGTCTCGGTCTTGCCTTCCTTGTAACGGCCTTCCAGAAACTCATCCCACTCATCCATGTCTCCGAGGGGATTGTGCGACGAGGGTGTTGCGACGGCTGTGCTCATGGGACGACTCCTTGGGGCCACAGGGAGTCGTACCCTCCGAGGGCTTAGTTAGCGGTAACTATACGCACGCCGCAGGACCATGCGCAAGGGGCTTTGCAGAAAGATTTTCGGGGCCGACGGCTAGGGGGAAACGGTGGATTCCCGCTGCACGAGCCGAGGTTCCAGCAGGATGCTGCTCGCCTCCAGTTCGGGGTCTTCCGCCAGCCGAACGGCGAGTTCGCCGGCTATTGCGCCGAGTTGCTCGGTGTCGTGGTCGATGGAGCTGAGCGGGGTCTTCAGGTAGGTGGCGTACCGCATGTTGCCGCAGCCGACAAATGCAATGTCCTGCGGGATGCGCAGGCCAGCCTCCCGCGCGGCTTCCATGGCGCCAATGGCGGTGAGGTCGTTGTAGCAGAAGACGGCGTCCGGCCTGGGCTGGGCGTTCAGGAGCTGCTGCATGGCCGTATGGCCCTGGCTGTCACCGGTCTCTTCAAAGCGTTCCAGCGTCAGGACGATCTCTTCGTCGACGGGCATGCCGTTGCTGGCCAGGGTGTCGCGGTAGCCGCGCATGCGCTCTAAGGATGGGCTCATGTCGCTGCCGCCGATGTGAGCGATGCGGTGTTTGCCGATGTCGACGAGGTGCTGGGTGGCAATGCAGCCGGCCTTGTAGTCGTTCGATCCCACGAAGTGCGCTGCCAGGTAAGGGAAGTTGCGGTCCACCAGCAGGTAGGGCGTCCGTTCATCGCCCAGTTCATAAAAACTCCTGAGTTTGGGCTGGCAGGAGGCGATCAGCAGCACATCAACGCCACGGCTGAGCAGCGTGCGGATCTCCTGTTGCTCGATCTCCGGTCTCTCCTCCGACGATGCGATCAGTAGCGCGCGCTGGCTGGCGCGGAGGACGGCGGAGAGGGACTTGGCAAACTCCGCGAAGAACGGGTGAACCAGATCCGGCACAACCAGGCCCACCGTAAAGGTCTTGCCGCTGGCAAGGCCGCGCGCCAGCATGTTGGGCTGGTACTTCAGCTCAGCCATCCGCTTCAGAACGCGCGCGCGCGTCTTCTCGCTGATATCGGTGTTGCCGCGCAGCACCTTGGACACCGTGACGGTGGAGACGTTCAGATCGCGCGCAATATCTTTAAGCCGGACGGCCAAGTGCTCTCCTGGAACGAGTGCTGTGGCTCCAGTCTAGCGCCCGGCGCGCGCGATTTGAACGTCATTACGTGAAGCGTGCTTGAGTTACGAAAAGCGTGTCTGGCGCTGCAGCCGATATCCGCAATAGGCCAGGCTGCCAATCAGGATAGTCACCAGGATCGCAATCCAGCGGTAGTTCATGGCGAAGGGCGGAAGGACAGCGCGTGATCCAAGGAAGACGAAGAAGCCCGTGGCGACGATGACGATGGCGTAATCCCACCAGCGTTTGCGTTCCGAACGATCGCCGAACTCATCACCGCTCTGTGCCAGCAGGGTCTCGCGGTAGTCCAGGCCGTACCGGGCACACTCCTGTTCCAGCGCGCGGTTGCGCGAGGAATGCTCATTGACCGAAGCCTTTGCGGTGCTGATGAAGAGGGCGCCGATGATCATGATCACGGAGCCGCCGGCTACCAGCAGCTTGTGCTGCATGTCAGCGTGCGCGAGTTCCCCGAAGACGAGTGCGCCCCACGCCAGGCCCCAGAGCTGGTTGGTGTTTGAGAGCGGGATGCCGCGGCCGATGCCGACATACTTCGTCGCAAACTGCTGGAAGAGATCGCCGATAACCCAGACGAAGCCACCCAGGAAGAGCCAGAAGACCATGGAACTGCTGTGTGCCAGTTGGAAGGCAGAGGAGTTCCTGCCGCCATCCAGCGTCCAGGTGAGCGTGAAGACGGTGAGCAGTTCGCCCACCGTGAACGCGGTGACGAACGAGAGCGGGTTCATGCCGCTGAGGTACGCCTTGCGGTAGGGCACGTACATGGTGCCCCACATGAAGCTGGCGCCAATCGCGGCGAGCACTCCGCCGAGCGCGTTGTGGCCGGTGGCCGTCACGCCGCCGTGGAGAGTGCTGAAGCCGAGCATGATGGCCGCAACCACGATGCAGGCGCCACCAACGACGACCTTGGTGATGGTCTTGCCGTCAGCACCTTGCAGCTCACGGAAGAGCAGGCGTCCCCACAGGAGCCCGATGAGTGAATTGGTGTTCCACATGGGAAAGGCGACGGCGAGACCGACGTCACGAATCGCGAAGACCGTCAGCGTGTTGGCGACGGCCCACAGCGCGCCGGCAAGCAGCGCCCACACCAGCAGATGCTTCCGCGCCATCAGGTCACGGAAGACGTAGCTGGTGCCCTTCAGCAGCGTCGGGAAGGTCCAACGTGCGGTGAAGACACCCGCAACCATGCAAAGCGAGATTGCAAAGGGCGAGAAGCCCGCAGTCACCAGCTTGGTCGGCGCTTCCGCCGCACCAAGCCACACACCTGCCGTCAGGCCGCAGAGAACGCCGAGACCATGCAGAGAAGAATTTGATTTCGAAGATGAAGACTTGGTCGCCAGCGTCTTTGCCCGTTCGACTGAGAAGATTAGTGAAGCGCGATGAGCAACGCAATACCGAGACCGAGTACTACGACGGGGATCCAGAACTGTGCGTCCGTCAGGATCGCCTTTGCCATGTTGTTCTTACCCAATCGCTGCTCCCCTACGTTACCGCTTACTTTCACGCCAAACTAGGCTTTGGTGGAAAGGCTTGTCAAGCTGAAGTGTACGGCGCCTGCATCCAAGCGCCTGAGGACCTGAGTTGATCGTAAAGCTTTGTGACGCAAAAGACCTGCCGGCAGCCGGCGAATTGAAGTCCTTTCGAGGCGGGAAAGACTTCGAGATCTGTATCACCCCGTCGCAGGAGGGCGCGGGGAAGCTCCTTGCCTTTGACAACCGCTGCCCACACCAGCACGCACCCCTGTCGGCCGGCCATATGGACGGTTGTCGCGTGGTCTGCCCGTACCATGCGTGGAGCTGGGATGTGACGACGGGAAAGTCTGACAACGCCGCCGATCCGGACCTGCCCCGCTACGAAGTGAGGCAGTACGGCGACGAAGTCTTCATCCAGCTCCCAGGCAGCGCCGGCTGAAATCACATTCGCTTGAGATCCGTGACGCATGACGGAATCGCGACAAAGCCCTTACGGCAGCGGGACAATTGCCACGCACGCGCTTGCTATCGTCTTCTTCGTAATGGGTCGACGGGTCTCAGGAGAGAGCGATGCAGGCAAGATCTCTCGTTGCTGCGGGATGCATGGTGTTGCTTGTAAGCGGCAGTCCTGCCTTGAATCTGCGCTTGCGCGGTAGTGACAATCCGCAGACCGTCCCGATCACTGCGAAACGGTACGAGTTCACGCCGAATGAGCTGACGCTCAAGGTGAATGAACCGGTTGTGCTTGTCTTTAAAAGCGACGATGCGACGCACGGCATGCACTTCGAAGATTTGAACCTGGATGCGGTCATTGCGAAAGGCACTGGCGCCGAAGTGAAGTTCACCCCTGACAAGACCGGCGATTTCGTTGGTCATTGCGCCGTCTTTTGCGGGACGGGCCATGGTGGCATGACGCTTACGATCCATGTGGTTCCGTAGCCGATTCTGTTTTGTCTGGCGTCCGTCCGCGGCCAGCACCGCCCTCTTTCAGGGCGGTGTTTTTTTGCGCGCGACACAATCGCGTCCCGTTCTGGAATCGGTGGAATTCGGTGCAAAGCAGTGACAAAGCGATAACAAGCTCCTTAGGACATTCCCCCATACTCGGGGACATCAGAGCCGATCGGATGGAGTTAGTCCAAGTGAGACGAAATGCTCGCGCCTGTTTGACCTTACGGTGTGTCTCCACGGTCGTCGTCGCCTTGCCGGGTGCGACAGTATCGAGGGCGATGCACGCGCAGACCCCAGGGACCGGCGCCATCACCGGTGCTGTCCTTGATCCGTCGGGCAGAGTGGTCGTTCATGCGGAGGTGGTTGCCATCCATGATGCGACGCATCAAGAGCGGCGCGGTGTGACAGATGACAGTGGGATCTACCGGCTGTCACTGCTATCCCCAGGCCGCTATACGATTACAGTCTCTTCTCCAGGTTTTGCTTCTGTTGGTCTGCCTTTGGTTGCGGTGGATACCGGCGGCGTGAGTTCGATCAACGTCACGCTATCGACGGCCAAGGCCGACACGCGCGTGCAGGTGAATGCGGATGCGTCTCTCGCCAGCTTCGAGTCGGCGACGTTGGGGGGGCTTGTCGATCAGACGGCGGTGCTCGCTTTGCCGCTGCGGAACCGTAATTTCACGCAGATTCTGGGGCTGTCCCCTGGTGTCATTACGGAGGTGCCGAGTGCTGCGGCCATTGGTGCCGGCACGCAGAATGTCTCCTCGAACGGCGCGAAGACGACCGCGAACAACGTGCAATTCAACGGTGTGGATGCGAACAACCTCGCGCAGAACTCTATGACTAACATCGGTCAAGAGGTTGGTGTCGCGATTCCTGCACCCGATGCTATCGATCAGTTCAAAGTGCAGACTGCGAATTTCGATGCCGCCTATGGACGCGGCTCCGGCGCCAATGTGGATGTTGTAAGTAAGACCGGGAGCAATCATTTTCACGGAACCGTGTGGGAGTTCCTGCGAAACGATCTCTTCGATGCGAATGATTTCTTTCTCAAGCAGCAGGGGCAACGCAGGCCGGTACTGAAGCAGAACCTGTTTGGCGGAACGCTGGGCGGTCCCATTCGGCACGACCGCACCTTCTTCTTCCTGGCATATCAGGGCCTGCGGTCCAGCAATGGTCTTGGCGCGAAACGCACGGCCACGCTTCCTTTGCTAACGTCCGATCGTTCCGCCCGCAAGCTTGGCGCACAGTTCTGCCCGGATGAGCACACGGATGGGCAGGGTGCGCCGCTTTCGGGTTATCTGACTCATGCGGGCGGTACGCAGGTGGCGTGCGATGGGTCCAACATCAATCCGGTCGCGCTAGCCATCCTGAATGCGAAGCTGCCTGGGGGAGACTTTGCGATTCCGAGTCCGCAAACAGTATTGGCGGGAACAGATCCATCGGAACTGCCCGTGGGGCAGTCTACGTTTGCGCCGCCCGCTCGCTACAGTGAAGATCAGTTTTCGATTCATCTCGATCATGCCCTGAGTCCGAAGAACACACTGTCAGGACGGTTCTTTTATTCACGCTCGCCCTTCACATTGCCTTTCTCGCAGAATGCGGCAAACGTTCCCGGCTGGGGCACAGAGCAACTGGATCGGAACACGATCTTCCTTCTTGCCGATACCCACGTCTTCAGTGCGAACCTGGTGAATGTAGCGCGCGCCGCTTATATGCGGTTTGACGGAACGGCGCGTGTGCAGCATCCGTTGCTCGCCTCTGCCATTGGTCAGAGCAGTCCCACTGGACTGGTTGGTCAAGCGACGGGTGCTCCTGGCATGTCGATCGATGGACTGTTCACCATCGGGGATGCGGGCACGCCATCGCAATGGCAGGTGACGAATTCCTTCATCTACCAGGACACACTGTCTTGGTTGCGTCGCAGGAACAGTCTTCGTTTTGGCGCAGAGGTGAAGCATCATCAGGTCGATATCGATGCGCCGTTTTCGCAGACTGGGTTGACGGATATCGCTACTTTTGCGGACTTTCTGGTGGGGCAGAGCGCGGCTCAGAACGGTAGCAGCAGCGGTGTCAGTAATGTGACGACTTCCTACGGCGCTTCGGGTATTGCACGCAAAGATGGCGTTTACAACGATTTTGCGGCATTTGTGCAGGACGATATCCGGTTGCTGCCGCGGCTGAGTTTGAATGTTGGCGTGCGGTATGAGATCTTTGGCGCGCCTTATGAGAAGAATGGACGTCTTCCCAACTTCGATCCGACGCTCGCAACGGGGGACGTTTCTGCGGGCGGTTCACTCTCCGGCTTTGTTGTTCCGTCCAATTTCAGCGGCGATATTCCCGCTGGTGTGACGCGTTTGAATCGTCTCAGTCTATGGACCAGTCGTTTCGGAGATGTGTCGCCTCGATTCGGTTTCGCCTGGCAGGTTTCCGGGCAGCCAGCGGTTGTGATCCGGGGCGGTTATGGCATTTATTTTGACCAGCACTCCGGTGGTTACATCGAGGGTCAGATCGGTCAGGCGCCGTTCTCTGTTCAGCAGTTTTTGTCCGGCTCGCCCAACGGTGGGGCGACCCTGCAAAACCCGTTCAGTCCGCAGCTGCCGGCCGCTGACAACTATCCGATCTTCGTTCCGCGAGTGCCGTTTGGATTTCCATTCCTCCAGGGAATCTCACCCGAGCTGAAGGATGCGTACACGCAGGAGTTCAACCTGAACGTGCAGACGGAGCTATCGCACAATGATCTGCTCCAGATCGGGTATGTTGGCAGCCGTTCCATCCATCGGCCTGGATCGATTGAGTTTGATCAGGCGTTGCTGGCCTCGCCCACTCGCCCTGTGAATGGCGAGACGACAAACTCAACCAACAACCTGATCGAGCGATTGCCGATTCAGGGTGTGAGTCCCGGTTCGCTCTTCACGATGTCCATCTTCCAGGCGAACTTCAATAGTCTGCAGGCCAGTATCACGCACCGCATGTCGCATGGCTTTCAACTACAGGGGAGCTACACCTATTCGAAGAGCCTGGATGAGACGAGCGGATCTGGCGGCGGCATCGGTTACGAGGTGTGGCTGGTCACGAATGACCAGACGAATCCGCGCCAGGCCTATGGCACCACAGACTTTGATCGGACGCATCGCGCAGTCCTGAACTTTACGTGGCAGGGGCCTCGCTTTCGGACGTTGCCCCTGTTGGCCCGGGCGTTCCTGGCGGACTGGATGGTCTCCGGTGTGGCCGTGGCGCAGTCTGGAACGCCTATGACCATAACGGACGGAAACGCTGCGTCGGTGTACGGAAACTTCCTGAATCGCGCGCAACGGTCGGGTGGACGTGTGAGTACGCCGGGTTCGGACTTTGACCGCGTGATCGGGCGCTACCTGGACGGGGCGGCGTTCACGCGTGCGCCACAGGCTCCGTTTGCGTCCAGTCCGGCCGATCAGGATTTCGGAAACAGCGGTGTCGGTATTGTTCGAGGACCGGGGCAACGGAACTTCGATCTGACGGTCGAGCGTGCCTTTCCGATACGGGAGGGAAACGCGTTCCGGATACGCGCTGAGTTCCTGAACCTGACGAACACAACCCAGTTCAACAACCCGGGAACGACGTTGAACTTCACGGGCGATCCAGCGGGTTCGATCTCGCAATACAAACCGAGCGCCAGCTTCGGGCGAATTCTTTCCACCAACGGAAACTCCCGCGTGGTGCAGTTAGCGGCGCGCTATTCGTTCTGACGTCGAGGTGACGCATGACCATTCAAGAGATCGAGGCCTTCTGCACCGCAGAGCACAAATTTGATTTCCGCCGGCACCCTCTTGAATCGCCGCAGTTGACGATGAGCGGATGCTTTTACCCACTTGGATTTCCGGTAAATCTCAGGACGAATGCTTCGGAGGTATTGCAGCTCTACGCTGCGAGCTGGGACAGCTTTCGGCCACGGTATGATGCCACGCCAATCAACATTGACGTCCATGTAATTGAGGAGGATGCCGCAGAGTGCCCTCCTGCACCGCACTTTCGTATGCTGCTGCCCTTGATGACATCGATTGCCGACGAACGCAACTACAGCATCTTTGACCTGGCGCGGGCGGAGACAAAGATCGTGCTGTCGCGTGCAGCGCTGCGTCATCCTCTGTATGCAAGTTACTTCTTCCTTGAGTCGGCCGCAGCGTGCCATATCGTTACGCGGTACGCACCACCGATCCATGCCGGTTGCGTTGAGTGGAATGGACGCGGGCTGCTCTTATGTGGGGACAGCGGTGCAGGCAAGTCGACACTCTCCTACGCCTGTGCGCGGGCGGGGTTTGGTTACGTCACGGATGACGCTGCTTATCTCCTCTATAGCGGGAACGACCAGATTGTTACGGGCAATAGCCAGAAGGTACGACTGCGACCTGAGAGCGCGGAGTTCTTTCCGGAGATCCGCGACCTGCCGATGACGCCCCGTGCCGCAGGGAAGCCATCGGTTGAGATCGAGACGAGTGAGGGTATCGTGGCGCTGGAAGAGACGCAGGTGGCGGCGATCATCTTTCTAAATCGCCGCACAGGGCAGCAGGCGTTGCTGCCGTATCGTCGCGAGGTGGCTCGCGAGTTCATGCGGCAGCTTCTGTTCGGAACGACGGAGCAGCTTGCGTGGCAGTACAGCACGGTGGAACGACTGCTGGACGCGCCGGTGTTGGAGCTGCATTACACGGATCTGGAGTGGGCGACGCAGCGGCTGAAGCAGTACGCGCAGGACGGTCGCTGATGGAGGCGGTCCTGAGTGTGGACGAAGTCCTGGAGCAGGTGTCGTTCTGGAGGAGTCCTGCGAGATGGTTTCGTTCGCAACAGCTTGGGAGTGGCTTCTGGACGTTCTTCTGGGCTGCGTTCTTCTTCGATGCGGGCTTTGCGGTCTACTTTTTCCTCTTCAATCTGTATCTGGTTGACCTGGGCATGGGCGAGCGAGCGATTGGACTGATTAACGGCGCCGTCACCTTTGGCTCAGTATGTGGCACGCTGCCCGCGGGACTTTTAGCGCGTCGGTTTGGCGTGCGGCCGGTGATGCTTACCTGCTTTGTTGCCGCACCGATCGCCGGCGTCCTCAGAGTACTGTGGATGCAGTTGCCCGCACAGTTGGCACTTGCGTTCCTGGGTGGCCTTGCGATGTGCCTGTGGGGCATCTGCTTCCTGCCCGTGGTGTCAGGGCTGACGACGGAGGGTAACCGCGCCTCGGCGTTCAGTCTCATCTTTTCGGTGAGCATCGGTACCGGTGCGCTGGGCAGTATGCTTTGCGGCTATCTGCCACGGCTTCTGCATGCGATGGGCATGGCGCAGCAGCCGGCGGAGATCAAGCGCGGCATCCTGATTGCAGCTAGCGTGCTTGCGTTCGCCGGTCTTGCCTTCGCTCTGCGAGTGCCGGCGGCTGCCAACCGTAGCGCGGATGGCGGCATGTCGGGTTGGTGGCGAAGCTTCCGGCGGAATGTCCTGATTCGCAGACTGATCCCGCTCATGGCGTTGTGGTCTGCGGTGATTGCGGCCTTCACGTCCTTCGGCAGCGTCTACCTTGCACGGGGCCTGCATCTCCCGCTGGCTCGGATTGCGATCGTCTTTGCGGCGTCGCAGATCGTGCAGCTGATCGCGGGTCTGATGACCGCTCCGCTATTCCGTGCGGTTGGCTTGCGTAAGGGAGTCGCTGCAACACAGGTTGCGGTTGCGGTGCTGCTTACACTGTTGGCGTCCGTGCGGCAGGCGGATGCGGCGACGCTACTCTTCCTTGGCATCTCCGCGGCGCAGTGGATGAGCTCACCCGGCCTGTACAACCTGCTGATGAGTGGGACGCCGGAAGAGGACCGGGGAGCGGTGGCGGCGCTGGCCATGTTTTGCAATGCGCTGGTGACGACCGTTGCGACGATGCTGGCGGGAGCAGGCTTCGCCAGTCTGGGTTATCCGTTGATGTTTTTCATACTGGCATGCGCGGCAACGCTGGCAGGGAGCGTCATGCTGCGGCTTCGCGCTTCGCAGGCCGAGGGAGTCGCATGAGTCTGTAGAGCAGGATCGTTTCCTGTACTTCTGGAAATGTCATTCCCTTGTCATGGTCCTTCGTTTTCCTGTCGCCGAAGGCGGTTTTAGGAGGAGAATGGGATGCAAATGTACACGTCTGAGAGAACGGCTTCTGATCTGGGCTTGGGAATCCTCCCCATGGCGGCACGCGCCCAGATCCTTGTCATTGAGGACGACGTGCGCATGCAGAAGATCCTGTACCGCCTTTTCACCGAGCAGGGCTACGGCGTTACGATCTGCGGTGATGGACAGGCAGGGTTGGACGCGTTCCGCGCCTCGCGTCCTGCGGCCGTCGTCCTCGACCTGATGCTGCCCGGTATCTTCGGCCGGGACCTCTGCCGGACGATCAAGTCTGAGCGGAGCGACCTGCCCGTCATCATCGTCAGCGCGATCAGCGATGTTGCGGACAAGGTACTGCTGCTGGAGCTTGGGGCCGACGACTATGTGACGAAGCCTTCAGCCCGAGGGAGCTGATGGCACGCGTACAGGCCGCGATTCGGCGAAACCACAAGGCGCCAGCGGTCACCAGCTACAGCTTTGGCGAGTGCGAGATCAACTTCTCAAAGATGAGTGCCAGCCGAGCCGGTGAACCGGTGATGCTGACCGCGCATGAGTTCAAGTTGTTGCGTTATTTCGTCGATCATGCGGAGCGGGTTCTTAGCCGTGAGGAACTGCTGAATGAGGTGTGGGGCTACAACTCCTATCCGACAACCCGAACGGTGGACAATCAGATCCTGAAGTTGCGACAGAAGCTGGAGCCGCATGCCGCCGAACCCCGGTATCTGCGGACGGTGCATGGCGCTGGCTACAAGTTTGTTCCGTAAAGTGATGATGCTTTGACCGATCCAAGCCCTGGCAATGGAATCCGCACACGTGTTCTGTTGCAGGTGTCGGTTGCGCTGATCATCCTGGTGACCATGGCGTGCAGCCTGGTAGTCATCGGCCGCAGTCTGCGGCAGCGTGCCGCGGCGCAGCTTCATGACGACCTTCAGAATTCACTGCAGACGTTTCAGGATTTGCAACTGCGTCGTCGTGCCTCGCTGGAGCGGGAAAACCGCCTGCTGGCGGCCCTGCCCACGTTGCGTGCGCTGATGACGACACACGATGCGCGGACGGTGCAGGAGGGTGCGAAGGACTTCCGGAGCCTGAGCGGCAACGACCTTTTTGCCCTGGTAAATCCCGATGGGACGATCGTCGCGGCAGAGGCCCAGGGCATTCAGAATCAGGAACAGTTGCGTCGCGAACTGGGATCGATCATGACGCATCCTGGGAAGCGTTACCTGGTGGCGAGCGGAAAGCTCTTTGAGTATTCGGTCGAGCCGGTCTACTTCGGCTCGCCGGAGAGCGGCACGCTGTTGGCCTATGTGATCGACGGCTATCTCGTTGACCGGCGTTTGATGCAGGAGGTGGGCCGCGGCGCCGGGGCAGAGGCGCTCTTTCTGGCCGATGACCACGTTGCCGCCAGCACGCTGCCGGAAGATCGGTTGTTGACACAGGATTGGAGCGCGGCCTTCCCATCCCGGTCCTCGGATGGCGTTGTTCTCATTGGCGGCAGACGGTATCTGGGTGCGACGCGCGATCTGCCCGACGGAGCGGGCATGCCGCTGCGGCTGATTGTGCTGAAGTCGTTTGACGAAGCCGAAGAAGTCGAACGGGAGATACGCCGCATCGTGCTGCTGGTGAGTCTGCTGGCGGTCCTTGGCGGATCTGCGCTGATGATTCTGCTGGCCCGGACGGTAACGTCGCCGCTGGAGCGATTGGCTGCTGCGGTACGGGCCTTTGCCGGTGGCGACCGACGCTACCAGTTGCCTGAGGGCGGACCGCAGGAGCTGCGTTACCTGAGCCACGTGCTGGCGGAGATGCGGTACGACATCGAGAAGAAGAACCACGCGCTGCTGGAGTCGGAACGGTTGGCGACCATTGGGCGCATGGCCAGTTCGGTGTCGCACGATCTGCGGCATTACCTTGCAGCGATCTATGCCAACTCCGAGTTCCTTGCTTCTTCGTCCCTGACGACGGAGGAGAGAGCGGAGCTGTTTGAGGAGATCCGGCTTGCCGTGGATGGCACGACCGATATGCTCGATTCGTTGTTGCTGTTTGGCAGTACGGGGACGGCGGTGCGCCGGGCCGATACGTCGATGCAGTCCGTCGTGCACCGGGCGGTGGCGTTAGTCCGCGCGCACCCGGATGGTGAGACTGTGAACGTCCATGTGGAGGAATACGAAGGCGACGCCACCGGAGAGATCGATGCCCGACAGATGGAACGTGCGATCTACAACCTGTTACTGAACGCGTGCCAGGCGGCTGCGGAGGGGGACGCCTCTCCGCAGGTGACGGTCGCCCTTTCCGGGGAACTGTCTTCGATCTCGGTGACGGTTTCCGACTCAGGCCCTGGTGTTCCTGATGCGATCCGTCACTCGCTCTTCGATCCGTTTGTCAGTAAAGGAAAGCAGAAGGGCACGGGGCTGGGGCTTACACTGGCGAGCAGCGTAGCGCACGAGCATGGTGGCTCCGTGGAATTGATCAGCAGCCGGGCTGGAGAGACGGTCTTCCGCATTACAATCGAGCGGCATAACGCCGGCATGGCTTCGAAGCTGCCGGATTCCTCCACCATGGTTTCGCAATGAAGATACCGCGCAGACTCGCAACGCTCGCCTTGTATATCGCCATGGGCGGCTGCCGCGTCACGTCGTCTGCGCAGGATGCCGGTGGGGAGACTCCGCAACAGAAGCTGCAGCGGCTGAGCGCGGCGGTTGCACAGGCACAAGCCCAGATGCAGGCCTACCAGGCGCAGCTGCAGGAGCTGCAAAAGCAGCTTGGCGATCTGCAGTCGCAGCTACAGCCTGCTACCGTCGCTCCTGCGCCGGCTCCGCTCGCTGCGACGACTGCTTCGACGCAGAACGCGATGGATGAGATTCGAGAGCGACAGGCGATCCAGGAGGCGCAGATCGCCACGCACGATCAGGCCAAGGTCGAAACGGAGTCAAAGTACCCGGTGAAGCTGAGCGGTTTGATCCTCTTCAACGCCTTTGTGAATACGCGCCGTGTGGATGATACGGTCGATCCCACGTATGCGCTTCCCGGCAGTGGCACGACGGGCTTTTCCGTCCGGCAAACCATTTTGGGGCTGGAGGCAAATGGGCCGCATCTGTTCGGTGCAACCAGCCATGCTGATGTTCATGTGGACTTCTTCGGCAACGGTTCGCAGGCCACCTATGGATCGACCGGAATCCTTCGTCTAAGAACGGCACACGGGTCTCTGCGCTGGAAGAACACGGAGGCGTTTGTCGCACTGGATCGCAGTCTGCTGGCGCCGAACATGCCGACTTCACTGGTTGCGACGGCGCAGCCTGTCTTCTCATGGAGTGGTGACTTATGGACGTGGAATCCGCAGATCGGTCTGACGCATGAGTTGGCGCTGACGGGATCCAAGCGTCTGCGGCTGCAGGCTGCGTTGATCGATCCGCAGGACCCGTTGCTTCCGAATACGACGTCGACGGCGACTTCGACGCGGTCCGAGAAGGGGCGGTGGCCCGGTATCGAGGAGCGCATTGCGTTCGCCGCCGGCGATCGCTTCAAGGGTCCGGAGTTTGGTGTTGGTGGATACTTCAGTCCGCATCGTACGGGGACCGGACGCCGCTTCGATGCCTGGGCGATCACCGCGGATGCGCGACTGCCCATCGGGAAGCATGTTGAGATTACCTCGAACGTCTACCGCGGCGCTGCTCTTGGCGGACTGGGCGGCGGTGGTTATGTCGACTACTTCTATCTTGATCCGCAGACGGCCGAGAGAGCGTATGCTTTGCGGGCTGCTGGCGGGTGGGCTCAGCTAAAGGTGAAACCTTCCGAGCGGCTCCAGTTCAACGGCGGCTTCGGTATCGACAACCCGTTTGGCTCGGACATTCGTCTTGTCCGTGCGACACCCAGCACCGCGTACAGCGGCTTGACGAAGAATCGCTCCGCGTTCGGCAATGTCATCTTCAGTCCTAGCGCGTACCTGCTCTTCTCGGTTGAATATCGTCGCCTTTGGTCCGATTACCTGGACGGTATACCGCAGCACGCAGACAATATCGGTGTCAGCGCGGGGTACCGTTTTTGATCAACTCTCGCGTGGCGACCACGATCTTCTACTCGCTTCTTTTGTCCGGTCTGGGATGCACCCCGGCGATCGCGGCGAACGTTACGGCGCATCTGGCTGCCACGCGGAACGGGAAAGAGCGTAAGCCTCCTGCGGTGATCTGGCTGAAACCGCTGCAGGCGACGATGCCGGATGCGCCGATTGCCCGGTACTCCATGCTGCAGAAGGATAAGAGCTTCTCGCCTCATCTGCTGGTCGTTCCGGTGGGCAGCACGGTTGTGTTCCCGAATGCCGATCCGTTCTTTCACAATGTCTTTTCGCTCTTCGATGGGCGGCGATTCGATTTGGGTTTGTATGAAGCGGGGTCGGCTCGCTCGATTGTGTTCTCTCGCGAGGGTGTGTCGTATATTTTCTGCAATATCCATCCAGATATGAGCGCTGTCGTCTTGTCGCTTACGACGCCGTTCTTCAGCGTCGCCGATGGGAATGGCATGTTTCGTTTGCATGATGTGCCGGAAGGGAACTACGAACTGCATATCTGGGTGGAAGGGCGCCGTGACGATGCGCTGAATCATCTGACGCGTCGCGTCCATGTCAACGCGGGTCCGTTGGATCTTGGAGAGATTCAGCCTGGTCCGCAGGATTTGCCTGCCGTGCATTTGAATAAGTTCGGCCATCCTTATCCGGAAGATCAGAAGCCTGCGTACTAGGCCGTTGCCCTAGGGGTGCAGGAATTTTCTCAGCGCCTCATGGTCTTGTTCGCTTAGCGAGGCGCGGACGCGCATGTGTCTTGCGACGGTCCCTGCGATGCGCGGAGAGAAGCCGTCTGGCGCCGCATGGCATCGCGAACAGTTCTGCTCGAAGACTCTCTGGCCTTCACTGATACGCTGCCTTGTCGATGTCTTCACTGCTGCTGGCCGTGCCTGGAGTGGTGCAGCCGGGGACTGGGCGACGGCACCAAGCGGCAGCATTAGAAGACACATCACGTGCGCACGAATTCTGGTCATTACTTTTTCCCCTTCCATGCCGGTAGCAGGAAGCGATAGACAATCCCTGTCTCCCAAAGATTGCGATTGCCAGCCGTCGAGAACTGCCGCGAGTAAGCCGTAAGGATGCGCGTGTTGTGCGGAAGGTTATAGTTCAGGCCGAAGTCGGCGCGTTGGGTGTTGACCAAGGGCAGTCCGTCACTCACAACTGTGTCACGCCGCCAGGTCTGCTGGATCCGGAGCACGGGCTCGAAGCGTCCAATCCAACTCTCCAGGCCACCGAAGGCCGTGGTGCGATAGTCGAACTCCATCCAGTAACCCTGCGCATGATGGCCGCGTGAGAACTCTGAGCGGAAGCGGAATGCAGTGCCGGCCGGCTCCCACCACAGGTGTGCGCCGTAGAAGTTTTCACGCGTGCCCTGTAACTGACGGTTGTACGAGAGACCAATCTCTACGCGCTTCTGCGGCAGGTAGAGGCTTGATCTGCCGCCGAAGGATCGCTGTGCCCCGAACTGTTCGTTACCGCTGCGTGCGGAGAAGTAAGCCGCGTAGTCGATGGAGTACTTCGGTCGTGAGATCGCCGATCCGCGAAGCTGCCCACCCAGTCCTGAACCGGTGCCCTGCGCACCGAGATTGGCGATCAACGGGCCGCTCTGGAAGTTACTGATCCAGATCGGCGAGAGGCGCTCGTTGTAAGTACTGAAGGGTATGAGGAAGTCTCCGCCGATGACCGTCAGGTGGGGGTTGAAAAAGTACTCGGCCTGCAGATAGGTAAATGCAGCGAAGTGCGATGTGTCATAGCCGCGGCCTGGAACCGGCGACGCCGTCTCAAGGATCGCTGCGCGAGACTCGATCTGAAGCCGCGGTCCGATGGGCACCACAATCAGCGGCGCAATGATCGGCATGTAGGTTGTGTTGCCGCCGTTGGTGCGGGTGAAGAAGCCGGCGCCGCCAGAGATCAAAGGCGTGTCCTGCGCGTGTGCTGCACCCGCGCAGACAAGAGCGATCGCTAACAGCGCGCGACAGCGTGGGCGGCACCTGTTGCGAAGAGAACTGCTTGCAGAGAAGTCTCGCATGCACAACACGCTATGTGCATTCCGCGGCCGATGTGTCGTTGCTGCGTCTTGTCCTTGTCAGAAGGTTGTCATGTGGTGGGTGACAGGCACGGAGTCATGGGAATGACAAAGTCAACTGCTTCCGACAATCTGCTGACATTCGCCTTACAGCGACATGACAAGCATGTACCCGCCGCTCCATAGAGTCGCTGACAGCATGCAAGCATTGGGCACCTTCGCCGGGGAAGTTATGCGTAGTTGGAAGCGCGAAAAACGATCGAACAGGGCTGCCCAGGACACGCGCGGGATATGCGAAGTGACGCTGGATAAGACGCAGTGGCAACGTCTTACCATCCTGCGCACGATGACCCAGCCCTGGCCGCAGGCGGAGCGTGCCCTGCGTGCGATTCCGGCTGCCGACTGGAATCGGCACTTGCCATGGCTGGATACCAGCGGCACCGCACTGTACTTCGCGGACCGACTCCTTGAGATCGGCTGCATCGATGTGCTTCCGGCGAAAGTCATGCAACGTATGAAGCAAAATCTCTCCGATAATGCCGAGCGGATGAATGACCTTGCGGAAGAGAGTTGTGCCTTGCATCGCGGCTTTCAGGAAAGAGGCACCCGCTACGCCACGCTGAAGGGTTTCTCGCTCTATCCCATCTCCGTGCCTAAGCTCGAACTCCGTTCGCAACTGGATCTGGACTTTCTGGTTGCGGAGAGGGACGCCACAGAAGCAAAGGACGTGCTTGAGAGCAGGGGGTACCATCTCCGCGCTATCAGCGGGCGCAGCATGGAATTCAAGTCGAACGAAGATGCGGCGATGTCCTTGAGGGATCTGTATAAACCACGGACTTATCGGTCGGTAGAGCTACACCTGGAGTACACCGGTTCAAGGGACCCGCTGCTTCCATTCCTACATCTGCAGCCGTTTCGCGACACCATGATGCCGGTCTTGCGCCCCGAGGATCTCTTCCTTGGTCAGGGTGTTCACGTCTTCAAGCATGTCTGCTCTGAGTTCTTCCGTGTGTCGCACCTGCTGGAGTTTCGAACGCACGTCCTACATCGGCATGACGACGCGGCCTTCTGGCAACGGCTTCGTTTGCATGCGAAAGAGGACGTCCGCACCCATCTTGGGATCGGACTGGTCGTGGATGTGATCACGCAGGTGATGGGCGAGTTTGCACCGCGCGATCTTACGGATTGGACGAGCGCCATGTTGCCGGAAGGGGCTACGCGTTGGTCGCGAGAATTCGCACACCAGGTGGTACTCGGATCCTTTCCGGGTAACAAGCTGTACCTGCTCCTGCAGGAGGAGCTTGCCGCGTCAGGAGTGCCGCACCGCCGGACAGTGAAGCAGTCACTGATCCCGGTCCGTATGCCTCCACCTGTGATGAACGCAAAGGAAGGCGAGTCAGTTCGCCAGCGCCTGCGTCGACGGCGGGCACAGGCATCCTTCGTTGCACTGCGCGCACGTTTCCATCTGATTGAAGGCCTGCGTTACGCATGGCATGCGAGACGTTGGAAGCGAATGAAAGAGATTGCGCTTCTTGCTTCGGTGCTTCTTTTCCTTCCAATTGCTCTTCAAGCGGGGCAGTCATCCCTACCTTCTGCCAACAGCGAGACGGCCGGTCGATCGCAGGACGATCGGGCAGTCACACAAAGATCAAGTGCACCCGCTGGCGGCAGTGGCGAAACCGTTGCTGCCGCGCCTCGCATGGCGCCGGGGTCCAGTGCGGCACAGATCCAGACGTTGCTACGCGCCAACCCGGATGCACTGATGGAGGTGAAGCAGTTTGTCAGCGATACAGCTGCAGAGTCCGGCCAGGCTGTCGCATCCGACAACATGACGGACGAAGCGCTGTACAGCCTGATCGCAAGCAATGCTGCGGTGCGTGGAAATGTTGCAGCCTTCCTGCGAACGCGCGGCTACCTTACTGACTCAGAGGTTTCGGCGGAAGATCTACCGCTGCCCGAAGAGGGTTACAGCGCGTCAACGATGCGGCCCTCAGCGAGGGGAGAAGCAAGGCCCACTCCTTTAGATCCTCTCGCTGCGAAGGAGTCGCCGGAGCCGAAGGTACTGCGCAGAGCGACACCCTACAATCTGCTGTCGCTGCACGACCTGTATACGCAGGTGACCGACGACACTGGATCGTTGAAGCGCTTCGGCAGCGACGTTTTTCTGCGTCGCGATACGGCGAGCCGCCGAGCCCTTGCGCCTGCGGCATCGCTTGATGTTCCGGCCGACTCCTCCTACATGCTTGGTCCGGGCGACAGTGTCGTCGTGCAGATATGGGGCGGCGTCTCCCAGACGTTACCACGCACAGTGGATCGCGAAGGCTTCCTCGCGTTGCCGGAGGCTGGTCGTATCCAGGTTGCAGGATTGTCGCTGGAGCGCGCACAAGCCGCAGTGTCCGAGGCGTTGAAGCAGCAGTACCGCAACGCGCAGGTTGCACTTTCGCTGGCACGCTTGCGCACGGTCCACGTGTATGTCGTGGGAGATGTGCAACGACCCGGCTCCTATGAGATCAGCACACTTGCGACGCCGCTCAGTGCGTTGTACTTGGCGGGCGGACCTACCGCTGTCGGCTCACTGCGCCTGCTGCGGCACTACCGCGGCAGCAAGCTCTTAGGCGAAATCGATCTTTACGACTTCCTGCTGAATGGTGTGCAGTCGGAAGATCGTCTGCAGGCAGGCGATACGTTGCTGGTGCCGCCAACCGGTCCACAGGTTTCCGTTTCAGGAGCGGTGAAGCGGCCCGCGATCTATGAATTGAAGGGCCAGACGCGCCTGGCTGCACTGATCGAGATGGCCGGCGGTGCGACGGTGACCGCAGAACTTTCTCACATTGTTATTGACCGCGTTCGCGCCAATCAAGAACGAGAGACGGTTGACCTGGCTCTGCCGGTGTCGAGTGCGCCGGCGCAGGCGCGGGCCGCAATCGAAACGATGACCGTTCAGGATGGTGATCACGTTCGCGTATCTCCGATCATGTCGTACAGCCAACGCGTGGTCTACGCGGATGGGCATGTCTTGCGTCCTGGTCGCATGGCCTATCGCGATGGCATGAGACTCTCTGACGTGCTGCCAAGCTATCGCGAACTATTGCCGGAGCCTGCGGAACGTGGAGAGATTATTCGGCTGGTGCCACCGGACTTTCACGTGGAGACGATCGACTTCAGCGTGCCGGACCTGATGGTTGGCAATAACAACGTGTTGCTGCAGCCCTTCGATACGATCCGGATTCTCGGGAGATATGAAGCGGATGCGCCAAAGGTGACGATCAATGGTGAAGTGCTCCGGCCGGGTACTTACCCGCTCTCGCAGGAGATGACTGCGGCACAACTGGTCCGCATGGCTGGCGGCTTCAAGCGGGACGCGCTCCTCACGTTCGCAGACCTTACGAGTTATTCGATTGTGAATGGCACGCGGATCCAGGGCGAGCGCAGTGCGATCGCAATCGGCAATGCAGTCCGTAATGTTGGCTCTTCGGATGTAGCGCTCAAAGCGGGCGATACCCTTACGGTGCACAAACTGACCGGTTGGGACGATATTGGGTCTTCCATCTCGTTGGAAGGCGAAGTAAGTCACCCAGGGAGTTATGGATTTCAGCAGGGCGAGCGACTTAGCTCCGTGCTGCGGCGGGCTGGAGGCTTTCGCGACACAGCATACCCCGATGGCGCAGTGCTGATACGGACAGAAGTGCAGAGGCTGGAAGAGAAGAGCCGGGATGAACTGATCCGGCAGATTGAGACAAGTTCGTCTGCAGCCCGCATTACACCCACGATTGCCGCGGTCGATCAGGCGACGCAGCTGCAGGTAGTGCAGGCGCAACAGGATCAGATCCTCTCTCATTTGAAAAGCCAACCAGCCGTGGGGCGAATGGTCATCCATGTGGGGGCCGAGATAGCAAGCTGGGAGAACACGCCCGCCGACATTGAAGTGCGCGCGGGTGATACGTTGCGTGTACCCAAGCGGCCGGGATTCGTGCTGGTAAGTGGTCAGGTCTACAACAGCTCTGCCATCACCTTTGCACCGGGTAAGCCTGCGAGCTGGTACCTGCATCGTGCGGGGGGGCCGACAGAGGTTGCGAACACCAGACAGATTTTCGTGATTCGAGCGAACGGCACAGTTGTCGGCCACGAGAACGGCACGGTCTTTCGCCATGACGTGCTGGGTACAAAGCTTGAGCCGGGTGATGTTGTCGTGGTGCCACAAAAGATCATTGGTGCGTCGCTCTTCTGGCGCAACCTGCTCACCGTTGCGCAGATCACTTCGTCCATCGCCATCACCGCGGCCGTTGCAGGTGTTCTATGAGCTCTGTCGCGAAGACCGACCCTTCATCCCCACAGACCATGCGGGTTATGCCGTGGCTGGAACGGCTGTCCGTGCTCTGGATGCACCGTCGCAACCTGATGAGGATTGCAGTCGTGTCTTTCTTCGCGAGTCTGCTGATCTCAGTCGTGATCCCGAAGCAATACAAGGCAAGTGCAAGCATTATGCCGCCGAGCAATGCCGGCGCCAGCAGTGCGATGCTTGCCGCAGTGACCGGCCGCGCACTGGGTGGGATGGGCGGCCTTGGCAGTCTGGCGGGGAGCCTTCTCGGTATAGGGAACTCCACTGCACTGTTTCTCGATCTGTTGCACAGCGGTACGGTGACGGGCCACATCATCGATCGTTTCGATCTGCGCAGGGTGTACCGCAAGCGATACAAGGTCGACGCCGCCAAAGCTCTTGCGAAACATACCAGCATTCAAGACGACAAGAAAAGTGGTGTCATCACCATCACCGTGGAAGATCGAGATCCCCAGCGCGCTCGAGACATGGCGCAGGCTTATCTAGATGAGCTGAACCTGCTGGTCAATCGCACGAACACATCGTCTGCGCACCAGGAGCGCATCTTCGTACAGAAGCGACTGGTCCAGGCAAAGACGGATTTGCAGCGGGCCCAGCAGGATCTGAGTGACTTCTCCAGCAGGACTTCCACCATCGACCTGAAAGAGCAGGCGCGTGCTTTGGTTGGATCCGCTGCGCAGTTGCAGGCGCAGGTGCTGCAGGAAGATTCCAATATCAGTTCGCTGCGTCAGGTGTATGGCGACGGCAATGTTCGGCTGCGTGCCGCGAAGGCTCGTGTCGCCTCTCTTCGATCGGAGTTGTCGAAGATGAATGGCGTGGGGATGCTGGAAGCGGGAGAAGACGAGGAAGCCTCAGTAAGTGGAAGACTTTCTCCGCCACTACGACAACTTCCTCGTCTGGCAGTGCCGTTCGCCAATCGCTATCGCGAAGTCCAGGTGCAGGAGAAGCTGTTTGAGTTACTGACCGAACAGCTTGAGATGGCGCGGATTTCAGAGGCAAAGGACGTTCCTGTCGTCAGTGTGATCGATGCACCGGGCATTGCGGAGAAGAAATCCTATCCGCCCCGCGCGCTGCTGACGCTGGGGTTGTGGCTTGCCACGATGATTGCCGCGTGTACGGCTGTTCTGCTCTGCCATGCGTGGCGGTCGATCGATGCGGACGACCCGCGTCGTGTCTTTGCCTCGGATATCTCCTCGCGACTTCTGAGAAGAGGCGGCGCATGAAACAGATACTCAGAAATGCGTTGTTTGGAGTCTTGGATTACGTCGCTTATCCACTCGGCATGTTACTTGCGGCACCTGTGGTCCTCAAGAATCTTGGCGCCGAAGCTTATGGTGTTTGGTCGCTCTCCACTGCACTTGTCAGCATGGGGAGCATCATCACATCGGGATTTGGCGATGCCAACATTCAGCTTGTCAGCCGCCATCGCGATCAACGCGACGGGCTTGCGGGTGTTGTTGAGACGTTGCTGGGAATCAACTTCCTGCTTGCTGCTGCGATGGCCGCGATCCTGTGTTGCGCTGCACCCGTCCTCGCCATGTATGCCGTGCGCGTGCCAGGGGAACTCCGGAGTGACTGCGTCTTATGTGTTGCGTTGGCAGCCGTTGCGGTGGGGCTGCGTACGGCGGAGAGCGTGTGTGTCAGCACACAGCGCGCTTTTGAACGCTATGGAGCGGCCATGCGGATCAGTGTCGCCGCGCGCTTGCTGTCGCTGTTCTTTGGCGCCTTCCTTACGTTTTTTGTTCACCGCGTCTCCATCATCGTGTTGACCTCCCTGATCTTTGGCGGTCCGGCGCTTCTGCTCCAGCTGAGACATTTGCGCTCGCTCTTAGCAGTCAAGGCGCTGAGACCTCGATTCAGGAAGAATGCGTCGGTGGATTTTCTGAGGCTTGGTTTCTACAGCTGGCTGCTTGCACTCTCAGGCACTGTGGTGGGTCAGGCTGATCGTTTGGTGCTGGGCGTTTCCGTGGGTGCCGCGACGCTGGCTGGTTATGCGTTGTGCGCGCAATTGGCGCAACCTTTGTATGGTCTTCCCGCGGCCGGCCTGCACTTTCTTTTCCCGTATCTCGCGGGCAGGTCCGCTGGACGGGCACCGTCAGATCTGAAGACGCCTATCGCCATTGCTGCCATCAGCAACTTAGCGTTTGTGGGGGTCGCTACTTTCTTGCTGCAGGTCTTTGGTCCGGCGATTCTGCTGCGGCTGGGACAAGGGAAGTTGCAGCCGTCGGCGACGGCTATGCTGCCGGGTGTGTTGTGGAGCACGGCGTTGCTTGGCGTCAGTGTGACACCGACCTATGCGCTGTATGCCTTCGGGCGGTTTCGCACCGTAATGTTTCTTACCACGGGTGGAGCCGTGGCGTGCGGTCTGATCATGCTATGTTTCGCACGCGTGCATGGAGCTTCGGCAGTCATTGGAGCAAGGTTCGTGTATGCCATCGTCTCTCTCCTGCTTTTTGTGCCACTGCTTCGAATCCTTCACCCGTCAGCGCATCGTGACGCTGAGATGTTGGTCCCACTCTGTGAGGAAGCATGAACTCGCTGTGGGTTGGCAATGGTCAATACGGAGTGATGGACGCCGCTGCATCGGGCGAGCGAACGGCTCCTTTGAGCTCTGTTACAGGCTGCTACTTCGCGCTTCGCCTCTTCTATGTTTTGATCGCCGTTCGCATCTTCGGCTCCACGGCCCAGGCAGGTGTCACGGCGAGTCTTGCGTGCAACTATGCGCTGCTTGGCCTCGCGCTCTTTGCGCTGCCAACGCATCGTGCACAGCCTCACCTTGGCGCAACGCGGTTGTCCCGCATCGTCTGCGCCTATCTGCTGCTGACCGGCGTCAGCCTGCTGTGGAGTGTTACCGCATCGCTGGCGGCAGCGACGGCGTTCTGGGGTGCGATGGTGGCCGACGTCGCAATCGTCGCACTGCAGTTGAGGGGCAACACGCCAGACGTCGTTGCCCGGTCGCTCATGGGATGGTTTGTGCGCGGCGCCAGTGTGATTGCGGTGTTCGCATGGCTGATGCCTGCTCAGTCGGATCTGCGTCTGGGCGATGAAGAACTGCTTGGGCCGAACCAGATTGGATGGCTCTGCGGCTTCGGGTTCTTCTTCGCGCAGTATCTTCTTCTGCGAAAGCAGGGCGGACATTGGAAGGTGTATGCCGTGCTGCTGGGAGTAACGCTGCTGCGTTGCCTCAGCAAGACCACCATCGTTGCCTTTCTTATGGCCCAACTCTTCATCCTCATGCGCGATCGCGAGATCACCCGCAAGACCAGACGGTCTCTGCTTGCGCTTGCGCTCCTTGTAGGCATTGCCTTTTCGAGTCTGCTGGCGAGTTACTACGCCCTCTATCTGAATACTGGAGCGGGGAGACAGCTGGAGTCGCTCACCGGCCGGTTGGGAATCTGGACTTACATCTTGTCTGAAGCGGTCCATCGCCCATGGCTGGGTCACGGCTTCCATTCCGTCTGGAAGGTGATCCCAATGTTTTACGGCGTCTTTGAAGCGCGACACGCACATAACGAAGCCCTGCAGCAGTTTTACGCGTACGGCGTCGTCGGTGTGATTCTGCTGTTTGCGATCTACATCAGCTTGTTCCAGGAGATCCGCAAGCTGCGGGTGCATTCGCTGAAGATCTTCTGGCTGGGCTTTCTTCTCTTTGTCCTTGTTCGCGGCCTGGCAGATACGGAAGTGTTCGATATCTCGTGGCCCATGTGGCTGATACTGCTCTTTGGCGCTCTGGCACGGCAGAGCAACGATGGGACGGAGACGGCCTCATGAGAGTCACGCTTCCTTTCGTCTCCGCTGCCCGGCAAGTCTCCGGCGTGCAAAGGCACGCGGTCAATGTTGCCAAAAGCCTGTTGCTATCGCAAGAGATCACAGCGTTGACCATCGTGGTCGCACCCTGGCAGGAACACCTGATAGAGATGCTGCCCGCAGACGAACGTTTGAAGCTCGTCTTTACGACATTCAAAGATTCCTCATGGTCGCGCAATCGCTGGTACTACGACGGTCTGCCTACGATCTGTGAAGCGGCAGATATTGTTCATCTCTCCTATCCGGTGCCGGTGCATCACTCTGCGTATCCTTGCCCGATCGTGACCAGCCTGCACGATATGTACCCGTTCGATCTGCCGGAGAACTTCGGGCTCGTGAAGGGTCACTTCAATCGTTATGTTCTCCGTTCCTGCCTGCATGCCGTGGACGCGATCGCATGTGTCTCTCAGAGCACCATGGCGCGGCTTGAAATCGTGGAGCCTCGTCTCGCACTCACTAAGGCTGTCGTCATACCAAATGCCGTTGAGCCAGGACCGGAGGAACGCCCGCGCATCCTGAGGCCGAGGTCTGCTCCCTTCCTGCTTTGCGTGGCCCAGCATCGTCGTAATAAGCAACTCCTCCTATTGCTCGAAGTCTTCGTCGCGCTCCTGCGGAGTGGGGCTGTCTCAGGGAATATGCAGCTCATCATCGTAGGCATCTCAGGACCGGAGACGCCTGCAATTCATGCGGTCATCCGCAAATACCGACTTGAAGATCGAGTGCGGACGGTCAGCGGACTCAGTGATCGTCAGTTGCAGGAGCTCTATCAACGTTGTGACGCGCTGATCGCACCGTCGAGCATTGAAGGCTTCGGTCTCCCCGTCGTGGAGGCAATCCTGGCCGGGTGCCGCGTCGTATGTTCCGACATTGCTGCATTTCGAGAGGTGGGCAACAGCAGTTGCAACTTTGTGCGGCTTGGAACGCATGAGGTCGGTGAGTTTGTTGCGGCAATTGAGAAGGCGCTTCGCAGACCGAAGCCGAGACCGGTAAAGCGACCGGACCTGTCTTTGGGGGCAGTGTCCGAGCAATATCTCAGCCTCTATCGCAGCCTCTTGCAGCCTATCTCTGAAACGGCCTCGTCAAGGCTCGCAGGAGCCGCAGTGAAAAGAAGAAGGGAAGTAGAAGTATGACCACAGGTGTTCGCACGTTGGTCCCGGTGCTTGGCATTCCCATCGCAGTAACGGATATGGAACAGGCGTTGCAGTTGCTGCAAGAAGACCTGCAGGCAGATCGCAAAGGGTATGTGTGTTTTGCGAGTGTGCACGGCATCATGGAAGCCAAGCGGCAGCCTTCGTTCGCGCGAGTGTACGCGGAGTCGGCGCTCTGCCTCCCCGATGGGGCACCCGTCTCATGGGTGGGTCGTTGGCAGGGACACCGTAGTATGAGGCGTGTCGCCGGCCCTGATTTTATGTTGAAGGTGTTTGCCGATGAACGCTTTCGGACGATGACCCACTTCTTCTACGGAGGCGAAGAGGGCGTTGCGGCGACCATGCAGCGGAATCTGCAGCAACGGTATCCTCATGCACGCATCGTCGGGACGTACACGCCGCCCTTCCGGTCGCTCAACGAAGTTGAGGAGCAGGAGTTGCAGGAGCGAATTCAGAAACTGCAGCCAGACTTCTTCTGGGTCGGCATCGGATGTCCCAAGCAGGAATACTTCATGCATCAGTATGTCGATCGCCTGGAGACACGAATGATGTTCGGCGTTGGAGCTGCATTCGATTATCACTCGGGCCGCATTGACGATTCGCCGGAATGGGTGAAGCTCGCCGGGTTGCAGTGGCTTCACCGTCTGGCCCAGGATCCTCGTCGTCTGTGGAAGCGCTACCTTTACAGCAACAGCGCGTTTCTGTGGAACCTTGCGCTACAGGCGACCGGATTGGAACAGGTAAAAATTCCAATGCCGGTAGAAGACGACCTTGCTGCGGAACGCGCGATCCATCTTGTCGAGCGGCCAAGAATGTAGCGTCTGCATCTCGGAGTGAATCCGACAGGAAATGCCTTTCCATAGAAAATGGCCCTGCCGGCGCAACGCCAGCAGGGCCGTTACTGCTTGTTCGTGTTACTTCACCGTCAGTGCGACGGAGGTCTGCTGTGTCACTGTGCCCGATGTTGCAGCGATCGTGACGGTGGATGTGCCGGCGGGTGTGACGGGCGCGGGGGTGGTGCTGGTGGAAGTGGTGTTACCGCTACCGCCGCAACCAACGAAGACTACGGATGAGCCGACGAGGACCATTGCCAGTCCTGTGGCCCGCAACGCTACGACATACCGCGAACGCTTGCCAAAGCCGAACAGCGACGCGAAGGGCAGCAGAAGGGCAACGGCGATGCCAGCCAAAGTATGCGACTTACGGAATGGCTGCAGCGCTGCTGTCTTGGTGTTCGTCGTGATGCTCACCGTGACGGTGCTGGGGGCAGTGGACGAGACGCTGACCTGTGAAGGCGAGAAGCTGCAGGTTGTGTTGCTCGGAAGGCCCGCGCAGGTGAGTGAGACATTTCCGGAGAAACTGTTGACGGGGATCAGGCTTAGTTGCACCTGCGCGCTGGAACCCGCAGTAACGGTCGCCGAAGGTAAAGCAGCGCTGAAACCGAAGGTCGGTGTCGCGCCCGCCGTTGCTCCGTTTGTAATGCCAGCCAGGAGGCCGTGCTGCTCTTTATCGAGGCCTGCGGTGAAATAAACGGTGCTGGTATCACCTCCACCGACTGCGGTGGTCCCGGTTACGGCCGTGCCGCCGGTCAGCAGCTCCCACAGGCTGGCGTATTGCAGCGGCTTGCCTGCCGCGTCTACAAGCTGACCGATGTATGCGAATGTTTTCGGATCGAAGGCGTTAATGATGCCATCGCCGAAGTTACCAATCAGCAGATCGTTGGAGAAGATTCCGAAGTTGGCGGGAGCATACGCAATGCCCCAGGGTGCGTTGAGGTTGCCGCCAGTGGCGACACGACTGACGAAGTTGCCGCTGGTGTCGAAGACGCTGACGACGCCGTTACCAGGGCCGTTGACGGTGAGGTACGGCGCGGCTGCGGTGCGGACCGCGTAGTTGACGAAGACCTGGGAGCCGAGCACATGGACGGCGAAGGGTGCATAGCCTGCAGGGAGCGTGGGATCGACAAAACCTCCTGCCAGCTTTGTGGGCGCGAAGTTACTGTCATACACCTCGATCGCGTTGCCGGTTCCGAAGTTAGCGGCCAGGATATAGCTCTTACTGGTGACCCCGGCGGTCGCGATGTTCAGGATGGCAAGCCCGGGATAGGAAGCGCCTGCAGCACTGTTATTGATGGCGATGGTTGAGATTGCATTGGCGGTACCCAGCTTTGAGTTCCAGCCAGAGATCGTGCCATCCAGCGTGGAGAAGAGGAAGCTTGCCTTGGTCGCGTTTGAAAGCAGCATGCCGACTGCGCCACCGGTCGTAACAGAGCCTGCAGGCAAGCCAGGCGCGGTGTTGGGTGCAGCGGCCGTCGGAACGATCACCTTGAAGGAGACAGTACCCGCAGGGGGCACGACGTAGTTGTAGCCGGTGTTTGCCGTGCTGATCCAGAAGTTGCCGCTTGCGCTGATCGCCCAGGGATTCTTGAAGTTGGGATCGGTATTCGCTGCTGCAACGGAACCATCCGAGAGCAGGTTTGTCACTTTATAGGATTGAGCACAAGAGGGGACTGCTGCGGCAAGAACAACGACGGTGTGCAGGACAGCCTTACGCAAAATCTGCATGGAAAACCACCTTCTCTCTCGCCGGATGGGCGATGAGAAAAGGGTAGGCATGCGGGCCAGGAAAGATGTCGCAACCTTGTCACTTGGCCGTCATTTCACGGTCAACCATTCGGAGCGGCGTCTATTTCAGCGCTGCGCGGATCGCGAACTGCGTGAAGGCCTCAACGGCTTCCTGGTCTGAGGCATGCATCTCCTTCAGCTTGTACACATATTTGCCAATCGCGTAGCTTCTGGCCATGCCGAAGATGATGTGAAACATGGCAGCCGGATCCATCGGCTGCAGGAATCCCTCTTTCTGACGGCGCCGCAGATAGGTGATCACCTGTGTCTGCAGCGCTTTGGGAAGGTGACACGCCCGGTCGGCCTCCTGGTGGTAGCCCTCCAGGATGGCGAAGAGAACCAATCTCTGCATCACGGGATAGGAACGGTACGCCTCTATGACGAACGAGATGAGAGCGCGGATCAACTCTGCGTCTGCATTGCCGGCCATGAACCCGCGAATGTTGTCGTACCAGTCTGGTCGCCGCGAGTTCTCAACGTAGTCGTCGATCACCGCTCGATACAGGGTCTCTTTCGTTTCGAAGTGCCGGAAGATGAGCGACTCCGTCACGCCGGCTGCGGCCGCGATCTGCTTCGTCGTGGTGCCATGGAAGCCTCGCTCCGAGAACAGTGTGCGGGCGGCTTCGATCAGACTTGCGCGACGTTCGGTTTGCTTCATAACGAGTGTCTTCCCATGAAAGCATAAGACGGAGGGTAGAAGCGATCGTTGACGTGCGCTGCGGCCGGATGTAAGTGATCACTCACTCTTTTTCGCTCCCGTCACTCGCCGGTAACGCTCCATTGATTTTTGCCAGCTAGTTTCGCCTCATGCGAAAACTTCTGCTTCCCCTTGTCTGCCTCATGGCGTCTCCTGCCCTGAGTCGTGCGCAATTCGACTCGGGTGCCGTGCTCGGCACCGTAACGGATGATCGGAGTGCCACCGTTGCAGGCGCTCGCGTCACGCTGGAGGACGTAAGCCGGGGCACAACATCGGCAGTCACTTCCGCGGCCGACGGCACATTCCAGTTTCCGTCCACGCCCATCGGGCGCTATCGCCTCCGGATCGAACATGCCGGCTTCTCCAATCAGATGACGCAGGCCTTCCAGCTCACGATCGGATCGCGTCAGCGAATCGACTTCCAGCTTCATGTGGAGCAGGTGCAGTCCACCGTCAACGTTGAGGCGACCGTCCCTCTGGTGCAGGTGGACAGTTCCGATCGCGGTCAGACGATTGAGGCGACGCAGATCCGCGAGCTTCCGCTGAACGGCCGCTACTACTCGGACCTGGTGCTGCTCGGGACCGGCGTCATGCGGTCGCCCAGTTCCTACGGCGCCAGCAGTTCTTTTCGTGAGGGTTCGTTCAATGTGAATGGCCTGCGCAGCACGACGAACAACTTCGTGCTGGATGGACTCGACAACAACTACTTCGGTACCTCCAATCAGGGCTTTGCGAACGAAGTGGTGCAGCCTCCACCGGATGCCATCGCAGAGTTTCGGCTGATCTCCAACAATCAGCCTGCCGAGTATGGACGCAGCGGCGGAGCGACTATCGTAGCCAGCCTGCGCAGCGGTACCAATCAGTTCCACGGCAATGTGTGGGAGTTCATCCGCAATACCGCGCTCAACGCAAATGGCTACTTCAAGGCCGCAGCAGGGAAGCCGCGGCTGAACCGCAACCAGTTCGGCTTCACGCTGGGCGGCCCCATCTGGCGTGACAAGACCTTCTTCTTCACCGACTACGAGGGCTACCGCGAGGTCGCTTCAACCGTGCAGTCTGCGGTGCTGCCGACGCTGAACCAGCGCCTTGGAAACTTCGGCGCATCGGTGCCGGTTCGCAATCCGTACACGGGCGTACTCTACGCGAACGGTCAGATCCCAAGTAGCGACATTATCCGCTTTGCCAGCACGGTGCTGGCGGCCTTGCCCGCTCCTACAGCGGCTGGAAACGGTGCGAACTACACGACGCTGTACCGCATCACGGACTCACGCAACAAGGGCGATATCCGCCTGGACCATTACTTCTCAAGCAAGGTCCGCGTCTTCGGCCGCTATGACCAGAGCGCGTTCAATGTCTTCGATCCCGGCCTGATCACGGGACTCGCGGGCGGCGGCGGCAACGGCTACCAGATCGTGCCGATCAAGGCTATGGCAGGTGGTGTGACCTGGGCGATTAATGAGCGCACGCTGCTCGATGCAGGCTTTGGTTACTCCACGTCGGACGCAGGCAAGCGACCGCCGCTGGCCGGTGGTCCCAGCATGCTGGAGCTCTTCGGCATTCCCGGCTTGCCGACGGACCCGGCGTATACCGGCGGCATCTCGTCTGAGACGCTTCTTGGCTTTTCGGCACTCGGGCGCCAGGCGACGAGCCCGCAGTTCCAGCACCCGAAGCTCTTCGATCCGAAGGTTAACCTCACGCGCATCGCCGGCGCTCACACTCTCAAGGCCGGCTTTGAGTATCAGTGGCTGGGTGTACGTACGCTCGATGTGAATCCGATCCTCGGTCGTGATGTGTACACGGGCCTCTTCTCGGCGCCTGCCGTGGGCACGGCTCTGCCCGGCGGAGGCACGGTGACTGCGGCTCAGATCACTGCCAACCAGTCCCTCTATAGCCTTGCCGACTTCCTCTACGGCGCCCGCAACCAGTACCAGTTGGTGAACCCCGGCTACGTGAACCATCGTCAGCAGGCGAACTTCATCTACGCGCAGGACGACTGGCGCGTAAACAAGTCGCTTACATTGAATCTCGGTCTTCGTTATGAGTTGACAACGCCCTTTTACGAGCGCGATAACTTACTGTCGAACTACAACCCATCGACCAACAGCATCGTGCTGGCGAAGTCGGGCTCCATGGCGGATCGTGCGCTCGTGAATACGGACACCAACAATCTCGCGCCCCGCGTAGGCGCAGCCTGGAGCGTCACGCCGAAGACGGTCGTTCACGGCGGTTTTGGCATGAGTTACAACAACACCAACCGAACCGGCACCAGCTATCTCGCCTACAACGGTCCGCGCTTTGTGCTCGCCACCATCACGCAATCCAGTCCCACGGCATCTACCTTCCGCACGACGCAGCAGGGCTTTCCCGCAGACTTTACCTCGTCCGCCAAGTTTGACCCGCGTTCGAGCACCGTGCAGTACATCCCAAAAGACACGCCATCCGGCCGTGTTCAGAGCTACTACTTCTCCGTGCAGCAACAGCTGCCCGGCGGCTGGCTCTTCGACATTGCCTATGTCGGCAACAGCGCCAAGAACCTCATCATCATCAACGACATCAACCAGGCTCGCCCGAATGCATTAGGAGAGAACACCAACGTTGAGCTGCGTCGTCCCAACCTCACCTTCAGCTCGATTGCGGCGACGCTGCCTTACGGCACGTCCAACTACAACGGCCTGCAGGTACGCACCGAGCGCCGCTCGAGTGGCGGCGGTCTGTACTTCCTGAACAGCTTCACGTGGTCCAAGACGATCGATATCGGATCGCAGGCGTTCGACAGCAATAACGGCAATAGCACCGGCGTGCAGGACATCAACAATGTCAATGCCGACCGGGGCATCTCCAATTACGATCGACCGATCAACAACGTTACCAGTGTCGTGTACGCGCTGCCCTTCGGTCGTGGTCGCCACTTCCTCGGGAATGCGTCACGCCTGACCGACACCTTGTTGGGCGGTTGGAATCTCAATACGATTCTGAACATGCGCTCGGGTGAGCCGTTCACGCTCTCCTACACGCCCAATGCACAGCAACAGGTTGTGCCTGTGCTGTCAGTCCTGGGACGTAATACCTACCGTCCAAACGTAAGTGGAGCCATCGGCCTGCCCAACGGAACACGCACTCCGGCACGTTATCTGAACAGTGCAAATGTCAGCGTTCCTACTTACTACTCGCCGTTCGGTAACGCATCCCGCAACAGCGTTCGTGGCTATGCGTTTTATCAGGACGATATCGGCATCTCGAAGAACTTTCCGGTCGTCGAGCGCGTCAACGTTCTGTTCCGCGCCGAAGCCTTCAACCTTTTCAACCACTCGAACTTCACCGCTCCCGATGGCAACATCTCGAACGCGACGTTCGGTGTCATC